>Ga0207416_1003560_pt1 | contig 14692 bp, 16 predicted proteins | sample PaiPotPPM11metaG_FD_184107 | JGI IMG/M metagenome (GOLD analysis project Ga0207416, IMG submission 184107) | Iron sulfur acid spring bacterial and archeal communities from Banff, Canada, to study Microbial Dark Matter (Phase II) - Paint Pots PPM... ...
GTGCTGGCGCGGCGGTGGAAGTGCGATACGGCCGGAGTGCGGCTGTTCGATTCGACGGCCGACGCGGTCTTCTATGCCGGCGCCGGGGTCGCGCTGTGGATTGGCCCTTCGCCGGTGCTGCGCGCCAACGCAGGTCTGCTGGTTGCGGTGCTGGCGCTGGAGGCAGCGCGCTATGGGCTGGAGTTCGCGAAGTTCGGCAAGCCGGCCAGCTATCACTCGTACCTGGCGAAGGCATGGGGCCTGGCGATGGCGGCCGCCATGATCTGGGCGTTTGCGTCCAATGGGTCGCAGGGCGCCAGTGTGCTTCTGGGGGTGTCCCTGGCGCTCGGGATCGTCAGCAACCTGGAAGGGTTGGCGATGTCGCTGATCCTTCCGGTGTGGCGCAAAGATGTAAAGGGGCTGGCGGCGGCTTGGGCGACGGCGAAGGAGGTTCGAGGTTCAAGGTTCGAGGTTCGAGGGAGGCGCGGACGGACGGTCTTCGCCGGAAAAGGCAGCGTGGCGATTGGAGGTCTGCTGGCGCTGGCGCTGGGGACGTCGGCAGCGCCCGCCTTCGCGATGGAGCCGGGGCAGGCGGCGTATGCGGGAGGCACTGCCGGGATTGCGATCGACACTCCGGGAACGCTGGATACAACTTCGCCAGCCCAGTTGATCTTCCGCTACAAAGCACCGGCTGGGGCGTCCGGTGAGGTCGCCATTCCCTACGAGAAGATTCGCACCTTCGAGCTGCGCGACGATGTCGTTCGGCATCTTGGATTCTTGCCGGCGCTGGGGGCGGGGCTGGTCGCCGCGAGACAGCGGAGATACACCATCGCAATCACCTACGCCGACTCCGGCGACATAAAGCAGGTCGCGATTTTGCAGATGGTCGAGCGCGACCAGCGGACCATGGAGGGTATCCTGCGGGCGCGCGCGCCACAGAGTTGCCTCGTGACTCAGTACAACAACAACTGCGCTCCGCGGGTGGTACCTGCGCACGCGCCAGTATCGGCGCCGGCGTCGGCGGGGGCCTCGGACGCGGCAACGGCAGCACGTTAGCGGAGCGCTTCGTTGAGACGCGCTGATTCAGGGCGATTCGGAGAAGACTCAGTTGGGGAGGAGAAGAGCTCTGAACTCGCAGGGGCCGGGAGTTTGCCTCGTTCCAGGTGTTTGCGACCCCAGGCGCAGATCACTTCCAACACAGGTGTCAGCGTGAGGCCGTACTCGGAGATGGAATAGAGCACACGCCGCGGGGTTTCAGCGTCGTGTTGCCGCACCAGGATTCCGTCGCGCACGAGTTCCTGCAAATGCCGGATGAGCATGCGCTCGGTGATGCCGGGAATGCTGCGGCGCAATTCACTGGTACGCATGGGGCCTTCGGAGAGGCGCCACAGGATCGTCCCCTTCCAGCGGCCATCGACGACTGAGAGCATTGCGTCGATGGGGCACGGGGAGATTTCTTTTTTTGAGACTGGCATCGCGGATTCCTGAATGAATTGTGCTGACAACTTTGTCAGCGTGGCTATCTGAATCGGGGTACGGATCGCTCGCGTCTGAAGTTCAGGAGGTGACGAATGACTTCTTTTCTGGACATCGTGACGACGCTTTGCATTGGACTTTTGATTGGAACCGAGTTTGCGGTTTCTGCTTTTATCAATCCGATTCTGAATCAGTTGGACGGTCGAGCGCAGGCCGGCGCGACTCGGCTGTTCGCCAAAAAGCTGGGGACGGCGATGCCGTTCTGGTACTCCGCCAGCCTGCTGCTGCTGATTGCGGCGGCCGTGATGCACCGCCAGCAATCCGGTAGTCCGCTGTTAATTGTGGCGAGTGTAATCTGGGCGGCAGTTGTGGTTCTGTCGATCACCGTCCTGGTGCCCATCAACAACCGGATCATGCGGTTCGGCGGCGATGAATTTCCCGCCGAAGCGCGGCGCGAGCACCGCAAATGGGACGCGCTGCACCGGCTGCGCGTGGTGGCGCTCGCCGCTGCGATGGGCTGCTTTCTCGTCGCTGTCCACGTTTAGCCCGGGTGCGTCAGATGGATTCTGGCGCTACAGCGGCCTCCGGCTTGCCCAGAATCGCCAGCACGATGGGGATGGTGGACAGCGCGCCCACCAGCAGCAGCGCGCAGGCGGCTCCTTTGCGGGTGTCGGGTTTCAATTTATCGGCGAGCAACAATCCGACGCCGGCGCCGAATGCGGCGCGGGTGCCGGCGATCAAACCAATCTCGGGAAGGGTCAGAACTCTCGATTTCATACGTGCCTCCAAAGTCAGTTGGATGCAGCCGCTGAATCTGAAGGCACTTTTATCAGGTGTGAAGGTGGCGTTAATCCAGAACTCCGTACCATCGATTATCGGTGTATGTGTTCGATAAACGTACTAATGGGTTGGCGGTCACAGTATGCATCCGCTAGTATCGGAATTGCGCGCATTTCACGAAAGAGCGATCGGAATAACCCAACATGAAGATTCACGAGTATCAGGCAAAGGAAATACTGCGGAAATACGGTGTGCCCGTGCCGGACGGCGAGATGGCCACAACATTAGAAGAAGCAGACAAGGCGGCGAAGGCCCTATTCGGTAAAGGGAACGCCGCCGTGGTGGTTAAGGCCCAGATCCACGCGGGCGGGCGTGGCAAGGGTGGCGGCGTCAAGGTGGTGAAGACGATCGAGGCGGCGGATGAGGCATCGAAGGCGATCCTCGGCATGCAGCTGGTCACGCACCAGACCGGGCCGGCCGGACAGAAAGTTCAGCGGCTGCTGATTGAGGCTGGTTCTGCGATCGACCGCGAGTTGTACCTGGGCCTGGTGCTCGACCGCGCCAGCGCGAAGGTCGTCTTCATGGCGTCGCAGTCCGGCGGCATGGAGATCGAGCAGGTGGCGCATGACACGCCGGAGCTTATCTATAAGGAGTACGTCGAGCCGGCGATCGGGCTGCAGCCCTACCAGGCGCGGCAACTGGCGTTCAAGCTGGGGCTGAGCCCGAAGCAGATCAATCCCGCCGTGGCGTTCATGATGGGGCTCTACAAGGCGTTCGTCGAAACGGACTCGACGCTGATGGAGATCAACCCGTTCATCACCACCAAGGACGGCGACCTGCTGGCGCTCGATTGCAAGATCAATTTCGATGACAACGCGATGTACCGGCACAAGGATCTGAAAGAGCTGCGCGACCTGGCCGAAGAAGATCCGCTCGAAGTCGAGGCGTCGAAGTTCAACCTGAACTACATCAAGCTGGACGGTTCGATTGCATGCATGGTCAACGGCGCGGGCCTGGCGATGGCGACCATGGACATCATCGAGTACGCCGGCGGCAAGGCGGCCAACTTCCTCGATGTCGGCGGCGGCGCGAACCAGGAACAGATCGAGAACGCGTTCGGCATCTTGCTCAGCGATCCGAATGTGAAGGCAATCTTCATCAACATCTTCGGCGGCATTCTGCGCGTGGATGTGCTGGCGACGGCGGTAGTTGCGGCGGCCAAGAAACTCGACGTGAAGCTGCCGATCATTTTGAGGCTTGAGGGCACCAACGTGGAAGAAGGCCGAAAGATTCTGAAGGATTCGGGCCTGAAATTTGAAGTAGGCGTAACGATGAAGGATGCTGCTGACCTCGCTGTCGCAGCGGCGAAAGGCGGCAAGTAATGGCGGTATTGGTCAATAAAGAGACACGGCTGATTGTGCAGGGAATTACCGGACGGGAAGGCACGTATCACGCCAAGGGTTGCCAGGAGTACGGCACCAAGGTTGTTGGTGGCGTGACACCGGGCAAGGGTGGGACGATCCATGAAGGCTGGCCGGTGTTCAACACGGTGGAAGAGGCGGTGAAGGAGACCGGCGCGAATGTGAGCGTGATCTTCGTGCCGCCGCCGTTTGCCGCGGACGGCATTCTGGAAGCGACGGCTGCGGGAGTGCCGCTGGTCGTCTGCATCACGGAAGGAATTCCGACGATGGACATGGTGAAGGCGTGGGAGATCGTGAAGCGCTCGAAGACGCGGCTGATCGGGCCGAACTGCCCGGGCGTTATCTCGCCGGGCAAGGCGAAGGTGGGCATCATGCCGGGGCGCATCCACAAAGAGGGGTCAGTGGGCATTGTGTCGAAGTCGGGCACGCTGACCTACGAGGCGGTCTATCAGCTGACGACGCGCGGGATCGGCCAGTCGACGGCGATCGGCATTGGCGGCGACCCGATCATCGGGACGACGCACATCGACGCGCTGAAGCTGCTCAACGAAGACCCGGAGACTGAGGCGATCATCATGATCGGCGAGATTGGCGGCTCGGCGGAAGAGGCGGCAGCGGAATACATTAAGGCTCACGTGAAGAAGCCGGTGGTCGGCTTCATCGCCGGGCAGACGGCGCCTCCGGGACGGCGCATGGGCCACGCCGGTGCGATCATCTCCGGCGGCGAAGGCACGGCGGCGAGCAAGATGGCGGCGATGTCGGCGGCGGGGATCCACGTGGTCAAATCGCCGGCGGAAATTGGCGAGATGATGGCGAAGGTGCTTGGGAAGGCGTAGAAGCAGTTGTCAGTTGTCAGTTGTCAGTTGTCAGTTGTCAGTGGGCGTGGCGTGCGGTGCGGGCGCCACGCCTTTTGATTGCGTTTGTTGTCGGGGAAGGTGAGAAAAGGCTGCGATAGGAGTAGGCTGTGTGGGATTGAGGAAAGGCGGCGGCGATGATGAAACATCTGGCTTGCTTTTCATGGGGAGTTGTCTTCGTCGGCGCGATATGGCTGGCTGGGGCTGGAAACGCGCTGGCGCAAGCCGCGGCTGAAGCGGCAGGGGCTGGAGCGGCGGCGGCAAGCTCCGCCACCGGAGCTGCAAGTGTCACCGGGAAGGCCGTCGGAGCGGTGTTCGGACGGGTGGGCGCGGCTGTGAACACGTCTACCTCGACGACGACTCCCACCGTAACCACGGTAACGAGGAGACGGTCGCAGAGTGCACCGTCAGGGGCCGGTGCAGGCGGGAACGGGGCACCTGGGACATTTGCCGTGCTGGGGGAGACGCCCAAAATTCACTTCGATGTGGTGTCGTTCAAACGGTGCGCGGGTGGAAGTCCGACCGAGGTGGACATGCCCGCGGACGGCGACTACGTCTCCTTCCATTGCCAACCGGTGTCGCGGATACTCAACTTCGCGTATGCCGGCGCGGGCTCGTCCAGCGCAAACCTCAGCGGATATCCGGGCTGGGTGGACGCCGACCGCTATGACTTCAAGGCCGAGGTGGCAGGGGAAGACGCTGACACATGGCAGAAGATGAGCCTGGATGCGAGAAGGGAAAGGGTGCGACGGCTGTTGGAGGACGAACTAAAGCTCGAGATCCATGTGGTCACAGCGCCGCGGCCGGCCTCCGCGCCGGAGGCGGGCGGCGCCCAGGTCGCTGGGGTTGTGGTGGACCACATCGAGCGGCCGGCGGAGGATTGAGAGGGTGGTTCTCGCTGCGGATTATCGCGGCTGCTGGCGGTAGTAGAGGCCGGCGACGAAGAACATCATCGCGACCATGAACGCGAGCTTGGCGTGGGGCAGCGCGCGGTAATGGAGCTGTAACACTCCATCCCCCAGCCACACGGCACATCCGACGAACCAGATCCACGCGGTTCTGCGCATCGCTCATTGTAGGACGGAAACGGCTGCCACCCGTTACACTGGAGGTAGCGCGATTTGCGCGCCCAGGAGATAGATTTTGTCACAGCGCACATTCAGCATCATCAAGCCGGACGCGGTCCGCAAGGGATATACCGGCGCAATTCTGGCCGAGATTGAAAAAGCCGGGTTCAAGATCGTGTCGATCAAGCGGATGTCGATCTCGAAGGCGCAGGCCGAGGGCTTCTATTACGTGCATGCGGCGCGGCCGTTCTTTGGCGAGTTGACGGAGTTCATGAGCTCGGGGCCGATCTTCCCCATGGTTCTCGAGAAGGACAACGCGATCGCCGATCTGCGCAAGCTGATGGGCGCGACCAACCCGGCTCAGGCGGAAGAAGGAACGATCCGCAAGAAGTTCGCGGCGTCGATCGGCGAGAATGCGATCCACGGATCGGACGCGGAAGAGACGGCGGCGTTCGAGATCGGCTACTTTTTTGCGGGCATCGAACTGAAGTAAAGTTGCAGGTTGTCAGTTGCAGGTTGCAGGTTGAAGCGGTGCTACCTGGTAATGACCGCCTCTTCTTTTAGTTAGCGCCGCAACGCGGCTTCTGCAGCCGTTTTTTCAACTGACAACCTGCAACCTGCAACTGACAACTATCCAATGACACTTACTCTCCCCAAAGGCGCCTTCAAGGCCTATCTTTTCGACTGCGACGGCACCATCGCAAACTCCATGCCACTGCACTACGTGGCGTGGAAGAAGGCGCTGGCCGAGTGGGGCTGCGAATTTCCCGAGCGGACGTTCTACGCGTGGGGCGGTATGCCGGCGGCGGAGATCGTCGCCACGCTGGCCCGCGAGCAGGGCCTGACTATGCCTGCCGAGGAAGTGGCGCATCGCAAGGAAGATCTCTACTACGAGATTCTTCACGAGTTGCAGCCGGTGCCTGAAGTGCTGGAGCAGATCGAGCAAAACCACGGCCGCATCCCGTTCGCGGTGGTCTCGGGCAGCACGCGCGACTCGGTGACAAAGTCGCTGGCGGCGCTGGGGATTCTCGACAAGTTCGACACGCTGGTGTGCGCGGGAGATTACACCAAGTCGAAGCCCGACCCGGAACCGTTTCTGACGGCGGCCAAGCGGCTGGGCGTCGCGCCCGCCGGTTGCCTGGTGTTTGAGGACACGGAAATGGGCATCCAGGCGGCGACCGCTGCGGGCATGGCGTCGGTGAAGATCCTCCAGCCCTGGGAGCGCGCGCCGGCGGGTTGATTCGTCCTGCGATTCCTGCGCTTTCTCACATTTCTGACAAGGTGCGTTGCCGGTTGGGCTAAGATTCGCACATGACCCGACCCTTTCGATGCACGCTGACGGCGCTGGCCGTGGCAATTCTTTCGCTTGGTGTGGCCCTGGCGCAGGGTGGCGCGCCGAGCATGGCGGCGAAGCCCGCTGCCGCAGAGGCGCAGCCGCTGGAGGCGATTCCCTACTCGCCGTCGCTTGATCTCTCGAGCCTGGATCGCACCGTCGATCCGTGCGTCGACTTCTACAAATTCTCCTGCGGCGGCTGGCAGAAGAACAATCCGATTCCCGCGGACCAGGCTGCCTGGGATGTCTATGCCAAACTGACCAACGACAACGAGCAGTTTCTTTGGGGGATCCTGCGGGACGACGCCGCGGCCACGGGACGCACGCCGGTGCAGCAAAAGGTGGGCGACTACTTTGCTGCGTGCATGGACACTACGGCGATCGACCGTCTCGGCATGACGCCGCTCGTACCTGGCCTGGCGAGTATCGATGGCTTGGCGACCCGGCCCACCCTGATTGCGGCGATTGCAGGAATCCACCATGAGTTCCCCGGCGGGTACTTTTTCGGCTCGGGAACCTCGCAGGACGCGATGGACTCGAATACCACGGTCGCCGAGATCGGTGCGGGCGGGCTTGGTCTGCCGGATCGCGACTACTATCTGAAGACCGACGCGAAGAGTGTGCAGACGCGTGCGCAATATACGGCGTACATCGTGAAGCTGCTGGGGATGATCGGGGAGCAGCCGGCGCAGGCCCAGGCGGATGCCGAGTCGGTGATGCGCATTGAGACGGCGCTGGCCAAGGCGTCGCTGAGCCGCGTGGATCGGCGCGATCCGCACAAGGTGTACCACAAGATGACGCTGGCCCAGCTTCATGGGTTGGCTCCACACCTCGACTGGCCAGCGTATTTCGCCGCGCAGGGCTCAATCAAATTCGACTCATTGAACGTGTCGCAGCCGGAGTTGATGAAGGCGGTCAGCGCGGAACTGGAGACGGAATCGCTGGAGAGCCTGCGGGCGTATCTGCGTTTCCATTTGGCGACCGCCGAGGCGCCGGTTCTTTCCGCGCCGTTCCGCCAGGTGCAGTTCGATTTCTATTCGACGACGCTGCGCGGTGTTCCCAGCATGCCGCCGCGCTGGAAGACGTGTACGCGCGAGGTCGATCGCCGGCTGGGCGAGGCGCTGGGGCAGGAATTTGTGCGGCGGACATTTTCCGCCGGCATGAAGGCGCAGACCGTGAAGATGACGGAGCAGATCGAGACGGCGATGGCGCAGGAGATTCAGTCGCTCGACTGGATGGGGCCGGAGACGAAGCAGGAGGCGCTGCGCAAGCTGCACGCCATCCGCAACAAGGTTGGCTACCCGGATCGCTGGCGCGACTACTCGACGCTCGAAGTGAAGCGCGGCGACTACTTCGGCAATGTGGAGCGCGCGAGTCTCTTCGAGGACGCGCGCGAGTGGCACAAGCTGGGCAAGCCGGTAGACCGCGAGGAGTGGGGAATGACGCCGCCAACGGTGAATGCCTACTTCAATCCGCAGATGAACGACATCAACTTTCCCGCCGGCGTGCTGCAGCCGCCGCTCTATGACGCGAAGAGCGACGATGCCCCGAACTACGGCGACACGGGTTCGACGATCGGCCATGAACTGACGCACGCCTTCGACGATGAAGGACGGCAGTTCGACGCGGCGGGCAACCTGAAGGACTGGTGGACGCCCGAGGATGCGAAGCGCTTCGAAGACCGCATCAACTGCGTGCGCGATCAGTACGCGGGATACATCGTGGTCGATGACATCCACATCAACTCAAAGCTGACCAGCGGCGAAGATGTTGCGGATCTCGGTGGAACGCTGCTCGGCTACATCGCGTGGAAGGCGCAGACGCAGGGGCAGACGCTGGAGAACCGCGACGGCTTTACGCCGGACCAGCGCTACTTCATCGGCATGGCGCAGTGGGCGTGCGGGAACGATCGGCCGGAGATGCTGCGCGTACGCGCGCTTACAGATCCGCACTCACCGCTGTTCGCGCGGGTGAATGGCGTGGTCACCAATATGCTCGAGTTTCAGAAGGCGTTCAGTTGCAAAGTGGGGCAGCCGATGGTGAAGGCGCAGGTGTGTAAGGTCTGGTAGGGTGCTGTCAGTTGTCAGTTCCTGGGCGCAGCGGTGTCGCCGAGTGTGTGCCTGCCACGGTTCGCCACTCGCGCACATGCCAGCGCTTGACGACGCTGTTGAGCACGTAGGGATCAGCACGCGCGAAGTCTTCTGCTGCGGCGGGTGAGTCGCCCTGGAACAGCAATAGCGCGCCGTCGGCCGGATCGGCGAGCGCTCCGCCGAGGATGAGTTCGCCGCGGTCGCTTGCGGCCCAGGCTTTGCGCAGGTGCTCGTCCCGGAAGGCGGCGCGTCGTTCGATGTAGTCGTCGGCTACTTCGTAGAACAGAAGGTAGTGCATGGCGTTGCTCCTGACTTACTTGCTGAAGAGCTTCAGGTCGATGGCGTCGGCCATCGCTTTGTAGCCGGCGTCGTTGGGGTGCAGGTGGTCGCCGGAGTCGTACGCGGGCAGCAGTGCTTCCGGATGCGATGGATCGCGGGTAGGGCCATCGAAGTCGATGACTCCGTCGACGGTGCGGCTGGAGCGGACATAGCCATTGAAGGCCTCGCGCATCTGCTCGCCTGCGGGGCTATAGTAAGCGGCGCCGCCAAACGGAGTGAGTGTCGCGGCGAAGACCTTGATGCCCAGGGCGTGGGCGCGCAGTGCGATTTGATCGAGGCCCCACTCCAGCTGCTCGGCGGTAACTTCCTCGTGCGGATGCTGCGGGAAGAAGGTGCGGCCGATGTCGTTCGTGCCGAGCGAGACAATGACGTACTTTGCGCCGGACTGCGCGAGCACATCGCGGTCCAGGCGGGCGACGGCGCTCGGACCCGTCAGATCGTGCAGGATGCGGTTGCCGCTGATGCCTTCGTCGAGCACGCCGATGCGGGCGGTGACGGCATTGGCATGCAGGCGCATGGCGAGGTCATCAGGCCAGCGGAGATTTTTGTCCGGCGTGGAGTGGTAGCCGTCGGAGATGGAGGCACCGAGGACCACAACAGCGGCGGCACGCAGGCCGGCATCGACGTCCACACCTTTCAGCAGATACCAGTGGTTGACTTTGGTTGCGCCATCGAGGGTGGTGGCTGCCGCGGTGTCGCCTGGGACGACGTAGTTGGTGGACATCGCCAGGACGTGCTCGGTGAGCGTGACCCCCGGTTGCGCGGGGACGAAGAGGCTGACCGCCAGGTTGGCAAAGGCGCTCACCGTCATGGGGATCGGGTCGCTAACCGCGAAGGAGCCCGCCGGGATGATGACCGAGGGTGCGTGACTGAAGGTGACGGTATGGTCAGTGTCGGGTTGGGTCGCGCTGGAGGCTGGCCCGACGCTCAGAGCGACGTGTGTGCTCGCGATGGTGAGGGAGGTTGCGCCGAACTCGTTCGAGATGCGCAGGCGTATCGCCTTGCCGCCGAGCGAGAGATGGACGATGTCGCGATAGGTGCTGCCGTCGTGGCCGAGAATGGCGTTGGTGTCGTTGGCGGGCGCGGCCACGGGCGCAGCGGCCCAGGAGCCGGTCCACGTGGGTTGCTGGGCGGAGGCGACGGGAAGGAGCAGCGCGGTGGTGAGAAGCAAGCATCGCATAGTTGTCAGTTGTCAGTTGTCAGTTGTCAGTTGTCAGTTGTCAGTTGTCAGTTGTCAGTTGTCAGTTGTCAGTTGTCAGTTGTCAGTTGAGGCTGCTTTGGCCCGGAGGCGGCGGTCTTTATCTGAGCAGTGAGATAGTTGCTCAGTGAACCCAACATCCTGCCGACCTCGTGCGACAGCTTTTCGGCAGCCTCGCATTTCGCTGGGTCGCCGAATCGCAGCTGGCCGGCGATGACGAGCTGAGTTTGTAATTCGCAATTACTTTCATGAGCCAACTTCACGAACTGGCGGAAGTCCTTCCGTGTGCCTCGTGCCGACCCTTCGGCAATGTTGCTGGCGATGGACACTGAGGCCCGACGCATCTGCGATGTGAGTCCATAGATTTCGTGTCTCGGAAAATCTGTTGTGAACCCATAGACCAGCATTGTGAGTTCGATTGATTTCCTCCAAACCTGCAAATCCCGGAACGACTTCGACATTCTGGCCTAGCTTTCTTCTGACAACTGACAACTTACTTCGTGAACAGGTTGAGGTCGATGGCGTCGCCCATAGCTTTGTAGCCGGCGTCGTTGGGATGCAGGTGATCGCCGTGGTCGTAGGTGGGCAGGAACATCGCGGGGTTCGCGGGATCCTGCGTTGCCTTGTCGAAGTCGATGAAGCCATCGATTTCCTTGCTGGTGCGGATCCATTTGTTCAGGGTCTGGCGGACTTCTTCCCCGGCGGGTGACATGTAACCGGCGTTGCCATACGGCGTCAGCGTGGCGAAGTAGACCTTGATGCCGTGCGTGTGGGCGCGGTCGGCCATCTGGATGTAGCCGGTGATGAGGTCGTCGGCGGAGACGACGTCGTAGGGCCGCTTGGAGTCGTAAGCGTGGCCGATGTCGTTGATGGCTTCGAGGATGATGACGTATTTAACCCCGGACTGCGCGATGACGTCGCGGTCGAAGCGGGCGAGCGCGCTGGGGCCGGTGTTGTCGTGCAGAACGCGGTTGCCGCCGATGCCGAGGTTGAGTACGCCGAGGTCGGCGGTCTTGGGGTTGGCCTGCAGGCGGCGGGCGAGTTCATCCGGCCAGCGCTCGTTCATGTTCTTCGTGGCGAAAGCGCCGTCAGTGATGCTGTCTCCGAAGGCCACAACCGCGCCGGCGCGGGCGGGAACTTTGACGTCAACCGACTTGACGAAGGGCCACGCGCTGATCTCTGTGGGCGAGTCGAGCGTCTTGGCGCCGACGACATTGCCCGGCGCAGTGTAGCTGGTCTCGTCGGCGTAACCATGCTGCGAGAGTTGCTTGATCGTCTGCGCAGGCAGGAAGAAGCTGATCGCGAGGTCGGAGCCGGCGGGAATGTTGACGGCGGCGGGATCGCTGACCATCAGCGCGCCGGGCGGGATCGTCACCGAAGTCTGGCCGCCGAAGGTGAGGCCGGCCGAGGAGACGACGTTGATAGTGCTGCCGCCCTGGCTGACCGCAACGTGCGCGGCGCCGATGGTGAGCGAGTCGGTACCGAACTCGTTGGTGAAGACGACGCGGACCTGGGGACCGCCGAGAGAGACGTGGACGATCTCGCGGATGGTGGAGTCCGCGGCGCCGAAGACGAAGGGTGCCGGGCGGGCCTGCGAGGGAGTCGAATTCGGATTGGCCGGCGGCTCCGGCACTGCCGTGCTGGGCGGAACCGGCGCGGTGGAGTTTGCAGGTGGCGCGACCGCGGGAGGTGGCGCAGTCGGCGCGGCGGCGCGGCCGTTGTTGGCGGCCATGGGAGCGGAGGCCCAGGTGCCGACCCAGTGGTCCGGGGCGGGCGGAGCGGCAAAGGTGGTTGCGGGAACGGCGAGCAGGAGGAGCAGCGGCAGCAGGCGCAGGCGCGGATGGATCGTCACGGAATCTGTAACCTCGGAAGAAAATTGCAGGCCGCACCATATTACGCTGGTTTGGTTACGGCGGCTGGGGCGGATTTGGGAGCATGGCGGCGTTTCACGTATAGTGGCGATGGCTTGGAACACGCTCCGCGCAGGTGCGGCAGGCGAAATAACCGGGGAATGATCATGATGCGATTTGCGAGGGGTTTGGTGCTGGCTATGACAACGATGGCAGGAGCGCAGGGTGCGATGGCGGCGGTTGCAGTGACGAAGGCCAGTTTCGGCAAGCTGCCGGATGGACGAGCAGTGGATGTGTACACGCTGAAGGATGCGGATCTCAAGGTGAAGATCACGAACTACGGCGCGCGCATCACGTCGCTGCTGACAAAAGATAAAGACGGCAAGATGGGCGACGTGGTGTTGGGCTATAACTCGGTCGACGGATACGCGGCCGAGGCAGCGGCCGGCAAGAAGACCTACTTCGGCTCGATCGTCGGGCGCTACGGCAACCGGATTCGCGCGGGCAAGTTCTCCATCGACGGGCATTCGTACCAGATTCCGCCGAACAACAACGGCAACGCGCTGCATGGCGGACCGCATGGCTTCGACGAGCAGGTGTGGACGGGCAAGGAGATTCCTGGCGGCGTTGAAATGTCGCTGGTGTCGAAGGACGGCGACATGGGCTTTCCCGGCACGCTGACCGTGCATGTTCGCTACACGCTGGTGGGCGACGCGATCCATATCAACTACTCGGCGACGACGGATAAGGCGACCGTCACGAACATCACCAACCACTCGTACTTCAACTTGTCGGGCGAAGGCTCGGGCGACATTCTGGGTGAAGTCCTGATGCTGAATGCGGCGGGTTACACGCCAGTAGACACGGGCCTGATTCCGGTCGGCGGCGTGCAGCCGGTTGCGGGAACGCCGTTCGATTTCAACAAGCCAACGGCGATCGGTGCGCGGATTGGCGTTGCGAACGACCAGTTGAAGATCGCGGGCGGCTATGACCACAACTGGGTGCTAAGCAAGGCGGAAGCAAGAACGGACCAGCAGGCCCAGCTGGCGGCGAAGGTGGTCGATCCGAAGAGCGGGCGCGTGCTGACGGTGTCGACGACACAGCCGGGCGTGCAGTTCTACTCGGGGAACTTCCTCGATGGCTCATACGCGGGTAAGTCCGGAGTGAAGTATGCACGGCGTACGGGTTTCTGCCTGGAGACGCAGCATTATCCGGATTCGCCGAATCAGCCGGCGTTTCCGACCACGCTGCTGAAGCCGGGTGAGACGCTGCACACGGAAACGATTTTCGCGTTCTCGGTACAGAAGTAAAGCGAGTTGTCAGTTGTCAGTGATCCGTTGTCAGTTGAAAGGCGCTCCGGCGATTCGGGGCGCTTTTCGTTGGGGTGACATATTTGACGTGGCAGCGATCCCGTCCTAAACTCTGCGCAAGTGAACGAGAGGGCGCGATGCCTATGGAGAACGTCAGGTTTTCAGTCCTTGTGGCGGCCTTTGTGGCGGCTGTTCTGTTGACTCCTCTGGCGCATGCCGACCAGATCACGGTGTTTTCCCTCACCACCGTGTATCCACTTCCTCAACCGCAAGCACCGGATGGTACTGCATCGGGCACGATCACGATCGACACCACTACCGGGATCGTTGAAGCAATCAACCTGAGTTTCGCCGCGGAACCGGCCTCGGCGTCTCCCAGCACTTTCTGGGACGTGTTTGGCACACCGCCTAACGCGTTTGTCGAAATCAACGAGTCATGGATCACCCCGCAAAACGGCTACTTTGATGTCGAGATCGCGTTGCCGGTTAATACGCTTGTAGGCTATACGGGCGGCAGTATCTGCACCGAGGCACATGTGTGTAACGGGGGCGCTTTTAGCACTTTCCTCTGGGGCATTGACCTGGATCCGTACTCCAGCGGGCAATTGACCCCCACTCCTGAGCCTGCGAGCTTGGGCCTCCTCGGTACAGGTGTTCTGGGTCTGGTTGGCATCCTGCGCCGCAAACTCTGAGGGGCACGGACTCCTGCCGTGAGCGGCAGGGTCAGAATGACGCTGCGTGTGGCGCCGACTTCCAAATTGAGAAAGAACTGAACTACCGGGCGTGGGCCGCAAAAGCCGACAACTCACAACTTTCTTTTCAAGTCCTCCGCGATGAGCTTGCCGTGGAAGCGGCCGTTTTCGATGAAGATTTCGTTGGTGCGCTCGCCGGCGACGATGACGCCGCCGAGGTAAAGGCCGGGGACGTTGGACTCGAGCGTCGCGGGGTCGCAGATGGGGCAGCGGGCGTTGGACTGGTCGAGCTTCACGCCCAGC
>Ga0207416_1003563_pt1 | contig 14684 bp, 12 predicted proteins | sample PaiPotPPM11metaG_FD_184107 | JGI IMG/M metagenome (GOLD analysis project Ga0207416, IMG submission 184107) | Iron sulfur acid spring bacterial and archeal communities from Banff, Canada, to study Microbial Dark Matter (Phase II) - Paint Pots PPM... ...
GCGTCGGCCTCCAGGCCCCGGCCGCGCACGTCCGGGTCGCTCGCCGCGAGCTCGTCGGCACCGGGCCGCACGAACGACAGCCCGTACCGGTCCAGCTCGAAGATCTCCGGCGCGACCAGCACGCACACGCCCTGGCCGTCGCAGCGGGTCGCGTCCACGCGGAACCGGACCGCGTCGGCGCTGGCGGCGAGGCGTCGGTCCATCAGAGGATGATGCTCAGCGTGCCGTGCGCGTCGAGCGTCTCGACGTCGAGCTCGGCCCGGCGGAAACGGATCTTGAACGACTCGCGGTCGCGGACCAGCCGGTAGCGGTACTGCCCCATGTACACGCTGACGTCGCGGCGGGCCCGGTACACCGCGAAGTTCGCGGCGACCCCGATCTCGTCGCCTTCGCTGGAAGTGACCTGGACGTTACCGATGATGCGGCGGGTGCGCGACCAGGGGAACTCGCGGTGCGCCTTGCGGCTGTTCAGCCGCTTGACCCGGGCGGCGATCATCGCGCGGGTGTCGGAGATCAGCATCAGGGCCGTGGCCGGCTCGCCGGCTGGCAGGTCCGTGCTCGGCACCTCGTACCGGGCGTCGGCGGTGAACAGGGCCAGCCAGTCGTCGAGCCGCCACGCGTCCAGCAGCGCGGCCTCCTGGTACAGGAACTCCTCGACGTCCAGGCGGAGGGCGTGGCGGTCGGTCACCGCCGGGGGCGCGGTCACCGGGCCGCTCCCGCCCGCGCCGGGGCGGAGCCGGCCCTGTCGGCGGCGGCCTCGGGGGACTCGATGCCGGTGACGCGCTCGGGGAAGCCCGCGCCGTCCATGAGCGAGGCGTAGGACCGCCAGAACGTGCGGATCTGCAGTTCGTCCTGCGAGCCCGCCGCGCTGGCCATGCCCCGGGAGATGTCGCTCCACGGCACCTCGCGGGCCGCCGCGAAGCCCTGCTGGCAGGATTCGAGGGCCTCGACGTCGTCGGGGCTGGCGAAGCCGCCCGGGCCGAGGAAGGTCAGGAAGCTGTCCAGCCGGCGCTGCAGCGCGGCGCTGCCCTCGGCCTCCTCGGCCGGGGCCAGGGCCCAGGCCTGCAGCGAGTGCCGGTCCGGGGCGGTCGGCTCGATCCGCCGCACGGTGATCGCGGCGACGTCGTTGATGATCAGGTTCGGGAAGATCAGCAGGTTGCGGAAGGTGTCGGCCATGCGGCGCCCGCGCTCCTCGCCGTGGGCGTCGATGAGCCGGGCCAGCGTCCGTTCGATCTCGTCCCGGGCGTCCTCGCCGAAGAACGGCTCCCAGTAGGCGATCGGCCGGGCCCACGCGGCCGGGCTCTCGATCACGGCGTGCCCGTGGCCGAGGTCGATCCCGCGCCCCGAGGCCAGCGCGGCCTTGCGCTGGCCGCCGCCGCTGTCCTTGACGAAGTCCACGTAGGTCGCGTGCACGGTCGGCGCGTGGTAGCCGTCCATGCTGTTCTCGACCATCAGCTTCCAGTTGGACTTAACGCTGTACAGGTGCGCGCCCCGGACGATGCGCATGCCGTCGGCGGCCTGGTCGAGGACCAGGTCGAGGTACTCGATGGCCCCGGCCAGGTACTCGCGCAGGTCCACCGCGCCGGCGTCGTAGTTGACGAACCACAGGCCCCGGTAGCTGTCGGTGCGGGCCGGAGCGCCCAGGTGGTACTGGCCGCGGTCGAACCGCGGGCTGTAGGCCTCGGCGCCGGGCGTGATCACCAGCTTGCCCGTGGTGTCGAAGCTCCAGGCGTGGTAGAAGCACTGGAAGATCCGGGTGTTGCCGGCGTCCTCGCGGCACAGCGTGGCGCCCCGGTGGGTGCACGTGTTGAAGTGCATGCGCACCGTGCCGCCCGCGTCCCGCAGGAAGATCAGCGGGCGGCCCCCGACGCCGCGGCGGACGAAGTCGCCGGGCCGGGGGATCTCCGACTCGTGCCCCACGTAGAGCCAGCAGTGGTCGAAGAGCGCGTCCCGTTCACGGTCGTAGACGTCCGGCGAGGTCATGAGGGCGCGGTTGATGCGGAAGATCCCGTTCCGCCGGTCATCGACGACCAGTTCGTCGCGGTAACCCATGATCGCATCGCTCCTCTCGCGCGGCGCTCAGGCGGTGATCGGGGCGGCCGGGCCCGGTGCGCCGGCCCCGAGCGCGCCGGCTCGCTCCAGCTCCCGGACGTCGGCGTCGGAGAGCCCGGCCGAGGTGAGCACCTCGATCGTGTGCTCCCCGGCCTCGGGCGCGCGGGTCGCCGGGCGCGGGGTCGTGCCGTCGAACAGGACCGGGGAGTTGACGGTTACGTGCGGGCGCCCGAGTTCGTCATCGAACCGGACGACGGCCGCGCTGGCCTGCGTGCCGTCGTCGGTGACCGCCTCCTCCAGGGTACGCACCGGAGCCCAGGTCACCTGGTGCCTGGCCAGCCGGTCGGCCCACTCGGCCAGGGGCCGGGCCCGGAACAGCTCGTCCAGCAGCTCGGTCAGCGCCTCGCGGTTGGCCCGCAGCCGGCCGAAGTCGCCGCCGTGGAAGCGCGGGTCCTCGTCCAGCCACGGGGCGCCGAGCGCGGCCACCAGCCGCGGCCAGCCCTGTTCGGGTTCCATGACCTGGAGCCAGAGCCAGCGCGCGTCCGAGGTGCGGAAGCAGTTCACGGTCGGCACCGGCGCCTGCCGGCGGTCGCCGCTGCGCTGGGCCCGGCCGGTGGCGAGCACGTCGCTGACGTCGGAGGCCATCAGCCACATCCCGGTGCCGACCAGCGACGTGCTGACGTGGCTGCCCGTCCCGGTGCGCTCGCGGGCCAGCAGCGCGGCCGCCACCGCGCCGGCCAGCACCGAGCCGGCCGCGCGGTCCCCGAACCCGCCCGCGGGCTGGGGCGGCTCCCCGTCGCGCCCGGTGAACAGCGAGGCCGCGCCGGAGTAGGACCAGTAGGCGCCGTGGTCGTAGCTGCGCTCGCCGGCCTGGGCCGTGCCCGGGTCGTACCCGGTGACCTGGGCCACGATCAGCCGCGGGTGACGTTCCCGCAGCGTGGCCGGGTCCAGCTCCAGGTCGGCCAGGGCGGGCGGGCTGAGGTTGGTGACCAGCACGTCGGCCGCCCCGATGATCCGCCCGGCCGCGGCCCGGCCGGCGGCCATCCGCAGGTCCAGGACGACGCTGCGGCGCGAGCGGTTGTGCACCTCGAAGCGGGGATTGACCCGCGGCGCGGTGCCGTTCTCCAGCACCCCGCGGCCCCGGGCCGGGTCGCCGCCCGGCGGCTCGATCTTGATGACGTCGGCGCCCCAGTCGGCCAGGATCGTGGCGCACGCCGGGCCCGCGGCGAACCGCCCGATCTCGATGACCCGGACGCCGGCCAGCGGAGAGAAAGCATCGGACACCGGCCCAGCATCGGCGCCGGGCATTACCCCCGGCATTATCGGCTCTGCTTCCCGCCGGACGGCGTCAAGGCTGGACCGCGGCGCCCCGGGGGCCCGGCATGCCGCGCTGCAGGAGCCGGCGGGCGTCGCCGGGCCGCAGGCCCAGTTCGGTCAGCGCGTCGATCGCCCGCCGGTAGGTGGCCAGCACCGAGCTTTCGCTGCCCACCTTGCGCTCGATCCCGACCAGGATCCGGTAGGACGGGTCGGAGTAGCGGTTGGTCTCCAGCACGATCTCGCACTCCTGGCGGGCGGCGTCGGGCTCGCCGAGTTCGAGGTACAGCGTGGCCAGCTCGAGCCGGGCCTCCTCGTAGACCAGGTCCAGGTAGTTGCGGCGTTCCTCGACCCAGGGCAGCGAGCTGCCGTCCAGGTAGGGGCCGCAGGCCAGCGCGAGGCCCTCCTCCAGCCGGGCCCGTCGTTCCTGGCCGGCGAACGCGCTCGCGGTGCCCAGGATGCGTTCGGATTCCAGGTCGTTGGCCGTGAACGCGAGCGACGACGGCAGCAGGACCAGGCTCCCCTTGCGCTCGAGGTTGACGTTCGTGGTGTGCCGGAGCTTGTGCGCGATCTGCCGGAAGTGGTTGCCGCCGCTGCGCTGATCGGCCTCGGGGAACAGCCGGCGCTGCAGCTCGAACCGGTCGATGCCGCCCGAGTGCAGCGCCAGGCAGGCCACCAGCTCGAGGATCTTCGTCCGCCCGATCTTGGCCGGGGTGCCGTCCACGATCAGGTCCCGCCGGCGGCCGAACGGCTGCAGGACCAGCGTGCTCCCGCTGGCCCGGCTGGCCGCGCCGGGCGCGCGCCGCCGCACCGACGGCGCGACCACGAGCCGGCGCCACCGGGAATCCTCGGGCGAGCCGGCCAGCTGGCGGCGCTGGACGTCGGGGAACAGCCGGACGGCCTGAACGAGGACGGAAAACGTGCAGGTCAGCATCGACACGTGGTAGGCGAGCTCGGCCGCCTCGCTCGCGGCCTCGGCGTGGCCGAGCCGGGCCTCGGCCTCGGACAGCCCGGCCGCGGCCATGGGCAGCATCAGCCGGCGCTGGCAGCGCGACATCGAGGCCACGGACTCGCCCAGGATCAGCCGGGCCTCGGTCACCCGGTCGGCCCGCAGGAAGGCCAGGCCCAGGAAGCACTGGGCCATCTCAGCGTAGGCCGCCTGCCCGGTGCGCGAGAGCTCCTCGAGGACCGCCTCGAGCCGGGCGACCGCAGCCTCGGGGCCGTGGTCGGTGAGGTACAGGTAGCCCAGGAAGATCTCGTACACCGGCTGGAGCGAGAAGCCCTCGCGCTGGCTGTCGGCCACCGCCTGCTCGAGATGCCGGCGGGCCTGGGCGTGGTCGCTGGTGGACAGGGCGATCATCCCGGCGATGAACCGGGAGTGGGCCCGGTCGCGGATTTCCGGCGGCACCCGCTGCCAGAGCGCGGCCGCCGCCTCGGCGTTCTCCAGGAAGGCCGAGGCCAGGACGATGTTCGGGTTCAGCACGGCGGTGGTGTCGTCCGCCGGGCCCATCCGGGCCAGCTCGCCCAGCCGGCCTTGCAGGAACAGGCCCCAGCTCAGCAGCCGTTCGACGTCGGGCAGGTCGCGGGCGTCCGGGGGCGGGACCGGGCGGGTGGCCACGGTCACCTCGATCATGTACCGGACGACGTCCGCGCGCGCGTCGCCCTCGTACTTGTCGAGCAGGCTGAGCGCGTCGGCGGGCCGGGCCTGCATGGCCCAGGCCGCGGTGGCCAGCAGGGCCGGGTCGAGCTCGATGGCGGCGCGCAGCCGGCCCTCGCGGTCCAGCCGGCGGACCAGGTTCCGGGCGCGCTCGAACTCCCGCACGCCGTGCACCGCGCGGACGTACGCGCCGATGAGCTGGGGGTCGGCCAGAACCCGCGGCTCGCCGAACCGGTCCAGCCGGCGGACCAGGTTCCGGGCGCGCTCGAACTCCCGCACGCCGTGCACCGCGCGGACGTACGCGCCGATGAGCTGGGGGTCGGCCAGAACCCGCGGCTCGCCGAACCGGTCCAGCCAGCGCATGACCACCGGCCAGTCCGCGTCCGCGAACAGCGACGGCAGGGCCTGCAGGGCGGTCTCCCGGGCCTGGTCGAGATCGCCGAGCGAGATCCACACGTCGGTGGCGTCCTTGAACTGCCGGGTCGCGGCCAGGTGCCGGGCGTAGCAGGCCAGCAGCTCGGCGTGCCGGGCGGGCTCGGTCTCGATCAGCCGCTGCTGCAGGAACGAGCGGAACAGCGAGTGGATCACGATCGCGCTCGGCGTGGTGCTCGTGGCCGGCAGGTGCCGCGCGGATACCGCTGACCAGAGCCGCTGGCCGGCCGGGCCGCACAGCGCCGCGCCCACGTCGCGCGTGACCACGCCGGTGACCGACGTGTCGAGCAGGAACCGCTGCTCGTCCTCGGGCAGCAGGGACAGCACCCGGTGCCCGAAGTACGCGGACAGGTCGCGGAAGTTCGGCTCCTCGCCGACCCCGAAGCGGGAGGCGAACGCGACCCCGGCGGCCCAGCCGCCGGTCGAGGCGAAGATCCGCTCGGCGGTCTCGGGGCTCACGCCGAGCTGCCGAACGCACTCGGCGGTCTCCTCGAAGGTCAGGTTCAGCGCGGCGTCGCCGAGCTGCCCGATCTGGCCGTGGATGTACCGCTTCTGCAGCGGCCACGGCAGGTCTTCGCGGGCCAGCAGCAGCACCCGCAGGTGCTCGGGCACGTACTCCAGGAAGATGTCCAGGGCCGAGGCCGCTTCCGGGGAGGCGGCGATCTCCTGGCACTCGTCGATGACCAGCAGCGCGTCGGCGCCGTCGGCCGAGCTGGCCAGGATGGCCGCGGCCTCCTCGGCCGTGCCGGTGTTCTGCAGGTTCTGCCGCATCGCGTTGACCGCGTCGCCGGCCAGCGGCCCGAGCGCGGTGGCCAGGTCGAACACCAGCCCCGAGGCCGAGATGTCCGAGCGGTCCATGGTCAGCCAGGCGAGCTGGCGGCCGCAATGGCCGGCGAAGAGCTGCGCCGCGACGGTCTTGCCCGAGCCCGGCGCGGCGATGACCTCCACGATCGAGTAGGTGTCGAACAGCTCGTGCAGCACCCGGTCGAGCCGCGGGCGCGCGATCGACCCCCGCGGTACCCCGGGCGCCGCGAACTTGTGCCGCAGCGCCCGCCCCGGTGACTCTCCGGTTCGGCTGCTCATTACGGGTAACCTGCCTGAAACCTAACCAGGCTGTCAACAGAGCGTAACGACCCTGAAATATGGCCGCGGTATCGCGCGAGCCCGCCCCGGGCCCCGTCCCGCGGGCGGTAACGCCCCGGGCAAAGGCGATAACGCGCCCGATAACGGTGCCCCGCGAACCTCGTCGTCATGGATCACGCGCTCGGGCCCGGAGGTCGATGGTGACGCTGCTGCTCCGTGACAGCGACGTGCGCGCGGTCTGCGACATCGGCTCGATGGTGACGTACCTGGACCAGGCGTTGCGGGAGGAGGCGAAGGGCAGCGGCGCCCAGCTTCCCGAGCGGCTCAACCTCGCGCACGGCCCGGTCTTCCTCCGGGTGATGCCGGCCCTGCTGCCCGAGGCCGGGCTGCTCGGCCTCAAGTTCTTCCACGGCTCGATGCGGGACGGCGTCCGGTACGTGGTCGCCGTGTGCGCGCTCGACACCGGCACGGTCCTCGGGCTGGTCGACGCCGCGTACCTGACCGCGGCGCGGACCGGCGCCACCAGCGGCGTGGCCACGCAGTGGCTCAGCCGCGAGGACTCGGCCCGGGTCGGCGTGATCGGCTCAGGGACGGAGGCCGAGACCAACCTGCGCGCCGTGTGCAGCGTCCGCCCGGTGACCCGGGTGACCGTGTACAGCCGGTCACCGGGGCGGCGGGAGGACTTCGCCGCCCGGATGTCCGCGTCGCTGGGCATACCGGTCACGGCCGCGGCCGACCCCCGGGCGGCCGTGGCCGGCGCCGACATCGTGGTCGTGGCCACGAACACCGGGCCCGAGCCCGTGGTCGCCTACCAGGGCGCGTGGCTCGAACCCGGCCAGCACGTGGTCTCCATCGGCTCGACCACGGCCGCGCTGCGGGAGATCGACCCCGACACGATCCTGCGGGCCGAGACGGTCGTCTTCGACGTGCCGCTGAGCCAGCTCAGCCGCGAGTCCGGCGACCTGATCGCGCTGCTCAAGGCGCGGCCGGGCTGGCAGGCCGGGGTGAGCCTGGACCGGGTCCTCACCGGCGAGGTGCTGGCTCGCCGGCGCCCCGAGGACGTCACGGTGTTCAAGTCGGTCGGCACCGCCGCCCAGGACCTGCTCGGGGCGAGCTACGTGCTGCGCGAGGCCCGCCGGCAGGGTGTCGGGACCGAGATCGCGGATATCGCCAGCCCCAAGCAGTTCTGAGCCCGCCCGACCGACCACCGATTGGAGTCCGCGCCGATGAAGACCAAGGAGATCGAGTTCCCGAGCGGGGGAGTGACCGTTCGCGGGGATCTGCTGCTGCCCGACTCCGAGGGCCCGCACCCGGTCGTGGTCATGGCCGGCGGCTGGTGCTACGTCAAGGAACTGCGCCAGCCGCAGTACGCCCGCGAGTTCGTCGACCGCGGGTTCGCGGCGCTGATCTTCGACTACCGGACGCTGGGCGCCAGCGACGGCGAGCCGCGCCAGCATCTCGACCCGTGGGCCCAGATCGAGGACTACCGCAACGCGATCAGCTACCTGGAGACGCGGCCCGACATCGACCCCGAGCGGATCGGCGTGTGGGGGATCTCCTACAGCGGCGGGCACGTGCTGATCCTCGGCGCGGTCGACCCGCGGGTGAAGGTGATCGTCAGCAACGTGCCGGTGATCGACGGCTACCGCAACATGTGGCGGGTGCACGGCACCGAGCGGTTCCGCAAGCTCCAGCAGGCCATCCTCGAGGACCGGCGCAAGCGGTTCGAGACCGGCGAGCACGGCTACATCGCGATGTCCGCGACCCCGGCCGGCCCGGACGCGGAGCTCGCGACCTGGCCATTCGACGAGGTCAAGGTGGTCTTCGACGAGCTCAAGCGGACCCAGGCGCCGCGGCACGAGCACCGCAGCACGCTCGCGTCGGTCGAGCTGCTCATGCAGTACAACGCCGCCCCGTACGCCGAGCGGATCATCAACAAGCCGGTCATGATGATCGTCGCGAACGAGGACGACATCACGCTGTGGGACCTCGAGACCAAGGTGTTCGAGTCGATCCCGGCGAACGAGAAAGAGCTGCTGGTGCTGCCCTCGACCAGCCACATGACGCTCTACAGCAACCTCACCGCGCTGGACCTGGCGGCCAAGGCCGCCGGGACCTGGTTCTCCGCGCACCTCATGGAGCCGCCCACGGTCGGCGGCAAGATCGCCGAATACGCTGCGAAGGGATAACCGGGGAATCGTCGCAGATAGGAGCGCCCAGTGACCGACTCCTCACCGTTCTCCCTCGCCGGATCGGTCGCGACGGTCGTCGGCACGAGCGCGAACATCGGCACCGGCATCGCGCTCGGGCTGGCCGCGGCCGGCGCCGCGGTGGCGTGCGTCGACAAGGACGCGGCCACGGCCAAGCACGCGGCCGGCGAGATCACGGCCGCGGGCGGCCAGGCCATGGCGGTGACCTGCGACGTGACCGCCGAAGCCGAGGTGATCGAGGCGATCGCCGCGGTCCGCGCCGGGCTCGGGCTGACCGACGTCCTGGTCAACGGGCCGGTGGTCTACCTGGAGAAGGGCATCCGGCAGATGTCGCTGGCCGAGTGGCGGATGCAGCTCAGCGTGCTGCTCGACGGCGCGTTCCTGTTCACCAAGCACGTGGCCGAGGCCCTGATCGAGGCCGGGAAGCCGGGATCGGTGATCAACCTGGTCTCGACCGCGGGCCACCAGGGCGAGCCCGGCAACATCGGGTACTCGACGGCCAAGGGCGGGATCGTGAACATGACCCGCGCGGCCGCCATGGACCTCGCCCCGTACGGCATCCGGGTCAACAGCCTCACGCCGACCGCGACCGACCCCCGGGAGGGCGTCGAGCGCGGCCGGCGCTGGGGCATGACCGGGGTGACCGACGCGCACGTCGCGGCGCTGGACGTCGCGGCGGCGCAGGTGCCGCTGGGCGCGCTGCCCGCGCCGGCCGACTACGGTCACGCCGCGGTGTTCCTGGCCTCCCCCGCCGGCCGGATGATCACCGGGACCGACCTGCGGGTCGACGCCGGCTCGGTGGCCAAGTACTGGCGGGTCAAGCCCGCATGACCGTCGAGCTGCGGGTCCCGCCCGGCCGCGCGGCGCGGGAGCGCCGGGACGGCCGCTGGCTCGACCGGTTCGTGGACGGGTACGTGTCCGAGGCGGCGCGGCTGACGCCCGCCGCGCCCGCGGTGATCGACGGGCCGGCCTGCCTGACCTACGCGGAGGCGGACCGGCAGATCGGGGCCACCGCCGCGTCGCTGCAGGACCTCGGGGTGGGCCGGGCCGAGGTGGTCTCCTGGCAGCTGCCGAACTGGGCCGAGGCTTACGTCCTGCACCAGGCGATCCTGCGGATCGGCGCGGTCAGCAACCCGATCATCCCGATCTACCGGCAGCGCGAGCTCGGCTACATCCTGAACGAGGCGGGGAGCCGGGTGTTCGTCATGCCCGAGGTGTTCCGCGGCTTCTCCTACGCCGAGATGCTGGCCGGCCTCCGGCCGTCGCTGCCCGCGCTGGAGCACGTGATCCTCTGCCGGCCAGCACGGGGCCGGGCTAGCCGGTTCCCGGACTTCGCCGGCCTGGCCGCGGGCGGCCGGGTGCCGGGCCCGGTCGGGCGCAGCCCGGACGACCCGATGCTGCTGCTGTTCACCTCGGGCACGACCGCGCTGCCCAAGGGCGCCGTGCACACGCACAACACGCTCGACTACGAGAACCGGAGCATCATCGACGTCTTCGGGCTCACCGGGTCCGACGTGGTGTTCATGCCGTCTCCGGTCTCGCACATCACCGGGCTGCTGTACGGCCTGCAGTTGCCCGCGATGCTCGGCGCGCCCGTGGTCTTCCAGGACGTCTGGGACCCGGGCCAAGCCCTGGGGCTGATCGAGCGGCACCGGTGCACGTTCACCGTGGCGGCCACCCCGTTCCTGCACGGCGTGACCTACCACCCGGAGCTGGAATCGTTCGATGTCTCGTCTTTGCGGGTGTTCGCCTGCGGCGGCGCCGACGTGCCCCCGGGCCTGATCCGGGACGCCCGCGCGCGGCTCGGCTGTGTCACGTCGCGGATCTACGGCTCCACCGAGTTCCCCACGCTCAGCACCAGCGGGCCGGATGACCCGCCGGACCAGGGCGCCACCACCGACGGCCGGGTCATCGGCGCCGCCGAGGGCCGCGTGGTGGACGGCGACGACCGGGACCTGGGGCCGGATGAGGTCGGCGAACTGCTGGTCACCGGGCCCGAGCTGTTCCTCGGCTACCTGCGGCCCGGCGACGACGCCGGGGCGTTCACCTCCGGCGGCTGGTTCCGGACCGGCGACCTGGCCGCCCGGGACGCCGGCGGCTACCTGACCATCCGCGGCCGCAAGAAGGACATCGTGCTGCGCGGCGGCGAGAACATCAGCGTGGCCGAGGTCGAGGACCTGCTGTACGACCACCCGCTGATCTCCGAGGTCGCGGTGGTGGCCATGCCGGACCCGGTCATGGTCGAGCGGGCCTGCGCGTTCGTCGTCCCGCCGGGCGGCGTGCCGCCCACGCTCGACGACCTGGCCCGCTACCTGGCCGGGCAGGGCGTGGCCCGGCAGAAGATCCCCGAGCGCGTCGAGGTGGTCAGCGAGCTGCCCAAGACGCTGTCCGGCAAGGTCCAGAAGTTCCGGCTGCGGGAGATCATCCGGGACACGCTCGCCCGCGAGTCCAGCCTGGAGAAGGGGTAACGATGGCGCGGTACACGAAGGCGGAGGCCCGGGAGTGGGCGCGCGCCGAGATGAGGGGCGTGTGCAACGTCATCATCCCCTCGTACACGGCCGACCTGCGGGGCCTGAACGAGGCCGGGATCCGGCACGACGTCCGGCGCGACCTCGAGCTCGGCTTCCGGGGGGCGCTGGTCGTGAGCGAGACCGCGGTCACCCCGGACGAATACGTGCGGATGACCGAGTGGGCCGCGGACGAGTCCGCGGGACGGCTGGTGCTGTTCTTCCACGCGAGCTTCAACACGCTCGAGGAGAACATCGAGGTGGCCAAGCGGGCCGAGGACGCCGGGGCCGAGATGGTCCTGCTGTCCTACCCGCCGTCGTTCTACCCGACGTCGCTGCGGCAGGTCTACGACTACACCGAGGCGTTCTGCGCGGCGACCAACCTGGCCGTCATGCTGTTCCCCGTGCCGCTGTGGGGGTTCGAGCGGCTGCACCCGGCGTCGATCCCGATCGAGATGCTGGCCGAGATGGTCGACGCGATCCCGAACGTGGCCGCGATCAAGGCCGAGGGCGGCATGCCGGCCATCGCGGGCTTCACCGAGTGCTGGAACCGGCTGTCCGACCGGGTGATCGTCACGATGCCGCTCGAGCAGCAGGCGATCCCGCTGGCCACCATCCTCCCGCTGCAGCTCATCGCGACGTCCAACACCGAGTGCCTGGGCGGGGCGGTGCCGCAGATGCTGCGGCTGTGCCAAGAGGGCCGGCACGACGAGGCGATGGGCATCTACTGGCGGGTCGACCCGGCCCGGCGGGCCAACGAGCGGATCGGCGTGGCCGGCTCGAACAGCGTGCACCGGATGGCCTGGAAGTACCAGGCCTGGCTCACCGGGTTCAACGGGGGCCCGCTGCGCATGCCGACGCAGCGGCTGAACGGAACGCAGCTCGCCGGGTACCGCGCGGCGGCCCGGGACGCCGGCGTGCTGGCCGCGACCGAGCCCGATGAGCTGTTCTTCGCGGGCCGCAATCCCGCCTGACAGAAGACGACGACCAGCGGCGACGCCGGGGTTTAAGGGAAAGAGGCAAGCTATGGCACTCGTCCAGGAGTTCGGCTACGCGGTCTACGGCGTGCCCGACCTCGAGGGGTCCGTCGAGTTCTTCCGCACGGTCTGCCAGCTCGAGGTGTCCGAGCGCCGCGACGGCGTGGCGTTCCTGACCGGCGACACCCGGCACGCCTGGATCCGGCTGGAACGCCGGCCGCAGCCGGGGCTGATCCGGCTCGGGTTCCGCGTGGTCGACGCCGGCGCGCTGGCCGAGATCGTCAGCCGGCTCGACCAGCAGGAGATCGCCTGGACCCGGGGCGGCACGCTGCGCGAGGACCGGATCGACAACTCGGTGCGGTTCCGCACGCCGCAGAACTTCGAAGTCGAGCTGTACGAGGAGCAGGTCGTGCTGCCCGCCTCGCCCGCGCCGGCCCGCGGCCTGGTCGCGATGCTGCACACGGTGGTGTTCACCGACGACGTCGTCGCCGGGCGGGACTTCTGGAAGCAGACGCTGGACTTCCGGCGCTCCGACCAGATCGAGGACCTGGTCGTGTTCCTGCGCTGCGCCAACGGCTACCACCACAGCATCGGGCTGGCCAGGGGCGAGCCCGGGCGGCTGGACCACGTCTGCCTGCTGGCCGACGACATCGACACCGTGGCCCGGTTCCGCAACCACGCCCGGGCGAACCACGTGAAGGCCGAGGACCTGGTCCGGCACACCGCGTCCGGCTCGGTCTCGGTGTACCTGGAGGAGCCGTCGCTGGGCATCGGCGTGGAGGTCGCCGCCGGCCACGACGTCATCACCGACGACAGCTACAACGGGCGGCTGCTGAAGGCCGGGCCGCTGACCGTGGACCGGTGGAGCGGCGGGTTCCCCGACGTTACGCCCGGCGGGTACGTGGCCGGGCGCGGCGGCGGCACCGCGGCCGGCGAGATCGCCCGGGCGGAAGGCTAGCGCCGTGAGCGTGCAGGCCGAGAACCCCACCGGGAACGCCACCGCGACCTTCAGGGTCGCGCTCGAGGGCGTCGTGTACACGCTCGTCGACGTGCACGACGGGCATGACGCGCAGTTCGAGGACTGGTACGAGAACGACCACTTCTACGCGGGCGGCGTGCTGGCCCCCTACGTGCTGTCCGGCCGCCGCTGGTACGCGAGCCAGGCCCTGCGCGAGAGCCGCTTCACCAGCCCCGCGTGCCCGCTGCCCGACCCGCGGGCCGGCACGAACCTGGCCACGTACTTCGTCACGGCCGGCGGGCTGCGGAGCTTCTACGAGTGGATCAACCCGCAGCTCGTCACGCTGCGGTCGGGCGGGCGGATGTTCGCGGACCGGACGCACGTCAACACCGACGGGTACCGGCTGGAGCGCGTGCTGAGCTTCCCCGGCGCGTCGGCCGTCCCGGCCCACGTGGTCGGCGATCACCCGTTCGCCGGGCTGTTCGTCGCGTACCTGGACGCGTCCGGCGACGGCCCGGCCGAGGCCCGTGCGGCCGGCGCCCGTGCGCCCGGCGCCCGTGCGGCCGGCGCCCGTGCTGCCAGCGCCCGTGCTGCCGGCGCCCGTGCGGCCGGCGCCCGTGCTGCCAACGCCCGTGCTGCCAACGACAGCGCGGTGCTGCCGGCCGGCACGCTGGCCCTGAGCCTGCGGCCCAACGCGGGGTCGCTGACCCAGGACTCGCTCGGGCTGGCCGCCACGCAGCCCGGGATGGAGTTCCCGGCCGTGGGCGGCACGCCGGTGCGCCTGGTCCTGGCCTTCCTGACCCAGCCCCCGCCGGCCGACCCGGAGTGGTCGGCCGGCCTGGCCCGCCGCGTCGGCCGGCTCACCGGCTCGGCCGCGGTCTGGGGCGGAGGATTCCGGCCCGTCGTGCCGGGCGACCGGAGCCACCTGGCCCACATCCGTTCGAAGGACTCGATTTAAGGAGACGTGAGATGGCGGCCGACGATGACCGGCTGGACCGGCTGGAGGAGCGGGTCGCGGCCCTGGAGGACCAGGTCGCGATCTACCGGCTGCTGATGACCTACGGCCCGTCGGCCGACAGCGGCAGCGACGACGTGGTGCGGGCCATCCACCATCCCGACGCCGAGTACGACAGCGGGCTGGAGGTGTTCCGCGGGCGCGACGAGATCGGCGACATGATCGCGTCGCTGCCGCTGCATCGCGACATCATGGCCGGCGGCTCGGCGCACCTGGCCACGATGCCGGTCGTGCACGTCGACGGGGATCGCGCCAGCGCGTTCTGCCACGGCCAGCTGCTGCGGTTCGACCGCGAGGCGGACGCGTTCCGGGTCTGGCGGGCCACGGCGGTCCGGCTGGAGTTCCGCCGCACCGGGGACGGGTGGCAGATCTACCGCCGGGTCAACCGGCTGCTGGACGGCAGCGACGCCTCGCACCAGCACTTCCGCGACGGGCTGGCGTCGGTGGGGGCGCTGCCCGCCGGCACCCCCGCCGGGTAG
>Ga0207416_1003567_pt1 | contig 14679 bp, 11 predicted proteins | sample PaiPotPPM11metaG_FD_184107 | JGI IMG/M metagenome (GOLD analysis project Ga0207416, IMG submission 184107) | Iron sulfur acid spring bacterial and archeal communities from Banff, Canada, to study Microbial Dark Matter (Phase II) - Paint Pots PPM... ...
AAAGACACCCCTACGAAATTCCTGAGGTAGTAGAATTGAAGCTGAATGACGTCTCTGAATCTTACCTGGCTTGGATGGCACTATCAACTAATAGTGTCATTTAGACAAACAACAATGGCACGACACACTGGAGATAAAACGAATGGATTGCACTCCTTATTTATCTCATGGAATACCTAAGCAAAGCTACTATACCCCCTAAAGACGAAACCCTGAGACCAATATCAGTAGAGGAATCAACAGCATAAATTTTCCCTCCGTAACTTTCAATCGAATTTAATACTTTCAGAACTGCGTCTTCGTCGTTGGTCTTGAAGATAGCATCTGAAAATACCACACATCGGATATTCTTTATCGACGCGGCGTAAGTTACCTCTTCCATTCCCATTGCATACTTCAATTCTCCATTATGAACGAGTTTCAATACCTCGTCTAGAATTGAAGAGACTGCTGCGAGTTTGCTTGAACTCATTGCCTCTTTGAGTGCAGATGAGCGAAGAAAAACATAGATTCCATCCTCTCCAGCCACATCCACTCCATCAACTATTGTTAATTTTTCTTTTTCAAACCGATATTTCTCTGTACCTAAAAAGTTATGAAGTTTACGTTTAGCTTCACCGGGACCGAATATTATTGCTCTGCAGGGATTGTTATCACCGTCGTTGTTCACAATACTTTGGATCGTCTTAGCAACATCTTCAAAAAAGCTCTCGATATTAGGATTGCTTTTCCTAGACGACTGGTAACGTTTTCCACTTTGCCCAGAATATATATTTGGAATCAGCTTTATGTGAGTACCGGAAACCTTCGCGACTGATGCCTCTTGTGTATCTATTGCAATCAATATAAATTCTTCTGTGTTTCCCGATCTGGTTAGAATACTTAATTCTGCATTATGCCACTTTCTCTCTTTTTCAATCATTATTGTATCATCGATCCGCACCGTCATCGAATGATGTGACCCTCTGGAAACAAGCTCATTGTCAGTATTTGTTATAGTGCCTGTAATCCGTAATCTATCTACGGCATCATAAAGAGCAGTATTTTCAACCTTTAGAGAGACCCTCACCTTAACACGCTCTCCTCTTTCCGGCCGTCCATATTCTTTGAGGTGCTTGATTACCCGCGTTGTATCTCCCACGACAAAATCCCCATTTTCTATTGTTCTCCTTAAAGTAAAGAGGTCATCTGCATCTCTGGGTATGACAACATATGCTCTGCCTGAAAACCCTTTGGCTTCTTTCACGATCATTTGATGGAGCTTCGATTATCTGTCTGGGCAGACATGGATTGTCGCATTCTATGCTACTTTCTTATTGGTTATCGAAGAAGAACCTTCTTCCTTAGTCCCGGCCGATTTTAAATAATCGTCGACCCATTCCTGTGTCAATACCCCAGACTCGACTAAATTCACTAACGCATTCGCCGACGCGTCTCCATGAACCTTGCCTGACCTTCTTCTAGTCTGTCGCCATTTTAGTTGTGTATTTCCGCTCTTCGAGGAATAAATTATGCCCAGTACTTCCTTTGCGTTAACAAACGTCATCTCTCGCACTTTTTTCAATGTCACCTTATCTGCTGCCTCTATATAGATCGCGCCCGGTCCATCTTCACGTTCTGGAAACACCTCATAGTCGCGCAAATAACTTTCAGGGATAAAGGATCGACAAGTGCTAACAATGATAAACTGTCGAAAGCTTTCGAGCGAAGCAGTAGTTACGATTCGGACCATTAATGTATAAAAACATTTAGATGCTTATCAAGGTTGTGAAATAAACGGAATAATCTCTTTCACGAACACCAATAATTTCTGAATAGTTTCATTAGGTCTTGTATATGATTATTTCGGCACCTCAGTGAAGTAAAGACATGCACGGAAACGAGGCAGCAGTTGTACCAGTCCGGCAACAACTAAGCACGCTGGACAAACTCCTAACTCAAGATCTACGTCATCTACTAAATCAGGAGGGCTAGTTTCGTCATCGTTTGTCCGTCCGGGACTTTCCATTATCACACATAAAAACCGAGGCCATCTACTTCTCTTTTCGTAAATAGCTTGTGTCTCATTAATTTGTAACACCAAACCCAACATGAACATTTTCACTACACTCATCTTATCTTATATTTTGGCCCAGATTAAATTACTATTATACTGGACTATTTACCAGAAATAATAGGCGCGCTAGAACATCAAGGGTGCGAGTATCACCTTTTTACCTACTTTTTTTCCCGGCCAAACCTGTCTCTTGTCTGCTAGTAGCATCTGCCCATAAATAATGAAAGTAATCCTTTGCAAAACCCGCAAGACCTATATGTTCTGCCCATATAGCGATTGGTTCAAATCTTCCAATATCACTTCTTCCTTCACCCAACAATATCATTACCTGCCTGCTGTCACCTATTACTCCTCCACCAAACATATTGTTTTTTAATCTAACATCTGCAATTCTAGATATCGCCCGAACAGTATCAGGGTTGGTTTGCTCAGATACAAGAACGGTTATCCTTACTCCTTTTTCGTGCAGGACTCTCAGCATTGGCTGTACCGGTCTTGCGATATCTTCCACGACTTGTGGTAAAGCTATTAACAGTTCGTGCTGGCAGGTTTGAATTATTTCACTTACTTTTGCCGCTATATTGTAAATTCCCCTAACAACCCAGATCTCCGGTCTTTCTCGTACACCGCTTTTCTCGTACACCGGCATTAACTCGCTTACAATCAAGCTTTCGTTGTCCTTAATGCCATTTTCGATACGCATTCTCATGGCCTCAAGTGCAGTACGGGGTGATCTAGGAAAAAATTTCTGCGGCCTAGAACTGTCAGATTCGGACCATCCTTTCTCTTCTAGGCCGCTAAGAACTTCATAAATCTTCGAGTAAGGTACACCCGACTTCTTGCTTATGTCAGATGCTGTTGATTTGCCGGTTTCAGCGAGAGCAATATATACCTTAATTTCGTAACCTGTTAAGCCAAGGCTCTCCATCGCTTTCCTTGACTTGTCACTTATATTCATCTAAATATTTGAACTTGTCTTTGAGCACTAATATAAGTATGCTCTAAGCATACGAGCGACAACGCGGAGGGAGTTGTTAACGCTGGGATTAGATAGAGCATATGTGCACATATTATATCTGAATTCTAAGCAGCACAAATTGGACCCAATCTAGAAGTGGAGTTGGTCTTCACTATGACTATATAGTCGAGGTTTACGAGGTGATGTAAGTTCTACTGGCTTACGTCGCTTCTGTGCACTGTATATTTGACGTCCCCAATGCCATCCCATATATCATATCAAAAAATAACTTGCCTCACTAAATCCAAACATGATGCCTATCGTCTTAATAAAGGGCGATACAAGAATGACGGCAGATACACACCTAAATCGGGCCATCGGTTCGTGCTTCAAGTGGTTTCGTTCTAATCTGACAAAGTTGCCGCTTCCAACCTTCGGGTCTTTGTCGAGCTGGGGTTTCCCGGGAACAATATGAGAAGCTCCTTCTCCATCAATCCTTAATCTGCAGGAAGTAACTAATCACCGTAGGAGTTGTCAGGTCATACTTATATATATAAAGCCTGCAGCAACAAGCCGAGTAGTAGGAGTAGAAAGACAGTAAAATGGAACTAATTCAAATTTCTAATACATCCAATAAGAGTTCTGGTTCAAGACGTTCGATAAGGTACACGCAGAGTATCTGTCCAGATTGCAACATGATCCTAGATGCAGAGGTTTTCGAAAGGGATGGCAAGGTCTTCATGACAAAGACCTGCCCGGCTCATGGGGAATGTGAGGAGCTGTACTTTGGATCGTATGAGATGTACAAGAAATTCAGCACATACTGGATGGATGGGAAGGGTGCTAAGGCTCCCAACGTTATGGTGGATAAATGCGCATGTCCAACCAATTGCGGTTTATGCACAAATCACCTCTCGCATTCTGGATTAGCTAATATGATTGTTACAAACAGATGCGACCTTACATGTTGGTATTGCTTCTTTTACGTAAAGAAGGGCCTAGAAGGAGCTTATCTTTATGAACCAAACTACGAACAAGTTAGAGCGATGATGAAGACGCTGAAAGCGGAAAGACCCATCGCAGGTAACTCTATCCAGATAACCGGCGGCGAGCCAATGCTCAGAGATGACATAACTGAGATTATCAGAATAATGAAGGAAGAAGGCGTCGACCATGTTCAGATGAACACAAATGGTATTAAATTAGCACTGTCGCCAGAAACTATGAGACAAGTAAGAACAGCGGGTGTGAGCAATCTTTATCTGTCATTTGATGGTGTTACCCCTAGAACTAATCCCAAAAACCATTGGGAGGTACCGTATACATTGGAATCTGCACGTAAGTGTGGCATGACAGTAGTATTTGTTCCCACGGTAATCAAGTCAATAAATGACCATGAGCTCGGTGGAATAATCAGATACGCACAAAACAACATGGATGTAGTTCATGCAGTCAATTTCCAACCTGTCTCGTTGACAGGCAGAATGACGAAAAAAGAGCGCGAGAAATACAGAATCACAATTCCTGATTGCATTGAACGAATTGAAGAACAGACCCAAGGCGACATCCCAACGGATGCATGGTTCCCGGTTCCCTCGTGCATGCCTTTAACGAATGTAATCGAAGCTTTCAGCAAGAAACCAAAATACGAGCTTTCAATTCACTTTGCATGCGGTGCAGGAACTTATCTATTTGAGGACGCGCTAACTAAGAAGTTAACACCTCTTACCGCATTTGTCGATCTTAAAGGTTTACTAGAATACTTTGAAGAAAAAGCAGATGAAATTAGATCAGGTTCCAATAGATACTGGACGACCCTACAAGTTGTACGCAAGTTGAACCAATTCGTTGATAGAAACAAGCAACCAGAGGGTCTCGATCTTGCAAAGATGTTTTCAAGTATATTACTAAAGCGAAACTTTGATTCAGTCGGTTCATGGCACGGAAGATCGCTATTCTTAGGAATGATGCACTTCCAAGATAAGTACAACGAAGATCTTGAAAGATTGCAAAGGTGTGATATTCACTACCTGACTCCAGATCTAAGAATTATTCCGTTCTGTGCCTTCAATGTTATACCTGAGTGGTATAGAGATAGAATTCAAAAGAAATTTAGCACTCCCGTTGAGGAGTGGGAAAAGGCACACGGCCAAACTCTGGAAGCTGGCCTCTATAGGGGACTAATGAGAAAAGGTAAACCCGAAGCCCAGATGGGTTGTGCGGTATCAGAAATGCACAAGGCAGCAGCCGAGACATCAGGTGCCGTAGAGGATCACAAAGGCGTTGAGCTTCGCAATGGCATGGCTGGCGCGTGACAACAATATGCGCTCCTCTGCTTAAATCCTCTTTTTTTTCTAGAATAACGTTTGCAATGTTATCATGTTATCCGCATGGAACGATACCACTTCCAGTGTGATTGCCGTCATGGTATATCTGACAATTGCAATACACAGTGCTACCTTCACTATTTAATTGCGATAAGGTTTAATTGAAAGGAGTAGTTGCTTCCCATATGCCCACTATGAAATATATACAACTCGAACCTCAAGCGGACATTGCTATTATCAAGATTAATAGACCAGAGGCCCTAAATGCTCTCAACACTGATGTTATTCTTGAATTATCGCGTACAATTGACATCGTCGGCGTAGACGATGGTATAAAAGCTGTAATTATCACAGGTGTAGGCGAACGATCTTTCTGTGCAGGCGCAGATATCTCATATATGGTCAAGATTACACCGATCATGGCCGAAAAATATGCTTCAGCTGCACAAGATGTCCTCAACAAGATCGAGAAATTAGAAAAACCCGTTATCGCCGCAATTAATGGATTTGCGTTAGGTGGAGGTTGTGAATTGGCTATGGTTTGCGACATTAGAATAGCTTCCAGTAATGCCAAGCTAGGACAACCCGAAGTCACGATAGGTATCCCTCCAGGTTGGGGAGGAACTCAGCGATTGTTAAGAATTGTCGGCCCGTCAAAGGCAAAAGAGCTGATCTTCACAGGTAAAACGCTAGCAGCCGAGGAGGCAGAGCAGATTGGATTAGTTAACAAAGTAATATCTTTAGGGCCGGATGACGCGTTACCACCAGATGCTCCAGATGGGGACAGTGTCAAAGAAAAAGAAAGGTCAAATCAAGTTGCTAGGATCCTCAACAAGAAGCTAATGGAAGAATGCCTCGCACTAGCGAGACAAATCACAAACAATAGTTTCATTGCTGTAAAAACTAGCAAAATACTAATCAACAAAGGCATGGATGCAGATATAAATACGGGACTGCGCTTAGAAATTTACGGTTGGGCATTATGTTTTGCTCATGAAGACAGGGAGAAAATGATGTCTGCATTTCTAAACAAAGGAAAGAAGTAAGAGAAGCCAATAGGTGCTGCCTTCCTCATATTAAGGGTCTAGTAGTACTCTTGCACCTTTGCTGGCGTGGCATGCTAAGGTTCTGCTTTGGACGTTCGCTTCTTTAAACCCTTCACTCATAGAATCTGCTACGCCTTTTCCAAATTTGTCATTTTTCAAAAATGAAATCATGGAGGGGCCAGCTCCGCTGATTGTGACTGCAAGGGCTCCAGCCTCTAGTGCCTTCCTTTTAACTACGTCATATCCGGGAATCAAATTCTTTCTAAGTGGCTCGACTATCCTATCGTCAATTCCTCTGGTGATCATTTCAACATCTTTCAAGAGAAAACCTGCAACAATAGTACTGGCATTAGAAACATTATGAACGACACTCTTCAACGAAACATTCTTGGGTAGTATGCCTCGCGCGACTTCAGTCTTTTTGTAGGGAACTTCGATTAATGGAATTGCAATTATCATGAGGAGATCTTCAGGGGGTGCTAATCGGATAAATTCTAATCGCGGACTGGTTCTGACAATCACAAAACCACCGAGTAATGAACCCGAAACATTGTCGTAGTGTTTGGCACCTGCACTGACTATTTCCCCTAGAGCTGCGTATTCGACCAGTCTAGTTTTTTCGATTTTAAGCTCAAATAGGCTGTCGAACGCAACTGCGGCGGCCACAGCCGATGCGGCGCTACTCCCAATCCCCATCCCTGCCGGGACTTTTTTCTCAAGATTGATATCCAAATTATTCTTTATACTAAAATCCTGCGACATCTTTTTGACTACCACACCTGCACAATTGTCTTCCACTTTTGAAGGAACACTTTTTACCGCCTCGCCCGAGATCCTGATCGTTATCTGTTCTGACTGCTCTAAGCGTGTAGTTATTCTAACTTTATCTTCAAAGGCGTCAAGACCCAGACCAAAAACATCAAAGCCTGGTCCTAAATTAGCTGTAGAGGACGGTGCTGCGGCGGTGACAGATGTTGATCCTGATTTGTGGTTCAGTCTTTAATTTCCTCTCCCTGACTGACAATTCTCGCTAGCGCAGCCGACAAATTGACCAAGCCATTCAAGGTCATACTTGAAACGGCTATGAGGTTCTGATGAAATCCGCCCTTACTCATACTCCTGACCAGATCTTTGCTCAAAAGAGAATATTCTGCATCCTTCTCATTGTCGAGAGAAGATTCTAATGAAAGCGCAGAAGACGACCATTTCAAAATGTCTCTCAATTTGTCAACAATGAGGTCACGTTTGGTTAGAATATTAATCTGCGCAATCTTTAATCTCAATCTAACTGACGATGCGAGTAGTCCTATTGAAACAAAATTAATCGGAGATGAAACTAACATCCCATCATATATGAACAAAGTAACCTTATTGTCAGATTGAAAATTTGATACAAAATATGGACCGCTTGCTCTGAAGGCGAATAGCTCTATCTGTCCTGGTGTATCAATCAGGATATAATCCGGGTTCAAATTGTTCACTTCATCTTGAATCTCATCTAACCTTGTTGCGATCATATCGCTCGCCATGATTAACGAACCATTTGGTCCAAGGTCATAGGTTTCCATCAAAGTGTTTATATCTATATAATCTCGGACGTCTACATCAGGCTTATATGGCAAATTCACGACGCCAGGGTCGAGGTTAACACTAATCGGAAAGAATTTGCGATCCACATACCATTGAAGCAATCTCGACGTAAGGAGTGACTTTCCAGATCCTGCGGTACCAGTAATAAATATTGCATTCATATATCAGGGATGACTCATTACCGCATCTTGGTATATTTGCTTTCTAACCCCAAGGAATTTTTTCTTAGTCGACTTATCCCTTCTTGCCAAGTCCCCTCAGTTCTAAAGTTATTTTCATACTATAAGGGGAATTCTTCATCAGACTCGGCTGTGATAATATGCTCACTTGAATTCTTCCGAGCTTGATAGCAGATTGCCTCTTAACAGTATAAATCATGGATGTTTTAGCTAATATCTAGACCGCGGCAATAGCAGTGGCTCAAGAGCCTGCGTCAGAGTAATATTGAGCACGGGATTAATTTTCATTCAATTAACTATTATATGCCTAACTTTTATCAATTAACTGACCGCTTTTGAACTGGAGACTGCTCGCCATACCTGCAAGTATTGTTCCGTTGCTTATAATGATCTTCTCTACTCATGTTTCTCCCACCAATATATTTGCAGTAGGGGTCATTCCTTTTGTAATGTCGTCAGTCTCAGTAATAGGTAGAATCATGCTTCAGGCGCTTCGGTTCGACTATTTTATCCGAAAATTTATAGGACCTAACGTGAGCACCACTGGAAAAATAATATCGGCCAGATTAGCGGGCGAATTCATAACGCAAACAACCCCTTCTTACGTAGGCGGAGAAATAGTTAGAATCGCTTTCTTAACCAAAAACGGTGTCCCGGCTGGGAATGCAGCATGGATTACCACAATGGAGATTATTGCCGACGTTTTTGTCGGGACTATTCTTGCCTTCATTGCAGGTGCCCTAGCAATTTACAAAGGGGGTGACTTTATTGGCATTGCCGTCATTCTAGTTGCGGTTCCGACATTCGTTTTTTGGCTTCTGCTGGTAGTGTTTTCTGCAAAACGCACCCTTCGATTGCCTTCTTTTTCATTAAAAGTGCTACAAAAGTTCATTGCAAAGCAAAAAGCAGAGCGACTTATTAACACGACCAATACTGCCATATTTGACCTATGTAAAATGAGTAGGCAGAATTTTAATTCAGTAAGGGCTGTCAAAATTTTTGCCGTCGGAATTGCAATAACATTTATGGCATTCTTGTTGCAGGGTGCCTCATTCCTGATATTAGCAAATGCTGTAGGCTTCAGGCTGGGTGTATTTGATTCTCTGATGGCTACTTCTGCATCTACCGCGTTGTCAACATTACCAATTACAATTGGAGGTTCTGGACTTGCAGAACTAGGGATTTGGGCATATACTTCTCATTTTACGGGGATCCCATCTTTTGCAAATGTAGTCAATGATTCACATTTGAGCTTGATTATAGCGTGGAGAATAGCATCATATCATGTGCCGCTGCTGATAATGTGGGTTGCCCTCATGAAACTAACGATGACGAAAATTTCTATTAAATCGCTAACAAAGAAAAATAATTTATGGGATGTCACTCATAAGACCTCAACTGACGAAACTGAAGGCACTAGAGGGTAGAAAACATATTCGCTTATGGTTCAGTCCCTATGAAAAAATTTAACGGCCGAGTAGTTCTGATCATAGGGACGTTGTCTCGAATCGGGAAACAGGTGGCAATTGATTTTGCAAATAACGGTGCAAGAGCTGTAATTTTCGTTGCATGGTCTGCAAGAAGTTTGTGGGGCAGCAAATTCTCCTCGGCTGGAAATTACGGTTCCCTTCTATTTTAAGGCGGCTGTTTGGTTAAAGCAGACCCTCCCTGACGTAGTTAATCCTATGATGGGCGCTGCTCTTAAAGAGAAACTAAAGTAAGTCCTGTTGTACTGAGCATTGTTCTCTAGACCTCGTCGATATCATTCCCGGCTGCTTCCGCAGACATTGGAGGAGAGGAATAAATATCAGATTCGATTTCCATGAGCTGCAAATCCTCCAGCTCGAAACGGTAAATTGCATACATATCAAGCGAAAATTTTGTTTTCAAAAATTCGACAAGTTTTGCACTTAAATCCCCTTTGAACATCTTTATTCTAAATTCATATACGAATCCTTTCCTAAACTCGCCAATACTCATTGATTTGGGAACATCTAACCCCTCGATGATAGTCCTGTTGTCAGGCAGAGGTTCGTAAAGCTGGATATCGATTTTAAAGTCGTTCTCATAAGTATCAAGAATATATCCTGATCTTTTAATAACTTGTTCATCTCCAAACTGAACTGATTTTATTTCGTCTTCTGCCCATTCAGGCAGCTTTTCTTCACTCGGTTTGTTAGAATCAGCTTTAGCCCTGCCCATATTAGTTATTTACGAATAAAATTAAAAAATCTTTATCTTGATAGGGTGCAGGCATACTCTAATTTTCTCTTTAATTAGCACAACAATTTATTAACTGCTCGATAGCTTGACTCGTATTTAGTAGGCCTTTACTCTTAGCATATTGCTCTACGATTTTCAACTGTTCAACGTTCAGGCAAATAGGAATAATTTTTTTGGAACTACGGTTCATCTTTCATTGCAAATGGGACTAGACAGGGATTATAATCGTTACTATGTACATAAACCCATATATGCACCCACCAATGGTGGATTGTCTCGCTTATCCAGAAACGCAGCTGCTAAAGCCGCATTCTATGCACATATCGCATCCTTCAGTCATTATTAATTTTGCTCGGCAAGATGGGCAGAATTCGTTCTCAGTTAACCGATATTGTGAGCTCAAGGGATGTGTCTGCAGAGAAGCGCTCGCAGGTTCGATTTTCGAATGTTGTTGGCGTTCTACGCTGAGTACACCTTTTTCGAGGGGTTCGTCCGAATCTGGTGTTTGTATGTCCTTGAAAATTTTTTCTAATGCCTCTAGAACATAGGGTTCCGAAATATTTTCACGTATGTAGTCGATTGCATACCGACTAGGAACAACACTGAACCTCCGTTCCTTAGTGTTTTCACCGGTAATGTGTAGAACCTGCTCGTGTCTTGAGCCATCTCTGTATACAGTAACTCCCTTTAGGCCAAGATCATGTGATAGAAGATACGCACATTTTACGTCTTCTGCGGTTACATCTCCAGGCATATTGATGGTCTTGGCGATTGCATTAGCGATCCACTTCTGCCATATGGCTTGAGCCATTAGATGGTCAGTCCAGTGGATATCGATTGCAGTCACGAAAATCTTCTGTATCCATCCAGGGATCTCAGGTAGCCCACGCCCTGAACCGTAATTGTTTGCAATCTTACTAAGTATTTCATCGTCGTACAAACTATTTTCTCGCAATACGGCTTCAAACACTCTATTTGTATAAAAGAACCTGCCTACAGTGACGCGTTTTTCAAAAGCCACAGCAAATATAGGTTCAACACCATTCGAAGTGTCGGCAATCATCGACAAAGTACCTGTAGGAGCAATAGTTGAGGTCCAAGAGTTTCTGATCCCATGTTTCTTGATCTTTTCAATGAGCGAATTCCAGTCATATGTATGCATTTCCTTTGGTAGTTCGTAGTAGCCTGCGACCGGGATTTTCCCCTTGACGTAATCTGTCTCTTCCAACAGAGGAAACGGACCTCTTGCCTTGGCTATAGCAACACTCTCTTCCATGCTGTAGTATGACATAGTTTCTGCCAGTTTATACATGAATTCAAAGCCGTCTTCTGAGTTGTAAGGAATTCTAAGCAAGAAAAGGAGATCCGCTAGACCCATTATACCGAGACCGATTCGTCTAGTGAGCTTGGTGTTCGCATCAATCTCGTCTACAGGATACTTGTTTATATCAATTATATTGTCTAGAAATCGTGATGCGAGTCTAATGGCCTGCTCATACCTTTGCCAGTCGAATTCATATCTCCCATCTGCCTTACGCTTTACAAAGTTCGCCAGATTTATTGAGCCCAAATTACAGGATTCATTTGGATAAAGTGATTGCTCACCGCAGGGATTTGTGGCGCGTAATGGTCCACCCTTAGCCTTGATACACGGATTGTATTTATTGATGTTGTCAAAGAAGATAACGCCTGGTTCAGCACTCTTCCATGCGCTGAACGAGATTAAATCCATTAAGGCATGTGAATCAATTTGTTTTATCGGCTCACGGGTCCGGGGGTTGCGTAATGTATACTTAAGGTTTTTGTCCTGAGTTACGAGGGATCGCCAAAAATCATCCCAGACCCCGACGCTTACGTTAAAGTTTTCGAATATGCCTGGTTTTGTTTTGGCTGTTACAAATTTCTCTACATCTGGGTGCCATACCTCCAAAATACCCATATTCGCACCTCGTCGCTTTCCGCCTTGCTTTACAACATCAGTGATCGTGTCAATAATCCTCATGAATGAGGTGGGCCCAGATGCAACACCAGAAGTTGATGCGACGATGTCTCCTTCAGGTCTTAGATCGGAATAGTTTATTCCGACTCCTCCCCCTGATTTGAAGATCATTGCAGCATCAGTCGATGATTTCATGATGCCTTGCATATCATCCGGCATATCGAGAACAAAGCAGGCTGACAGCTGACCTAGCCGGCCGCCTGCATTCATTAACGTTGGTGTGTTCGGAAGAAAGTCTCGTGACACCATTAGATTGTAATATTCTTTGATCCTTTCTCCGTACGCTGCAAATTTACCTTCAGCGATTAGTCTAAGTAATTCCTTAAAAGTGACTTTCATATGTTCTTGCTTCGCAAGATCAATATAATGCCTAATAATCGCTTCAAAATGATATTTGTTCAAATAGTATTTGCCAATTTTTAACTTAAGATCAAAGTCGTTTAATTTGGAATAATATTTCTCTGCTTCCTCTATGCTTCGGTTATAATTCTTGTCTCTTGACAAAGCAAACAGACGAGAGTCATGCATGATGTCTGGGATCGCTACGAGAATAGCTACTCTTTCGAACATTTGCTTCGGACCTTCTACTATTTCATTATTACCATCCCTCAGCAAATATCGAGCAGCTAAAACCCTCAGAGAATTAATGTCAAAGGCCTTGTCTACTTCATCGAGGACCTTCTTGTTTAAAATCTTCATCTTCTCGTCACGAAGTTTACGTCTTTCATGTCTGTAGAGAATGTACGCTTTTGCTGTATCGGACAGACCTTCTTCTATGAGTATCGATTCCACCACGTCCTGAACGTCCTCGACACTTGGGATTTCGGTCGATCCATAGCCATGATGGATCATCTTTTGAACTACTTTGTTGGCCAGTTTTTCCGAGAGCGAAAAATCCGGTTTACCAGTAGCTACAAGAGCTTTGTAAATTGCATCCGATATCTTGGGTGGTTCAAAATTGACCTCTCTTCCGTCTCTTTTTCGAATACGAATAATCAAATTCTCTTTCTGGTCATTAAACTCAGTGACGCCTGCCATTCCGTTATTACGGCATGCTAAATAGATTTAAAAGTATTAGCTTCCTGAAAAATAGTTGGTTAATTTTAAAAGGGGAATAAAAACATATTTGACACTATTTGTACTCATTGTTCAAAATAGTTAGTGAATCGGCACCATATGAGAGGACCCGCAGAACTCGCATTTTTCCTGATATCTCGAACCTGATCTTTTTCCACAGCTATTGCATACCATGAGCTTCACCATCGGACGGAAAAATGGGATACCCGACGCTGCTTCGATTGCTTTCTTTACTTGCACATGATTAGAAGCGAGTTCTGTTACATCGAGAGTTACAGACAAGCCACCACTCAGAAGCTTGTCAACTGAAAGACAGTCTTCTATTAGAGACCCAGAATTATCATCATTGGGCATCAGTAATTGCTCACCATACAAGGTTAATCCCTGAGAATAAGTCGTAGAATTTTGTTGAGTCGACTGCAAATATGCCCTGCCATATTTATCAGAATCCAAAGCTGCAAATCTAGTCGCGCTATCATCTGCTATCATTGCAACGCCAACCGAGCCTTCACCAATATATCTTCCCTGATCGAGAGCAACGTCTACAGAAGTCTTCAGTACCTTTTGTAAAACCTCCATTCCATTGTTATTAGAATGGTGTCCCAAAATATCATTTACAGACTCTCGGGCACCTATAAGGTTAATTATGACGTTGGTCGTTCCTGATTGAATAAAGTCGGAATTGCCGCTGAGGGCAGGAACAGTGCCTTTTCTAATGAGCTCTGCGACAGCCTTCTTTCTTATATAGAGCGCCGCTAGCGCCGGCTTGATCATCAGAGCGAGTCTAGCTCGGAAATAAGTTTCATCTTTGTTCGACTGATATGCAAGCCTTGGAAGATTAATAGAGAGCGATTGCAAAGTTATAACAGTGCCGGAACTTTTGCCTCCAATTGATTTGCGGATACCGCTACTCGCTCTTAATCCGTCATCATGTGAAAGTGAGATAATTCCTCCACTTCTTACCAAAGACGCGATAGAGTCTAGATGATATCTAAGTTGATTTTGCTGATCATTCATATCACCATAGATTAATGAAATGCCAATGCGTGGTACGGGAGTAGAATCTACATATTTCTGATAACCGCTCAATAACGCGGTAACCGACGTCGCATCGTGCCCATGAGCTGGAATTGTTATCGTGGTGGCGGGTAATCCTGACTGAGTATAGCTAGGAGCTATTGAAGACAACATAAGAGCCTTAGCAAATCGTGAACTAATTTCAGC
>Ga0207416_1003568_pt1 | contig 14679 bp, 9 predicted proteins | sample PaiPotPPM11metaG_FD_184107 | JGI IMG/M metagenome (GOLD analysis project Ga0207416, IMG submission 184107) | Iron sulfur acid spring bacterial and archeal communities from Banff, Canada, to study Microbial Dark Matter (Phase II) - Paint Pots PPM... ...
ATCGTGGGCGGGGCGACCGAGGGCCAGGCGCCCGCGCTGGCCCAGTTGGCGCGCGGCGCGATGCGGCGCAAGATCGCGGACCTGGAAGCGGCGCTGGACGGGCGGGTCGGGAGCCATCAGCGCTTCCTCGTGGCCCGGCAACTGGCCCACCTCGACGACCTGGACACGCTGATCGCCGAACTCGACGCCGAGCTGGCCGAGCGGCTGGCGCCCCACGCCGAGCTGGTGGAGCGGCTGGATGGCATCCCCGGCATCGGGCGGCGCGCCGCCGAGGTGATCCTGGCCGAGATCGGCGCCGATATGGGCCGCTTCCCCAGCGCCGACCACCTGACGGCCTGGGCCGGCCTGGCGCCCGCCACCCATGTCAGCGGCGGCAAGCGACGCCAGGCCGGCACCCGCAAGGGCGACCGCGCCCTGCGCTCGGTCCTGGTCGAAGCGGCCATGGCCGCCGGGCGGAGCAAGACGACCGCCTTGGGGACCCGCTACCGCCGCCTCGCCGCCCGGCGCGGCAAGAAGAAGGCGGCCGTGGCCGTCGCGCGCCATCTGCTGATCATCGCCTACCACCTGATCAAGGACGGCGGCGCCTACCAGGAGCACGGCGCCGGCTCCCTCGACGCCCGGACCAAGGAGCGCACCCGCGATCGCCTCCTCCAACGCCTGCGCACCCTCGGCTACGACGTGACGGTCACGCCCCAGCCGCCACCGGTCCCCGCGAGCGCCGCCCCGCCCGACGTCCCGCCACCGCGGCCGGAGCCCGACGATGCTGCCGCCTGACCGCCCGGTCGGTCGGGCTATTTTCACAGCAGGCGCAACACCTCTCGCCCTCTCTCGGTTGCTCCTCGTCGACAATATCCTCCAGCGAAGCCAGGCCCTTGTTACCCCATGGGATACTGACTATTTGCCGCTCGATGGTAACACGGCTTGTTGGTACGCTGATCCATAGCATTCGGGTGGCTGACGTCTTGGCCGACGCGACCGGCATCGACCGATTGCCGCTGAGGGAGCGCAGATGGCGTTCGCAGTCAGCCTTCCGGATCGTCTGCCCATGTCGGACGCCATTGAAGACCAGCTGACCGACCTCTCGCAGCGGAGCAGGCCCTGCGGATGTAAAAGAGTTGTCCACCATCTTCGCCGAGGTTTCCTCGAGGTGCTCCTCTCGCGACGGTCCTTCGGACGACGAATCGCCTCCCTTCCCTTGGTGATCCTCGCCGCCTGCGCGCCGCAGGTCACACCGCCTGGTCATTTCGCGGCCCAGCCACCGGCCGGCGCTTGGCGGGTCCTGGCTGGCGGTCTCACCGCACCGGGGCAATTTCGTGGCATTGCCGGTATCGCCGTTGTGGGAGACGGCCGGCTCTACGTCGTGGACAGCGGGAACGATCGCATCCAACTGCTCTCCGCGGCTGGGCAGCCGCTGGCCCAGTGGGGAACGACTGGGACCGGACCGGGCCAGTTCAGCGTGCCCAGCGGCATCGCCCTCGACGACCACGGTGACGTGTACGTCGCCGATGCCCACAACCATCGTATCCAAAAGCTGTCCGCGGCCGGCACTCCTCTCGTCCAATGGGGCGCCTTCGGTACTCAGCCCGGCCAGTTCCGTTACCCGGAAGGCGTCGCCGTGGACCGGCAGGGCAACGTCTACGTGGCGGACTCCGGCAATGCTCGGATCCAAGTATTCTCGCCGATGGGCGTTTTGCTTGCTCAATGGGGCAGCCAGGGCACTGCTCCCGGCCAGTTCCGCAATCCGCTCGCCGTGGCAGTGGACAGACGAGGCATCCTCTGGGTCGTCGACGGGGCGAACGGCCGCTTGCAGCGGCTCTCCCGATCCGGTCTGCCGCTCCCCGGACCAGACCTTCGTCGCCCACTCCAGGGATCTCCCATAATCGGTAGCGTCACTGTGGACGGCGAGGATCACATCTATGTCATCGTGAGCGGGCAACTCCTGCAGCTCTCTGCTGACGGTGAAGTTCTCGCTCGCTGGGGCCGCGCGGGAGCCGGCGCCGACTCCTTCGATCCGTTCGGCGGCATGGCCGTGGATGCCGAGGGCAACGTTTACGCGGTCCGTGGCAAGCTCCTCCAGAAGCTGTCGCCGCGGGGGCGTGTGCTCGCCCGCTGGGGGACATTGCGCAGCGCTCCTGGCCAGTTCGCCTTCCCCAACGGCGTCGCAGTCGACCATGCGGGCAACGTCTACGTGGCCGATTCCGGCAACGACCGCATCCAGAAACTGTCACCCAACGGCGCACCGCTAGCCCAGTGGGGAAAGGCCGGGAGTGGCGCCGGCCAGTTTCATCAGCCTGCCGGCGTGGCGGTGGATGCGCAGGGACGGGTGTACGTCGCCGACACCGGGAACGACCGCGTGCAAGTGTTGTCCGCTGCTGGGGCACCCCTGGCCCAGTGGAACTTGACGAGCGGCTGGACTCGCCGGCTGAATCAACTGGCGCCCATCGACCGTGCCTACCCCTACGGTCTGGCCGTCGCCCCAGATGGAACGATCTATGTTGCTGTGAGAAACAAGGGCGAAATTTGGCTCTACTCCCCCGCCGGCAAGCGGACGGCGATTTGGGGAGGATCGGGACAGGTCCCGGGCGACTTCCGCTACCCCGCCGGGGTAGCGGTCGACGGGCAGGACAACGTGTATGTCACGGATAAGGGTCACGGCCGTGTCCAGCAACTCTCCCCAACCGGCAAGCCGCTGGCACGATGGGAGACACGCAGTGGCGGATGGGACGCGGGCTTTGCCGTTCAAGGCGTGGCCGTCGATCCCCAAGGAATTGTGTACGTTACCGACTCTACGAACCATTGGGTCCGGGCGTTCTCACCAACGGGAGAACTTTTGGCGCAGTGGGGAAGCCGGAACCCGACGCTGGGGCCGGGAGGGGCCGACCACGCGGGGCCGGAGCCTGGCGCCTTCGGTAGCCCGTCAGGCGTCGCCGTGGACCTGCACGGCAACGTCTACGTCGTAGACGCGCTGCGCGAACGCCTGCAGGTCCTCGAGGCCGATAACAAGGCACCCTGACCTACCGGCGACACCGCGGATTCCCCAGGCATCCTAGACTGCCCTGCCGGCTTCTGCCACAGATCGCAAGAGCACCGAACACACCCGGGCAGGTATCATCGTCGGGACAGGTGGCGGCGGCGGATGTCACCATCGCGCTGAACACCCCGGCCAAAGCGGAGCACGGGCGCCTTGATCGTCACGTCCCGCGGACGCGCGTGATCGTCCTGTTCTGGCGCCTCCTCGCCGCCGAGACCGGCGACGGCCGGATGGCAGTGGTCCACCGCCTTGATCTGAGTCAGGAGACCCTGTTCCTGTTGGAGGATCGCTGGCCACCTCCAACGGGATGCCGTATTGGGCAGCGAGGTGTCGCACGGTCTCCTGTGCACGTTGGTAGGAGGCGAGCGATGTCTCCTGTCCTCTCCCGTGGATCTGGTCGATTCCCTGTTGATAGAGCCGGTACATCTGCTCCAGCACCTGCTTGGCCCCGGCGATATCGCCGGTGAGGGCGTTGATGACCGCGCGGTAGGGCCAGGGGATGGCCGGGTACCAGGGCGGCTCCGTCCGCACGTCATGGAGATCACGGAGTGATTGCAGGCGAACAAAGAAAGGCAGCACCCCCGTTGTCATGGTCTGGCGTACGCGCTCTTTGAACCCATCCAGGTCCCCGGCGGCGTTGAAATTCCACCACTGCCCCAGTCCCGGCGGGAAGATCGGATCCTGCGCGCGCGCGTGGACCGTACACCAGCTGTCGTGGATCGGCAGCGACGGAGGCTCGCGGCCGTTGACCAGCCGGTAGAGCTCGGGAACCAATATGCCGAGGTTGATGAAGAAGTAGCAGTGCGGACCGTAATTGCCGGCGCCGCCCTGGACGATGACGACATCGACCCAGCCATGCCGCTGCCGGTTCCACGTGCGCCGCGTCCTGGTGAAACCGTCAGCCTTGAGGATCGGGTGGATGACCGTACGGATGATGTCGTCGGTCGCACGGCTACACTGCGAGGCCATCTGCTAACTCCCGCGGCGGTGCTCCAGTGCAGAGGGCTTTAGCGTAGCAGACGGCGGGCCTGTCCTTGGAGGAAGGGAAGCCGGCGTGCCCCACCTCTGGTCGGGGACCCGCTCGATCGCCAGGGATCGCCGAGTTTTGCCCAAGGGCAACCCGGTCCGTCCACAATGCCGCGGTCTGCGCCAAGCCGGGGCCATCCTTGTTCCCCTGCAAGACCACGGGCAGCGACTGGTTGTCGTCGTAGATGTCGGCCACGTTGTACTGGTAGCCGGGGTACTGGACCGTGTTCCTGGCCACGCGGTGGCCGTCGCCGTCGTACACGTAGGTCACGCCCTGCCCCTGCCCCGACGCCTGGGCCTCGGTCATGCGGTTGGCCGCGTCGTAGAAGAACTGGCCCGGCGGCCCCTGGTACAGGTTGCCGTCGGCGTCGGTGATGGGTCTCGGCGCTGACGGGGATCACCCAGGTCGGCCACCGCCCCGGCTGGCAACAAACGGCGAGCCCCGCAGTTTGCCGACGATCGACAGGTTGCGCTTCGCTCCGGTCTAGCCAAGCTCGTCTGTGCCGATCGCGATCCCCGTCACCGTGACCCCCGGCAGCGCGCGAAGGCGCCGGACTAGGTCGCGCAGCGCGTCAAAGGTGTTTCCCTCAAAGAACTCGACCCGCCAGCGCAGCACGGCCCCACGGCGGTCGAGGGCAGGGCCCGTGGTCTGGACCGCCGGGCCGACGCTCTCCTCCAGCCAGGCATGCACGGCCCCCAGGAGAGTAGTCTGCTGCTCTTCATCCGGCGGAGCGTCCAGGTGGATGTTGATGACTGCCTCCTCGTCCAGCGCTGCCCGCTCCGTCGCCGTCGGCGGGCCCGGGTGGTCGACGTCCAGCACCAGATCGTAGTCCAGCACGCGCAAGGGGATGGGCGCTCCAGGCCCCGCACGGCTCGGCGCGAGGGAGGTTGGCCCGACGGTAGGCGTCGCGACCGGCGGCGAGGGCGTGCGCAGCTGCACCAGGTCATCGACGCTCCAGTCGAGGAGAGGCGCCAGGAACTCCGTGAGCCGCTGGAGTTCCTCGCCGGCCGCCGGAACGAGCGACGACAGTTGGAGCCATACCCCATCGCCGAGGGGACGGGCCAGGGCGACGGGCGCCGCCCGCAGGACCACCTCCTGCCCACCCAGCAGGGCGCAGAGGTCGGGCCCGAGCCCGGTGCCCCAGAACGCCCCCCGGAAGAACCGCCGGACCCCGGGCCAGCTCCCCACCGACGGCAGCCCATGCTCCACCTCGTGGGCCGTGTAGGGCCAGGACGGGAAGGCGCGGTCAGCCACGAAGGCCGCCGCGGCGCCGAGCGGCTCGAACCACCGCAGCACCAGCGCCGCGAAGTCGGTCGCCACCTCACCGAGCGAGGTGGTCCCCGCCGGGACCACGGTCGTGTGGACCGTGAGGGCCCGCCCGGCCAGCCGGCGGTCCCCCAGATCCACCACGAGGTTGACGGCGCCCTTGCCCGGCCCGTCACCGCTGAAAATCAGCGTGTCCACCCGCCCCTCCGCGAGCGCTTCGGCGAGGAGCGCGCGCCCCCGCGGCGTGAGCCGGTACCGGCGCGGCTCGCCGGACCAGACCGAGTGGACCCCGTAGTCCCGAAGCAGGTACTGGAGGTCGCCCACGAACGCGGCCAGTAGCCCGGTCTCTCGGCGCAGTTCGGGCGACCCGGCGAGCCACATGTGTACGGTCCCCACAAGCGTCACCACCTACCAAACGCGACAACGGAGCTCAAATCGGCAACAGCAGTTGTTCGAGCAGCCGTTACGGAGCCCCCGCCCGGGCCACTACTCAGGCGCGTCCGCGCGGTAGGGCGGGATGGACTTCCCGGTTCCGTCCGCCGAACATCCCCGCCGCCGCTCGAACAGGCCCGATCCATAGGCGGATTTGGCCAGGACGATGCCGATGTCGGCATCTGCATCAATCTCCCCTTGGCATCGCGAATCACGGCCCGGTGTAGATCGGCTTCACCTCTACGCCGGTGAGCTTCTCCTGGCTGTCCAGCACGATGATGATCTGGATCCTCTTGGTGACGAGCAGTCCCCTCTGGATGTCGGGGATCAGACCATACACCCGGTGTTCCTTCGCCACGAAGCTATGCACGATTCCCCGCCTGCTCAGCCACGTGTCGATCTGCTGATAACTCGTGCCGACGGGAAGGGCGACCCGGAGCTCGGCCTCGATATCGCCCTCGCTGTAACCCGAGCGCGGCATGGTTCCCGTTCCCACGGCAAAGGCGGCGCCGATCGCGAGCGCGACGATGACAGAGCCTACCAGATAACGCCTTACCTTCGGCATACCACCGTCCGCGGACGAACAAGCGCCCGATAGGACGCTCCATCTGGGAGCGCGGTCAGACCTGCGGATGAGACATCCGGCCACATCGTTACCATCCTCCGGTCCGGGCTGTCAGCCATGGCCGCCCGCCAAGAGGGCCACGAGGAATAGCGCGAGGGCCAGCGGCCACAGCAGCGCGAAACCCGCGAACAGTAGCAGCCCCTCCACCACGTTCGCGGGGGCCGTGCCCTGCGCCAGCGCCGACCAGACCTCCTGGCCCAGGCCGGCCGTGCCGGCGATCCCGCAGAGCAGGACGTAGGCGAGGAGGCAGACACGGACGACTCGGCGGCGCGCCGGCAGGCGCCGGACGAGCGCTGCCGCGACGACGCCGCCGAGCCAGCCCAGCGCCGCCGCCGACAGCGCGCTCGCCCAAGCGACGAAGCCCACGCGATCGCCCTCTGCTGTGCCCTCCCTCAGCGAAGCCCCACCCCGGGGGCGGTGATGGCATTGATGGCCTCGCCCAGCCCCGCGCCGTTCAGGTAGGAGGGGACGTTGGGCAAAGGGAAGCCGGGATAGTGCTCAACCGGCAGCACGACCTCCAGGTCCGGTCGCCCCAGGGGGGTCGGGCTGAGGCTAGTGAACCAGACGGGATCGTACAGGCCCTCCACGGCGGTCCATTTCAGCACCAGATCCGGCTTGCCTCGAACCACGAACCCGCCCAGGGTCACCACGTTGTTCACGATCACGCCATAGCGCTGCAGCAGCGCTGCGGCGTTGAAGGCCGTGGTCGCGCCCCCGCTGTAGCCGATGAAGTTGAGCTGCTCGCCGGGCGCCAGACCCGGCAAGTCCCGAAGCACCGCGCTCTTCAGCGCTTGCGCGTCGACGTCCGCGTTGGGATAGAGGCCTCGCGCCAGGACCGAGGCCGCGTCCCGCGCCAGCCCACCCCACCCACAGCAGTCGCCGTACGGATAGAACGCCCGGACATCGGTGACCCTGGCGGACAAGGCCGCGATGAAGCTGCCGTAGGCGGGATCGTACCCGCCGACGCCGCCGATGAAGTAGGTGAGCAGGCCGCTGGGGTCGATCGCACTGGCCGGATTGTTGCCGACGTAGCTGTACCGATTGAGCGAGAGCGGATTCGCCCCCGACCCGCCGACCGGGTCGCGCTGCATGAAGCGCCCCAGCGCCGGGCTGTAGGCCCGCGCCCGCAGGAACACCAGCCCCGACTCCGGGTCCTGCTGCTCTCCGGTGAACCCGAAGGGCTGGATGCTGCTCCCCTGGCTGCCCGTCACCTGGCCGAAGGCGTCCGTGCGGTAGGTCTGGGTCACCGTCCCGTTGCCATCCGTCAGCGCCCGCACGCTGCCCAGGCCATCCGTGTGGTCCACCGTCACGTTGTTGCTGTTGTCCACGCCGTAGGCTAGGCCCAGCCCGTAGACGTACTTGGTGGTGATGTTGAACGGCCCGTTGGGCCCGGAGCCGTTCTGGTTCTCCTGCAACACCACCGGCAGGGACCCGTTGTCGTCGAACACGCCGGCCACGTTGTACTGATAGCCCGGGTACTGCACCGTGGACCGCGCCACGCGGTCCCCGTCCCCGCCGTAGCTGTAGGTGACGCCCTGCCCCTGGCCCGACGCCTGCGCCTGGGTCATGCGGTTGGCGGCGTCGTAGAAGAACTGGCCCAGGGGTCCCTGATAGAGGTTGCCGTTGGCGTCGGTGATGTAGTTGCCGCCCAGCCGGTCCGATTTGTCGTAGCTGAACGTTCCGGGATTGCTGCCGGTGACCGCCGTGCGGTTGCCCACCGGGTCGTAGGTATAGCCGTTCTGCAGCCCCGGCGCCAAGACGCTGGTGAGCTCGTACAAGCGGTCGTAGCCGTAGCTGGTGACCACCGCGCCGGGGCCGGCGGTGGCCAGGGTGTGCCAGGCGCCGGTGGCGTCCAGCGTGATGCCCGCCATCCCGCTCGACCCGCCATTCTGCTCGGGGGTGAGGTGGTTGGTGGTCGTCCCGTCCCCAAGCTCCCCGTCGCCGTTGTAGCCCCAGGCCCAGACGCTCCCGTCGTTCTTGACGGCCACGCTGTGCGTCGTGCCGGAGCCGACCGCTGTCGCCCCGGCCATCCCCTGCGACTGGACGGGCGTCTGGCGCTGGGTCGTGGTGCCGTCGCCCAATTCCCCATTGCCGTTGTAGCCCCAGGCCCAGACGGTGCCGTCCTGCTTGGCGGCCAGGCTATGCCACTCGCCCGCCGCGATGGCCGCCACGCCGCCCAGGCCGCTCACCTGCACTGGCGTCGAGCGGCTGGTGGTCGTCCCGTCGCCCAACTGGCCGTTGCCGTTGTAACCCCACATCCAGACCGTGCCGTCGGCCTTCAGGGCCATGCTGTCGTAGCGCCCGGCCGCGATCGCTGTCATGTTGCTCAGGCCCACCACCTGCACCGGCGAGGAGCGGTCGGTGGTCGTCCCGTCGCCCACCTCGCCGTCGGTGTTCAGGCCCCAGGCCCATACGGTGCCGTCGCTCTTGAGGGCCAGGCTGTGCCAGCCGCCCGCGGCGATGGCGGTGACGCCGCCGAAGTTGGGCACCTGGTTGGGCGTGAGGTGCTGGTTGTTGGTCCCGTCGCCCAGCTGGCCGTTGCCGTTCCAGCCCCAGGCCCACACGGTCCCGTCGTTCTTCAGCGCCAGGCTGTGCGTCTCGGCGCCCGCCACCTGGGTGGCGCCGCTCATCCCGCTGGTCTGCACCGGCGTCTGGCGCTGCGTGGTGGTCCCGTCGCCCAGCTCGCCGTCGCCGTTGTAGCCGAAGGCCCACACCGTGCCGTCCGTCTTGGCCGCCACGCTGTGGTAGCGCCCTCCCGCCAGCGAGAGCACTTGGCCCAGCCCGCTGATCTGGGCGGGCGTGCTGGCGCTGTTGGTCGTCCCGTTGCCGAGCTGCCCGTTGCCGTTGTAGCCCCAGGCCCAGGGGTCCTGCACCGCCGGGCTGGTCAGGGGGCTAACACCGCCGCTGCCGGCCGTCGGCGCGGCCCCGGGCTTGCCACCCTCCGACGGCGGCTGGCCGTGTCCCGGCTTGCCGGCGTGACCCTGCGCGCTTGGCGTAGCCAGGGGCGTAGGACCGCTCGGCGTCGGCGTGGCCGTGGGGCCGCCCTTGGGCGCCGGCGCGCCTGTCCCGCTGGCGCCGCCGCGGATCGGCGCGAAGCCGCCGCCGGGCAGGCTGGGCAGCAGCTCGCTGGCCTGCAGCCGGTTGCCCACCGCGTCCAGCGTGTAGCCGTGCTGGCTGATGGTGGCCGTGCCCTTCTGGTTGAGTACCTGGGTCAGCCGCCGCGCGTTGTCGTAGCTGTACTTGGCGGTCGTGCCGTCGACGTTGGTCACCTGCTGCACCAGCCCGTCGGCGAAGTAGCCGTAGCTGGTGCTCCGGCTGGCCCAGTCCACCAGCTGGCTGAGCCGGTCGGCCTTGTCGTAGCTGTCCGCCACGGCCGTGCCGTCGGGGTAGATGGTCTTGGCGCGGTTGCCGTCCAGGTCGTAGCGGTAGCCGACCGTGTTGGGACCCGGACTGGTCACGGCCAGCAGCCGGTCCAGCTCGTCGTAGCCGTAGCTGGTCGTTCCCGTGGCGTCCGCCATGCTCGAGCGGTTGCTGTCGGCGTCGTACGTGTAGCTCACCTGCGGGTTGTTCCGCCCGGTCCAGCGGTTCAGCGCGTCGAAGGTCGAGGTCAGGACCGTCCCGTCGGGCTTGGTCAGCCCGGTCTGGTTGCCGTTGGCGTCGTAGGCGTACTGCGTCACCAGCGGGTTGGACGTGCTAGGCCAGCTCGGGTACTGCGTCTCCGTGCGCAGCCGGTTGAGCCCGTCGTAGGCGTAGTCGGTGGCGCGCTCGTTGCTGGAGTCGCCCGCGGCGCGGGTCATGCGGCTCATGTCGCCCAGGTTGTCGTAGCTGTAGGTCGTCACGTACTTGGGGCTCGGGTTGGCGTTGGGGTCGGTCCAGGGATTGGGGCTCTAGTCCACCTCGGCCAGCCCATCGCGCACGTCGAACAGGTATTTCGTGACCTGCCCGTTGGCGTCGATGACGACGATCCGGTTGCCGACGGCGTCGTAACGATACTGCGTCACCAGCGGCGAGCCGCCCGAGGCCGGCGCGGGCGCCGTGGTCGAGGTCACACGGTCCTCGTTGTCGTAGGCCCACTGCCAGCTGTTGTTCATGGGGTCGACCATGCTCAGCTTGCGCCCGACCGCGTCGTAGCCGTAGGAGCTGTGGTCACCCAGGGCGTCCGCGGCCGTCTGCAGCATCCCCGCCTGGCTGCCCGTGCCGTAGTAGGTCATGGTCGTCGCGTAGCTGTAGTCGGGGTTCCCGCCGGTGTTGCCGCGCGGCGGGATCACCCGCGTCACGCGGCCGGGGTTGGCGCTGTCGTTGTACTCGTACTTGGTGACAGCCGTCTGCTGCCCCAGGTCGGGGTCGGTGTAGCGCTGGGTCGTCGAGAGCAGAAAGACGCCGTTGCCGTCGTAGGCGTTGTCCGTGGCGTAGAGCGTGTTGACGCTGCCGGCGAGGTTGGCGCTGCAGCTCACGCTGCCGCCGTTGTTGACTCCCTTCGGACGGACGGTCTCCAGCAGGTTGTTCTTGCCGTCGTACTTGAACAGCGCGACCAGCGGATTGGCGCCCCCGCCCGGCGGCGGGCTGATCGTCCGCGTCAGGTTGCCGTGGCTGGTGGGGATCGTCGCCCCGCTGTAGTCCACGTCCCAGCAGAACGTCGTGGTGTTGCCACGGCCGTCGGTAACCGAGGTGCGGTTGTAATTGGCGTCGTAGGTGTAGGAGACGCTGTAGGTCTCCGAGGAGCTGGGGTGAGAAACCCGCTGGGTCAGCCGCCCCTGCGCGTCGTAAGTGTCGGCCACGGTCGGCTGGGCGCCGTCGAAGGAGGCAGCGGGGTAGGTCACCGTGGTCGTCCCCGGCTCGCTGGGCGGATAGCTGAAGCTGGTCTGCTGGCCGGTGGTCAGCCCCATGGCGTCTTTCTGGGTCTGCACGCGGCCCTGGCCGTCGTAGGTCATCGTCAAGGCCACGTGGTTGTTGGCGTCGGTGATGGTGGTCAGGTGGCTGATGGTACCATCGTAGCCATAGGTCGTGACCTGATTGTTCCGGTCATGCACGGTTTGGAGTCGGCCATTCCCGTCGTAGCCGAACTGTACGCTCCGGTTAGTCCAGTCGGTCACGCTGCTCAGCAGCCCGCTGCCGTTGTAGCCGAACGTCAGCGAGCCGCGGCCGGCCGGGTCGCTCACGCTGGTGAGCTGGGAGCTGGCGTTGTAGCTCAGCGTGGAGACGTTGCCGTAGCGATCGCCGGTCCGGCGCAACAGGCCGCCGCCGTCGAAGAACCAGGTGGACTGGTCCGGCAGCGTCGCCGTGTAGGTGTTGTCGACGTTCCAGACCAGGGTGGTGTAGACAGCCGGCGGCGGAGTGTAGCTGCCGTCCGCGTTGTGCGTGTAGCGATCGGTGCGCCCCTGGGGCCCCACCAGGAGGAGGTCCAGGCTGCCGTCGCCGGGGTTGGCCAGGTGGATGTTGTAGCTGTGCGTCCAGCCCGGCCCTAGAGGGCCCGTCCGCGTGTCCATACTGTTGTAGGCGCGGGCGAAGACGGGGCTGGGTCCGCGCCCGGCGATGGCCAGGTCCGTCCGCGTGTAGGCGGCGTTGCCGGTGAAGGTATTGACGGGGTCGTTGCTGGTCGCCCCGACGAGCTGAAGGGGGCCGAAGCTGACACCTCCCGGCGGGGAAGTCTGCGTCGTGGGGGTACCAAACACCACGACGCCACCCAGCGCGGAGTTCACCGGGCCGGCGCCGATCTGGCCCAGCAGGCTGCCGCTGTTGATGTCGTAGTGGTAGACGTTGCCGCTGGTGAAGCCGCCCACCCAGAAGGTGTTCCCATCGGGGTCCAGGCTGAGCCCGTGGAAGTACTCGTTGCTCAGCGTGTAGGTCTGCATGATGCCGCCGGAGCTGTTCAGGCGGAACACCTCGCCGTTGGTGCCCACGTGCGCCGCCACCAGCACCTCGCTGTTGTTGCGGATACGGATCGCGAATGCCTGGTTGGTGGTGCCATCCGTGGGCGGGATGTGCAGGTCGGCGAAGTCGCCGTTCTGCTGGCTGCTGCAGACGTTGTAGCTCTTGACGTGCGCCCCCTCGGACGTGTAGAGCAGGGTGCAGCCATCGGCCTCCAGGTCGATCCAGTCGCTGCCGTTCCACTCGGCGGCGACGTTATACGTGCCGGTCAGGCTGCCGCCGGAATTGAACCTGAGCACGCGGCCCGATCCGACCGGCGGGTACTCGCGGGCCTGCCCCACATAAGCGTTGCCCAAGCGGTCGAAGACCATGGACTCGGGGATGCTGTCGTAGCCGCTGCCGAATGTGCCCACGTAGTTGCCGCTGGAGTCGAACTTGCTGACGCTCTGCTTGTCGAAGTTGGTGGCGTAGAGGTTACCGGACCGATCGAAGGCCATGCCGGTGTCGTAGTTGTTGCTGGCGTTGGTGTTGAGCGTGGCGAGGTAAGCGCCACCGCTGCTGAAGCGCTTGATCTGAGCCCCGCCGATGCCGGCGAACACGTCGCCGACGGCGAAGCGGCTTGGCGTGTTCGGTCCGGCCAGGCTCGGCTGCTTCTGTGGCGCAGCCGGCGCCACGCGCGGCTTGGGGTAGCGGGCCGACTTGGAGGTATCGCCCGCCGCCGCCCCGGCGCCAACGGACGGCGCCGGTGTTGGTGTCGATTGCCTGGCTCCCGCTGACGTTGGGGTCGCCGTCGGAGACACAGCCGGTTGGGCAGATGCCGTCGGTCCCGGCGAGGGCGTTACCGTGGTGCTCGGCTGCGCGGTCCCCGATGGGGCGGCCGTGGGCGTCGCGGTCGCGCTGGTCGCCGGCGCCGCCAAGGCTCGCGCCTGGCCCAGCAGCCGGCCCGGCGCGAGCGCCGGCCAGGGAATGAGGAGCTGGAGCAGCAACAGCAGTGTCGCCAGGATGGGGATGATGCGCTTCACGTCGATTCCCTCCCAGTCCTTCCCCAGCGCCCGCCATGCGCGCCGGCAGGGCCGCGTCCACGATCGAGCCTTGGCGAATCAACGCCCGCCGGCTCGCCGTTCCGCAGTTTGGGCGGGAGGGTATACCACCCGAACCCGGCATATCCTACCCAAGAGGGTAGGCCCGGCCTACATTTTTGGGTAGGTGGCGGCAAATTCCTCGTCCAGCAAGCCGCTTCGCCGGGCCTGACGCATCGCCTCGATCCGCGTGGTCGCCCCAAGCTTGACGAACAGGTTCTTCATGTGGAACTTCACCGTGTCATGGCTCACCCTGAGCCGCCGGCCGATCTCGGCATTCTCGCATCCCTCCGCGACCAGCCGCAACACCTCCCGCTCGCGCCCGGTCAGTTGTCCCCGCTCGCCCTCCCGCGCCAGCCAGCGCTGCGCCACCGCCCGCTGCACGTAGGGCCGCCCAGCGGAGACGGTCCGCACCGCCTCCAGCAGCTCTTGCGGCGTCAGGGTCTTCTCCAGGAAGCCGTCGGCGCACATCTCCCGCGCCACCTCCCGCGATCGCCAGCCGTCGCGCCCGGCCAGGAGCAGGAGACGCGTGCGCGGCAGGGCGCGGCGGACGGCCGCCGCCACGTCCAGACCGCTCACGACCGGCAGGGCTACGTTGAGCAGCAGCACCTCCGGCCGCAGCGCCAGCGCCAGTCGCTGCGCCTCCTCGCCGTCCTCGGCCACGCCGACCACCGCCACCCCCGCCGCTCGCTCCAGGTGGCAGCGCAGCCAGTCGCGCGCCATCTGGTATTCATCGGCCACCAGCACGGAAATGCGTTGCTGCCGGCCCGGCCTGGTCACGACCTCGGCCATGCGCTCCCTCTTCCCCAACCAACGCCAAGCGCAAAGGAATCCTCAGCTCGCGGGGTGGGATCGGCACGGCAGGGCCGTGCTCGGCGGCGCGACCGGCGACGCTGCCGTCGGCACTGCTGCAACCACGCGGCCAGTGATGGGCTCACGGTACGGCATTCAGGCGAGCATCATTTCGAAGCAACCTCAAAGTACCAGCACCGACCGGGCGGCACGGGCAAACTTCCTGCACGTAGCCGCCTCGTGCGTCCCCCGAGCCCAAGGCCACCCGCGAATTCCAAAGGTGACGCGTGCCGAACAATCCCTGCCGCCGAATCAGCGTGCTCACCGTGCCAACCCGCCTCAAAGCGGTGAGGCTGGCGTTTCCAGCTGGACTACGTCCCCAGCCGGCTGATGGAAGTTGTCATTTAGATCCTGGGGTTTGGCCTGGCGAATGCGACGCGTCCGGGCGCAGCGGAAAGGGGACGGCGATGCGGCGGGTGGTCTTGGACGAGGCACAGCGGGTGCAGCTCGAAGGGGTGCGGGATCACGCGACCAGGCCCTACCTGCGGGAGCGGGCGGT
>Ga0207416_1003569_pt1 | contig 14678 bp, 9 predicted proteins | sample PaiPotPPM11metaG_FD_184107 | JGI IMG/M metagenome (GOLD analysis project Ga0207416, IMG submission 184107) | Iron sulfur acid spring bacterial and archeal communities from Banff, Canada, to study Microbial Dark Matter (Phase II) - Paint Pots PPM... ...
CCGTGTTACCTCGAGTAGGTAGGCAACCATGAGCTCCTCTTCACCAAGGGTGAAGTGATAGGCGTCTGAGAGCTGCTCGACACGCTTGATCTGCTCCTTGTGTTCGTGGAAGAGCGGTGTAAAAGGGAACGAGCCGAAATCGACCACCTGCGCATCAAGCGCCGCCTGTTCGGCGAGCTGAGCGGTGCGAATCTGGCTCAGAATGGAGAGCTGCATGATGTAGGCGACGCCATCATCCGTCAAGAGATGCGGCAGCTGGCCGAGCAGGTGGTCGAGCATATTGCGCCCCCAATAATCCACCGGCCGATGGCTCGTCACACGCGCGAAGGGATTGACCGGCATCTGGTAGAGGCTGGCGACGACCAGGTCATATTTTTCCTCGGGCAGCCAGTCAAAGAGATTCACTTCCTCCCCACTCACCCGCTCTGCAACGCCGTTTCGAAACGCATTCGCCAGAGTGTTGGCAACTGCCTCGCGCTGAATGTCGATGGCATGCACATGTTCGGCCCCGTTCAGGGCCAGTTGGATGGCCAGAATGCCGCTGCCACAGCCGACATCCAGGCAGCGCTTTCCTTCGCCCGCGCGACTGCGAAAAAGGTACTTCCACACCAGAAAGCTGCCTTGCGTCGGCACAAAGACCCCCGGCTCGACGACGAGTTTGGGAAGCGGAAGGGGATACAGCGAGCGGCCATGTTCATCGAGCCACGGTTTGGGGGCGGTGCGCGGAACCGGCTGAGAGGTAGGCAGCGGGACGTGGACGCTCCCCGGCTGTAGCTCGGTGGCTCCGTCCCCGAGTCTCAGGCTCCCTGGTTTCGTCGCAGTCAGCTTGTCACGTACCTCGGCGATGTGCTCGGGCGTGACGCCACAGCATCCGCCCACGATCTGTGCCCCTTCCTCACGCCACTGTCCGGCCAGAAGCGCATACTCCCCGGGTCCCAGGCGCCGGTCGAACCGCCAGCCCGCCCCCGTGTAGTACCCCAGGTTGGGATATACACCCAGGGGCAGATCCGTGAAGTCGCGCAGCCAGGGCAACATACCGGGGACGTGATCGGGCGGAAGACAGTTGATGAGCAGCCCACTCACGCCCATCTCCTCGAACCGCCGGGCGGCGCGCCCAAAGAGATCTCCTTCGGGACCTCCCCAGTGCTCGCCGTGCACGCCGCAGACGCCGTGGCGACACCGCCGAAAACTGAGCCAGAGGGGAAGGCCCGTCTGCAGGAGCATCTCGACGGTGGCGAAGGTCACATTGTCTCGGATCAGAGACAGTGTCTCCAGCAGGATGAGATCGGGAGGATCCTCCGCCAGCACCCGGGTGAGCAACCGGACCGTTTCCTGGCGCTCGGGACCATCCACATCGCCGGTAACGGCGAAGGCGAGTGCGCAGTGTTCGGCCCTTCCTCCCTCCTCGATTGCCTGACGTCCAAGCCGGATGCCCAGGCGTGCGATGTCCATCCAGTGCAACGGGCTGGTGTCGCTCAGCCAGCTCTGCCTCTCAAGCTGCGGAGCGCTCAGGAGACCCCAGGTATTGGTCGAGATGACGTCGCAGCCAACGCCAACGTAGCGCTGGTGTACCTGGAGCACCGTGTAGGGGGCTTCATAGAGCGCCTCGGTGCCCCAGAGCCCCTTGTCGCGGTTGCGATATCCGGCCGGGTCGATGCGTTCCAGCTCCGTCGCGACGCCGCCATCGAGGATCACGCACTGTTGATCGGCGATCAACTGCTGAACCCGGTCATACGCAGCGGACATACTCACTCTCTCTAGTGCGACACAGCTGCCGCAGCCTTTTCACCAACCAGTTTGTTTTCATAGAAACGCTCAATGCTAAACGGCCTGAGCAGCTCGGGAGTCGACCGGCTCACGATCAGGTCGGCCATGAGCGTGCCTGAAACGGGGCCTGCTTTGAAGCCATAGGTGCCCCAACCCACGTCCAGCAAGAATCCCTTGATTCCCGGCACTTCCCCCATGATCGGGCTGTAGTCCGGCGTCATGTCACAAATGCCCGCCCACTGCCGCAGCACTTTGACCTCACGAATGCCGGGAAAGAGCTGCAGCGCATGCCCGGCGATGTTCTGCAAGAACGGCAACGTAGACCGGAAACTGTATGACGTGTAGGGATCGATCTCCGACCCAAGCACGAGCTCGCCCCGATCGGTCTGACTGACGTAGATGTGGAGGGTGGCAGAGACAATGACCTTATCCAGGAATGGCTTGAGCGGCTCCGTCACACACGCTTGCAGTGGGTGTGAGGTCACCGGCAGCTTCAGGCCTACCATCTGCGCGATGGTGGAGCAGTGTCCTGCGGTAGCGTTCACAATCGTTCCGGCCTGGATCTCGCCCCGCGTCGTCAGCACCGACCGTGCGTGCCCGTTGCTACGCGTGATGCCGGTCACTTCCGTTTGCGGGAAGATGGAAACACCGCGCCGGTCGGCGCCCCGCGCATAACCCCACACCACTGCGTCGTGGCGGATGATCCCGCCCGGTGGATGATAGAGGGCAGCCAGGATGGGGTAGCGGGCGCTCTTACTCACGTCGAGAGCCGGCACCATCTTCTTGATCTCATCGGGCCAGACAAGGCGGCTGTCGACCCCCATCAGCCGGTTCGCCTCCGCTCGCACCCGCAGGCCGACCACGCTAGCGTCGCTGTGCGCCACCGTCAGATGGCCCTGCTGCGAGAACAGCAGATTGTAGTCCAGCTCTTTCGCAAGGTTCTCATAGAGCTTGACCGACATGTCGTAGAACGCTATGCCCTCGGGCGTGCGGTAGTTGGAGCGAATGATGGCGGTATTCCGGCCGCTGGCGCCACTACCGATGTAGCTGCGGTCGAGCACCGCCACGTTCGTCACGCCCCGCTTGGCCAGGTAGTAAGCCGTTGCCAGGCCGTGTACCCCGGCACCGATAATCACCACATCGTAGCCATTTCTGAGCGGGCGCATCTTCCACATGCGCTCTCTCTTGAAGATTTGCAGCAGATCCATCAGGCCGGCTCCTCCACACCGCGGCCAACCGGCCGCACGCCGAGTGGAGCGCCCACCTCGAGCAGGCTGTCCCACAAATAGGCTCCCAGGTCGCGATCCACATAGAGGTCGTAGCCCGGTAGACCTGCACCATCGCGGCGTGCGATCAGGGCATGGATCCTGGCCACCGCCCCCTGCGCCAGAGCGAGATTGTCAAAGCGATCGGGCGCCAGGTCCAGCGACGAGACACGCGCCAGGACGGCCGGTGCGACCGGTCCCAGGAGCCGTACACCACAGAGTCCGCTACTGATGTCTGTCACATGGGCGCAGTGACGCTCTGCTACAGCGCGGCCGAGCCGATCGAGTGTGCTCTGAAAGGCGATGGGTATGATCAAGATGAGCGCTTGATCGTTCGTCAGGCGACACAACCGCGTCTCGCCCGCACCATCCAGCGCCATCTTGCCAACCTCGACGCCGCCTGCGTCGGGGAACACGTCGGTGAGCACGCCGTCTACCTCATCGCTCTTCAGGTCAACCTTCCCGCTCTCGCCAATGTCCAGCAGCCCTGCCGCCTGGCACAGCGCGCTGCGCTCTGCTTCCACGCCGCCGTAGGAGTGAGGTATCAGCCAGCCGTCTCGCTGCACCAGATCTGCGCCCCAGGCGACATGCTCGTGATACAGCGCGGTCAAACGCACCGGACGGTTCCACCTCTTGGCCGTGCCCGGGACACGCGCCACGTGCTCGGGAGCAACATTCGAGGTCGTCACGCCTGTCTCCTCTTCAACTCTTCATCCGCGACCCGGATGGGTCGTAGAACGGGACGGGGACGATGCGCGCGAGCCCGACATGATCGTCGAGCTGAATTTGAATCTCCGCGCCTGCTCCCGCTTGCGTGACCGGAACCCAGGCCAGACCTATCACCGTGCTGAGCGCCGGGCTGAAGCGCGCGCTCGTGACCCGGCCCACCGGGTAGCCGCCGTCACCTATGACCGGCGCCCCTTCCTCTGGTACCTGGGGTGCCTCGACCATTTGAAAGCCCACGAGCTTCTGATTCAAGCCGTCATCCTGGATGTGGGCGAGGGACGTCTTGCCGATGAAGTTGGGCTTGTCGAGCTTGACGATCCACGGCATGCCGGCCTCCAGCGGCGTTGAGAGTGCATCGGTATCCTGTGTCACGATGATGTGGCCCTTCTCCAGACGGAGCGTCCGCTGCGCCTCCACACCAAACGGTGCAATGCCGAACTCCTGCCCCGCCTCCATCAGGCTGTCCCACACATATTCACCGTACTCTGCGGCAAAGTGCATTTCGTAGCCAAGCTCGCCCACGAAGCCGATCCGCAGAATGGTCGCCGGGACGCCGGCTACCGTGCCCTGTACCGCCCGCAGGTAAGGCAAAGCCGCCGGGGAGATATCGAGGTCCGTAACTTTGGCCAGCACGTCACGGGACTTCGGGCCGGCCAGGTTCACCGCCGCCAGGGCAGAGGTGACGTTGGTCACATGGACGCACCAGGGGGTACCCTCCATCCACCACGCCAGCCATTCCTCCACGCTGCCGATGCCCGAGGTCGTGGTGGTGATGAAGAAGCGATCCTCGCCGAGCCGGGCTACCGTGCCATCGTCCAGGATGATCCCGCTCTCGTCTACTATGACCCCGTAGCGGACACGCCCGACTTTGAGATCGGCCCATGTGTTGGTATAGATGCGCTCGAGCAGCTTGACCGCATTCCGTCCTTGAAGGTCGATCTTGCCAAGGGTGCTCACGTCGATGAGACCAACGCGCTCGCGCACTGCGCGGATCTCTTCCTCGGCGGCGGACCCAGCGGCGGAGGTGTAGACGCGTGGGCGCTTCCACTGCCCGGCATCCATCATCTCGGCGCCAAGCTCCAGATGGCGGTGATGTAAAGGCGTGAGGCGAGTCGGCTCGAGATGCGGTCCGGCAAGGGCGCCGAGCGAGACGGGCTGAATCAGCGGGCGCGAGGTGGTGGTGCCGGTTTCGGAGATAGTCCGTCCCGTTGCCCGGGCGCAGGCGGCCACGGCGTTCATTGCACACATCTTGCCCTGGCATGGCCCCATGGTAACCGTGCTGTACCGCTTGAGGGTCTCGATATGGTCGAAGCCTTCCTGGACCGCCTGGTCGATATCCTTGAGCGTCACATCCTCGCACGGACAGACGAACTTCTTGCGTGAGGCCCACCGGATCCGGCCGGTGCCCTGCCCTTCGATCGCGGCGAGAGGACGGGCGCACACCCGGGCTCGGAAAGACTGTTCCAGCGCGGCCAGCTCAGCCTGGGATTCCTGAAGCTCGGCCCTCTGCGGCCGATCTTGGCCCCCGTCCGCTCCCGGCTTCTTCGTCGCGGCCTTCAGGCTCAGTGTGGCCTCCTCCCCCGCGATCCTGCCTCCCAGGAGGGCAGCGCGCAGGTCACGGACGCCCGTGACATCGCCCGCGGCAGAGACGCCGGCCGGTGTGGCGCGCGGACCTAGCATCGGGGACGCCGGTGGACCTAGCGCCGGGGACGCCGGCGGACCTAGCGCCGGCGACGCCGGTGGGGTGAAGAGGTCGAGATCCTCGTCGTACGCCAGCGTGCAGCCTGCCTGCCAGAGCAGCGAGGCGTTGGTCTCCAGCCCGGTCGAGACGGCGACAAGCGAGCACTCCTCGCGCCGCTCTGTCCCGCCGATCGGTCTGCCGGTCTGGTCGAGCCGGACCAGGAGCGCGCTCTCGACGTGTCCGCGGCCGGCCGCTTCGAGGATGCTCCATCCGCGAAGGACGGGGATTTCGGCCTCGGCTAACCGGCGCAGCTCAGGCCCATCCGGTATCTCCGTGCGATGCTCGGCCACCGCGGCGATGCGTACCCCGGCCTCCAGGAGATCTCCGGCAACGCGCAGGCCCTCGTCGTGCGCCGAGATGACCACGGCGCGCTGAGCAGGTTTGACGCCCCAGAGCCGAATCAGTCGCGTAGCGGCGGAGCCTAGCATCACGCCCGGCAGATCGTTGTTCTCGAAGACCAGGGGATGTTCCGAGATGCCCGTGGCGATGACCATGTGGCCGGCGCGCAGCTCGATCAGCCGGTTTGCATCTGCTTCTTCCTGCGCCACGCCGATCAGATTGTCCTCGTACAGACCGAACGCAACAGCGCCTGTCAGGATCTCGACATTCGCGTGGCTCTCCAGACGCGAAGCCAGCTCCGTGGCGATTTCGTGTCCTGCGCGGCCGGAGAACTCGCCCGCGTCATCGTAGACACGGGTCTCGCCGCGTAGATGGCCGCCGAGCGCGGGATTGTCGTCGACGATCGTCACCCGCAGACCTTCCGCGGCCGCGGCAATGGCAGCGGAGAGCCCTGCCGGTCCGCCCCCGATGACCGCAACATCTGGGTGCAGATGGCGGTGGACGCTGTGGCCCTGGGTGCCTTTGCTGAAATCAACCTTGCCTAGCCCGGCAATATTGCGCAGCACCGTCTCATAGAGCGGCCAGGCCGAGCGTGGGTAGATGAAGGTCTTGTAGTAAAAGCCGACGGGCAGGAGTCGGTCCAACTTGTCGATGACGGCCAGGAAGTCGCGCTGCAGCGATGGGAACACGTTTTGTGGCTCGACGCGCATCCCCTCCGCGACCGGCGCCATGCAGGCGCGCACATTGGGCGTACCGTCGACCGTAACCAAACAGTTCGGGCATCTGCCGGCGCAGCACAGCAGCCCACGCGGCCGATGGTATTTGAATGACCGGCTGAAGAGGCGGATACCGGCGCTGTAGGCTGCCGAGCCAATCGTATCGCCGACGAAGGCTTCGATCGGCTGACCGTCAAAGTACATCGTGACGGTACCGGCTCTGTTCAGCGCCGGCGAGATCTTCTCCGGCAGTCGCTGTAGAACGGGCATCAGGCGTCTGGGCATTATCCGGTCCCTGAGGCGGCGGGCATTGCCAATGGTTCGGTAGGGGCCTGTCCGGTAGGGGCATCCCCTTGTGGGTGCCCTCCCGGCCCGCTTGGCGTCTGTGGACTAAGAATTCCGATCATCGCTCTACCCCGGGCTGAACCAGGCCGTCTTGAGTACGGTATTGGTTCTGGTGTCGCGTGTGGCGATGAACCAGCGTTTGCATCCGTACCGGTGGTACCACCATTCCTGCTGCGGCCCGGCGACATTGGCGCGCTCGTAGAGATACGCTCTCCAATCTCGGGGTGATACTGTATCTCCTGGCGTCTCACGCAATTCGCCGCCAAACCGAAATTCGTCGACTCGCCGCGTGCCGCAGTTGGGACAGGACAACAAGAAGGACATCACTCTCAGTTCCAGGGATAGGGACTGTGCGACGTAGGATGCAGCGCACCCTCGGCGTAGCGCGAGAAGCGGAACGGCTTGAGCGCCTCGCTCGTGCCGCCGGTAAGCACGGTGGCCACCTCCTTCCCCACGCCGAGCATCTTGAAACCGTGGTTCGAGTCGGCCACGAAATAGAGATTTGGCAGGAAAAAGTCGAATACAGGGAAGTTGTCCGGGGTGAAGGCGCCTATGCCGCCGTTGGGCCGCTGAGTGTAGGAGCAGCTTCGCCGTTTGAAGCGGTCGAGCGTCCAGGCGAGACCGGCTGTGAAATAGTCGGCAAAGGACTCGTCGACCACGTGCTCTGGATTCTCATGGCCGTACGGCTCCAGATTCACCTCCGCACCGAGCTTGATCGGCACGGCTCCGCCCTGCACCCCGTCCTGGTGGCGCTTGAAGTAGATGCCCCAAGGATCGGTGGTGATCACCTCGTCCGTCAGGTCGGAGACCAGTGGGATGTTGTGATCGATATGGATCACGGGCGGCTCTTTACCGTCGGCCGTGGCATACTCCACGTCCGTGTGGACCTCTCCTTCCTGGAGCTTCATGAAGGTGAACATGGGACGGGATACCGCTCCATCGCGGGTATGCACCTTGATCGTTGTCGGCAGGCCGAGCATCTGCCAGAAGCGGCCTGCCCAGGGGCCGGGGGCGACGATCACCATGTCGACCTGGAACTCTCCCTCATTGGTCTCAACGGCATGCACGCTGTCGCCACGGACATCAAAGCCGGTAACCTCCACACCCTCGAGGATCCGCACGCCCTCGCTCCGTGCCAGCTGAGCCAATCCGGTCACCGTCTGCTCGCGCTCGGCCCAGCCTCCTTGATGCTCGTGCAGTACTGCCTCCAGGCCCTCGGTGTGGAAGTCGGGCAGAATCGCCTTCATGTGACGCTCACAACTGTGCTCGCCGGTGACAATTTCGGATCGATATCCGATCTCGGCGTGACGCTTCGCAATTGTCACCAGGTCCTGGGTCTGAGGAGCCGGCACGGCCGCGATGTATCCAACGGAGTGATAGCCCAGCAGGTCCGCGTGCTCCTCCCAGACACCGACAGAGATGCGCATGATCTCGTTCATGGCCGGCTGATAGTAGAAATTGCGCACGACGCCGCAGGCGATACCTGATGCCCCGGCGCCAATATGGTTCTTCTCCAACACCAGGATATTGGCGGTGTCTCCCCCACCCTTTTCACGCAGAGCACGCGCCAGATGATACGCCGTGCTCAAGCCATGGACACCCGCGCCGATCACGACATACTCAGCCGCGCGAGGAATCGTCACTACTTCCTCCTTGTATTGTCATTATTGACTTTATACAATGCCGTTGCCGTACCGGTTCGCAGTAATCACGGCCAGGTCGTGGCAGCGCTCGGCGTGCAGGGGCCCGCCCATCGCTTCGACCATGCCGCCAGGGTGCAGGCGCGCCCCGTGCTGCACCGGGAAGCCGAGGCTCTGTCACGCCAGCTCGTGGGTCTCCCGGATATCATCAACTACCGGAAAGTTGAAAATGTTTGACATGGCACCGGGCCGCACATATACTGCACAATAAGCGGATGGTCCCTAGAAGCGGGGAACGGATGATCCATCGGTTGGCTGGTGGCTCCTTCAGGCGGCTCACTGCCCTGTCTGGCTCGCATCCCGTGCAGCATCTGGTTCGCCGAGTTAGCGTAGTGTCGCCTTCTCCGTGGTCTGGCTGAGGGTCTCTCATGTCGCGTTTTCTCCTCAAACGGCTTGGTCTCGCGCTTATTACGCTCGTGCTGGTCTCGATTGGCGTGTTCGCCGTCGCGGAGGTGCTGCCCGGCGATGTCGGCCGGACCATCCTCGGTCCATACGCGCCGCAGTCCTCGGTAGTCAGTCTCGACCACCAGCTCGGCGTCGATCAGCCATTCCCCGTCCGCTATTGGAACTGGATCAGTGGCTTCGTCCGGGGCGACTGGGGCACCTCATACCTGCTCAATACGTCGGTGCGACCGATGGTGGTCGAGCGGCTGAAGAACTCGCTTTTCCTGGGCGCCTTCGCTCTGCTCCTTATCGTGCCGCTTTCGATCGGTCTGGGTGTGCTCGCCGCGCTTCGGTACGGTAAGGCGGTCGACCGCCTCATCACGATTACCGGGCTCTCGGTGATTGCCTTGCCTGAGTTCGTGGCTGGCGTCATCTTGGTCGTCGTCTTTGCCGTTCAGCTTGGCTGGTTTCCATCGGCTTCGAGCGTTCCCTCGGCGAATCCGGTGGATTGGTTCCGGCAGCTTCTGCTGCCCGCGATCCCACTCATGCTGGTTCTCTTCGGCTATGTCTCCCGGATGGCGCGAGCCGGCACCGTAACCGTGCTCGAGTCCAACTATGTGCGTACCGCTGTGCTGAAGGGCCTGCCCCGACCGGTGGTGATCTGGCGCCACGTGCTGCGAAACTCGCTGCTGCCCACCATTACCGTCGTGGCTGCCCAGATAGGCTATCTGGTGGGTGGTCTTATAGTGATCGAGACGCTGTTTACCTACCCGGGTATCGGTCTGCTGATGTACGATTCGGCAAGAGGCCATGACCTGCCCATGCTCGAGGCAACCGTGTTGGTCATAGCGATTATCTACATGATTTCGAACCTGACCGCCGATGTCATCATTGCTATGCTCAACCCGCGCGTGAGGCTGGCTGCCTGATGACAGTAGAGTCACCCGATCCAGCACTCAAGGCCGTCCCGGCAACGGTGCTCAGCACGGTTGTTTCTGCCCAGTCGAGCCGGCGGGCACGCATGCGGGAGCTCGGCCGCGCCCTGCTTCGCTCGAAGACTTTCATGATCGGGATGGTAATCCTGCTCTTCTGGATCTTCGACGCGATCTTCTGGCCACTATTCGTACCGCACGACCCATTGGGTCTGGATCCCATCAATACCCTGAAGGGACCATCCAGTGTCCACTGGTTCGGGACAGACGATTTCGGGCGAGACATGTTCTCCCGTGTGCTGGCCGGAGCCAGCACCGTCCTGACGGTGGCGCCGGCCGCCACCGCTCTGGGATTAGTGGGTGGTATATCCCTAGGACTCGTGACCGGGTACTACCGAGGGCTGGTCGACGATATACTCATGCGTGTGGTCGATGCTCTCCTCGCCTTCCCGCTGATCATCATCGCTCTGCTGGTGCTGACGGTGCTGGGACCATCGGAGCTGAACGTGATCATCGTCATTGGAATCGTCTTTACGCCGCTGATAGCGCGCACCGTTCGATCTGCCGTCCTGGTCGAGCGGGAGCGAGAGTATGTGGCTGCCGCAAAGCTTCTCGGCGAGCCTGGACCCTCCATCATGGTGAAGGAGATTCTGCCGAACGTGGTGGGACCGATTACCGTCGAGGCAACCATTCGGCTCGGCTATGCGATCTTTGCCGCGGCGACCCTTTCCTTCCTCGGCCTCGGTCTTCAGCAGCCTTCGCCCGACTGGGGGCTGACGATCGCGCTGGGCAGGCCGCTTCTCCAGGTCGCCCCCTGGATCGTACTCTTCCCGGCCCTGGCGCTCGCCACGCTCGTGATTGGATTGAATTTCGTGGCGGACGGACTGAAACAGGCGATCGAAGAATGAGTGTAGCTGCACCGGCGACACACGCCGTCGACATCGAGCAACTCACCATCAGCTACCGCCGGCGGAGGCGCCTCTTGCGAGTCATCGACGATGTCTCGCTCCAGATCCGTCCCGGGGAGGCCTATGGTTTGGTCGGCGAATCGGGCTGTGGCAAGACGACCGTCGCCATGGCGCTGATGCGCTATCTGCCGTCGAATGCCGTGGTCGAGGGCGGACGCATCATTTTCGACGGCAAGGATCTGCTGACGCTCTCCGATTCCGCGCTGCGTCGCCTGCGGGGCAACCGCATGGCGATGGTCTACCAGGATCCAGGCAGCGCTCTCAACCCGTCGATGCGGATCGGCAACCAGATTGCCGAGGTCTTCCGCTACCATCGCGGAATGGGGAAGCAAGAAGCAGAAGAGGCTTCGGCGGGCATGCTGGAGAAGGTCCAGATCTCCGACCCTGCCGGCGTGCTGCAGCGCTATCCGCACGAGCTCTCCGGAGGCCAACAGCAGCGGATCATGTTTGCGATGGCGCTGGCTACCGACCCTGCCCTGCTGGTACTGGACGAGCCGACCACCGGACTCGACGCGACGGTCGAGGCGGAGGTGCTCGATCTGGTCGAGCAGCTGCGCGCTCAGTTCAGCAGCTCGATCCTTTTCATCAGCCATAACCTCGGTATCGTGTCACGCATCTGCGAGCGGGTAGGGGTGCTCTACGCCGGAAGGATGATCGAAGAGGGTCCGGCGCGGGAGATCTTCGCCCAGCCGCGGCATCCTTATACCCTCGGTCTATTGCGCTGCGTTCCCACCTTCGGCATGAATAAGCAGACGCAGCGGCTCGATCCCATCCCCGGCTCGCTGCCGGCGCTCGGGACTCATCCCCCTGGTTGCAATTATGCCGACCGCTGCCCGATTGCCCGCGACCGGTGCCGAGCCGAGCCGCCGCCGCTCCTCGAAGTGAATGCGCAGCGATCGAGCCGGTGCTTTTACCACGAGGAAGTACCGAGCATTCCACCGAGTCCAGCGGCCACAGCAGAACCGCTCCCGCCGCCCAGCGATGAGGTGCTCCTCCGGATCGATGATCTGATCAAGACCTACCACTCGGGCGGCCACGACGTGTCTGCGGTGGCCGGCATCTCGCTCGAGGTCCGTCGCGGTGAGGTGTTTGGGCTCGTCGGGGAATCGGGGAGCGGGAAGAGCTCGCTCGCCAAGGTCATCGTCGGCCTGACCAATGCGACAAATGGCTCGATGACATTCGAGAATACTCCTCTCTCGGAAGCCGGCCATCACCGCAATGTCACCCTTCGACGCAAGCTCCAGATGGTCTTCCAGAATCCCGATAGCGCGCTCAACCCAAGCTACTCGGTCCGCCACATCCTTCAGCAGGCGCTCAGGCTGCTCGCCGGACTCAAGTCTCACTCGGAGCTCGAGACGCGGACGGTCGAGCTGGTGAGATCGGTAAAGCTCGAGCCGCGCCACCTCGACGCGCGTCCCACCGGTCTCTCTGGAGGCCAGAAGCAGCGGGTCTCCATCGGCCGCGCCTTTGCCGGCACGCCGGCGCTGGTGCTCTGCGATGAGCCCGTTTCCGCGCTCGATGTTTCCGTCCAGGCCGCGATCCTGAACCTGCTGGTCGATCTTCAGAAGACCGGGGTTTCCTACATCTTCATCTCGCACGATCTCGCCGTCGTGCGCTACATTGCCGACTGGATCGGCGTCATGTACCTGGGCTGGCTGGTGGAAGTGGGACCGGCCGAAGCCGTCTTCAACGTGCCTCATCACCCCTACACCGAGTCACTCCTGTCGGCGGCCGCTACCCTGGAATCGAATGGCCACCACCCTCGAATAAGGCTGAAAGGCACCATACCCAGTCCCAGCAATCCGCCTTCCGGATGCCGCTTCCATACGCGCTGCCCGCTCTATCTGGGTGACATCTGCCGCCTGAAAGAGCCGCCGTGGCACACGGCCCCGGCTGGGAACAAGTATCGCTGCCATATCCCGCCGGATGAGCTGCAGGCTGCCGAGCTGCGTCTGAGAGAGACGTCCACCGACCAACCGGCATGATGTACCCTCACCCCCCAGGCCCCTTTCCCGCTCGCGGTAGAGGGGGAGTACAGGATCGGACCCGAGGGGCTCGCAGGCTATCCCGTTAATGAGAGCAGCAGCGCCACGGAGCGACGTCGTCGGCAGCCTCTTGCGGCCTGCCGCGCTGCTCGAGGCGCAGACGCGCTTCGCCCGGGGAGAGCTGACACCGGCGGAATTTAAGCGCGTCGAGGACTGGGCGGTTGACCGGGCCCTGCGCCTGCAAGAGGAGGCCGGCCTGGATGTCGTCACCGACGGTGAGATGCGACGTCTCTCCTTCCAGAGCCAGCTCCCCGCAGCCGTCGAGGGTTTCGGCGAGTGGGATCTGGACGCATTTCTCTGGGGTGAGTGGCAGAGCGACGAGCTCGGTGAGATGAAGATCGAGCGCCCACCCGTCTCGGTCGAGGGGAAGCTACGGCGGAAACGCTTTCTCTCAGCCGAGGAATTTACCTACGCGCGGGGCCGAACCAGCAAAGTGTTGAAAATAACCTTGCCCAGTCCGAGCCTGTTCGCAAATTTCTGGGATCTCAAGCGCTCCACCAGCGCCTATCCTCGCCTGGAAGCGTTCCTCGCCGATGTCGCCGAGATTTTGCGCGAGGAAGTCGACGAGCTGGTGCGATTGGGAGCGACCTACATCCAGCTTGACGCTCCTCACTATCCGCTTCTGATGGATCCGGCCTACCGCGACTTCTATCAGAGCCGAGGCTGGCCGGCCGAGCATTGGCTCGACCTCGGGCTCGAGCTCGATAACCTGGTGATCGGCGCGCATCCGGAGGTTACCTTTGGGTTCCACCTCTGCCGTGGCAATCAGATGAGCCGCTGGTTGGTCACCGGCGGCTACGACTGGCTCGCCGGGAAGATCTTCCCCAAAGTCAAGGCCAACCGACTGCTGCTCGAGTACGACGACGAGCGCTCGGGCAGCTTCGAGCCTCTGAAGGAGGTCCCGGACGACAAGCTGGTCGTGCTCGGCCTGGTCACCACCAAGACGGCTCGACGCGAGACGGTCGAGCAGCTGGCCGAGCGAATTCGGGAGGCCGGCAGATACATGCCGCTGGAGCGCCTTGCTCTCTCACCGCAGTGTGGCTTTGCCACTTCGACGGTCGGCAACGCGATCTCCGAGCAAGACGAGCGGGACAAGCTCTCTACCATCGCGCGTACCGCGGCAACCGTGTGGGGATAAGTCTTCCATAACTAGTGATCATTGCCCGAGAGGCTAACGGTGTGACTCCGCCAGCTGTCCTCGTCGCCGTCTGCCCTCCCACCGTCCTCGTCGCCACCTGCCGACCCGCCGTAGGGGCGACCTGCGCTCGCCCCATAGGCATCAAGGTAAGCGCGATTTGGGTCGTAGGGCGGCACCGCGGAGCAGTGTGCCGCCAGCGTGGTCGCCACACGGCCGGTTCTCGCCGCTCGACGCGGTGCGGCGGGCCACTGCCACCCAGAGGGTACCCGGGGCCCGCCCTACGGGAGGCCGATGCGGTGGAGGAACGCCTCTTGAGCTTGATGCCCATGGCCCAGTCGCCACCCATCGGCCTACCTGCTCGCTGCTTCACCCGCCTGGGGGTTGCGACAATCCGCAGCCATGCGAGCTTCATCGGTACCGGGGGACGGAGGTAGACGAGCGGAGACCGGGAGCTGCATGGCGTGCGACGGGCGAGCGCAGGTCGCCCAATTCGCATCAACTTTAGAGATGACAGCGGGGAGGCACACATGCGCACGATGAGGTTGACCCACCTCACGAGCAAGGAGCGCCTCCCCATGACGACCGTACCACAGGTAGCCCGTGCCCTCGAGA
>Ga0207416_1003570_pt1 | contig 14676 bp, 13 predicted proteins | sample PaiPotPPM11metaG_FD_184107 | JGI IMG/M metagenome (GOLD analysis project Ga0207416, IMG submission 184107) | Iron sulfur acid spring bacterial and archeal communities from Banff, Canada, to study Microbial Dark Matter (Phase II) - Paint Pots PPM... ...
CATTGGGAGCATGCCCATTACGTATTATTTCGTCACTACCACAATACGGACAATACACTGTTATTGTTACCATATGATTTTTCACCTTTCAACAAATTTCTATGTCTCAGTCTACCAGAACCTTCCCGCGTTTACCACTACCCCTTCTTTAGCCACTCTCATGGGAGAGCAGGCCCAACTGATGGCCTTAGGGCATCGTGGCAACAACGACCTTGAACGACTTTTCAGAAGCGCGAACTGAACAACCTCTCATCCTCAGGCCCTTTCTGTCTCCTTTTGTATGCCTTCCCCTCTGCAGAACCTCCCGCATGCTCTCCTCCACTGCTTCACCCCACTTTTTTGGGATGATACTTTCCAATGGCATAAAATAGGTAGTGGTATGTGTTACAATAAATATAACGAAGTTGAAAAAGCTGTCAGTGTAAAAGCGCTGAGACTTTTTTGTAATAAACTGTGAGTGCCTTGACGGCGGAGTGCCTTGCATGTACAATCATTCTGGCATTGCGAACAAGCTTGAATGGGTTTTGTATAGATTGTAGGACTATCAAGGCTTATCTCTCTGTCAGTTGTGCAGAAATCACTATCTTTTTCCACAGAGGTGTGTTTAAAGTTTAGGAAGCGGAAGGTTATGAAACAAGGAATTCATCCAAAGTATGTTGAGGCCACAGTTATTTGTGCCTGTGGTAATAGCATTAAGACGCTCAGTATTAAGCCTGTACTCAAGGTAGATGTGTGCTCGAAGTGTCACCCATTCTTCACCGGGCAACAGCGTATGCTCGATACAGCCGGTATGGTAGAGCGGTTCCGTAAACGCTTTAATCTTAAAGAAGAAGAAGAAGCAGAGGCGTAATTGCTGAGTTATGGAGAGGGATAAAGGATCAAGTGTTGTTCCTTTATCCTTTTTTCATTTTTACTGGTATCGCTATTTCTCCTAAGAAAGTGGGCCTACTGGTGGACGCGACGCAAAGAACAATCCTCTTTCTCATTGCTGATACTGGCGCAGGGCATCGTAGCGCTGCTAATGCTATTAGGAATGCGATCAGGTTGATTTCTCAACAAGAGCAAGCTGAGTGGCTTGCTCGTCATAGCGGTGAAACGTTGGCTTCAGCGCAATCTCCGTCGGCAGATACCGTGACGGAATTGCCACCTCTTACATATCGCATCGAGATTGTAGATGTGTTTGAGGAATATAGCCGTTTTCCTCTACGGGAGGCAGTGAAGTTATATGGCCCAGCGATCCGCTATAATCCTAAACTCTATGGTGAAATATTTCATAGAAGTAACCAAGAAGAAGCATTCTTAGCTGTCGATTCAATTACAACCCCGCTCGTTTTTAATGGCTTGCTGCGCCTTTTTACGACTGTACAACCTGATATCGTCGTATCAATCCATCCGATGCTGAACTTTATCACAGTCCGTGTGCTACGTGAGTTGGGTTTGCAGATTCCTTTTCTTACGGTAGTAACTGACCTTGTCAGTGCGCACTGTGCTTGGTTTTCCCCTAATGTTGATGCCTGTATCGTGCCAACGCAGCAGGTAAAGCAACTGTATTTGCAACATGGTCTGGATCCCAAACGAGTGCATATACTTGGAATGCCAATTGATCCGGCATTTGCGGCTCCAGTAGCTCACAAGGCGGTGCTGCGGGAGAAGCTTGGGTTGAAACCTGATGTACCAGTTGTGTTGCTGGTAGGTGGAGGTGACGGAGCTGGCGGTTTGCTTGCAGCTGTACGTGCTATCTCGAAGGCACGTTTGCCTGTACAACTTTTGGTTGTGACAGGTCGTAATAAAAGGTTGTATGCAAGTCTACAACGAATGCGTGCAAAGTTGCATGTTCCTGCACAAATCTTTGGTTTTGTCCAGAACATGCCGGAAATGATGCATGCCTCTGACGTAATCGTGACTAAGGCAGGACCAGGAACGATTTCCGAAGCACTGGCCTGTCACCTGCCGATTGTGCTGAGTGGCTATGTACCAGGACAAGAAGAGGGGAATATTGATTATGTGGTTGATAGTGGGGTAGGTATGCTTGCGCTTAAGCCACGGACCTTAGTTGATGGATTGCGGCATTTGCTCAAGCCTGGATCACCGGAATTAGCCCGTTGCCTGGAAAATACACAACGCATCAGTCGACCAGGTGCTTCGTTTGATATCGCGCATAGTCTCCTGAGTTTTCTACCAGCTTGTGGAGAGGAAAGCACCTGGGCATCAGGGTTCTGGCAACACCAGCGGAGAAAAATGACTGGTCGTTTGCGATCGGCAATCCGTATTCGTCGTCCTTTGCCCAAGGCACTATCTGGTCATTTGCGATTGGCAATCCGTATTCGTCGTCCTTTGCCCAAAGCGCTATCTGCGCGTTTGCGATCGGCAATCCGTATCCGCCGTCCTTTGCGTCAAGGTACTCTTCCTGCGCGGTTTTTGAGGCGTCCAGTAATACGGCGTTTCCCTTTATTGAAATCACGAACACGAGATCTTTCCCAGCATCTGCCTCAATCCATCGATCAAAACCATTGAGCAAAGGCGGGCGCAATCACCTAAAGGTGACACGGTGAATTGCAACCCTTACCGCTGGCAACCGTGTGCCCTTTGGGTATACATTGCGTACAGGGGACATATCCTGTGAAGGATGAAAAACGTAATAGGATAAGGGGTGTTCAAATCGAACACATTTATCGTCATGGGTAGGGACGGCAATTTACCGTGTCACCTTTAGGTGATTGCGTCCATTGCTTCCCTGTGTAATTGCTGAAAGGATAAGCTCGATGCCAAGATTTTATTATGGTGGTCAGGCAATAATGGAGGGTGTTATGATGCGTGGTCGCCAATCGGTCGCTGCTGGAATCAGGCGTCCGGAGGGCGACATCTATGTTTATGAGGAAGCCCTCAACTCAAAAGTCTATCGAAGTAAAGTCTTTCGTCTCCCCTTTTTACGCGGCGTACTGGTCCTTTGGGAAATGCTAGTGCTAGGAACGCGTATGATGACGCTCTCTGCAAACATCGCTTTTGGAGCGACCAGTCCCGATACTGCAAAAACGGAGAGCTCTCAGACAGATGAAGTGAACATGCAACTGCAGAGTGAGGCTAGGTCAGCTGTAATCCCCCAAACAACTGATACCTCAGAGAAACTGGTACCTCAGTTAGGTGAAGGTGTTATCCTCATCACTTTGCTGATGTCGCTCGTTTTTGCCGTTGCCCTCTTTTTTGTCACGCCACTCTTGCTTGCAAACTTGTTACGCCACCAGATCGGTGAGGGTTGGCTCAATCTCGTCATAGAAGGCGCGATTCGCCTATTGCTGCTGATAGGCTACCTGTACTTCATTGGTCGTATTCCTGATGTTCGACGTGTCTTTGGCTATCATGGTGCAGAACATAAAGCCATCAATGCTATGGAGCAGGGTGACCCGCTGGATGTGCCGCATGTCCGTCGCGCTTCGCGAGTGCATACACGCTGTGGTACAGGCTTTCTGCTGGTGGTAATGGTGGTCTCGATCCTTGTGTTTGCGCTGGTCGGCTCGCCATCATTACCAGTCAAAGTGTTATCCCGCATTCTACTAGTGCCGGTTTTGGCTGGGATTGCCTACGAGCTAATACGCCTGGGAGCAGCGAATTATCGATTTTGCGTTGTGCGTTGGCTCCTTGCCCCCAGCCTGGCCTTACAGGGGCTAACCACCTCCGAGCCTGATGATGGCATGATAGAGTGTGCCATTGAGGCCTTGCAGCGTGTGCTGGCATTTGACCAAGCTAACCCATTGCTCGATGGGCCAAAGCAAGAAAATGAACAAACGGATGATGTATCTTCCCTGACAACATCGAAATAGAAAAGGAGCTTACCTGGTCATGCCATTAGAACCAATCAAGCATCCTACGGAAGCTAAGCAGGAAGCAAGTGAGGTATCGGCAAATACTGTGTTACCCTCTTCAAATGAAATAGGTGAAGAGGAGCTTCGGTCAAAGGTGAAATTTTCTGGGCTGCACTGGATCTCTACAGGGATCTTACGGATCCTCTATCGACGCTGGACTCGGATCGCTGCACATCTTTTCCCTGAAGATTCTAAGGGGGAGCGTTTAGCAGAAGCCTTGCATATTCCATTGCCTGATAAATTGAACATGAGCTGGGTCAATGACCATCTTGCAGTCGGTGGACGCATTCGCCCGGAAGATATCAAGGCATTAGGGCTGATAGGGATAAACCATGTTGTGGATACGCGTGCTGAGTATTGTGACGATAGGGAGGCTCTGGCACGCGAAAATATCGAATTTTTGCACCTGCCCACGCCCGATACCCAACCGTTGACCAGTGAACAATTGATGCAAGGCACGACTTGGGTGAATGAGTGCCTCAACAAAGGAGAGCGTGTCTTGATCCATTGCGAACACGGTGTTGGTCGGAGCGTATTGCTAACCTGTGCTGTACTGGTGGCACGTGGAATGTATGCCAGTGTGGCTCTGGACCTAGTTAAACGGAAACGGTGGCAAGCTTCTCCCAATCATCAGCAGATTGTACGGTTGCGTGAGTTTGAGGATACATATGTGTCACGGCTGCGGCAGAAAATATAGCGTTCAATAGCTAGTGCGACTCCATCTTCGGCATTGCTCGTTGTAACAGCATGAGCTGCCTCTTTGATAGTGGCTGGTGCTTGACCCATGGCTACTCCCCAGCCAACTGCCTGCAGCATTTCTAGATCATTGATGTTATCGCCGATGGCCATGACTTCTGAGAGTGGAATGTTCAGATAACACGCAAGCGCCATCACGCTACTGGCCTTAGAGCATGTCTTGTTCATAATCGCTATTTCTGAGCAGGCATAGTTGCCTTGCACGAGAGTATACCAGGCGCAGTCCAGGATATCCACACATGGCGCTAACCGAGAGAGGGCTTCTTCCGAGGCGAAACCAACCACTCGCAACGGATCAGGTTGATTTATGCAGAGTGTAGCATGGTCCATACGCTGTGCATTGGGAAAGACTGCGAAATAGGCCGCCAATTCCGGATTGTCAAATTCTACATGTCCTGTCCATATTTCTTCGCTCGTACCATTCAGATGTTGTATAATCGGCTGAATGCGATGCTCTATCAAGATCTCTGCGGCCTGTTGGGCGATATCTGCTGCAAGCAGATGGGTATGGATGATAGTTCTATCAGGATGTTGCTGGACCAGTGCGCCGTCGTACGTAATAAGTGGAATATCGATGCCGAGTTCGTCGGCCAATTGGAATGTATTGCTATAGCTCCGTCCTGTTGCCAACGTGACGATAACGCCAGCTGCCTGTGCAGCCTGGATAGCTGCTCGTGTTTGAGGCGTAATCTGCCTCTGAGGATTGAGAAGTGTGCCATCAATATCTATGACCAGCAGCTTAATCTGCTGGGGTGCTAATTTCATGCTCGCTCCGAATATTCCTCTTCAAACATCAATAATTTAAGTATTCTTTGCGATCAATCTAACCCCTATGCCTCAACCCCAAAAGGCGAGGTTATTTCAATCCTGCATGAGAATCTCAGCAGTCAGCATATTTGAATTATACTATGATAGCTACTAATATTCAATATTGATGATGATGTAGAACTATCCTCATACCATCCTACTTTGTTGGATATTTCAATGTTATAGATTTGAATATGCTTCGTTGTAAATAGGAGAGAAGATTTCTTGAAAGGAGATTGGTTTTCATGGCAAAAGCAACGACGACAATCAAACAGATGTTAAACTATCGGTCTGATACACAAGCGTATTTTACTGCCAATCAATCTCTTTTCAATCGGGTTGCCTCCTTCTACTTTGATGTGATCCAGGCACATATCAAAATCTTGGATCTCTCAAACAAAGAAGCTCTCACGGCCCTAGAAAAGCTCACCCACACCACAGAACTGAACCCTCACCCAGTTATGTCTCTTTGCGAGATTGGGGAAGATATTCCAGCCCTGTTCCGGCGTGCTGCTATCAATGCGGCTCTTGGGTCCGCTCGTTCGTTCTACGGCAATCTTGCACGTTGGCAGAAGCGCAAAGAGAAGGCAGAGGCAAAAGGGAAGAAGTTCCGTGAGCGCCCACCAGTTCCTCCACGCATCTGGAACAAATCTGCAACGCTCTATGCAGGCATGTGGAAAGAGCGGACAGGATCGAACATCTGTATCAAGGTCTGGACAGGGACGTGTTGGAGTTGGATCAAAGTACGGGTCACAGGTCGAGAACTGCCAGAAGGGTTTGATCTGTGCAGTCCTCAATTGGTGTACAGAGGTGGTCGGTGGTATCTGCATACCCCTGTCCAAAAGAAGATCAAAAACCCATCGAAGATAGAAAAGCAGATGAAGACCAATGCCCAAACCAAAATCTGTGCCGTCGATCTCAATATCAATGAACAATTAGCCGTGTGTACGATCCGAGATGTTGAAGGTTCGACCCTTGCCACCCTTTTCATTGGAGGTGGACAACGGGTATCCGGCTTTAGGAAGAAACAACTTGGTCGTATTGCACGCAACCGCTCTCGAACTGGCATCATAGCAGAAAGCGAACAGGATAATGCAGATCTGTGGACGAAGATCAGGAACGTCGACGATCATATTGCTCATCTGGTCTCACGCCGCATTGTCCAGTTTGCCCAAGAGCATGAGGCAAGCATTCTGGTCTTTGAGCATCTTGGTAACCTCAAGCCAACAAAAGGGAAGTACAGCAAGCGAGGCAATGAGAAACGTGCCTATTGGATGAAAGGCCGTATTTTCAACTATGCGAAGTACAAAGCATACAATATGGGTATTCTTACGAGTCGAGTGAGTCCTAGAAATACCAGTTGTACCTGCGCAAGATGTGGTGCAGTAGTATCTCGCTATTGTGAGGGACAGGCTGCATCGGGCTATACAATGGGTGCTCCACTGGTTTCTTGCGAGAAATGTGGAATGGAGGGGAATGCGGACAGGAATGCCAGTTTGATGATCGGAAATCGGCTGTTCGAACGATTTGAAATCTTTTTTCAGGAAAAGCCTCAAACTAGCACTTGTGCTAGGGAAGAGCAATCTTCGGGTGTTGCTGCTCTCCAAGAGCCAAACGTCCAAGTTGTGGGCCAACTATCCCTTTGGTCGGGGCATGAGAGCAACAACGGGCTAGGCACCGCCCAGAACAGTCACCCAGGGTTGGCTGGGTCTGTTCGCGATATCACCAACCCACTACGCCCCCAATCTGGCCGGAGCTACGCTCCAATGTCCAGGGGAAGCGACTATGTTGGGGTGTCAGAAGCTGCCGGACTTTAGTCCGTGCGGAGTGTCACATTGGACATTGATGAGAAAAAGAACTGATAGAGTGGCACAGATCTTTGATACCGGGTGAGGTCCGAAAGAGGAAAGCATATGAAGCCGCCTAGCGAGTCATTGAAGAGCTATGTGGGCATAACTAAAGATCGAAACTAGTACATCTTTCTATTCGCTTGACAGCTTGTATCATAGAAACTTACACTTACTCCCGATGCTACTTGATACTAAATCGCCCTATCAAATCTTCCATCCCGCCTTTTCACAACGGGAAACGAGAGGCAGGCAGATGCTCTTTCTGTAGCAAAGCTTTATGATGGCGAGGGATCAGCACCGGTGAAAAAATATATATGGCCTACTATATACAAGTTTCTCAAAATAGGCTTATTCTCTTATGCCCTCTTACTATTTTCACTTAGTGGCATCGCTGGAAGTATGACGCCAACTTATGCCACGAATGCGAGCCGCTTCCCAATGCTATTTCCGGCTCGTTCTGATACATCGACTCCTACTGCCACTCCATCTCCTACACCTACACCTACACCTACGCCTACACCTACGCCTAGTCCCACTCCCACTCCCACATCCACACCCACTCCCACTCCCACTCCGTCTCCTACTGCTATCCCTATACCCACAGCTACGCCTGCTCCACGGGTACAACCACAGCCAAAGGGCGTAATGTTCCCCGTCCAAACAATAGCGACGGCAACACCTGCTACTGCCACACCAGCTAGTACCCCGGTAAGCGCAACGCCTACTGCAATTGTCGCTACCCTGGATAGGACTATGAGTACGAAGACGTCTTTTACTAATCAGCAAGATCAAAATGCAGAAGATGGATATAAGGGCATCAACACATTTATGCTGCCTCTTAGCATCGGTGGTCCTTTGTTACTGGCCAGCGGAGGAATGTTCTGGCTTTTCCGGAGAAGGCAGATGAGCCATTACAAGCCAGCATTGCACGGGGCATCTCGCAATGCTCAGACTTCTCTATGGACGAGCAGTCGTGAGATGGACTCTGACCTTAATACACTTCAATATATAACAGGAGCATCTGGAGCATTACCTATACCTACTACACCTCAGACACCGTATATGCCAGTGCCAACCTCAGAACAGCCATTCATACAATCGGCATATACACCCAGCGGACTACCCTCGATTATCACAGCTTTTCCAGAACAAATGTTCGCTATATCCTCGAACGAGGCTGCTAGTTATCCACAAGAGGACGACTTGCTGCCATTATCAATCGATTCCCTCAACCTGCCTTTCGAACTAGCTGAAGCTAGAGAGTCAACCAACAGTGGGCAAATGCCACCACTTGCTGCTCCTCCAATAGCATCGACGAACATTCCTATCTCACTTATGCCGTTTCCACCACTGGTGCCACCTGTTATATTGCTGACAACTCAACCACCTGCGATCAAGAATGATCCGCTGCTAGGGGAGGTGATGCGACAAGCCCAAACGGGACTTTTTGTCGTACTAGGACGAGAGAAGAGCCTGACCAATCTACACGCTAACCACTAGTACATCTTTCTATCCGCTTGACAGCTCATCCTACAAAAACTTACACTTACTCCCAATATTAGGTCGCAATAAACCGCTTTAGCAAGTCTTCCACTTCGCCTTTCCACAGGGGGAAATAAGAGAGATACATACTTACCTCGCGGCGAGGTTGTATCATACCAGGAGATCAACATCCGTGAAAAAAAACAGATGGGCTAGTATTCACAAGTTTCTCACAATCGGCTTGCCTTTTTATACACTCTTACTCTTTTCACTAAGTGGCATCTCAAGCATTGGGGTGAGCCACGCGAGGAGTTTGAAGTGTTTCCCATTCCCATTGTGCACGCCTACTCCTGCACCAACGTCCACACCAACTCCTACTTCTACACCAACTCCCACATCAACTCCTACACAACCGCCACAAGCTATGCCAACTCCACAGATACAACCACAGCCAATAAACGTTGTGCCCCCTGTTGCACCCATGGCGACGGAGACACCCACTGCTCCCACACCAACTGCCACCACAGTCAGCGCAACCGCCACAGTTACGGTTACTCCGAATAAGGTTACGATGACGAACGCAGACGCCAATCACCAATCGCAAGGCGCAGGAGATAAAGGCATCAACATATTTGCGCTGTCCCTGGGTGTCGGTGCTCCTTTATTACTGGTCACTGGAGCAATGCTCTGGCTTCTGTGGAGGAGGCAGGTGAACCACTATCAGCCAGCAGGGCAAGAGATATCTCGCAACGCTCAGGCCTCTCCATGGTCAAACAACAACGCTCAGGCCTCTCCATGGTCAAACAACAACGCTCAGGCTTCTCCATGGTCGAATAATTATGAAATGCCTTCCACGCCTGATGTATCTCAGTATGCATCTTTCCCCTCCTTAGCAGCTGGAATGCCTGAAGCATTGCCGATGCCTGGTAGCACTCCGCCGATGCCATCCCCACAAGTGGCATACACACCTAGCGATCTCCGCCCGATGACGAGCGCTTTCCCGCAACAAATGCTCACTATGTCCTCAAGCAATGGAGCCATTTCGGCACAAAATGGTGACCTAGTGCCATTGCCAATGGATACTCTCAATCTACCTCTCCAATCAAGCAGAGCTAGAGCGGCAATCAGGAATGGGCAAAAGCCAACGATCCCTGCTCTATCAGCAGCACTGATGGATAGTCTTATCCCATCCATGTCATCTCCACTACTAGTAGTACCAGTTCCACCGCTAGCAATTCAACCACCTTCAATCAAAGAAGATCCGCTATTAGAAGAGGTGATGCGGCAAGCCCAAACGGGACTTTTTGCTTTGTCGAGGCGTTGAGAGAGGCCCATGAAAAGGTGACGACACTAGGGAACCACCTCGAATGGGCGCATCATATCATTATCCTCATGTTCCACTATATGGCAGTGCCAGACATATTTTCCGGGAAAGTCAGTGAAGCGAACCTTTATACGAGTCACCTTACCAGGCATGGCAGTGACTGTATCCTTGGGCCCTGCTTCATTAGCAGGCCGTGGAACCGGAGGCCCTGTAAAGACAAGCTGTCCAGTAGCCTGATAGGTGGCGACACTAAACGGCTGCCGATCCATTACATGGAACTGTACCAGGTGCACATGTATGGGGTGCGCATCCTCGGTCAGATTAATGAAGCGCCAAATTTCGGTAGTCCCCAGTTTTGGCATTTCTGTGACAGGAGCATCGAAGGGTAATCTATTAAGCAGTAAGCAGATCGAATTCCCTTGGGGATCAAGCCCTTCATACAGCGTCAAATCCCTGGTTTTCACAACCGGACTGTCGGTAAAAGAGGACAGTGTTCCAATACTTGATGGAACAGAACTGCTATCAGGAGCAGAGAGAGGTTTCGTGACCCTAAATTGTAGGATCTCTGGAATCACAAAACTACCGCCATCTGGGAACGGTGCAGGGGCATCATTTGTCATGATAACAGTTGCGCCTCTCATCCCAGAAAAGTCAACGATGACATCGGCACGCTCAGCACAACCTAGGAAGAGCTGTGTGAGTTTCACTGGTCCTGGCAAAAATCCGCCATCAGTTCCAATCTGGTAAAATGGTTGACCGGATGATAGAGCGAGCTGTAAGAAGCGAGAATTGCATCCATTCAAGATTCGGAAACGATACCTTCTCGGCTCAACCTCCAAGAACGGCCAAACCTTGCCATTTACCAGTGCGGTATCTCCGAAAAACTTAGGCACCCACACTGGATGTATATTTGTAACGCCCTTGTTTGGATAAAACAGTTGACCATTGAACTGGAACATTCGATCTTGGATCACGAGCGGAATCTCGAAAGGTCCACGGGAAAGGTTGAGTTGGTCTTCGAGTTCATCTCTGAGTAAATAAAAGCCCGACAGTCCTGCATAGACGTTCAGACGTGTAATTGCCATAGCGTGGTCATGATACCAGAGCGTGGCAGCTGGCTGGGCGTTTGAATAGTTATAGGTCCTGGATTGACCAGGTGTAAACCAATCGAGCGGGCCGCCGTCGCTTTCTGATGATACGTGTGCGCCATGCATATGCGTCACTGTACGCACATCAGGGATGGATGGATCAGTGCGACAAAGGGTGTGGTCGATCGGAAGCAAGTGCTTGGTAGGCAGATTATTTATCCATTGCACCACAATGGAATGGTCCCTTCGAGCTTCAATAGTGGGTCCAGGATAGGTACCATGGAAACCCCACACTGTTGTCGGAGGAAGATCCCGATGGAGCTGTTGCTGAAACTGTGTCATTGCAATTTTGTAGAAGGGCTTCCCTTGAATCTGTTCCACAGGCTTTAGGACACTGAGAAGAGGCAGAGGATCAACAAACTTGGCCAGGAGTGGAGACCCACCCCGATCGTGGTTGGCTGGAGCATATGCCTGTGCAGGCAGAATTTCTCCCAAATGATTAAAAAGTGGCAGTCCTACTCCTACCATCATAGCTCCAGCAGCGGTCGTCGTCGTTTTCAAAAATGCTCGTCTTTTCATTTAATATTACCTCTTTGTCAATTGCTTAGTACTTCGTGTAGACACACGCATCGTGCGAGGAAGGCAGCATTATTATCTATATGTTTCATTATAAATAGGAGTTACAATGCTTCTTATAAATCTATGCAAAATACAAAAAAAAGATGAGGGGCCACCATGGGATGCGAATATTCCGAGGAATTTGCAAGGGTAATAGCGGTACGGGCTAGCTATTCCGTTGATAGTTGGCGCTTTTTCCCGTACCGTAACAGGTCGTCACATCTTTGAGGAGGAACCCATGCAGACCTACTCTCAGAGCTAATCGAGATATTGGTAGGCAGGCAGCGTCAAGAATTCTACAAAGTGGTTATCGGTAATGACTTCATCGAGGATTTGAGCCGCTGTCGTAAATCGGCGCTTGGCAAATTGTTCTTCGCCAACTGCATTTCTCAATTTTTCTAGTTCTTCATTCATCAATTGATGGAACAGTTCAATGGTTACTTTGCGACCATCCTGCAAGGTACCCTGAGGATGGCGAATCCATTGCCAGATCTGTGCACGCGAGATCTCGACGGTCGCAGCATCCTCCATCAGATTATTGATTGGTACACAGCCAGAGCCACGGAGCCACGATTCGAGGTATTGCAGACTGACGCTGATATTATTGCGCAGCCCCTCCTCGGTAATTCTCCCTTCTGGTACTCTGAGCAGGTCATCTGTGGTGATATGCACATCATCACGCTTCTTATCAATCTGATTTGGCGTCTTCATGACCGCGTTAAATTCCGCCAGAGCGATCGGGACAAGTCCAGGATGTGCAACCCAGGTTCCGTCATGTCCATCGGTGGCTTCGCGCTTCTTGTCGGCATGGACGCGAGAAAGTGCCTCTTCATTGGCAACCGGATCATTCTTTATTGGAATCTGGGCTGCCATACCGCCAATTGCAGGTGCATTGCGACGGTGGCAGGTCTTGATTGTTTGTAGCGTGTACGAGCGCATAAAGGGGGTTGTCATGGTGACCTGGGCGCGGTCGGGAAAAATGAATTCGGGTCGGTTACAGAACTTCTTTATTGTGCTGAAGATGTAGTCCCAGCGTCCACAGTTCAGTCCCGCCGAGTGCTCACGCAGCTCATAGAGGATTTCGTCCATCTCAAAGGTTGCCAGGATGGTCTCAATAAGCACTGTGGCTTTGATGGTACCCTGTGGAATGCCTAGCTCGTTCTGTGCCACCACAAAGATATCGTTCCACAGACGCGCCTCCAGGTGGCTCTCCAGCTTGGGCAGATAAAAGTAAGGGCCAGTCCCGTTTGCCAGCAGCTGCCTGACATTGTGGAAGAAGTAAAGGCCGAAGTCAAAAATTCCTCCCGAGATGGGCCGACCATCAATCAGGACATGTCTCTCATTCAGATGCCAGCCCCGCGGACGTACTAGTAGTACAGCGATCTGGTCGTTCAGTTTGTAGACTTTGCCTTGTGGACTGGTATAGGTAATGGTACGTCGGATGGCATCGCGCACATTGATCTGCCCCTGGATAGTGCCTTCCCAGGTAGGTGAATGGGCATCTTCAAAATCTGCCATGAAGACTTTCGCCCCAGAATTGAGCGCGTTAATGACCATTTTGCGGTCCACAGGACCAGTTATCTCGACACGGCGGTCCTGAAGGTCGACCGGTAGGGGAGCAATCGTCCAATCAGCCTGACGAATGTGCTCGGTCTCGGGCAAGAAGTCAGGAAGCTTACCAGCATCAATCTCAGCTTGACGCTGCACACGACGCTGGAGCAATTCCTGACGGCTATCTTCAAAGGTTCTAGCAAGTTTGGCGACAAAGTTCAACGCTTCTGGGGTCAGAATTTCTGCAAATTCAGAGGAAATGGCGGCTGTGACCTCGATACCCTCTGCATCCTGCGTTGCTGCTTGATTAGTCATGTATTGCGATCCTTTCAAGTACACCCTGACATTTACACGGACTAGTGGAACTGCCTTTTTTCATCTATAGTAAACCGTGACCGTGATTGTTGTTACCATGGTCCTCTTCTCCTTGGTGTCTTCAGTCTACCACATCACATCCTTCCAGGCTAACCCACTACTCGTGAAGTGGTATCCCTTTTGCAAGGATTCTCCCTTCCTACAATCCCCCATCCTAATTAGTTGGAATCAATGCTGTGGCTCGTGTCGCCGAAGCAACTGAACTGCGTGGTGTCTATCCATAAACCTTTTATTCTGGAGTAGAAAGACAGAGGACCCGTTACTTTATGGCAAGTAACGGGTCCTCTGTCTTTCTACTCCCTCAACCAAACCTAGCCAAGGAATCCGGCATCCTCTGGCGAGATTTATCCTCAGCCAACACAATCCCATTGTTGCTTGTTGTCGTCATAGCGAGCTTGTATATTGGTTCCTGCGGGCACGAATGGTTTGCAGGCTTCGACGTATGTGAGGTTACCAGTATCTATCTGCTGAGCATGAGTGAAATCAACCTGCCCCGGGTCCCCCACACAGGTGAAAATACTGGTCGGATTTCCATCCGGATTTGTGCTCCTAGTCACATTAAGGTACCCTTTCTGTATACAGTACCGGTTTAGATCATCAGCAGTTAGAGCATATAATACCATAGGCGTAGTAGGCTTAGGTGCAGGCTTAGGTGCAGGCTTAGTAGTACTCGTTGCTTTACAGTCCAAGCCTATGCTTGACCTGCCGCGGGGGTCAGCATTGAGGTCACGGTTCAGCTTGTTCCTCGTGTTTTGATCTAAATGCGATCCTGAAAGATTGAGTTGAGTCGTCTTGGTGTTATCATCTACTAATACGCAGCTCTTAGGGATTGAGCTACCTAGTATATTACTGACACTTACACACAAGTGAGAGCGTTTGTGAAGAAAGGAGCGTGAATCAGCAAAGGAGTAGGAGTCATGAACGTCAAAGAGCTAGAAAATGCGGAGAAATGGGCAGTGGAGACA
>Ga0207416_1003573_pt1 | contig 14674 bp, 15 predicted proteins | sample PaiPotPPM11metaG_FD_184107 | JGI IMG/M metagenome (GOLD analysis project Ga0207416, IMG submission 184107) | Iron sulfur acid spring bacterial and archeal communities from Banff, Canada, to study Microbial Dark Matter (Phase II) - Paint Pots PPM... ...
GATCTGTCGATGCTGCGCGCCGGCGCGCAGCATCGACAGATCGCTCGATACCGCAAGGAATTTCACGCCGCGCTTGGCGAGCGCTGCCGCGCGCTCGGCCGAATGGCAATAGGCGCCGGGAATCTTTTTTGCCTGCTGCGCGCCGGTCACCATGCGGTCAAGATGGCCTTCGACCTCCTTCGAAAGCGGGTCGACGTTCTTGCCCTCCGACAGCGCGATCGACAGATCCGAGGGGCCGAGGAAGAATCCGTCGATGCCGGGCGTGCCGATGATCGCGTCGAAATTTTGCAGCGCCGTGCGGGTCTCGATCATGGCGAGCGTGATCACGTGGTCGTTGGCCTCGCGCAGGTAGTGCGCCTGGTCGGTGAGGCCGCCGAGCGTCATGGCGCGGTGCGGACCCCAGCTACGCTCGCCGATCGGCGGAAACTTGGCCGCCGCGGCAAACGCCCGCGCATCGGCGGGCGTATTGATCATCGGCGCAATGACGCCCTCGGCGCCGAAGTCGAGCGCGCGGCTCACCAAGGCAAAGTCGCCGAGCGGAACGCGCACAATGGGCGCGGCACCGCCCTGACGGACCGCTGCGATGCCGGTGAGGATGCCGCCCACGTCCCACAAGCCATGCTGGGCTTCGATCGTCACCGCGGCAAAGCCGTCGCGTGCGAGCGTTTCGGCGACAAGAGGGTAGGGCAGGCCGCACCAGCCGGAGAATACGGTTTCGCCTGCGTGCAGCCGTTTCGCCAGTGTGAATGCGGGTATGGCCATGGTGCGCTACTTTCCTGCCTTGATGTCGGCGATCGCTCTTGCCATCAACTCGTTCATGGTGCGGCTGATCTGGTGGTCGGACTGATCGACGCCCTTGGCGTCGAAATCCTTGCGGATCTTGCGCGCGACGTCGTGCTCGCCCGCCTCTTCGAAATCGGACATCACGACGGCGAGCGCGTAACTGTCAGCTTCGGCGCCCTTGAGCCCGAGCTTTTCCGCGGCCCACAAGCCGAGCAGCTTGTTGCGGCGCGCGGTCGCCTTGAACTTCAGTTCTTCGTCATGCGCGAATTGCTTTTCGAAGGCCTCTTCGCGCTTGTCGAACGTGGTCATGTCTCGGCCCCGATGTTGCGTGGAACAGCGCAAATCACCTGCCGCCTTGCATATCGGGGGTGCCTCGTCAAGGCAACCGCGGCGACGGCTGAACATGGTCGTTGCGGCGAGCGCCGCACGGGTCTATGCCGATTGTACTCCGCGCCACCATCGGCTAGCTTTTGTGTCGCGGAGGGGCCGCAGCGTTGAGTCGTGCCGCCCGTTTCCGCCGCCGCGGATCTCGACACCGGAATTGGAGCCACGGCATTCCATGGATTTCACAAAGCCACGGTACATTCCCATGAGCCGCCGTCGCCGTATCTATGAAGGCAAGGCGAAAATCCTCTATGAGGGACCCGAGCCTGGAACTTTGATTCAGCACTTCAAGGACGACGCGACCGCCTTCAATGCCAAAAAGCACGAGGTGATCGAAGGCAAAGGCGTCCTGAACAACAGGATCTCCGAATACGTCTTCCAGCATCTCAACGACATCGGAGTTCCGACCCACTTCATCCGCCGCCTCAATATGCGCGAACAGCTCATTCGCGAGGTTGAGATCATTCCGCTCGAAGTCTGTGTGCGCAACGTCGCGGCCGGATCGCTGTCGCAGCGCCTCGGCATCGAAGAGGGCACGCAACTGCCGCGCTCGATCATCGAGTTCTATTACAAGAACGATCAGCTCAACGACCCGATGGTGTCGGAGGAGCACATCACGGCATTCGGCTGGGCGACGCCGCAGGAGATCGACGACATCATGTCGCTGGCGATCCGCGTCAACGACTTCCTGTCCGGACTGTTCCTCGGCGTCGGCATCCGCTTGGTCGATTTCAAGATGGAAACCGGCCGGCTGTGGGAAAACGATCTGATGCGGATCGTGGTCGCCGATGAAATCTCTCCGGATTCCTGCCGGCTGTGGGACATCAAGTCCAACGAGAAGCTCGACAAGGACCGTTTCCGCCGCGATCTCGGCGGGCTGCTTGAGGCGTACACCGAAGTCGCCAAGCGCCTTGGCATCATGAGCGAAGGCGAGCGGCCGCAGGGCACCGGGCCGGTTCTGGTCAAGAGCTGAAGCGTCGGCGCGCGACACGCGAGTCATGCGTAAAGACATCACCGTCGGCCTCGTCGTTCCGTTTGCGAAGGACGAGGTGCCGTTCGAAGGCCCGATCATGTATCCGGGCGTGCGCTTTGTTCCGCGCGGCGTTGGCGTGCGGGCGCTCACGCCCGAGGGCTACGAGCCGGCGTGGAACGGCATCCTGCCCGCGGCCGATTATCTGGCCGAGCAGGGCGTCGATGCGATCATGGTCATCGGCACGTCGCTGACCTTCTATCGCGGCCCCGAGGCCCACGACCGGTTGCTCGAAGAGTTGCGGCGAAGGACCGGACTGCCGGTCTCTACCATGAGCCAGTCCATCATCGACGGGCTGCGCGAGGTCGGCGCCGATCGCGTTGCCGTCGCCACGGCCTACAGCGATGTCGTGAACCGGCGGCTGAAGGAGCTGCTGGTTGCGGCGGACATTGACGTGCTGGCGCTGGAATGTTTCGATCTGCTCGAATTCGGCGGGCCGAGCAAGAAGAGCGAGGCCGACATCATCGCGCTCAGCGACAGCGCGGTTTCCCGCGCCAAAGGCGCCGAGGGCATCCTGATCTCCTGCGGCGGGCTGCGCACGCTTGGTGTGGCAAAGCCGCTGGAAGATCGTCACGGCATTCCGGTCGTTTCCTCGGCGACGGCGGCGTTCTGGGCGGCGATGCGGCTGGTCGGTGAAAGCGGTCGCGTCGCCGGCTACGGGCAGCTACTGGAACAGGCGAAAGAGCCGGTGCATTAGCCGCGTTGGACCGGTTGCGGTCGCGGTGATTCATACATATTGAATGGGCCGGGCCTCAGCGGCCGGAGCGCCTATAATGAAAGCCCGCGTCACCGTTACTTTGAAGTCGGGAATCCTCGACCCGCAGGGCAAGGCCATCGAAGGCGCCCTGAAATCGCTCGGCGTGAGCGGGGTTGCCAGCGTGCGCCAGGGCAAGGTGTTCGATATCGAAATCGAGGGCGCCGACCATGCTGGCGCCGAAACTGCGCTTAAGAGCGCCGCCGAAAAGCTGCTCGCCAACACCGTGATCGAGAATTACCGGATCGAGGTGACGGGATGAAATCGGCCGTCATCGTATTCCCCGGCATCAATCGCGAGCGCGACATGGCGCGCGCGCTCAAGCTCATTTCGGGGCGCGCGCCGGCGATGCTCTGGCACGCCGACCGCGAGCTGCCGCCGGGCACCGATCTCGTCGTCATCCCGGGCGGTTTCTCCTACGGCGATTATCTGCGCTGCGGCGCGATCGCGGCGCGCGCGCCGATCATGGATGCGGTGCGCGCATTTGCGCAAAAAGGCGGCCTCGTGCTCGCGGTGTGCAACGGTTTTCAGATCGTCTGCGAGGCGGGACTGCTTCCGGGCGTGCTGATGCGCAACGCGCAGCTTCGCTTCATCTGCCGCGACGTCTATCTGCGCGTCGAGCGCTCGGATACGCCGTTCACCCGCGGTTACAATGCCGGCCAGGTGATCCGCGTGCCGGTGGCGCACGGCGAGGGCAATTACATCGCCGACGGCGAGACCATCGCGCGGCTGGAAGGCGAGGGCAGGGTGCTGTTCCGCTACGCGTCGCCCGACGGCATGGTCGACCCGAACTGGAACCACAACGGCGCCATGAACGGCATCGCCGGCATCATCAACGACCGCGGTAACGTGCTCGGCATGATGCCGCATCCGGAAAATCACGTCGAAGCGGCGATGGGCCGGACCGACGGGCGCGGGCTGTTCGCGGGGCTTGTGGATCACTTCAAGCTGGCGGCATGACTTCCCACTTTCCATATGGGAGAGGGGTTAAGAACCGAGTGCGCCGCACGTGATTTCCAACGAGCCTGCCATTACGCCCGAATTGATTGCCGAGCACGGCCTCAAGCCGGACGAGTACGAGCGCCTGATCAAACTCATCGGCCGCGCGCCGAGCTTCACCGAGCTCGGCATTTTTTCCGCAATGTGGAACGAGCACTGCTCGTACAAATCGTCGAAAATCCACCTGCGCACGCTGCCGACCAAGGCGCCGTGGGTGATCCAGGGGCCGGGCGAGAATGCCGGCATCATCGACATCGGTTACGGGCAGGCCGTCGTGTTCAAGATGGAGAGCCACAATCATCCGAGCTACATCGAGCCCTACCAGGGCGCGGCGACCGGCGTCGGCGGCATTCTGCGCGATGTCTTCACCATGGGGGCGCGGCCGATCGCCTGCCTGAACGCGCTGTCGTTCGGCGATCCGAACCATCCGAAGACGCGCGCGCTGGTCGGCGGCGTCGTCGCCGGCATCGGCGGCTATGGCAATTCATTTGGAGTTCCAACTGTCGGCGGCGAAGTGCGGTTTCATCGCCGCTACGACGGCAATTGCCTGGTCAATGCGATGGCGGTGGGCCTAGCCGATGCCGACAAGATTTTCTACTCGGCGGCGTCCGGCATCGGCATGCCGGTCGTCTATCTCGGCTCCAAAACCGGCCGCGACGGCATCCACGGCGCCAGCATGGCGTCGGCCGAGTTCGGCGCCGACGCTGAAGAAAAGCGCCCGACCGTGCAGGTCGGCGATCCGTTCTCGGAAAAGCTTCTGCTCGAAGCCTGCCTCGAAATCATGGCCAAGGGCTGCGTCATTGCCATCCAGGACATGGGTGCGGCCGGGCTCACCTGCTCTGCGGTCGAGATGGGCGCCAAGGGCGATCTCGGCGTCACGCTCGATCTCGACAAGGTGCCGTGCCGCGAGACCGGCATGAGCGCCTACGAGATGATGCTCTCGGAAAGCCAGGAGCGCATGCTCATGGTGCTCAAGCCCGAGAAGGAAAAGGAAGCCGAGGCGATCTTCCGCAAATGGGGCCTCGACTTCGCCGTCGTCGGCGAGACGACGCCGACCAGACACTTCATCGTCAAGCACGGCGGCGCGGTCATGGCCGATCTGCCGATCAAGGAATTGGGTGACGAAGCGCCGGTCTATGACCGGCCGTTCGTCGAAACGCCGAAGCAGCCTGTGATCGATGCGGCTTCTGTCAAGCCGCCGATGCCGATTGCCGATGCGCTCGAAAAGCTGATCGGCTTGCCCGACCTGTGCTCCAAGCGCTGGGTCTGGGAGCAATACGACCATGTCATTCTCGGCAACACCGTGCAGCGCCCCGGTGGTGATTCCGCCGTGGTGCGCGTCAATGACGGCCCCAAGGCGCTGGCGCTGACGTCCGACGTCACGCCGCGTTATTGCGAAGCCGATCCATTTGAAGGCGGCAAGCAAGCAGTGGCAGAAGCTTGGCGCAATCTCACCGCGGTTGGGGCGCGGCCGCTGGCGCTCACCGACAATCTCAATTTCGGTAATCCGGAGCGACCCGAGATCATGGGCCAGCTCGTCGGCTGCATCGGCGGCATCGGCGAAGCGGCCCGAGCGCTTGATTTCCCGATCGTGTCCGGCAATGTGTCGCTCTACAACGAGACGAATGGCCAGGCGATCCTGCCGACGCCGACTATTGGCGGCGTCGGTCTTGTTGATGAATTCACAAAGTCGATGACGCTTGCGTTCAAAGCGACGAACGAGGCGATTCTTTTGATCGGCGATACGCGCGGCTGGCTCGGCCAATCGCTCTATCTGCGTGATATCTGTGGCCACGAGGAAGGCGCGCCACCGCCGGTCGATCTTGCCACGGAGAAACGCAACGGCGATTTCGTTCGTGGCCTGATCCGCGATGGCTTGGCGAGCGCGGTGCATGACATTTCCGACGGCGGGCTCCTGGTGGCGCTTGCCGAAATGGCGATGGCGTCAGGCATCGGCGCGGTGCTGGAAGCGCCGCCGGGCGTTCCCGCGCACGCCTTTTGGTTCGGCGAGGATCAAGGCCGCTATGTCATGACCGTCCGCTCGGATGCCGTAGCAGACGTCATCCGTCTCGCCGAATTAGGCTTGGTTCCTATTCGCCGGCTCGGCGCGACCGGCGGCCGCGTGCTGGCGATTGCAGGCGAGCGTCCGCTGCCGGTCGAAGATCTCAAGCGCCGCTTCGAGGCCTGGCTGCCGAGCTATATCGCAGGCGAAGCCTGAAGCGTCGTTATCGGCGCGCCGCCGCGCTGAGCGCGCCGTAGCACTGCGGCGACAAGGTCGGCGCATGCTGCGCCAGGCAGTTCAGCACTCGGCCGCCGCCCTCCGGGACGCCGGTACACAGCGCCTGCGCATCGACGCGGCAAATTTGCAGAATCGCGAGCGCCTCCCGTGGCAGCATCATCGGCACGGGTCCAATCGGCGCCACCGCGGGCGCTGCGGCGGCGGGCGCAGGCCTGCTTGCGCGCGCAGGTTCTGCCGGCTTTTTCGCCGGCGCTGCTTGCTGGGCGGGCGCAGCCGGCGGACTGGCAGGGGCTTGCGCTGGCGATGGCGCCGCTTCGGGCTTGGGCGCAGCAGGCGCAGCGGCCGCCGGCGAGGTGGGTTCGGCCGGCTTTGGCGCAACTGCGCTGACGGCCGCCTTGCACGACGCCGAGAGCTTTGGGTCGTTGCGGCGAAGACAGTCGAGCGCCTCTTTGCCGCCCGGCTGTACGCCCGAGCAATTGGCCATGAAATCGGAGCGGCAAGATGCGCGAATGGCGTCGCGCTGCGCCTGCGTCGGCTCTTGCGCGGCGGCGTGATCGAGCGTCAGCGCAAGCAGCAGGCCCGTCAACACAGCAAATCTGAGCATGAAAAACTCCCCGGTCCGCCGCAAACCTCGGCGACTTTGCGCCGAAAGATGCACGGCCACGCCGCTTGCGTCCAGGCGGGCTAATGCCGCGCCGCATCGCCTTAGCTTTGCCGTTCAACGCCGATCTGCTAATTCAGGGACGCGCTTCGCCGGCAAAGCGTAGCCCGTTAAAGCGCAATCGCTTCATATTGAATCGATTGAAACTTTAGCATTTTCGATTGAGCATGATCTTTTCGGAAAACCGGCTTCCACTTTTCCGGATCATGCTCTAGGAGACGCGCCATGGCCATGACAGCGAGCGACATCGAACGATTGATCCGGGTGCGCATTCCGGATGCCGAGGTGACGATCCGCGATCTCGCCGGCGACGGCGACCATTACGCCGCGACCGTCATCTCCGAATCGTTCCGCGGCAAATCCCGCGTCCAGCAGCATCAGATCGTCTATGAGGCGTTGAAGGTCGAGATGGGCGGCAAGCTGCACGCGCTCGCGCTGCAGACCGGCACGCCGGAGCATTAGTGGCGATCGCGCCGACAGCCCGGCTGTTCTCCGCGCCGGCTGCCGCCTGGCATGGCATTCTCGCCCGGCGCGCGCGGACAGCTCAGCCGTCCTGGTGAATCTTTTGTCATTCTGGCCATGACCTCCTGGCATGGGCTTTGAGCCGGATATGCGGTACATATATTGCAAGTAGGAACCGGTGAGATTCGACGCGGGAGGGTGTGCCCGCGGCGTCAGGAAGGATGACCGCGATGTCTATCGATCAATTCATCGACAATGAGGTAAAGGCCAACGACGTCGTGCTGTTCATGAAAGGCACGCCGCAGTTCCCGATGTGCGGCTTCTCTGGCCAGCTCGTGCAGATCCTCGATTACCTGGGCGTTCCGTACAAAGGCCTCAACGTGCTGGAGAACGATGACCTGCGCGGCGGCATCAAGAGCTATTCCAACTGGCCAACCATCCCGCAGCTTTACGTCAAGGGTGAATTCGTCGGCGGCTGCGATATCGTGCGCGAAATGTTCCAGGCCGGCGAGCTGCAATCGCTGCTGAAAGGCAAGGGCATCTCCGTGAAGGAGGGCGCGCAGGTCTAAGCGCGCGGCTCGCCCGCGGCCCTAGCGCATGCGCTTGGCGAGCAGGATTATCAGCGCCAGCACGATAGCCAGCCCGACCAGGCTCTGGGCTGGAATGGCATTGGCAAATTTCAGCACATTGTCGGCAACGGCCGAGACAAAAACGCCGGAATTCTCGCCGAGGATCAAGTAAATCAGGATGACGGCCAGGACCGTCAGGAATCCGACTTCGACGAACGCCCAAAGATATTCTTTGGCCTTTTGCAGGTAGTCCAGCATCACACGCCCTGGATTTTGCACGGCGCATGGTCTTGTCGAAAATCGGAATCCGATTTTCCGGATCATGCGCCAGCGTTGGGCGGGAGATTCTCTCGGCCCCACCCAACGCTGTTCTGATTACGCGTGACGAATTTGCCAGCCGGGCTGCGGCTTAGGCGACTTCCCGTCCCGAAAACAGCCACAGGATAATGCCGAGCGTGATGAGCCCGACGAGGCCGGCATCGCCGAGCCCCTTCACCAGCGCCATGATGTTATTCGTGACATTGCCGAAGAACGGCTGTGCGACAATTTGTGGCAGCAAAGTATTGGCAATAGGCAGATTCGACAAGGCAGCCGGCCGCTAACGGGCGAACGCAACGGCACTTTGCCACTTTTCGCAGCAGATTGAGCGGACTACCGCGCCGCCGCGAACTTTGGTGGCTGGGGACTAAGTCCCGACTCCGCGCGCCTTTAGCGCGAATAAAATTCGACCACCAGATGCGGTTCCATCTGCACCGGATAGGGCACGTCGCCCAGCGCCGGGATCCGGCTGAGCTTCGCCGTCATCTTGGAATGATCGACCTCGATATAGTCCGGCACGTCGCGCTCGGCGAGTTGGGTTGCTTCGAGCACCAGCGCAAGCTGCCGCGACTTCTCCTTGACCTCGACCAGATCGCCGACCTTGGCGCGGAAGCTCGCTACGGTGACGCGCCTGCCATTGACCGTGATGTGGCCGTGGCTGATGAACTGGCGCGCGGCAAAAACCGTCGGAACGAATTTCGCGCGGTAGATCACGGTGTCGAGGCGGCGCTCCAACAGCCCGATCATGTGGGCGCCGGTGTCGCCCTTGAGGCGGCGGGCTTCGTCATAGATGCCGTGGAAGTGCCGCTCCGACATGTTGGCGTAATAGCCCTTGAGCTTCTGCTTGGCGCGCAATTGCACGCCGTAATCGGAGAGCTTGCCTTTGCGGCGCTGGCCGTGCTGGCCGGGGCCATATTCGCGCTTGTTGATCGGTGACTTCGGCCGGCCCCAGATGTTCTGGCCCATGCGGCGGTCGATCTTGTACTTCGCCTGATGGCGCTTGGTCATTCGCGTCCTCGCTGACGTTGTTTGGGCATGATCTTTTTCCGAAAACCGGAAGGCGACTTTTCGGGATCATGCCGCGGCTGAGGATCGCGCCCTCCTCTGTCCCGGGCTTTTCGCCCGGAACCGACAGGTTTTGCAGCCGAAGCGCCGGCGCAAACCACGGGTCGCGAAACACCGCGCGGGCCGCTAGGGCCCGCGAAGTGCGCGGTTTCTAGGGGGAAACCCGCGCAGTGTCAAACCGCGGGTCGAACCGCCGCTGGATTAGCCCGAGCGTGGATGCAGACACCCGGCCCGAGGTGAAAACCGCGCTTATCGAGCCGGTGTCGTCGCCGGCTTTTGGCGGACCAAGAAGAGCGGCGACGCGCCGCGCGATCGCCGGCGCCGGGTCGAAAAAATTCACCGGCCAGGGCGCGAGCTTTCGCAAGCGATCGATCAGCAGCGGATAGTGCGTGCAGGCGAGCACGATGGTGTCGGTGCGTTTGCCGTCATCGATGAAGGCGGGCGCGATTTCTTCGCGCAATGCAGCGTCGCTGACTGCCGCGCCGGCGAGATCGTGTTCGGCGTAGGTCGCGAGCTTCTTTGATCCGACCAACGTGACCCGGCAATCGCCGGCATAATCGCGGATAAGCGCGCGGGTATATTCGCGGGCAACCGTCGCTTCGGTGCCGAGCACCGAGACGCGGCGGGTGACCGACGCCGCGCAGGCCGGCTTGATCGCCGGTACGGTGCCGACAAACGGCAGCGAAAATTTCTTGCGCAGATCCGGCAGCACGATGGTCGAGGCGGTGTTGCAGGCGATCACCACCAGATCGGGCCGGTGCGCCGCAATCAGCTCATCCATCAACGCGACGACGCGGGCGATGAGCGCGGGCTCCTCCAGGTCGCCATACGGGAAGCCGGCGTCGTCGGCGACATAAAGAATATCGGCCTGCGGCCGTGCCACCGCGACCTCGCGATGGACCGTGAGCCCGCCGAGGCCGGAATCGAAAATCAGAATAGATTCGCGCGCCGCCATGATGCGACACATGCCACGAGCCGCCCGGCACCCGCAATCTCCAGCGCGGGGGGGGTAAGCCGGGCAAACAAACAATATGGCCGGCAAGCGACAAAAGCGCTTCGCGGCGTCTCAAAAACGGGTGCGAATCAGCAATTAACGAACTGCGGCCCAGCTGGCCTTAGGCGCGGCCGAAGACGCGGCGGAAGATCGTGTCGACGTGGGAGAAATGAAAGTCCATGTCGAAATTTCTGGTCAGCTCCGCTTCGCTCAAATGCTTGCGCACGTCTTTGTCGGCCTTGAGCAGCTTGAGGAAGTCACCCTTGCCGCTCCACACCTTCATGGCGCTGCGCTGCACCAGCCGGTAGGCATCTTCCCGCGTGACGCCCTTCTGCGTGAGCGCGAGCAGCATGCGTTGCGAATGCACCAGGCCGCCGAGGCGGTCGAGGTTCTTGCGCATGGTGTCGGGATAGACGACGAGCTTGTCGATGACGCCGGCGAGACGGCCGAGCGCAAAATCGAGCGTCACCGTCGCGTCTGGCCCGATCATCCGCTCGACCGAAGAATGTGAAATATCGCGCTCGTGCCACAGCGCGACGTTCTCCAATGCCGGCGTGACATAGGCCCGCACCATGCGGGCAAGCCCGACCAGATTCTCCGACAGCACCGGATTGCGCTTGTGCGGCATCGCCGAAGAGCCTTTTTGCCCTTCCGAGAAAAATTCTTCCGCTTCCAAAACCTCGGTGCGTTGCAAGTGCCGGATTTCCGTCGCCAGCCGTTCGACCGAAGCCGCGACGACGCCAAGCGTCGCGAAGTACATGGCATGCCGGTCGCGCGGAATAACCTGGGTCGAGATCGGCTCGACGGCGAGCCCCATTTTTTTCGCCACATACGCTTCGACGCGCGGATCGACCTGCGCAAAAGTTCCGACCGCGCCGGAAATCGCGCAGGTCGCGACCTCGGTGCGCGCCGCCGCGAGCCGCTGTTTGGCGCGCGCAAACTCTGCATAGGCGTAGGCGAGCTTGAGCCCGAACGTGGTCGGTTCGGCGTGGATGCCGTGCGAGCGGCCGATGGTCGGCGTCAGCTTGTACTGGCGCGCGCGGCGTTCGAGCGCTTTGTTGAGCGCATCGACGTCGGCAATGAGCAGATCGGCGGCGCGCACGAGCTGCACGTTGAGGCAAGTGTCGAGCACGTCGGAGCTGGTCATGCCCTGATGCACGAAACGCGCTTCGGGGCCGACGATTTCGGCCAGATGCGTGAGGAAAGCGACGACGTCGTGCTTGACTTCGCGCTCAATCTCGTCGATGCGCGCGGTGTCGAATTGCGCGGCTTTGCCCTTGGCCCGGATTTTCTTCGCCGCCGCTTTCGGAATCATGCCGAGCTCGGCCATGGCGTCGGCGGCATGGGCCTCGATCTCGAACCAGATGCGAAACCGCGTCTGCGGCGACCAGATCGCCGCCATCTCTTTGCGGGTGTAGCGTGGAATGGTCACGCCGCTTCCCCGCGTGCAAGCGCGGCGGCGTTGCGGATCGCGGCGATATTGGCGCGATAGGACGCCGGCGTGCGGTCCTTGAACACGGCTGAGCCGGCGACAAAGGCATTGGCGCCGGCGCGCGCCGCCTCGGGCGCGACTTGTGGCGTGATGCCGCCGTCGATCTCGATGTCGATCGGCCTGCCGCCCACCATGGCGCGCAAGTTGCGCACCTTGTCGAGCGCCTCGGAGATGAACTTCTGTCCGCCGAAACCGGGATTGACCGACATGACGAGGATCAGGTCGACCAGATCGATGACGTGCTCGACGCTGCTTTCGGGCGTGCCGGGGTTCATGGTCACGCCGGCCTTCTTGCCGAGCGCGCGGATTGCTTGCAGCGAGCGGTGGATATGGGGCCCCGCTTCGACATGCACGGTGATGATGTCTGAGCCGGCCTTGGCGAAGGCTTCGAGGTAAGGATCGCACGGCGCGATCATCAGATGCACGTCGAGCGGCTTCTTGGTGTGCGGCCGGATCGCCTTGACGATATCCGGCCCGATCGAAATATTGGGCACAAAATGGCCGTCCATGACGTCGACATGGATCCAGTCGGCGCCGGCGGCATCGACCGCGCGCACCTCCTCGCCGAGCTTGGCAAAATCGGCGGCGAGGATCGACGGAGCGATGAACAGCGGGCGCGGCATCGGAAACTCCGATCTTGCGCATTCGCGTAACATGCCATTTCCGAGGGAGCAACGCACCCAAATCGGCCTGCATGTCGGCGGTCGTCCACTTGCCGGTTGACGCCGGACTCGCCAGATTCACGCTGGACTTACCGGAACGGAGGCTTACGTGGCGCGTACCGATGTCATTGTGCTTGGAGCCGGGATCGTCGGTACGTCGGTCGCGCTCCACCTCGTCAAAAGCGGGCTTTCGGTTGCGCTGATCGATCGCGGCGGGCCGGGGGAGGAGACCTCCTACGGCAATGCCGGCGTCATCGAGGGCAACACTATCTTTCCGGCGGCATTCCCGTCGGATTGGGCGACGCTTCTGCGCATCGCGCTGAAACGCTCGCCGATCGCAAACTATCACCTGTCGTTCTTGCCGTGCGTCGCGCCCTGGCTCGCCGCCTTCCGCGCCGCGTCGCAACCGGCGCGATTGGTCGAGACCGCGCAGCTGATGCGGCCGCTGTTTGCGCGCGCGGTCGCCGAACACGAGGCGCTGGCCGCGGAGGCGGACGCCGAGCATTACTTCCGCCGCACCGGTTGGCTGAAACTCTATCGCAGTGATCGCACCTTCGCGGCCTTGTCCCGAGAACTCGATCTCGCAGCGAGCTTCGGCATTGCCAATATTCCGCTTGATCGCGATGCCGCGCTGGCGCTTGAGCCGTCACTGGCGCCGGTCTTCCGCCACGCCGTGCATTGGACCGGCGCGGTCAGCGTGTCGAACCCGCTCGCAGTCACGCGTGCCTATGCGGCGCGCTTTGCAGCGCTCGGTGGATTGTCGTTCACCGGCGATGCGCGCAGACTGCACCAGGTCCAACCGCATTGGCGCGTGGATACGACTGCCGGCCCGCTCGACGCCGCCGAGGTCGTGATTGCGCTCGGCCCGTGGCTGCCGGATGTGCTCGATCCGCTCGGCCTCAAGCTGCCGCTCGCGGTCAAGCGCGGCTACCACCGCCATTTTCGTCCGCAGGGCAACGCCGCGCTCAGCCGCCCCGTCCTCGACGCCGACAACGGCTATTGCATTACGCCGATGGAGCAGGGCATCCGGCTCACCACCGGCGTCGAATTTGCTCCGCGCGACGCGCCGCCGACGCCGGTGCAATTCGACCGCCTGCTGCCGGCGGCGCGCCAACTGTTTGCCCTCGGCGAGCCGGTCGAGAGGCAGCCGTGGCTGGGCGCGCGTCCATGCTTTGCCGATTCCCGTCCGGTGATCGGACGGGCGCCGGGCGTGAGCGGGTTATGGCTCGCTTGCGGTCACGCTCATTGGGGCTTGACGCTTGGCCCCGCGACCGGCCGGCTGCTCGGTGAGATGATGACCGGAACAACGCCGTTCTGCGACCCGCAGCCTTACGCGGCGGATCGTTTCATGCACTGAGCGTTATTCGCTGATGGTCTTGACGACGCTGGTTTGGGGCCGGGTGTTATTCGCGTTTGAGAATTTATCCTGCGCCCTGACCATGTCGTCGTATTTCGACAGCGTCGTGACCGGCTGTTTCGGCACCATGTGCACGATCTTGTAGCCCGCCGCCTTGAGCTGGCGCAGCAATTCCGGCAGCGCCACCGCCGTCCCATGCTGGAAATCATGCATCAAGAGGATGCCCTTGCCATTCTTTGCCAGCTTGGTCATCGCCGATTTGACCACGTCCTCGGGCTTGTGAATCTTGAAGTCGAACGTGTCGATATCGGTCGAGAAGGTCGCAATGTTGCGCGTGCCGAGATAGGTCATCACATCGGCCGGCTGTTGCAGATCGGGGAATCGGAAGAACGGCGCGATCGGCCCGTCGACCGCCATATGCACGGCGCTGACGCCCATTTCGATTTCTTGCTTGGCCTGTTCGATGTCGCTGGCGTACGGCTTCTTCGCCAGGTCCTTGTGCGACCAGGTGTGGCTGCCGATGGTCATGCCGGCTTCGGCTAGCGCTTTGGAGAGGTCGGGACGCCACGTCGCGTGCTCGCCGATCTCGAAAAAGGTCGCCTTGATGCAATTATCCTGCAGCGCCTTGAGCACCATCGGCGTGTTGTCCGGCCACGGGCCGTCGTCGAACGTCAGCACTACTTCTTTTTCACGCAGGAAGTCGTACTGCTTGAAGTGCTCGGTTCCGAATGCCGGGCCGCCCGTGGTGTCGATCTCGACGATGCGCGAAAGGCCCAGTCCGCCGGGTTTGTCGCAGGCGGCAATCGCCTGCGCCGGCGGGGCAGCCGCAGCAGCGGCGGGCGCGGCAGCGTTTGCCGGCGCCGCAGAAGTGGCGGGGCCAGCGGGCGTAGCGGTCTGCATAAAGC
>Ga0207416_1003574_pt1 | contig 14670 bp, 11 predicted proteins | sample PaiPotPPM11metaG_FD_184107 | JGI IMG/M metagenome (GOLD analysis project Ga0207416, IMG submission 184107) | Iron sulfur acid spring bacterial and archeal communities from Banff, Canada, to study Microbial Dark Matter (Phase II) - Paint Pots PPM... ...
CGCTGCGCGCCGCCGCCTTCGCGCCGCCGCCTAATCTGGCAGCGGACCTCTAGTCTTCGCCGTAAGTGAGCGGTAAATTGGGGCGCATGGTATTGCGCCCCTCCGAATGTATAGTTGAAAATATTCAGGTGTTGTTAAGATGGTATGGAACTGGAATGTTTTGCGCGGCAAAAACACGTTATTCTTTCTGTGTCTCTTCACTGTTCTTCTATCCGGTTGTATTTTCGGTGGGACGCCGCCAAAGACATTAGTCAAAGCGCCTGCCAGCAAGCAGGTCTATATTGTCCCGCAGGTCGGCGTCACGCAATTGACGCTTGATCCGGCGCAGGTGTTACCGGGCGACCAGCCATCGCTCAGCGCCGTAGAGATGCTCTACACGGGATTGGTGCAGTTCAACGACAACTTGCAGGTGGAACCGCAGCTCGCGCAGTCATGGCAAGTCTCTTCCGACGGCCTGCGCTATACCTTTACGCTGCGTCCCAACCTGAAATTCAGCGATGGAACTTCGCTCACCTCAGCCGATGTAGCCTACAGCATCGATCGCGCCTTGCAACCAGCCACCAAATCACCGGTGGCCCCGATCTACCTGGCTCTGATCAAAGATTCAGACAAGCTGCTCGGCGGCTATATCCCAACGCTGATCAACGATAGCATCCAGACGCCCAACAGCAGCACCATTGTCATCACACTCAAACAAAAAGCGCCCTATTTTCTCGCCATGCTGGCCTATCCTTGCTCGTTTGTCGTAGAAAAGAGCCTGATCGCCACCTATCAGTCAAACTTTACCAGTTACCTCACGCAAGGCGGCGTAACCGGCCCCTTCAAGGTATCGCGGTACTCGCCTGGGCAAGAAATTGACTTTGTCCCCAATTCTCACTACTATGGGCCAAAGCCGCAGTTGCAGAAAGTAGCCTTTCCGTTCTTCCAGCAGCCAGATAGCGCGTATCACGCCTATCTGGCCGGGCAAGTCGATACGACAGGCGTGCCGCTTTCGCAATTCGCCGCCGCTGAGAAGCGCAGCGATTTCCATCAAGTCCCGCAGTTGTGGATTAACTACTATACTATGAACTACCTGACAAAACCGTTCGACAACATCGATATCCGCCGCGCCTTTGCGCTGGCTATCAACAAAACCGCCATCGCCAGCGCCGTCTGGAAAGGCACCGCGCTGGCAACCAATCACATCGTTCCGCAGGGGATGCCGGGCTATAATCCCAATCTGACCGGGCCGGATGGCACCCAGAATCTGAAAGGGAATGCGAAAGAGGCGCACGCGCTGCTGCAACAGGGATTAAAACAGGAGGGATGGAGCAGCGTCACGCAGATGCCCTCGATCCAGTTGACCTACGCGACGGGTCAGCCCACCACCGCGCAAGAAGTGACGATGCTGATCCAGGAGTGGAAGAAAGCGCTGGGCGTCACTGTCACGGCGAGCGCCGTTGATTACAACACGCTGCTTTCGCAGGTCACAACTGCCACGGGCAATGCCAGCGGGCTACAGTTCTGGGGATTATCCTGGGTCGCCGAATATCCAGACCCGCAAGATTGGCTCACGCGGCAGTTTGATCGCGGCGTCCCGAACAATAATATGAACTACGGACAAAATACCAGTACCGATGTGGCGCAACAACAACTGCTGCAACAAAATTTGGAAAAGGCTGACAGCTCCAGCGATCCCAGTACCCGCCTGAGCCTGTATCAACAGGCGGAACAACAACTGATCAACGACGTAGCCTGGCTCCCTGTCACCCAGGAGACGGCGGTCTTTCTACGCAAACCTACCGTTATCGGGATCGTAGACAATCCGTTGGGAATCATTCCGTCAAATGACTGGAGCAACATCTACATCGGGCAATATCAGTGAATCCATTTTGCGAACAGTGTGAGATTCGGAAAAATGCGAACGTAGTATAATATATTGCCGTGCGTAGGTTCCTGTCTGATAGGACATACGGAGATATTTTCGGAGCTTCTACACACGCCACACAAAACATCACTGAACAGCATGCACTTGCCATGCTGCATCCAGGAAACAAACCACGCGGCCAATGTGGTGAAAGGAGGGATCGCTAGCCAGTAGAACGCGATACGAAACTACCTACTAAACAGAATGCTTCCGTTGCTTCGGATATTTGTAAAACACAACAAGGAGATGTCGTTCATGCGATCTCGCAAAAAGATAACCACCATGGTGCTGCCATCACTCCTGGCCTTGATTGCCATGCTGTTCGCTGCCTGTGGTGGTGGTTCCTCACCAATTGGCTCATCGGGGGGACCGACAAAAGCTCCCGCGTCCCAGCAGGTCTTCACCTTCCCAGAGGCAGGTGTGGCCGATATTGCAACTTTCGACCCCGCCCTCGCTGGAGACCTGAACTCCGCGCAGGCAATCTACATGGTCTTCACCGGCATGGTCTCGTTGAATGATCAGTTACAGATTCAAGGACAGTTGGCCTCGTCCTGGAGTACGTCTAGTGACGGCCTGACCTGGACTTTCCACCTGCGCCCCAACCTGCACTTCAGCGACGGCTCGCAGCTGACTTCGGCAGACGTCATCTATAGCATCAATCGCTCCGTAGAGCCGGCCACCGCGTCACCCGTCGGCCCCTATTATCTGGCTCTACTCAAGGATATTAATCTGCTCACGTCCGGCAAGATCAAGACCCTCATCGGTGACAGCCTGCTCGCTCCTGATCCGAGTACCGTCGTTATTAAGATCAGCAAGCCAGCCAGCTACTTCCTGGATGCCCTGACCTACCCCACCTCGTATGTGGTCGAGCAGAGCCTGATCACCACCTACGGTAAGAACTGGACCGATCACTTGACCACGGGCGGCGGCGATGGCCCTTTCAAGGTCGCGGCGTACACCCACGGCAAGGAAATTGACTTCGTTCCTAACCCCTACTACTACGGTCCCAAGCCGCAATTGCAGAAGGTCATTTTCCCCTTCTACAAGCAAGTTGACACCACGTACCGCTCCTACCAGGTCAACCAGGTCGATATCGCCCCGGTACCCACCGCTGACCTCGCGGCCGCGAAAGCCCTGCCGAACGGCCAGTTCCACCAGGTGCCACAGTTGTCGGTATTCTATTATGCCATGAACTACCTGGTCAAACCTTTCGACAACATCGACATTCGTCAGGCATTCGAGTTGGCAATCAACAAGAATCTGATCGCGAACAACGTGTACAAAGGTTCGGTGATCGCCACGAACCACATCGTGCCGAAAGGCATGCCGGGCTACGATCCGAACCTGACCGGTCCTGACGGCGTCACGGGAACCAGCGGTGACGTCACGAAAGCCAAAGCCTTGCTGGCAGCAGGCTTGCAACAGGAAGGCTGGACGAGCGTCACGCAGATGCCGTCGATTACGATGGTCTATCCGAGCGGCTCCGTTGACACGGACAACGAGATGGCGGTAGTCACCCAGATGTGGCAAAACAACCTGGGCATCAGCGTCAAACTCGCTCCCACTGACTTCAACAAAATGTTGAACGAGATCAGCGCCGCCATCAACAACCCGAAAGGGCTACAGATGTGGCAAATCGGCTGGATCGCTGACTATCCCGATCCGCAAGACTGGACCACCCTCCAGTTCTGCAACGGCTGCGCGCAGAACTCCATGAACTACGGGCAAAACCACACGTCTGATGCTGCTGCTCAGCAGCAAGTGCAGACGGCACTGGTCGCGGCTGACGCGATGCCCGCCGGCTCGGCGCGCTTCGCGGCATACAACAATGCCGAGCAACAGCTCGTCAACGATGTCGCCTGGCTGCCAACGTATCAGTCCACGGCCACCGATGTATTGAAGCCCTATGTTCAGGGATTTGTCTTCAATTCAGATGGCCTTGCTCCTCCCAATGACTGGGGCAGCATCTACATTTCGACGCACTAGCTTCAGGAGGAGGGCGAGGTTCATTCATTTCGCTCTCCTTCAAGGGAGGGCCGCGAGCCATGGCTCGCGGCCCTCCTTGTCTTTACAGAAAACTTCTTTCCCAGTGTGAGATTCAGAAAAAAACGAACGTAGTAGAGTATAACAGGGTGGATAGATAGTCTCCCGATCATACAAACTCAATACGCCCTGGAGCCTATTACGGAAAACACGCAATACGACTGGACAGCAGGCTCATAACGTACCGCGTTCAGGCGCAAAGCCACACCGCCAATGTGGTGAAAGGAGGGAACGCCGCCGAATACAACCTGATACACATCCGATCATCAAACCGAAACATACCGTTGTTCCGGCTATTTGTCAGACACTGACAAGGAGAAGTTGTTTATGCGATCTCGCAAGAAGTTCACCACCAAACTTCTACCAGCGTTTCTGGTATTAGTTGCCATGCTGTTTGCCGCCTGTGGCGGCGGCGGCACATCGAACTCATCGGGGCCAACGAAAGCTCCCGCGTCGCAGCAGGTGTTCGTTGATCCAGAAGCAGGCGTGGCAGACATCGCCACCTTCGACCCCGGTCTCTCCACTGATCTGCCGTCGATTACAGCCATTGACATGGTCTTCACCGGCCTGGTGCAGTTGAATGACAACCTGCAAGTCGAGCCACAGTTGGCCGCGTCCTACAGCGTCTCGCCCGACGGGCTGACCTGGACCTTCCACCTGCGCCCCAATCTGCACTTCAGCGACGGCACGCAGCTGACTTCGCATGATGTGGCCTATAGTATCGACCGCGCCTTGCAGCCTGCCACCAAGTCTCCCGTTGCGCCAGCCTATCTGGCCCTCGTCAAGGACTCCAACCTGCTGCTCGCGGGCAAGATCAAGACCATCATCGGCGATAGCTTGCTCACGCCCGATAACAACACAATCGTGATCATCGCCAACAAGAAGGCCACCTACTTCCTGGATGCTCTCACTTACTCCTGCTCCTATGTGCTGGAGAAGAGCCTGGTCCAGCAGTACGGCACCAGCTTCACCGACCACCTGACGCAGGGCGGCGGCGATGGCCCCTTCAAGGTCTCGTCGTACACCCACGGCAAAGAAATCGATTTCGTTCCCAACCCCTACTACTACGGACCCAAGCCGCAATTGCAGAAGGTCATTTTCCCCTTCTACAAGCAAGCTGACACCACGTTCCGCGCGTACCAGGTTGGTCAGGTCGATACCGCCGGCGTCCCCACCGCTGACCTCGGCACTGCCGCGGCTTTGCCAAATCACCAGTACCATCTTGTTCCGCAGCTGTGGATCAACTACTACACCATGAACTACCTGGTGAAACCTTTCGACAATATCGATATCCGCCAGGCATTTGATCTGGCGATCAACAAAAACTTGATCGTCCAGTCGGTGTGGAAGGTGTACATACCAACCAACCACATCGTACCGAAAGGAATGCCGGGTTACGACCCGAGTCTGACGGGTCCTGACGGCAGCTCCAGCACTGGCGGGAACCCCACCAAAGCAAAGGCGCTGCTAGCAGCTGGTATGGCACAGGAAGGCTGGACCAACGTCTCCCAGATCCCGTCGATCACCCTGACCTATCCGAGCGGATCAGTCGAGGCTGATAACGAGGTTGCCGCCCTCCAGCAGGAATGGCAAAGCGTGCTGGGTATCAGCGTTAAAGCTGCTCCCACCGACTTCAATAAGCTCCTCAGCCAGATTGAAGCCGCCACTAACAATGCCAAAGGCTTGCAGTTCTGGGGCATCGCCTGGATCGCCGACTATCCCGATCCGCAAGACTGGACGACCCTCCAGTTCTGCAATGGCTGCCAGAACAACAATATGAACTATGGGCAGAACCACACATCTGATGCCGCCACACAGCAGCAGGTGCAGACTTCGCTTGAAGCTGCCGACTCGCTGCCCAATGGCAGCGCTCGCTATCAGCAGTACAACAATGCTGAGCAGCAGCTCATCAACGATGTGGCCTGGCTCCCGATGGAACAGGTTACGAACGCTCTGGTGCTCAAGCCCTACGTTCAGGGTGTCGTCTTCAATCCGCAGGATTTGACGCCGCCCAATGACTGGGCCAACATCTACATCGCGACGCACTAGCGCCGTGAGAAGGCAGGAGCAGAATTATTCACTGTTCCGCTCCTGCCCACAAACAAAGGGAGAGCGGGTTGCTATCCGCTCTCCCTTTGCCTGACCAACCGAGCGAGAAATACTCCGCCTAAAAAACCGACCCTCCATGCAGGCAAAAGCTCTCCTCGTCCTCTGTGAGATTCTGGACGCTCGCGACGTAGTAATGAAAGAAGTAAGGTGGGATATTTTTTTTCATGTCCGGTTGGGTATAACAATTTGTTATACCCACGTTCAACTGATAGTAAACGTGGGAAGCAAAAGAAGAAATACAGCGTAGTTCAAGCTCTACCGTTGAAAGGAGGTTCGAATACTCCTCACTCGTTCATAAGTCGGCTCATTCTACTTGACAATAGAAGAAGGGTCACTTACAATTAAGAGAAATCGGCTTATGTAACGCTCGTTGTCCAGGCTCACTATCCATTATCCAAGACGGTGCCAAGTTCATTGGCTAGATGCAGAAACACAATAGGGGGCGCACAACATGGTTCAATTTTTGATCAAGAGGTTCATCGGCCTGATCTTCGTGGTCGTCGGTGTCACCTTCATTACCTTCATCCTGGGGTATTTTGCCCCCGGAGATCCCATTCGCGACCTGCTAGGGACACACTATAACCTGCAGACCTACCTGGCGCTTAAACACGCCTATGGTCTGGACCTCCCCTGGTACACACAATACCTCAACTTCCTGGGAAACCTGTTCCGTTTCCAATTTGGATACTCGTTCCAGTACCAGAATCGTCCTGTTGCGAGCATTCTGGCGCAAGGTGTGCCAGTCTCTGCTGAACTGGCCTTCTGGGCCTTAGTCATCCAGGTCGGTGTAGGAGTCCCTATCGGCATCCTCTCGGCGCTGCGCGCGAATACCTGGCTCGATACTGCCAATATGGGAGTCATGCTGGTATTTTATGCAATGCCCGTTTTCGTCCTGGCCGTGTTTGTCCAGGTTTTCATTGTCTGGATTGACCAGCATACCGGAGCTTCCTGGCCGGTATCACAATGGGGCAACCCCTGGCAGTACACTCCCTCGGACATCTCCTTTAAACTCGCGCCGATCCTGGTCTTCGCCGCTGGCGGCGCTGCCTTCTTCGCGCGCATCACGCGCGCCAGTATGCTCGATGTCTTGAGGCAGGATTATGTTCGCACCGCGCGCGCAAAAGGCTTGAACGAGCGCGCTGTGATCTACCGACATGCCCTGCGTAACGGATTGATCCCGCTGCTGACGGTCGTCGGCCTCTCGCTCGGCACGCTGGTCACGGGCGCATTTTTCATCGAGAACGTTTTTAACATTCCAGGCATTGGTTACGAAACCATTATATCCATCGGTAACCGCGATTACCCCGTCATTCAGGCAACCGTCGTTCTGCTGGCAGTCGGCGTCGTGATCGGCAATTTGCTTGCCGACATCTTCTACTCTCTCGCCGATCCGCGTATCAAGATTCAATAGAGGAGGTCAGACAGAGATGGATACAAAGGATAAGAATCCAGAGCTTTCCTCTCCAGGTGTCATGTTCCCAGATACCTCTATCACACCGCTAGAGGTCGATGAACTCATGAGGCCGGCCAATGGGGTGATGACGGAGATATCGCCAGCAGAACCAGGTGTCGAACCGGATATAGAAAAGGTGGGGCCTCGCAAAAAGTCACCGACGCCTCTTCAAGAATCACTGCGCAGGTTAAGGCGAGACAAACGCGCGATGGCAAGCGTGTGCGTGATCGGGTTCTTCATTTTGCTCGCCATTGTCGGCCCGTTCATTTATCAGCATATCGGCGGCACCTATCAAAGCCCGATCAACGGCCCGATTGGACCCAGCGTGTACCATTCGCCTTTCCACCAGGAACTTACCAATCAGGATTTGAGCTTTTCGTCGATGTACTGGCTCGGCACTGATGACCTGGGGCGCGATTTGCTGGCCCGTCTAATGCAAGGCATTTTGATCTCGCTGACAGTCGCATTACTGGTTGAGATCGTTGATGTTGGTCTGGGCGTGCTGGTCGGCGTGCTGGCAGGCTTTTATGGAGGATGGATCGACCAGGTGCTGGCCCGCGTCACCGACATCATTTTCGCGTTCCCTGGCCTGTTGTTCGCGATCATGCTCACTGGTATCTTTGGCACGGAGGCAGACGTCGTCTTCAGCAACGTCCCGCTCATTGGAGCCAACGGAGATGCGCGCCTGATCCTGGTTTCGCTGGCCCTGGCTATCACCGTCTGGCCTTTGATGGCACGCTTCGTGCGCGGTCAGACACTACAATTGAAAGAGCAGCAATTTGTCGAAGCGGCTCGCACGTCAGGCTCCAGCAATCGCAAGATCATTCTACGGCACATTATTCCCAACCTCTTCAGCATCGTGATCGTGGCATCCACATTGAACATCTCCAATACCATCATTGGAGAAGCCGGTCTCAGCCTGCTTGGCCTCGGCGTGCAGACGCCCGGCTCCAGCATCGGCCTCATGATCGCTCAGGGCGAAAACAACATCACCGGCTACCCCTGGGAAGTGCTTTTGCCTACCATTGTGCTGACGATTATTGTGCTGTCGTTCTCCTTCCTCGGTGATGGCCTGAACGATGCCTTTAACCCTCGATCAAAAGATTAGTAAGCGGAGTGATAACTATGGCAGAGAACCTGCTCGAAGTAAACAACCTGAAGACCTACTTTTTCACGCGCAGTGGGGTCGTCAAAGCGGTTGATGATGTCTCCTTCGTCATGAAGCCCGGCGAGACACTCGGCGTCGTTGGAGAAAGCGGCTGCGGGAAAAGCGTTACAGCGCTTTCTGTGATGCGCCTGGTCACAACGCCTCCCGGCAAGATCGTCGGGGGAGAAATTATCCTGAGCGGGGAAAACATCCTGGAAAAGAGCAAGGATGAACTGACGGACATTCGCGGCAGCAAGATGTCAATGATCTTCCAGGATCCGATGAGTTCCCTGAATCCAGTCTTTAATGTTGGCTTTCAAATCGCCGAAACGGTGAAGCGTCACCGCAAGGGCATTAGCAACGATCAGGCATGGAAACGCGCGGTGGAAATGCTCGATCTGGTACGCATCTCTGACGCCAAGCGGCGCGCCAAAAACTTCCCTCACGAATTTAGCGGCGGGATGCGCCAGCGTGTAATGATTGCCATTGCCTTAGCCTGCAATCCTCAGTTGTTAATTGCCGACGAGCCGACGACCGCCCTCGACGTCACCATCCAGGCCCAGGTGCTTGAGCTGATGAACGGCCTTTCCAAAGAGTTCGGAACGGCAGTCATGTTGATTACCCACGATCTGGGCGTAGTCGCCGGTACATGCAAATATGTCAACGTGATGTACGCCGGGCATATTGTGGAATCAGCGCCGGTTAAGCAGATTTTCGAGTCACCAGCGCATCCTTATACCGTCGGGCTGCTCAAGTCTATACCGCGTATGAATGAATCCCGCGGTGAGAAGCTGACACCCATTAGCGGACAGCCCCCCGATCTCGGCAAAGAAATTATTGGTTGTCCCTATGCTCCGCGCTGCCCCAGGGTTCAAGCGCGCTGCCGAGAAGAACGCCCCACATTGCAATCCGTCGGGCGTGGCGATCAAGTAGCGGCTTGCTTCTACCCATATTAGAGAGGAGGGATGGATGCCATGGCACAAGAAATAACGACTTCAGCGAAAGAGATAGGCACCACCTTGATTGATATCAAAGGCTTAAAAGTTCACTTCCCCATCAAAGGAGGGCTTTTAGGACGCACGGTTGCGCGCGTCAAAGCAGTTGACGGTGTTGATCTGTTTGTGCGACGCGGTGAAACGCTTGGGCTGGTGGGGGAAAGCGGCTGCGGGAAATCAACGACCGGGCGCGCCATTCTCCAGTTGATTAAGCCTACCGAGGGCAGAGTCAACTTCAACGGTGTTGAATTGACGACGCTCTCCGCATCTGGAATACGTAAAATGCGCGGGGAGATGCAAATGGTGTTTCAGGACCCCTTCGGTTCGCTCGATCCCCGCTTCACGGTCGGCCAAAGCATTTCCGAGCCGCTAGTGAACTTCAAACGCGGCAATGCGCGGGAAATTGAGGAACAGGTACAAGATCTGCTCCAGACCGTTGGTCTGAATCCGTACTATACCAATCGTTTCCCACACGAGTTCAGCGGTGGTCAAAGACAGCGCATCGGGATTGCCCGCGCGCTGGCTCTGCATCCATCGTTTATTGTCGCCGACGAGCCAGTATCGGCCCTCGACGTGTCGATCCAGGCGCAGGTTCTCAATTTGATGCAGGATTTGCAGGGGAAATTCGGCCTGACCTACATCTTCGTAGCCCATAACCTCTCGGTAGTAAAACACATCAGCGACCGTGTAGCGGTGATGTATCTTGGACATGTCATGGAACTGGCGGACAGCGAAGAGATGTATGAGTTGCCGCTTCATCCGTATACGCAGGCATTGCTCTCCGCTATTCCCGTCCCTGACCCGGACATTGAGGCGAAACGGCAGCGTATTATCCTGGAAGGCGACGTTCCCAGCCCGGTTAATCCGCCCAGCGGCTGTGTTTTCCACCCCCGCTGCTGGAAAGCGCAGGCCATTTGTCGAGAAGTGGTTCCGCCATTGGAAGAAAAGCAGACCAATCACTATGCCGCCTGTCACTTCCCCGGCTAGTTATCGCGCTCTTCTAAATGCTTAATACGAGCCAACAAACGGATACGCGCCAGTAACTGGCGCGTATCGCATGGTTTCACGATATAATCATCGGCTCCGGCCTCGAAGCCTGATACTTTATCGTGGATTGTCGCAAGGGAAGTAAGCAGCATAATCGGTAAATGGTGCAGTGAAGGGTGTTCTCGAATAGCGCGACAGAGTTCCAATCCACTCTCTTGTCCCACCACCAGCTCGGAAATCAGAATATCCGGCGTGTGCGTCTCCAGTTGTATCCAGGCTTCTGACAACGTTGCAGCGCATTGAATCAGATAATCCCTTACCAATGCCTGCTTTATGCTTTCAAGACTGCCCGCGTCGCTCTCAACGATGAGAACCTGGAACCTCCGCAGAGGGCGTTTTCCAATAGAGAGTAATGTACTTGTCACAGCATCCTCAACCGACACTTGAGAACGAGCCAGAGCGTCAATGCATTGCCCTTTCCCGGTTCAGGTAGGCTGGCACGCGCTCCCTGCTGTATTATTCCCGATCAGCCTGAGCCTGGACCAAATCATCCATGCGACGCTGGCGGTCCGCCGGCGTCAGGCTTAATACTCGTTCAATTGTGGCATTCAACACCGTCGGCTTAAACGGTTTGGTGAGATACGCATCGACTCCCGACATTAAGCCCAGCAACTGATCTTCTTCACGAGTCATGGCGCTCAAGATGATGAGAGGGATATCCGCTGTACGGGCGTCCCCACGCAAAAAGCGCACCAGATGATACCCATCCATGCGCGGCATCTTGACATCAATAATGACACAGTCGGGTTGTTCGGCGTGAACGCGCTCCAACCCTTGCACACCGTCATAGGCGACAACCACATTGTATGAGCCTTGTAAATTCACCGCGTACTTGATCAACTCAACAATGGTCGGATTATCGTCAATAACCAATACCTTTTTCATTGCGTCCCCATCATTCATTGGCATTCTTGCACGCTGTACTGGTTACTCGTTCGCGAAATGTTATCCTTTTGCATTGTAACACAGTTCTATGCCACTGCCAACTGCTACTATCACCAGTACTATACTTTACATTTGAGAGACACCCTCTCTAGTTATGAATATCGGTCAGTTGCGCATACTTCTGAACCACCCTCTATTCATTGTACTCCCTGCTCCTATCCCGTAGGGGCGTGGGCTTGCCCCCATAGGCGTTAACTTAAGTACATGAACAAGTGAAAAAGGACCCGAGATCATGCTTAGCCTCCAGGAAGGCATGAAAGCGGACCTGTCGTTGCTGTTCACGCAACGGGCGTCGCCGTTTGTCGTGGAACAAGCGACGCAGCTCCGGAGCGAGCGCGCGCAGCTGGTGGGGACTCCACCAGCCTCGGACGACGTTTTGCAGGCTGGCCTTCGCCCACTGATTGAGTTGCCAACTACTGACGGGCAGACGCAACGGTTCCGCATCGGTGATCTGTCGGCGCAGGTCGCTCGCCTCGTCTTCTATGAGCAGCCAGGCGACCAACAAGGCGGCGATCAGGGCTTGCGCACTCTGCGGACAGCGACACGGTAAGCGGTGGGTCTCGAGAACCTGTTTGATGCGTTTAAACAGAATCTCGATCTGCCATCTTGCTTGATACAACTCCAGGACGAGAGCCAACGGCCACTGCGGTTCGGGCAAGGTAGTCACGAGCAGGTGAAACCCCGCCAGGAAGAGAGCCTGGTCGCTGAGCGTGCGCCCTTTGTCGCGGGCCAGTCGCTGCTTGTGACGGCGCAAGGCTTCGGCCTGCTCGACGGGCAGCGCCACCGCAATCAGGCGCACCGCGATGCGCTTGCCCTCGGCGAGAACGACAGCTTGGCGCTGATACATTCCGGGCTGCAACCCGTGGAGCCATCCCACCACATCCACCCGAAAGTCGCGGGTGTCAGTTGGCGCTTGCGGGGCATAGACGGGCAGATGACACGGGCTAAAGCGCGTGAGCGAAAAGGCGTGAGCCGCATCCACTGCCAGCAGTTGAGAGGCCCGGCTATAGGCGCCATCTGCCACCAGGATATCTCCGGGTTGGATGGGGAAGTGCGTAAAGCTTTCGCCTTGATGCTGGTCCGTGACCTGAACCCAGGCCAGTTGACCCGCCAGCAGATCGTAGGCACAATGCAAGGTCCAGACGTCTCCTTTCGGTCCCATCTCGCTGAGATGGGTGGCATCGACCAGCAGAATACGCTGGCTGGAAGGCAACCTTCCCGTCGTCAGCCGCACAGCCAGCAACGCACTGCACAGCCACAGCAGCCACCGATAGCTGTTCTGGAGGCGTTTGTGCCAGGCCGGAGCGGAGATGACGCTGCTGCTCACGCCCACCAGCCGACTCCATCCACTCAGTTGTTTGAGGGAGGACAGGCTCAGGACGTAGCAGAGCAAGGCCCGCAGCAGCACCTGGGCGCTGGCGACAGCACGGACGCGTTGGAAAGCTCCCAAGGCGTGAGCCTGAGCTTCCAGACTGGCTGGGAGTCGCTCTTGCACCAGAGCGTTCCAGCACTGCTCGGCGCTCGTCTGGGCTTGCGATGGCTCGGCATTTGCTTTATGCTGATCTCGGTGAGGCATTCGTTCGGTCCTTTCGTTCAAGCAGGGTTATTCAATGCTTAGACGATAGCAGATCGGACGTCGCCTCGCTCATTTTTCCCATTGTTCAGGTACTTTTTGTTAAGTTAACGCCTATGGGGGCAAGCCCACGCCCCTACGAGTTTCCCGCCACCTAATTTGTGATGCCTATTGGGCGGGGCAAGCCCACGCCCCTACGAGTTTCCCGCCATCTAACTTGTGATGCCTATTGGGCGGGGCAAGCCCACGCCCCTACGAGTTTCCCGCCACCTAACTTGTGATGCCTATTGGGCGGGGCAAGCCCACGCCCCTACGAGTTTCCCGCCTTGTGATGCCTATTGGGCGGGGCAAGCCCACGCCCCTACGAGTTTCCCGCCTTGTGATGCCTATTGGGCGGGGCAAGCCCACGCCCCTACGAGTTTCCCGCCACCTAATTTGTGATGCCTATTGGGCGGGGCAAGCCCAGGCCCCTACTAGTAATTTGGCCTAATTTTGGCTACAATAGAGGTAACGCAATCACCACGTTTCGAGGTGAGAAGCTATGAGTAGTCATGAGAGAACAATGGGGAAGTTCCAGACAGATACGGAAGCACTGACGCGCTTACGCGCCAGGCTACTGCCGCCGTATAAAGTTATTTTGCACAACGACGACTATAACGATATGGATTATGTTGTCTTTGCGCTGCTACAAGCCATCAACCAGTTGACACAGGCCGAAGCGGAATATATCATGCTGACTGCTCACCTGCGTGGCAACGCGGTTGCCGTCGTTTGTCCGAAAGAGCTCGCCGAGTTTTACCAGGAGCGGCTGCTCAGCTTTGGGCTGACGGCAACCATTGAGCCGGATGAGTAGGTCGTTTTTGTCGCGCGTCATCGGTAGGATGTGCTGGAAGGTTCACAGCAACCTCTTCTATGTATTGGACGTTTCGACCATTGACGCTCTTTCTTTCGCGCTATAGAATCTTAGTGACTAACCTGTGTGCTGTGCATTGGAAAGGACCGATACGACTATCGGAGGAATAAAATGCTGCATGATGCTGTTTTATCGTGAGCCACCAGGAGGAGCAATACTATGGTACATTTATGGCGTTCAAAAGATAAAGAAGAAGTTGCCGCGACGAAAGCTGCGCCAGGGGTTGGCCCGGTAGGAGATATCGCTGTCGTCGTCGGCGGCAAGAAACTTGATAACGAGCTGGTGCGCCTGGCTTGTTATATGGCGAAAAAGGCGCGACGGAAGGTTCACCTGGTACATGTCATCGAGGTGCCGCGTACCTTGCCCTTGAAGGCTGTCATGACGAAGGAGTCCGATAATGCTGATAAGATGCTCACTGAAGCGCTGAGCATTGCGGAAGAGTCTGGCTGTGATGCCGTGGCGGAGGTGGTGCAGGCGCGCGAAGCCGGACCCGCCATTGTCGATGAGGCGCGCGATCACGCCTGCGCGCTCATCATGCT
>Ga0207416_1003575_pt1 | contig 14660 bp, 14 predicted proteins | sample PaiPotPPM11metaG_FD_184107 | JGI IMG/M metagenome (GOLD analysis project Ga0207416, IMG submission 184107) | Iron sulfur acid spring bacterial and archeal communities from Banff, Canada, to study Microbial Dark Matter (Phase II) - Paint Pots PPM... ...
TCCAGCGGCGCCACACGTCGATCCGCTGCTCAGTGGACAGTCCATTCCGTCTTCCTTGTGCCATAAACACCACCCTTAGAAAATGAATTCATATCAGATGGTGTTGCACCGACCGGTTGAGACCACCCGGTTTTTCGACAGCTAAGGATCTTGCCCACCACCACTATGGCCCCGGAATGATAATAGGTTCATGAAACTTCACGAGCAGGCTCACAGTGTATGTGATCAACACTCCTTTCTCGCGTTCGTTAGATCGCTAGTGGCGGACCGAGAGGACGAAGTTGCAAAGGAGCGCGTTGCGCCGTCTGCGCCCTATGGGCGCGGCGCAAATGGGTGGGAGAACGGCACCATCGAAGCTTTTCTGGATGCTGCAGCAAGCTGGGCCGAAGCTAGTGAGTTTGGTAAGAACCAGGGCCTGCCCGAAGATAATCCATGGCGTCAGTTTGCCATCTTCTTGTATTGCGGCAAAATCTACGAATAGTTTGCACGACCCCGCAGGGTTCCAAAATCCTCTCAACGACCAATTGTCAGCGGACTTCGAAGCTCCTGTGAAGTCCGGATTTCGGTAACTGTCCGCCCCGGGCCGGACTTTTACTCAAACGTTCTGCCTGCTTAGACGGAGGGGGCATCGCTATCGGGCGTGTAATCTTGCTGCGGGAGGTAGTGTATTGGAAATGGAATCTGTCTGGGTAGGTGTGCGGTACATAGCCGCCGTTCCGCTGTTCGCGCTCTGTGGCTATCTGTCCGCGGCGAACTTACTGTCATCGCCGCAATGGCATTTCCCCAACGTCCCTTTATGGGGAGTTTTCCCTCTCCCGTTCGCCCTGCTTTGCTGCCTATATTTCATGCACACGATACGGGCGGCTCTCGCGGCACCTGCCATGCTTGGAGTCTGGTGCGTATCGTTATGGACCGCGAACCTGGTCGGAATATTGGTGCCAGCGAACAGCGGCGTAGGCGCTCTGCTACCCGGCGGCGTTGGCGGTTTCGTCGGCGGGCTAGGCTTAAGTCTGTGCACCGCGATTTGCTATCCGAGTTTGCTCTCATCGAAGCGCCTTTACCAGGGAGGCCTTGTGGGTTTAATCTGCGGCCTGTCATTTACCCCGTGGGTGGGACTCTACGAAGCAAACCTGAATAGCTTTATCCCCGGTCCGCCGATCTTTCCGTTTGCAATATGGCAGGCGGCGATGGGTACCTATCTGTGTGTGATCTACACCGAGGCAGGGAAAGCGGCCCAGCCGGGAGATTCAGAACAGTCATCATTGAACCTCCTATAAAGTCTGATTTTCGGTAAACACGGTCCGCCATTGTTCGGCTAAACTTCAGCATGCCCAAACGAGCCGCTTCGTCACGTCCCTACAAATGGAAAACCAGACTGCGGGGCGTCACGAATGCGATACTTCCATCTCACACGACGCGGCCTAACCCGTTCGTTGCGGGTAACAAAGTTTTCGCGTCTATCTTTGCCCCGGGCGCAGTGTGCGCCGTCGATAGAGAGACAGGAACTCTGCTCTGGACGATCAAGCTAGACTCCTACGCTGGTTCAGCAGTGCTCTTCAAGGACAGCTCGCTTTACGCCACAAGCTGCCGGACACTCTATGCGTTGGATCCTGATACCGGTGCGATCCGCTGGGAGTTTACACCAGAGACCGAGCCCGGAGAATGGATATACTCGCAACCCGCCGTTCGAGGCGAATTTGTATTTATCGGCGATCGTCAGGGATATTTCCACTGTCTCGACAGAAAAACGGGAAGACTTATCTGGCGGCGGCTGACATCCCGGGCCTGTAACAACCAGGTAAACGCTACTGCATTGATCGTGGGTGAACTCGTCGTCACTGCGAATAACGATGGTGCCGTGATCTGCTATGACCTGCGAACTGGAAAAACTATCTGGCGTCGAAAGTTGGGGGCGGGCTCCATCGACGAGGTGTTACTTCTGCGATCAAGAGTGATCCTAGGCGCTCGATCCCTGTATGCATTGGACCTTCGCACGGGAGCGGTTCATTTGGACTTGAGCTTCCCAAAGAAGATGGTCAAATCTCTCACTGTTGCGGGTTCCCGAATCGCCATAGTACTGGGCACAGATTTTCAAAGCGAGCCATCGGCTTGGAATGAAGACTCCGCCTTTGACAGCGAGCTAGTAACGGTTGAGAGCGGTCGAGGAGTTGTCAGACGATCTCTGAAGGGTACGCCCTCACTCCGGACCTGCACCGAAACAGGGCTGGTATTCGCTCCGGAGTACACGCACATGAGCGTCATCGATCCTTCTGACGGAACGGTTGTGATGTCGCGACGCGGAGAGATTGCGCTGCCGGATAGTTCACGCGCTCATCTGTATGGGCTCACCAGGGACGGAACTCTGTTTGCCGAGCCGATGCAAACCCATTGACATGCCTGAAAAGTCGGGTTATCGGTAAAGTGCCCGGGGGGGCGGGCGGCGGGCAGGAACACCCAAATTCAATGCGATAGTTCGGCTCCTTTCAGCGGACTTCGCTTTTAGAGCCAATCTTCGTTTTGAGAGTTGAGTGTTCCGCTCCGCCCGTGTTTCACCAGGACTTGAAACCGTTCATCCCGGAGATAGCTACTGCTGATGATTCTGTTTCCGGCCGGCGCGGGTAATGACGGCACCCGAGTCCTGACAGATGGCTTGAAATCCATTTGAGTTTTCGTCGATGACGAAGGAGAAGTTAGAGGTAAACCCGGAGGTAGCCTCGGTGAAGGTGCCGGTACAATCCTCATTCACCGTGTAGCTGCCGGTTGCGGTCGCGGGACCGACGCTGCCATTGATGCTTGCATTGAACGTGAAGGTGACGCCGCCTCTGCCGTCGAAGGTTTGCGTACCGACCTCGGCGTACGGCCCGATGATGGGAGGGTACGGGGCGGCAACGATGAAGCCGGTGGATGTGTAAGCGAAGGTGCCCTGCAGGCTGGCCAGGGAGCAGTGTTTGTCCTGGGCGTTTGCTGTGGACGCGATGCCGAAGGCAAGCGTGGTGATTGCGGCGACGGCGAAGGCTTTTGCGATTGTGCTGAATCGTATTCTCATTGTTCGTCTCCTGTTTTATGGTCAGTTTTGGGTGTACCGAGCCTGGGAACGGACTCGGCTTGGAAGCACTGCAGCAGCGAAGGGAGGCAGACCTGATCTGAACCTTCGGCGTGACGCCAGAGATGCAGCATGCCGGTTCTGAGCCAGTTTTCTAAGAGAGCGGCCGGGATTCCATTGCCCAGTCCGTCGGCCATCAGCGTGATCGTTTCCACTTCGGCGCAACAGACAGGGCACCAGGTCACTACGGTCTTGCCCTTATGCACGACCAGGAGGCTTTCCGTTTCGATGGTGATCTTTGTCGTTTTCATCACCACGCTCCCATCCGCCTTTTCGCTCCTGCAGCGGCTTCGATGGGTTGCATCCTGCGCGAAGCGGATGCGGAAGTCTTCAAAGCGTGCTTCAATATTTCTCAAAGTGCTTGGATAAAGGGTTTTGAGGTAACAAAATCAGTCGATTGACGGAGGCGAGAAAATGCGTCGATATCACCACATCGGAATCCCTACCAGCCAGCAGAGACCGGGAGAGCGCCACATCAAGCGTCTGAAGATCTTCATTGTTGGACATGAGAACAGCGAGTATGGAGTGGAATGGATGCGGTTCGAAGCGGACGCACCGGTTCCCGAGTTGGTGCGCCAAGTGCCACATGTCGCTTTTGAGGTCACTGACCTCGCGTCCGAGCTGGCAGGCCGGGAAATTCTGATTCCGCCGAACAGCCCATCCGATGGCGTGCGCGTCGCGTTCATCGTCGAAAACGGCGCACCCATTGAGTTCCTTGAGTTCACCGACCCCAACCATCCGGACCGGCACTAAGACCCGACGGAACGCGCAGGGGGGGCGGTGGCGCTCCATAGCAGTCAACGGACTCTGTGGTAGATTCGGTTACGCTTAATCTCCCCTGCAGGGGCGGCTTTTCTCTTGTCTGGTTATCCACCTATGACCACGGACCCCAGGATTATTTACGAATTCGGGCCGTTCCGCATGGATCCGGCCACGCAGGTCCTGCTGCGTGAGAACCAACCCATTCCAGTTACTCCCAAGGCGTTCGAGACGCTGCTCGCGCTGGTTCGCCGCAGCCGCGAGGTCGTCACAAAGGAAGAGCTGCTGAAGGAGATTTGGCCAGACTCGTTTGTCGAGGAGTCGAACCTGAGCCAGAACATCTTCATGCTGCGCAAGGCACTGGGAGACACCGCGGAGAACCGCCAATATATAGTCACGCTGCCAGGCAGGGGTTATCGATTCGCGGCGCCGGTTCGCGTTGTGACGGAGCAAGGCGAAGTTCTCGTCGCCCACGCACGGGCCCGCACACAGATCGTGATCGAAGAGAACGAAGCCGAGGCGGAGCAGGCCTTGAAGACGACCCAAGAGGCCGCTCTGCCGCTAAGAACACAGCCGCGAAAGGCTTTCTACTATTTCGTTGCGGCTGCCCTTCTTCTTTCGGCCGCCCTGGCCGGAGCGCTTTTCCTCCGTCGATCGCCTCCCGCTAACTTCCCTGCCAACAGAGAGTGGGAGCAGTTGACCTTTTTCACCGACTCGGCCGTCTATCCGGCGTTGTCGCCGGATGGGCGTATGCTCGCGTTTATCCGGGGAAGCGACTCGTTTATGGGTACCGGACAGATCTATGTCAAGATGCTTTCGGGAGGCGAGCCGGTCCGGCTTACCAACGACCCCAGGACCAAGCTAGCCCCGACGTTCTCCCCCGACGGCTCCAGCATCGCGTATAGCGTCACCGAGCCCTGGGACACCTGGGAGGTTCCTGTTCTTGGCGGTGAACCTCATCTGCTGGTGCCCAACTCTTCCTCGTTGACCTGGATTGAGCAGGGGAAGCGGCTGCTCTTCTCTGAGTTCAGAGAAGGCATTCATCTGGCCGTTGTCACCACGGATGAAGGCCGAGGGAATAGCCGCGATATCTACGTGCCCGCTGGAAAGCGCAGTATGGCGCATCATTCCTATCTTTCGCCGGATGGCCGATGGGTACTGATTGTGGAAATGGATAGTCAAAGCAAGATTCTGCCCTGCCGCGTTATTCCATTTCCGGCGGCAGGCTTGCCGCCCACCAATGAGGTCAAGCTGGTTGGCCCTCCTCATCTCACATGCATCGCGGGTGCGTGGTCGCCGGACGGCAAATGGATCTATCTCTCCGCAAGCGAGGAGCCTGGAGGGATAGGGCGTGGCGGCTGGCTGTCCGGTGCCGGTTCTCACATTTGGCGGCAGCGGTTTCCGGACGGAGAGCCCGAGCAGGTGACCTTTGGTCCCACGTCGCAGGAAGGAATCGCGATGGCCCCTGACGGCAAGTCCCTCATCACCGCGGTTGGCACGCAGGATCGCACCGTGTGGATGCACGACAAGGACGGAGAGCACCAGATCTCCTCCGAAGGGAGCGCTTCCTCGCCGTCGTTCTCTTCGGACGGCCGCAGTCTCTACTTCCTGATGTCCAACGGCCAGACACATGGCGAGGAGCTGTGGATCAAGGACCTGGACAGCGGAAAGGTGGAGCGCGTCCTGCCCGGTTACCCGATGCAGGACTACTCGGTCTCGCAAGACGGGAAAGAGGTCGTCTTTACCATGAACGAGCAGGGCGGCGTTACCAACATATGGGTTGCCCCGACCAGCCGTCGGTCATCCCCCGTACGCATCCCCTCGGCTGTTGCTGAAGACGCCCCATTGCTGCTGCCCGACGGCGACCTGGTCTTCCGTGCAACCGAAGGCGGCGCGAATTTCCTCTATCGCATGAAGACCGATGGCAGCGACCGCCAGGAGATCTCCCCGGAACGCATTCTCGATAGCTATGCCATCTCCCCCGACGGTCGCTGGGTTGTTGCCGAGACGCCGGGCTCCGGCGACGAAGAGCATATTACCCTGGGCACAACCAAGGCGTTTGCAGTGGATGGAACCGCGACCGTACCCTTGTGTACCGGATACTGCCTGCTGAGTTGGGACACAAGTGGAGGATTCGTCTACTTCCGCTTCCCCCAGGTGAAGGAAGGCTCCTACGCGTTGCCGGTGATGCGTGACTCCGGGCTTCCCAGAATTCCATCTTCAGCCACGAGCATCCATGACATTACGAACCAGAAGGCGATCACCGCAATACCGTGGGAGGTGGAGTCAGCCGTGAATCCTTCCGTCTACGCCTACACAAAGCTGAATACGCGCCGCAATCTCTACCGGATCAGTCTTGGCAATTGACTTCAAGGTCTGAGAATCAATGGTTGATCGTAAGCTCAATTGTCGGTCGGGTTCTGTTCGATGTGGTCCAGCACGAGGGCGGGAAGCGTCAGCGGCTGCCTTTCGAGCCGAAGGCCGAGCTGCTTGTGGATGGCATCCTCCAACGAGACTCCCGCGACCGGATCCACGGCAGTATCGCCGGCTAGCTTGGAGGCGTCGGCGGCAGCCTTGATGTCCACTCGAAGCTTACGGGTGGTGGTGTAGTACAGCGTAAAGTCATACGAGCCGTCCAGGCCGGTCTTGTTAGGGACACGATTCTTGATCTCATAACCGGCCAGGCTTTGGGCGACATCAGCGAATTGATCCATGGTCACATTCTGGCAGTGAACCTCCTGGTCGAACGGCGAGTCGGGCCCGCTGGTGACGGCCTTTTCGCCTTCGGGCGGTCCCCAGCCGCATGAGGTCCGCGAGTTGGGGTCGGCCTTCTTCATCTTTGGAGTGCCGGGAAGCAGGACATACGCGTCCTTCTGGGTCTGCTCGCCCCAGTGGTATTTGATCTGGAAGCGATCCACGAGAAGCTTCTGCAGCATGCGGTCGATCAGGTCGCGGTCCCGGAAGACGTTGCGGGCATCGATATCCGGTGGCAGTTTCACCTGGATGGTGTGTTTGGTTACGTTGAACCAGTCAGGCCGCGGGCTGATGACGGCCCCGGTGGGCAGTTGCCAGGCCTCGACCATAAGCGCCTGCAGGGTCCAACTGCTGAAGGTAATCTGCGAACCGAGAGGGCGAATCTGCTGCTGCGGTTCCGTGTCGGCGGATGGCTTGATGGTGGCGACCTCAAATTCCAGATCGCGCGGCGGCGGGATCAGCTTTTCAACGCCCGGTGTATTCGCAGTCGGAGCCTTGTCCACCTTATCCACGACGACGGCGGGTTGCGGCACGTCTCCGGGAGCGGCTAGCAGGCCAAGCTGTTGCTTCAATGCCTCGGTGTATACGCGAACATAATCGTCGTCACTCTTTAACCCACCGAAGGCGAGCTTAATCGTGAAGTCGTACGGCTTCTTCAGGCCGGTGTGATCGATGGCGGGGTGAGGAAAAATGCCAAAGAGCTTGAGAAACTGCTCCATGGTCTGGGAGGTGCAGGTTATGACATACAGTTGGGGAGTCGCCTTGTCTTGCTCAACCGGGCAGGCGGCCGCCGCCGTGGGATCCTTCGCGTCGGCAAGCTTCGCGCCCTCCTTTGCGACCGTAACGATATAGCCGGGCAGCGGCCGATCCTCGGTGTGGTACGTCAGGTGAAAACGCTCCGTCAAAACCTGCTTGAGCACGGGACGGATCAGGTCGTAGGGGTTGTCCGAGGTTTGCGGGGCCGCCGGGTTCGAGTTGGCGGGTTGCGCCTTCAGAGAGGATATCTTCGCAACGACGTCGAAGCGATCGAAGTCGATCCAGCTCGGACCGCCGACTACGGCGGTTTTTTCACGGTCGTATGCGAGAGAGATCAGGTCGAGGATGCTGGCGTCGCGCATGTCGAAACGCTGATTGCCGATATTGGTTCGATACCAGATCACGGCGCGATACGGCGACGGTTGTACATCGACAATCAAGGGCTCTGTCGATGCTGGCGGTGCTGGATCCTTCGCCGGTGGCGGCGTCTGCGCGAAAAGAACGAAAGTCGAGGAGACGAGAAGAGTAACCGCGGCAAGGCGAAGGATTTTCATAAGGGTTCCACCCAGGAACGAGTTGGAGGCCTGGGCGAGAGGCGCATTTGCGAACCTCCCCAACCTCGAGCCGAGGATGATGCCCACACCCGGGACAATCGACGTCTTGTGGCGAATGTACTCGACCGCTTCCTGCGCTTTGCTAATCGTGTCTGCCATTGGCATTCCTCGGTGGAAGGATTCAAGCTAGTGTACTCGGCTCGGATGCCTCCCCCCTCCCCCTATCGAAATTCCTATAATCTTCTAAATAAACCACTTAGAGACTATAATCCTGATTCCATTAGGCTTGCTGGAAGCTACTGATTTTAGGATACTTACGATCATTTCAGGTTAGTTAGAAGTGAAAACCCCAGGGCCAGGCACAAAGCCGCGCTCCTCTGGTTTTCCCGTCTTCTTGATTGTATCCAGCCCGTGCGGGATCGGGATGTGTCTGCGGTCACCTGTGTGCGTAGCATGTCCGCTCGAAGTCCAGGGCGATCGTTGTTAGTCAAAACCCAGTTTTCCGAGAGCTTAGTTTCTCAATCGCTTGGTGTGACGGTCATTCGGGTTGTCACTGCTGGTCATGCTCCATCGTGATGGCTGACGCCTCCGCGCTGAGTGACGGGATTAGCCATCGGAAGAGCAGCGTTGCGGCGAACACACCGGCAATCTGGGCCACCACGAATCCGGCAACGTCTGCGGGTCTGATATCCGCAAACGTGTTGCTGGCGGATCGGGCGAGGGTGACCGCCGGATTGGCGAAGGACGTGGATGCGGTGAACCAGAAGGCGGCGGTGATGTACGTGCCCGCGGCGAAGGGAACGGCGGCGGGACGGTAACGGCTACGGAGCGTCTTCGATAGGACGGACTTGCAGCGTGGGTGTGTCGAAGGCGAAGTAGCGGCATCGTATCCAGAAGGCGACGTTGACGAGGGCGATCAGCGCGGGAACTTCGATGAGCGGGCCGACGACTCCGACGAAGGCTTCGCCGGAGTTGATGCCGAAGACGGCTATTGCGACCGCGATGGCGAGCTCGAAGTTGTTACCGGCGGCGGTGAAGGCGAGGGTGGTGGATTGCGCGTAGTTCGCTCCGAGGCGCTTGCCCATCCAGAAGCTGACCAGAAACATGACGAGGAAATAGATAACGAGCGGGATGGCGATGCGGATGACGTCGAGCGGCAGACGCACGATTAGGTCGCCTTTGAGCGAAAACATGACCAGGATAGTGAACAGCAGCGCGACGAGCGTGAGCGGGCTGATGCGCGGGATAAAACGGGTGCGGTACCACTGCTCGGACTTGAGGCGGATGAGGGTGAAGCGGGTGATGAATCCGGCGGCGAAAGGGATGCCGAGGTATATGCCGACGCTCTTGGCGATTTGCATGATGCCGACATTGACGATGCTGCCCTGCAGGCCGAACCAGCGCGGCAGGACCGTGAGGAAGGCCCAGGCGTAGACGCTGTAGAAGAGGACCTGGAAGATGCTGTTGAGGGCGACAAGGCCGGCGACATAGTCGGTGTCACCTTCGGCGAGTCCGTTCCAGACAAGGACCATGGCGATGCAGCGGGCGATGCCGATAAGGATGAGGCCGCGCATGTACGCGGGCTCGGTGCGCAGGAAGATGACGGCGAGCACGAACATGAGCGCGGGGCCGATGATCCAGTTCTGGACAAGCGAGAGGCCGAGAACGCGCTTGTTGCGGAAGACTTCGCCAAGCTTTTCGTAGCGGACTTTCGCGAGCGGCGGAAACATCATGATGATGAGACCGATGGCAATGGGGATGTTGGTGGTGCCGCTCTGGAAGCGATTGACGAAAGCGGCGGAACCGGGGACGAAGTGGCCCATGGCGACTCCGATGGCCATGGCAAGGAATATCCAAAGGGTCAGGAAACGGTCGAGAAAGGACAAGTGCTTGCGCTGGTGTGGAGCGCAGACCTGGCCTTGCGTGAGTGGCGGACTGGGCATTATGACTTGCCGATCTGGTTGAGCTCTTTCTGGATCGCCATCTGTCCGAGTGTGGCGAGGGGGAGGGAGAGAAAAAGGCCGATGCGACGATCCAGGATAACGAAAGCGTCACGGAAGGCGCGGGCTATCTCATTAGGTGTTCCTCTGACGGCGGCAGGGTCGGAGACTCCCCAATGAGCCGTCATGGGTTGACCGGGCCAGTAGGGGCAGGCTTCGTTTGCCGCGTTGTCGCAGACAGTGAAAACGAAGTTCATTACTGGAGCGTCGGGGACCGCAAACTCATCCCAGGACTTGCTGCGCAGGCCGTCTGTCGAGAGTCCGGCTGACGCAATCTGCGCGAGTGCTTCAGGTCGTGGCGATCCTGAGGGATGGCTGCCTGCGCTGTAGGCAGTGAACTTGCCTTTGCCCTTATGATTCAGGATCGCCTCAGCCATAATGGAGCGGGCGGAGTTGCCTGTGCATAGGAAAAGGACGTTGTAAGTCGGAGTTGTCATCATGCCCTTGCTTTCACGGTGTCACAGCATCCCGGCGCACAGCATGGGACGGTTGGCTTCGTTGCACGGATGAACGCACTGAGAAACTTGCCTTCTACTTGCCCGGCGATCTCATCTACTGCGATACCGGCTTCCGTGAGAAACACCCGGGCGTCTTCGATGTCATACGTTCGGGTCGTCTCGAAGCCCACATCTACAAAGCCAGCGGCAATCAGTTTCGCTCGATAGTCAGACTCTTCCAGCGCGCCTGCGATGCAGCCCACCCAGAGCAACATGCTCTGTCGGACGGAGGCCGGAACCTCGCCGCGCACCACAACGTCTGAGACCGCGAAACGACCACCGGGCCGAAGGACGCGGAAGGCTTCGCGTAGAACGCGGGACTTGTCTGCTGAAAGGTTGATGACGCAGTTGGAGATGACCACATCGACGGAGTTGTCCGGCAGTGGGATGTTCTCTATCTCGCCTTTCAGAAACTCGACATTGACCGCGCCCGCTTGCCGCTGATTCTCACGCGCAAGAGCGAGCATGTCGTCTGTCATGTCCAATCCGTAGGCTTTGCCGGTTGCCCCTACTCGCTTGGCAGAGAGCAGCACGTCGATGCCACCCCCAGAGCCAAGGTCTAAGACCGTCTCGCCTTCTCTGAGTTCGATAAGTGCAGTCGGGTTGCCGCATCCAAGCGAGGCCAGGACGGCATTCTCAGGAAGTACTTCGGTCTCAGAGGCGTTGTACAAATTTTTGGTGATTGGATCGCAGCAGCGCATTGCAGGATCGCAGCACGCCGTAGCTTGAGAGTGGGTTACGCTGCGTGCGATAGAGCCGTACTTCTCACGAACGGCTATCTGATTGTCCATTGTCAGCGTCCTCATATGCGCCAAACCAAATGTATGGCTTTCCAAACATATCTGTCAAGGCGTATATTTTTCTCATGAGCCGAACCACCAAGCCTGCCGATATGGTGCAACTGTTCGCCGCGCTTGCCGACCCAACGCGTTTGCGGCTGTTGAATCTGATGAACGGACGTGAGGTCTGCGTCTGCTACTTCGTGGAGATTCTGAAGCAAGGGCAGCCGAAGATTTCCCGACATCTTGCCTACCTCCGTCGTGCGGGGATCGTAGAGGCCCGACGTGACGGCAAGTGGATGCATTACCGAATCGAGCCACCGGCTGATCCGAGCGCGGCTTCGATCCTTAACGTGACGCTCAAGTCATTTGAGTCAGACCGGAATATGCAAACCGATCTTGCCCGGTTGGGGAAGGCGTGTTGTGAGCCTCAGAGGTTTGTTACGCTGCAAGGCGCTCCCATGCCAATTGCTCTGAGTGCCTGAAAAGTCTCGGTAAGTTAGACCCTGTTGGCCCACGCTGTTCAGGGGGAATTTACTCCTCTTCGTCCTCCACTGGTTGTTTGGCGGCGGCGAGGATTTTTTCGGCGATGACCTGGGGGACGATGTCGTAGTGGTCCATCTCGATCCGGAAGCTGCCGCGGCCCTGCGTCATGGAGGTGAGAGTCGTGCCGTAGGTGAGGATTTCGGCCATGGGGACTTCGGCGCGGATGATGGTTCCGGTGGCTGCGCTTTCCATGCCCTGCACGCGCCCGCGGCGGCCGCTGAGATCGCCCATCAACGCGCCGGCAAATTCGTCCGGGGCTTCGATTTCGAGCTTCATGATGGGTTCGAGCAACGCGGGTTTTGCCTGCTCCATACACTTGCGGAAGCCGATGCGCGCGGCGGTTTTGAAGGCCATTTCGCTGGAGTCTACGTCGTGGTAGCTGCCGTCGAAGACGGTGACCTTGATGTCGACAACCGGGTATCCGGCGAGGAAGCCACGGGCGGCGGATTCGCGGACGCCTTTTTCGACGGCCGGGACGTACTGGCGCGGGATGGCGCCGCCGAAGATCTCGTTGCCGAAGCTTACGCCGCTGCCACGGGTCTGTGGTTCGATGCGGAGCTTGCAGTCGCCAAACTGACCATGACCTCCGCTCTGCTTCTTGTGTTTGCCCTGGGCCTCGGCCTTGCCGCGCACGGTTTCGCGATAGGGGACCTTGGGCGCTTTGAGGATGACGTTGGTGTGATAGCGGCGGCTGAGTTTGGAGACGAGAGCTTCGATGTGCGGCTGGCCGGCGCCTGAGACGAGGAATTCGTTGGTCTGAGGATCGCGGAAGAACTTCACCATGGGATCGTCTTCCATCAGCTTGTGCAGTGCGGGCGCGAGTTTGTCCTCGTCGCCGCGGGTCTTGGGCTCGATGGCGTAGGTCATGGCGGCTTCGGGCATCTGGACGGGATCGATAAAGATGTCCTTGCCTTTTTCGCCGAGGGTGTCGCCGGTAAGGGTGACTCGCAGCTTGACGGCTGCGCCGAGGTCGCCGGCGTGGAGTTCCTGAACTTCGACGGTTTTGCGGCCCTGCATGATGTAGAGGTGGGTGAGGCACTCGGACTCGCCGCGCGAGTAGTTCATCAGGGCCGCGTCGGACTTCATTTTGCCGCTGATGACTTTGAAGAAGGTGACACGACCAGTGAAGGGGTCGGTCATAGTCTTGTAGACATAAATGGCGAGGGGCGCGGCGTCGTCTACCTGGCGCGTGACCAGATCTTCGCCGGTGTGATTGCCGTTGCCGTTGCCGCTTGCGGCTGCTGCCGGCGCTTTGCCGCGCGCTTCGATTGCGGGGCGCTCGGCAGGAGAGGGGGCGTAGACCTTGAGGAAGTCGAGGAGGTGGTCGGTGCCGACATTACGCAGGCCGCTGGCGTAGAGAACCGGAAAGATGCGATCTTCGCGGATGGCTTCGTGGAGCGCCGTGATGAGATGCTCTTCGGGGATCGTTCCCTCGCGGAAGAACTCTTCCATGAGTTCGTCTTTGCCTTCGGCGACGATTTCGACGAGCGCTTCGTGGGCGGCTTTGGCGTCGTTCATGACGGCGTCAGGGATCTTGCCTACTTCGCCGTGGCCGTCGCCATCCGGTGTGTAGAGGAAAGCCTTCATGGTAACGAGGTCGACTACTCCGTGAAAGCCCTGGGCGTCGACGATGGGAAGCTGGACGGGGACGACCTGGCGGCCCCAACGCTCCTGCATGGTCTCAATCATGGCCTGGCGGCCGATGCGGGTGTCTGCCTTGGGATGGTCGACTTGGTTGATGACGATCACGCGCGGGAGGTTCACCTGGGCGGCATACTTCCAGACGCGGTCGGTGACGGCTTCGAGGCCGGTCTGCGCGTTGACGACGACAAGCGCGGCTTCGACGGGGAGCATGGCGGCGCGCGTCTCGTACAGAAACATGTGGAACCCGGGCGTGTCGAGGAAATTGATCTTGGTGCCGCTCCATTCGGCGTAGGCAGCGGCATTCGCCATCGTGGTGCGACGGGCCACCTCTTCCTCGTCATACGCCGTGACCGCGGAACCATCGTCCACTCGCCCGCGTGTCGCCGTCATCTTGGCGGCCTGCAAGAGCGCAGCGATCAACGTCGTCTTGCCGCTATGCGAGTGGCCAACTACAGCTACGTTTCGAACATCCTGCCCAGGATAGTTTTTCATCGCGACTCCTCTTCATACTCTTGCAACAATCATGGAATGTTATGGGAAGCAACGGCGTTGCTCGTGTGACCTGCCTCACCGATCATGAATCGGGTGGGTGACGAGTCACGGACAAGCACACCTTGCTCGCCCGGCGCCCTGCTTCCGCGCCCATCGGCCTCGCGAGTGCTCGAATCCTGCCGTCAGCCATACTCGTCCCGTCATTCCGCGGGCGCCAGTTCAGCGCAATCAAAGGCCTGCGCCCCACGGAACCGGCATGCTATCACAACGGGTATTTCCCCGGCACAGACCGCAGAGCAGCGCTCGTTCGCCATCGCTCCACCCCGCCGAACTCGTGTGAAATCGGCAGACTCGAGCGTAAGCGGTATAATAAAATCAGTTCTTTGAGTGCCCAATGCAACGTTTTTGCCAGCACCCAAAATGGGGGCGTCACGGCTTCGACGGGATTGCTTGCGGCAGAGAGGCATGCCGGGGTGTGGACACCCGTAATCGCTCACAAAACTATAAGTGCCGAACCTCAATTCGCGCTTGCTGCTTAATTAATTAAGTAGCCGATCGCTCAGGCTTCGCCTACGGGCTTGTACCGATCGTCGCACAGTAGGCTGGTCAAAGCTGTTCCGCCTGGACGGCAATGACGAGACCGATCAGGCTGGTCGTCATCGTTTCTTCGCCCGTTCCTAGCGATGATGACGAGACAAAAATGAACGTGGAAAAGCATGAATGCTCTCTGTTGAAGGTAGTTTCGGACGCGGGTTCGACTCCCGCCGCCTCCACCA
>Ga0207416_1003577_pt1 | contig 14653 bp, 12 predicted proteins | sample PaiPotPPM11metaG_FD_184107 | JGI IMG/M metagenome (GOLD analysis project Ga0207416, IMG submission 184107) | Iron sulfur acid spring bacterial and archeal communities from Banff, Canada, to study Microbial Dark Matter (Phase II) - Paint Pots PPM... ...
GGGGCCATCGGCCACCTCCCGCCAAGCTGGGCGACCGCGCCTGGCGTTTCCGCCGGGCTTGCCGCCGCGGCTGGTGGATCGCTGATCATCCGATCCGCCCTACAGCCGATCTCGATCCCATCGATCCCATGCGACGCAAACGGCCCATCGCCACCGTCATGCCGGGCCGGGCGCAATCTCCCAGACGCGGTGAAAGAGCACCCATTGCTCGGGATGCGCGCGGAGGCGGGGCAGCATCCGCCCGGCGATGAGCGCCGCGATCTGCTGCATGTCTGCGCGCACGTTGCCGGTCGGCGCTATCTTCAGCTCCGGCTCAATGTGGCACCGGGTGCGGCCATCGGGCAGCCGCTCACCAAATATAGGAATGATCGGCGCTTTGCTACGCAGGGCAAGCAGTGCCACGCCCGCAGGAATGCGCAGCACATGGCCCCGCCTGCTACCCACGTCGACCGGAATCCCATTGCCCTGCATGTCCCAGTCGCAGGCGATGCCGAGCGCCATACCTTCCCGGAGCACGCGTTGCAGTTGGGGCAGCACGCCCGGTGTGAAGGGGATGACCTGCCCGCCAAAGTGCGATCGCTCACGAGCGAAGAAGTCAAACAGCCAATCGGGCTTGACGGCCTCCGTAATGACGGCACAGCGGGCGCCTCGCACCAGCAGCGCCTGGCCCACCTGATCGGCGTTCCCCAGGTGAGCGCTGGCCATGAGGGCGCCGCCCCCTCTGGCCTGCGCCGAGAGCAGATGTTCGAGGCCACAGACCTCGGTGCGCTCGGAGACCTGGGTCGCGCTCAACGTTGTCAGCGTCAACATGTCAACGTAGTTACGAACGAGCGTGCAGCAGGCGCCGAGCGCCGCCCGGCGAACCGTGCGGTGTTCTGCCGGCAGGTCCAAAAGGTGGGCGATGTTCTCCATCGCGTTGGCGCGCATGCCGTCCGCGGCACGAAACAGGAGCGCCCCAGCTATCGTGGCCATCGGTCGCGTCAGGCGCGGCGGGAGACGCGGCACGACTCGCGTCAGGAGGGAAAACAGCTCACGCTGCAAGCAAACCCACGCTCTCTATCCGGCTCCTGCCTCTATGGCAACTCTATGCTAACGAATTGGTCGAGGCCGCCGCCTCCGGGTCACCGTGGTAGGATTGGGGGCGTCTACTATCCTGGCCGGAGTGTTGTGGTGCGTCTCTTCCGTGTTGTTCTGCTCTGCGCCTTGGCCCTGCCCTTGGTTGCCGCCTGCGCCCAAGGCGGTGGACCCATGTCGTCGGTTTCGCTGGACTCGTCGGTCATTAGCCCGAACGGTCATTCCCATAACGCCGTGGCCGGCCTCCACTATGTGTTGTCCCGCCGCGCCGACGTGACGGTGGCCTTGACCGGCCCCGGCGGCATCCGGCGCGTGCTGCGCGACGGCCTCACACGGGCGCCCGGCCCGTACACCATCAGCTTCGATGGCTCCTTCGATGGGCGAGTCTTGCCGGACGGCGTCTACACGTGGCAGGTGCAGGTGAGCAATCCCGGCGTGAAGACGGTGCTCCAGGAGCGCACGTTCAAGATGACGATTCAGAACGCGGACACGACGCCGCCCAGAATTGATACGCCCAAGGTGTTCCCCGATCCCTTCCAACCCAACGGCAATCTGGCGACCGACACGGCCATCTTCACCTATGTGCTCTCCAAGCCGGCGCAGGTGACGATCTTTGTCAACGGACCACACGGCAGCAATGACGGTAAACAGTACACCGTCGTGTATCAAGATACCGAGCAGCCCGGACCGAATCAGGCTATTTGGACGGGCCAGATCAGTCCTGAGCAGTACATCCCTGACGGTACCTACGACTGGACCATCGAGGCCAAGGATGCGGCCGGCAATGTCAGTACGGCAAAGGGGGCCGTCGGCGTCACGCAGAGCGGCATACCCGATGCGCGGATCGAGGAAGTGAATGCCGTCGAGCAGGACAAGAATGGGCAGCGCCTGATCCAGGTGCAGGTTCGTATCTACAACTCCGGCCTCGCTGTGCTCTCCGGCGCGACGAGAGACGGCGCCCCGCAGGACGGCTTCGTGTACGGCTCGCTGTCGGCCAGCTACGTGATGCCACCGCCGTTCGGTCCCAACTGGGGCGAGCAGGCGTTCGGTCGAGCCGGCACCTACAGCGTCGGCATAGACTTTTACGAGCGGGAGCAGATACCCAACATTGTCCCGCCCTATCCCTTCCGCTGGGCCATAGGCGGGCCGCTCCAGCGCAAGGAGTCACGGGTGATCACCGGCTACATCAAGATCCCGAATGACTATCACGGGCAGATCACCTTCTACGCCGGCATAATCCACGAGGGCCAGGGCATCCTCAGCGGCCAGGATCACGTGAACGCCCGGCAGAAGCTAGTGCTTTCGTGAGGTGAGGTCCCCCTGCCAGCCGACCTCACCGACCCGCTTCTCCTCCCATGGGTCCTGGCAGAGCTGCGTCTTGCTGTGCTGTTTGACACCCCTACTCGCCGCCTGTTTGCCCCTTTCCACTGGTCCGGCACTACTCTCCTCATCGGCCACGCCGTCCGCAAGCAGCGGTCCCCCGACCACTCCCGCTGCCGCTACGCTGACCCCGCGCCCCGCGCCCACGCCGCAGCCGGTTCTGCTTGCGCCGACCGCGACACGGACGCCCGAACCGGCCGTCTCGGTCAAGCTCTCCGCTCCGGCGCCGGCCGGACCTACCTCGACCGTCGCTGTGATCAGGATACCGACACCAATGGCTACAGCGGGTGTGGCCGATCTCGAGGCGCAGACGCCACCCCGAAACCTGGTGGACCTCGCCCGCCGGCTGCGTCACGTGGCGGCCCTTCCCCAGGCAACCCCCGCGGCGGTCGACCACCCGGTCGGCTGGAGCGACACCTTCAACATCGCCGATCAAATCAATCGGCGCTACTTCACGTTCAGCGCGACGGTGCGGGCCAAAACCGCCCACGCCTACTTTTATGTGCAGGACGGCCAGGCATACGACGGGGCGGCATTGCAACAGGCGGCGCAGACCTTCGAATCATCAATCTACCCCAAGGATCGCGCGGTGTTTGGTGACTACCGCACGCCGGGGCCTGATGGTGACACGCGCATCGCTATCGTCAACGGCGCCATCGCCGGTGTTGGCGGCTATTTCTCGGCCTCAGATGAGTATCCTCCATCGGTTATTCCGTATAGCAATGGACGAAACGCCATGTACATCAACACGTCGGCTGAGGCCATCGGCTCTGCCCAGTACCTCTCGACCATTGCGCACGAGCTGCAGCACATGATTCATTGGAGCGTCCGACCGCACGACGATAGCTGGCTCAATGAAGGCATGTCGATGCTAGCGCAGCGTCTCAACGGCTACGCCGTTGGCGACGTGATCCCCAACTTTCTTAGTCAACCTGATGTGCAACTGAACGGCTGGGCGCCCGACCCGCTGCATGCCATACCCCATTACGGAGCGGCATACCTCTTCCTCGAGTACTTCGTCGAGCATTTCGGCGGCGTCGGCGCGATCAAGGAGCTCCTGGCCAGTCGGTCCCCGGACTTGCAGAGCTTCGCCGGCTACTTGCAGCGTCACGCTCCCAACACGACGTTAGACGACGTACTGGCGAGCTGGTTTGTGGCCAACTATTTGGACGACCCCACGGTCGATGGTGGCCGCTTCGCCTATCAGGACCCGACGCTCCACGCCGCTTTGGCAGCGGCTCCTCTGGCGACCGGCGCCACGGTGCAGTCTGACATTCAGCAGTACGCCGCTCGCTACACCGAGCTGCGGCCAGTTGGCGACTCGGCGACATTGCGCTTCCACGGCGGGACGACTGCCCGACTCTTGCACCAGGATCTGCCGGCCGGCGCGGTGGAGTGGTGGGGCAATCGATCGGACACGATGGACAGCACGCTCACGCACCCGGTTGATCTGCGAGCCATCGCCCACGCGCAGTTGGATTTCTCGCTCTGGATGGATATCGAGGCGTCCTACGACTATTGCTACGTCGAGGCCTCTCGCGACGGAGGCAAGACCTGGCAGACGCTGCCGGGAACGCACAGCACCACCGCCAATCCGAATGGCCAGAACTACGGCAATGGCTACACGGGCGTGAGCGCCGCCGCCGCGGGTGGGGCCGCGCAGTGGCTCGATGAGGAGGTCGATCTTACCCCGTACGCCGGCGAGCAGATCCTCGTGCGATTCGAGTATGTGACCGACGAGGCCTACAACGGACCGGGGGTGGCGCTGCGCGACGTGCGCATCCCCGCGGCCGGCCTTGACGACGCCGTGCAAGGGCATAGGGGATGGTCGGCCTCTGGGTGGCTGCTGGTCGACAACGTCGTGTCCGAGCGCTTCGTCGTCCGTGTGATCTTGTTCGGCGCCCATCCGCGGGTGCTGGAGGTGCCGCTCGACGCGACCAACAGTGGCAGCATCCGTCTGACCGGCTTCGGGAGCACCGTGAACAGGGCCGTGGTTGTCGTCGGCGCGATGGCTCCCAAGACCAGCGAACCGGGCGCGTACACCCTGCAGCTCGACCCATAAGGCCCTCGCCAAATCGCCTCATCGCCCCCTCCCCTCATCGCCCCGGCGGGGTCGCGCTATCATTGGCTGGTGAACGCGCAATCCTGGCCCTGGCTGCTGCTCCTCGCCGGCCTGCTGCTTTCGCTGGTCCTCTGTCTGGCGGTCGAGAAACTGGCGCGGCGCTTCAACTGGCTCGATCAGCCGGAGCCGCGCCGCGTCCACAAGATTCCCGTTCCTCGCCTGGGCGGCGTCGGCATGGCGGTCGCGTTTCTCCCGCTGGCGGTCATCATTGGCGAGCGCAGCCTGCCGGTCAACTTTCTGCCGGAGATGCGCTGGGGGCTGCTCGGCGCGCTCCTCATCACGGCCTCTCAGGTACCGGACGACCTGCGCGGACTCCGCCCCTTGACGAAGCTCCTGCTCCAGGTCGGAGCAGCCGCTATTCCCGTGGCGGCAGGGCTGCGTATCGACCACGTGTCGACACCATTCAATAACCCGATCAATCCAAATCCTCTCGCGAGCCCGATAGCCCTCCCACCGCTGGTCGCCATCGTGGTAACGATCATCTGGTTCGTGGGGATGATCAACGCGGTCAATGCACTCGACGGCATCGATGGGCTGGCCGGCGGAGTCGTGGCCATCGCCGCCGGCGTGCTCGCGCTGCACACCGCGCGCTACATGGGCGAAGAGCTGGGTGTGGCGTTTCTGTTGGCGTTGCTCGCTGCCGTGTGCGTTGGCTTTCTCTGGTGGAACTGGCCGCCGGCGAGGCTAATCATGGGCGACACCGGCTCACACTTCTTGGGCTACACCCTCGCGATGCTGTCCATCCTTGGCGGCGCTCGTCTGGCGACCGCATTGCTCATTCTCGGCATCCCGATTCTCGACTACGCCTATGTCATCTACACGCGCGTCCGCACCGGACGAGGAGCGATGCGCTTCGACATGGGCCACCTGCATCACCGCCTCATCTCCGCCGGATTCTCCCTGCCCGCCATCCTTTGCCTCTTGTATGGCCTTACCATCCTCGCCGGAATGGCCGCCCTTTTCCTCGCCAAGACGCAAAAGCTCTTCGCCTTCTTCGTCCTGGCGGGCCTTGCATTCGTCGTGATTGTGGCGCTGCCCCGGCGAGGGGGCGATGAGGCGAGGGGGCGATGAGGCGCAAGGGCGACGAGGAGCAAGGGCGACGAGGAGCAAGGGCGAACCGGGGAGGGGGCGGTCGGCTTAGAGAACGGAGAGATAGTCCGCTCTCGCCGCCGTGTTCCCAGTTCCCAGGCACCCCCTCGCCTCATCGCCCCCTCGCTCTCGGTCCCTCGTCCGACAGGCGCAGCAGCATGCCTACAATGACGAAATTGACGACCAAGGAGCTGCCGCCGTAGCTCACGAAGGGCAGGGTGATGCCGGTGAGGGGGATGACTTCCAGGTTCCCAGCGACGATAACCAGGCACTGCAGCCCCAACAGGCAGGCAAAGCCGATGGCCAGGAGCTGCTCGAAGCGGCCGGGACAGGTCAGCGCGATGCGCAAGCCGCGAAAGACCAGGATGAGAAAGATCAACAGCACCGCGACCGCGCCCACCAGACCGAGCTCCTCGGCGACGGCGGCGTAGACGAAGTCCGTATGCACTTCAGGAATGAAGCGCGGCATGCCCTGGCCCAGCCCGGCGCCGAGGATGCCACCGGAGCTCACCGCGTAGAGCGCCTGCACAATCTGGTAGCCGCGATCGGATGCGTAGGCCCAGGGATCCAGCCAGACGTCAACACGCGAGCGGACGTAGCCAAAAAAGTGATAGGTCACCAGCACGTTGAGAGCAAACAGGATGAGGCCGCCGACGATGTACGACCGCTTGCCGGTCCCGGCGTAGAGCATCGCCAGCGCCACGCCGAGCAGCAGAAGCGTTCCGCCCAGATCACGTTGCCAGAGTAGCGAGAGCAGCGAGGCGATCCAAAGCACGCCGAGCGGACCAAGGTATTGGATGGGCGGTAACCGTAACAGCCCGAATCGGTAGTCGCCGAGCATGAGCAGCTCGCGTTTCTCTTCCAGATAGCCGGCGATAAAGATCACCAATGCCAGCTTCATCACTTCCGTGCTCTGAAACTGGAGTGGACCGATGCCGATCCAGAGTCGGGCGCCGTTGACCTGTCGCCCGAACAGCGCCGTGGCCAGCAACAGGGCGAACGCGGCCGCGGCAAAGGTGTACTTGTAGCGAGAGAGCCACCAGAGCTCCAGCCGGCTTCCGGCGATGGCCGTCACCAGCACGATTCCCAGGGCAACCCAGAGAAACTGCCGGTAGTAGTCGTCCGGCTGCAGGCGCAGCACGAGGCACAGACTCAGCGAGCAGAGCGCGGCGGCGCAAGGCAGGAGTATCTCGTCCCCGGTGACACCGGCCATGGCCAGCCAGAAGTGCGCAACGAGGTACAGCGCGGCCAGCGCGCCGGCCGCCAGCCAGACGGCCTGCTGGCTTTCCGCCCCCTCGATCGCGAGCGTCTCCCGCCCGACGAGGAAGATCGCTACCGCCACCAGCAGCAGGCCAAGCTCCGTTGGGCGTGCCGCCAGGCGCTTCATCCGGCGGCAGCGAGGCGCCGCAAGTCCGTTGCTTCGCTGGCGAGCGCGTCGGGTTCCACGTCACCTCCTTGCTCGATAAGGCGGCGACAGGGCCGGAGGTCGCGCGGACGGTTGACCACCAGCGCCGCGCTCACGCGCCGCCGCTTCAGATAGAAGGCCGTGAACGAGGGTGCTGTCACGTCGCCGCGCAGCACCACGTGGTCCCACTCGGCGGCATGACCGACGTACTGCATGTTGACGTCGTATTGATCGGACCAAAAGTATGGTATTGGCTGGTAAGGACCCGGCCTATCCATCAACGCCTGGGCGACGTGGGCGCCCTGGTTGCTGGCGTTGTCCCAGTGCTCGACACGGATGTGCTGCCCTTCCCTGGCGTAGGGCCAGCAGGCGACGTCGCCGGCGGCGAAGACGTCGGGCAGGCAGGTCCGGCACCGCTCGTCAACCAGGACGCCGTTGGCCAGGGCAATCCCTGAGCCGTCCAGCCAGTCTGTATTGGGTCGTACGCCGACGCCGATCACCGCGACATCACAGGGAAGACCGCGTCCAGTGGTAGTAATGACCTCCTCGACTCGCCCGTGCCCCCGAATCTCGGCGATTCCCTCGCTGGTCAGGACAGTCACGCCGCGGTCGCGGTGCAGGCCGGCGTACACGGCGCCAATTTCCGGGCCCAGTGCGCGCAGCAGCGGCACTTCCTCGACCTCCAATACGGTGACGTCGAGTCCCATCTGCCGGGCGGAAGCGGCGACTTCCGAGCCGATGAAGCCGGCGCCAACTACCACCACCCGGCCGGCAGCCTGGAGTGCCCGACTGAGCTGCTCGGCGTCCTCCAGCGTGCGCAGGTAGTGGACGCCGGCGAGGGCGCCGCCCGCAATGCTGAGCCGGCGGGGCGCCGCGCCGGTGGCGATGAGCAATCGGTGGTAGAGGAGCGATTGGCCATCGGACAGCGCTACGGTGTGTTCGGCGGGATGCAGCGCCACCACGGTGGTGGACAGCCGCATTTCAATGTCCTGACTGGCGTAGACCGCCGGCGTCCGGTAAAAGAGCGCCTCGCGCGTCTGCTCAGCACGGAGGAAGGTCTTGGAGAGGGGCGGACGATCATACGGACGGTGGGGCTCGGACGTGACGACCACGACGCGCCCATCGAAGCCGGCCGTCCGTAGCCCCTCCGCGGCACGGTGGGCGGCCAATCCGCCGCCGGCAATGACGATTGGCCCCGAGTGATGCATGTCAGGTCGTCGGGCGAGGCTGACTGCTAATCTGGACGGCGCCGTCCACCACCTGCACGTCGTAGGTGGCAAGCGGGTCTTCGGCCGGCGGATTGGTTGCCTCACCGCTGATCACGTTGAAGCCGGAGGCGTGCAACGGGCACCAGATGGTCTCGTCCTCCACGTCACCCTGGGCCAGCTCGGCAAACTCGTGCGTGCAGATGCCGTCGAGCGCATACACCTTCCCATTGACGCGTGTCAAGACGATGGGTTTGCCGTCGATCTCAACCCTGGTCAGTCCATTCTCCGCGACGTCGCCATCACGAGCGACCGCAATGAACGTGTTTGCCACAGCGCATCGCTTCCTTCGCCGTTCAGGCGGCCGCGGCCTGCGACACCAGCCGACGGATCATCTCGAGGCGGAAAGGCTTGTGCAGGTACACGTCCGCTTCCGGTGGACGGTCGTCTTCGGTACCGAGGATGCCGCTGGAAACCGCGATGAGCATGTCCGGCTGTTGCGCCCGAGCGGTTTTGGCTACTTCGTATCCAGAGCCGTCATTGAGGCAGAGGTCGGTGATAAGGAGATCAAAGTGCTGCCGCTGCAATGAGTGCAAGGCGGCATGCACCTTTGTCATGACGTGCGCAGTCGCTCCCGAAGCCGTGACCAGCCGGCCAATAATGCCGGCCAGCAAGGGATCGTCTTCGACCACCAATACATCACAGCGGCGCACCGAAGTGACGGATCTCACCGCGACGGCATCGCCGAAGCCGGTCGGGCGATCCAGCTCGTGAGTCGCAAGCATGAGTGTTCAACCAACCTTCGGTAGTGCGAGCACGCGCTCAATTACGACGTGAACGTCCTCGGGTCGGACCGGCAGTCGGAGGTAATCGCAGGCCCCGGCTCGCAGCAGCGAGATAACGTCCTCGTCCTCCGAGAAGCTGGTCAGCGCTACGACCCGCGTGTCCAAGCGGGCCGCTTGAAGCGCCTGGATGACATCCAGCGCCTCTGCTGATCCTAGCGTCCCGCTATTGACCAGTGCAATCGCGGCCGCTGAACGCAACGTGTCGCGCTCGTCGTGGCCCAAATACAACAGCAACTCCCGCGCGCTCGCGCAAGGCACAACCTCGTAGCCCTGATGGCGCAAGGCGCGTCCGAGGGTCGCACGCCCCCAGTCGTCCCCATCGACGACGAAAACACACGGACCAGGAAATACCTTGGCTCGGGGAAGTCGCACATGGGTGACCACGGATGGGCGGTCGAGAAGTCCGATCATCACCGGCCCGTTTCTAGGCGAAGCAGGGAGACTGCCGCGAAGATGCATCCCGCGACTATGACAATGTCGCCGACGCTGAGTGCCATCCCTACCGACCCCGGCCAGCCAATGGCGATGTCGTCACCGAGGAAGCCCAAGGGAGCGTCCGAACCGACGACCCTGTCTGCCGAGAGACGCAGCCGATCACCGGCGAACCGCGACGCCGTGTGCGGCCCGGGAACATGCGCCAAAGTGATGGGCATGAGCCCGCCGTTGGCTGCCATAGCCAGCATGTTGAGTGCCAGGCCGACCGCCACGACAGGCACGCCTGGCACGCGCCGATTCGCAAAGGCAAAGATAACGATGGGGACATCCGCGGCGAGCGGCAGCCACGTCACCAACGACGGAACGTTGGCAGACCGAGAGATGCCATAGATCCAGATAAGATGCAGCGCCAGACCCAGCGCAAGCCAAATCGCTCCCCGCGGGAGCGGCAAGGATCCCCCCTGACCATGCTGGGCAGACCCGCCAAAAACGACCAGCGGAATTGCGACGACCAGAACCGCCAGACCTAGGACCATCTAGGGGACGGCCTAACCAATGGGCCAGAGCCCGGGAGCGCCAGCGGCGATGGCGAGGGCAACAGCAGCGGTGATCCAGGCGACGATAACGGAACGGCGCATTAGGGACTCCTTCTACGTTCTTCAGCCTGCCGGATCGACTCATTCAGCAGACGAGTAGAGCGTAGCGACGGGGTCTATCGGCGCCCTATCAGGCTAGACATAAACTAGGATCGGGCCTTTGACGACGCCGGTAGACGCCGGGGGCGGGATCCGTCTGTCAGGAAGCCTGGAGGGCTCCCGCGGCCGTCACGCGACTGACCGTGGTCGCTCGACGCAGAGCCGACAGGCGGCGAGTCGCCTGCTCGCTTTCTGGATTAAGCGCGGAAAGACGCTCGGCCAGCACCAGCGAATCTTGCAATCGCCCCGAAGCCTCGCAACGCTCCAGCGCGTGTTCGAGCGCCAGGTCCCCGATGTCGGCGTAGGCCCGCCGGTAGGGCAACAGCCACTCGCCCTGGAAACCTTCCAGGAACTCGCCATCGGTGAGGCGAAGCAACGGGGCGATCGGCCCAGTCCACGACCGGTCGCGGACATCTCGCGACCAGCCTTCCAACTCATCGACATCGATGGATACATTGTCTGCCAGCGCAGCCAGGTCCAGCGAGCAACGATCACGCTCGTCGCACAGCACCGGATCACCCGTGAGCCCGGTGGCTAGGCGCACAGCGCGCCGCAGTCGCGAGAGCATGTTGCTCAGTTGCTGTCGAGCTCGTTCCTGCTCCGCCCAAGGAAGCAAGTGAGCGACGATTTCTTCGCGGCGAATCGGCTTCCGGCGGGTCACGAGGTAGCTGAACAGCTCGAGCGCGCGCTCGGAAGTCCAGATGGTCGGCCCGACGGGTTCGCCGTCGACGATCAGTTGCGGCGTACCAAGCAGGCGAATGGCCAACCGCTCCGGGCGCTCTTGTCGCGTCGGCGGGCGACGGAGGGCGTGGAGCAACGTCGGCGCCAACCCGGCAACGTCACGGACGGGCGTGCCGCGATGCAAGGCGAGGACATCGGCAAAGTAGGCTTCGTCAGCCGGCCCGAGATCCGTCGCCAGGCGCCCGGACAGCGGCTCCAGAGCCGCGGCGGCAGTGGTCGTGTCTCCCGCCTTATGATGCACCAACGCCAACCAGAGCCGGACTCGCACCTCATCCTGCAAGCCGTTGGCGGTCGGTGACGCCGCGGCCGACGTCAGCGTTGCCATCGCCTCGGCGTATCGACCGTTGAGGAACGCCAGAACCCCGCCGGCGAGCATCGCGTAACCCTGGTGATTCGCCTGCGCCCCCGCCGTCAAGAGCTCCAGCTCGTGCTGCGCTTCGACGTACAGACCCCGTCTCCCTAGCAAGAGGCAGAGTGACGCTCTATTATGGGGAGCCAGACCGTACGGGTCGCCGTCGCGCAGGGAGGCCAACGTTTCACGGTAGAGCCGAATGGCGCGCTCATCTTCTCCCGAAGTAGCGCAGAGATCGGCCAGGGTACTCAACATCCCCGTCCGCAACGCCGGCGGGCGCGGAGTGGTTTCGTCGCCGAGACGTTCGTGCAGCACCAATACCGCTTTCGCCCACTGCCCCGCTCCGCTCAGACAGATGGCCAGGTTATTGGTCGCCTCATCGAGCCGTATCCCGTCGCCTTGCTCCCGAGCTTCTTGCACGGCACGCTCTAGGATCGGCATGGCGCTCCGCACGTCGCCCTCGCTGGTGACGGCCATGCCGAGGCTCGTCCGGGCAAAGGCGGTGAGATACTGCTGCTGTGCGCTAGCGGCGCCGGTGGCGAGCAGATCAAGTGTCAGGCGAAGGTCGGCTATGGCCTCTGAGGGACGGCCGGCGAGTCCGGCAAGCGTGGCTGCCTGGATTAGGGCATTGACCGCGGCGTCACCGTCCACGCCTCGCAAGCGATGTCCCAGCGCTTGGATCTCCGCGTGCGCGTTCTCCAGCACGCACGCCTGACCGCCCGCCAGCGCTGCGCGGGCCCCTAAGGCCAGGAGCTCAACCTCCTCGGCCGGCGATCGCGGCTGGACGTGGGCCAGCAGCCCAGCAGCTTCGAGGGGCGTCTGCCCCACGAGCGCCGCCCGGGCCCGCGCCAGCAGCAAGGCCGGGTGGCTGGCCAGGGCCGCGGGTGGAAGCGCCTGGAGCACGTCGGCCGCCGCGGTTGGCAACGATGTCCAGGCCCAAGAAGGAGCGACGTCAAGGGCCTGGGCCGCGAATTCGGGCGCCCCGGCCGAGACAAAGCTGCGCGCCGCGCGCAGAGGTGACAGGGTGAGCAAGAGCTGACCAGCCTGGAGGTGCGCCTGGCATCGACGTTCTTCCGACAATAAAGCCAGCAATACCTCCGCCGCCCCGGGCGCCCACTCGTAGTCTTCGCCGTGCCGGCAGAGCAGCGGTGTGGTGCTCAGGAGCATGTCGAGCACGTCCGGCCCGCATCGCCCACCCGTCAGCGCCTGGAACTGCTGCGCCGTGAAGCTAGTCAGCACCGCGGCCGGAGCCACCAATCGACACAGATCATCGCTGATAGACGGCAGCATGCGCTGCGAGAGATAGTCGGCCAAAGGCAGGGCGAGGGCGTACGCCCCTGCCCAGGGCATCTGGCCGGACGCGTGACCATAGGCACGGGCAAAGGCGGCCGCTTCGGTGGCGTCGAGCACGAGGTCGCTTGCTCCCAGCGACGCCAGTTGGTTGTGCGCCCGATACCAGTCGACGAGCTCTTCCAGCCCGTTCGGTATGCCGCGTCCAGCGATCAGCAGTCGCGCTTCGTTCGGCAGATAGCGCAGGAGCATCGCCACCGCCGCGGCGGGGGCCTTATGCACCTCGTCAATTACGATCAGCAGCGGCAGGCGCTGAGCGCGCTGCTTGATCGCGGCCACGATTTCGGAGAGGACTCCGATCTCTTGCTGACTACGCGATGCCTGCCCGTGCAGGGCGATCTTGAGACCACGCAGCAGATCAAGCGCAGTCTCGTCCAGGTCGTCGGCGGTGTACCAGGTCACCGTACCTTCGGCGCGTCCGCGCGCGTACGATGACAGCGACAGCGTTTTGCCGGCGCCTTCGCCGGCGACCATAGTGGTCAGGCGCTTGCGCGCTGCCTGCTCCAGCAACATGTGGAGCCTGGGGCGCGGAACGTAGGGTTCCCCGAGCTCGGGGAACTCCGTCTTCGCCCCGAAGAGCAAGTCCTGCCAGTCGAGCGCGGCGGCGCTTACCATCGGACCCGGCGCCTCCCCTGTGCCGTGCCACGCGACGAGCCGCCAGCAAAACCGGGCCCGCCGACACTGCTGTCATACCACATTATCAACACATTCGCATGAAGGTACTGTGAACCGAGGGCTTCATACACAAGATCCGCCTCGAATCCTCTGTTGTATCTGCTCGTGATAGCTCTTATCCTGCTGTTTCGGGCCGAACAATGTGAACGTCGGCCCTCGACTACTTATCCCTCAATCAGCATCGTCTCAGGATCCTCAACGAATTCCTTGACCCGTACGAGGAACTGTACGGCTTCACGGCCGTCGACGATGCGATGGTCATAGGTGAGCGCGAGGTACATCATGGGCCGGATGGCGACCTGTCCATCAATTGCCATTGGTCGCTCCTGAATGCGATGCATGCCGAGGATGGCAGCCTGCGGCATGTTGATGATTGGGGTAGACATAAGCGATCCAAAGACCCCACCGTTGGTAATCGTGAAGGTGCCGCCTTGCAAGTCGGCAATGGACAGCTTCCCTTCGCGCGCTTTTTTGGCCAGGTCCGCAATTGTTTGCTCGATCTCCACGAAGCGGAGACGATCGGCATCGCGCACGACGGGAACGACCAGACCCTCTTCGGTATCGACGGCCACGCCGATGTCGTAGTGACGCTTGAGGATGAGGTCTCCCCCGCGAATCTCGGCGTTAAGTCGCGGAAATGCTTTGAGTGCGCCTACCGTTGCCCTGGTAAAGAAGGACATGAAACCAAGGCTCGCACCGTAGCGCTCGCGGAAAGCGTCACGACGCCGCTTGCGCACGTCCATGACCGCCGTCATGTCGCACTCATTGAAGGTCGTCAGCATCGCTGCCGTCGCCTGCGCTTCGACCAGGCGCTGGGCGATGGTCCGCCGGCGCCGAGACATAATGACGCGCTCTTCGCGCTCGTCGGGCGCCGTGAAGGTGGCAGCCGATGCCGAGACTGCCGCGGCTGGGAGTCCTGTGCGCTGGCCTGCAGGGGAACTGATCGGCGTCGCGGTAGCAACCGTCGACGGAGCTGGAGCGGCGTTCACCCTGGCGGAGGAAAGGTAGCCCAACACATCCCCGCGCGTGACCCGACCGCTCGGCCCCGTAGCCGGCACGGCCGCCACGTCAACGCCGTGCTCCACCGCAACCTGCCGGGCGAGCGGCGTTGCCCGCGGGTGGTCCGCGTCGCCGGGGGGGGGCGGAGCAGGGGAGAGGTCGGAACTGGGAGAAGGAGTGCCTAGCGGGAGCCCCGAGCCGGGAACTGCCGGCTGCGGGGACGGTGGAGGAGAGCCACCTGTCCTCTCCGTCCCGACCTCACCCCTGCTCCCCTGCTCCCCTGCTC
>Ga0207416_1003579_pt1 | contig 14643 bp, 14 predicted proteins | sample PaiPotPPM11metaG_FD_184107 | JGI IMG/M metagenome (GOLD analysis project Ga0207416, IMG submission 184107) | Iron sulfur acid spring bacterial and archeal communities from Banff, Canada, to study Microbial Dark Matter (Phase II) - Paint Pots PPM... ...
GAACTGCAAAGGCGGCATCGGTTCCGCCTCGGCGCACAATAGCGATGGCTTCATCGTCGGCGCGCTCGCGGCGGTGAACGCGGCCGGCAGCGTTCTCGTCGGCGACGGGCCGTGGTTTTGGGCGGCGCCGTTCGAAAAGAACGGCGAGTTCGGCGGGCGCGGGCTTCCGCAAAGCTTTTCACCGCAGGCGCTGGAGCCGCTGATCAAGGGCAGCCTGCGCGAAAACACGACGCTCGTCGTTGTCGCCACCGACGCGATATTGACCAAAGCGCAAGCGAAACGGCTCGCGGTGATGGCGCAATCCGGCCTGTCGCGCGCGATCTATCCGGTGCACAGCCCGCTCGACGGCGATGTCCTGTTTGCGGCTTCGACCGGGCGCCGGCCGCTGTCTCGCGGGGCCGGCGAATTGACCAATCTCGGCGCGCTCGCGGCCAATGTCGTGGCCCGCGCCGTGGCCCGCGGCGTTTATGCCGCAGACGCCCTGCCGCTGCCGGGCGCGGCGCCATCCTGGCGGGACCAATTTGGCCGCTAAAACCACAAATTTCCCACACATTTCAGGCAGATAAAGTATCATTGAAATCACAGCGGAAACCATAATCCGCAGCCTCTCGGCGCTGAGGTGCCGTTTCCGTTGACTTGGTGACGGATTGCGCTTTCACTCGGACAGCTCTCCTGTTCTTGTGGTTTTTGTGGCGGAGGTAACGATGCGCGTCGTCGTCATTGTCATCGCGGCGCTGATGACCTTGGGTCTCGCGGCATTCGGCGTTGTCGCCGCGCAGAAAGAGGCCGGTCCGACCTCGCTGCTTGCGCTCGCCGCTCACATCATCTCGCCGGCGAAAGGCACACCGCCCGCGGTCACGGCCGCAAATTCCACTACGCAAAGCGCGATCCCACATTCTCCGATCACGCAGGTCTCGGACGCCGCGCCGCGCGCGCCTGTGGTTCTCGCTCAGAATGCGCCGGCGCCCGCGCTGCCGTCATCCGCCGCGCAGTCTTCCGGCCCGTCGCCGACTGCCGTTCCGTCATGCGGCAATCCGAACGCGCTCGGCCTTTCGCGGGTCGTGCAGATCGACACGACCGGCGGCCCCGCATTCGGCTCCGAGCACTTCAAGCAGTATGACTTTCTGCGCGACAAGGAAGTCGTCCTGACCTTCGACGACGGTCCGTGGCCGGAGAACACGCCGGCCGTGCTCAAGGCCCTGACCGACAATTGCATCAAGGCGACATTCTTTGAGATCGGCGAGCACGCGACGTGGCGTCCCGATCTCACAAAGACGCTGGTCGCCGCCGGAATGACGGTCGGCAGCCACACCTGGTCGCATAAGGATCTGGCGCGGAACCCTTACGCCAAGGACATCGAACAGGCGAAACAGGAGATCGAAATGGGCGTCAGCGCCGTGAGCATGGCCGCCGGCACACCGATCGCGCCGTTCTTCCGTTTTCCCGATCTGCAGCAGCCGGCAGATCTGATCACTTATCTCGGCACGCGCAACATCGCGACCTTCTCGACCGACATCGATTCTTTCGATTTCAAGATCCACAAGCCCGACGACGTCATCAAATCGGTGCTGACCAAGCTGGAAAAGAACGGCAAAGGCATCGTCCTGATGCACGACTTTCAGAAGGCGACGTCGGAAGCGATGCCGGAGTTGCTGAGCCAACTCAAAGCAGCCGGCTTCAAGATCGTTCATATGGTGCCGGGCGGACCGGTAACGACGATTGCGAAATACGACGATATGGTGAGGGCGCAGGACAAGTTCTCCTCCACCAACAACACGCGGCCGCAATCGAGCGTCGTCAAGACGATCAGCGAATAGCGAAACGGGCGAATGGCGCCCTACTGCAGAAACCGCTCCGCCCCGTAAGGCTTCGGGTCGCAGAACGGCGTCGCGCCGGTGATCATTTCGGTGAGCAAGCGCCCGGTCGCCGCGCCCAGCGTCAATCCCCAATGGCCGTGGCCGCAGGCGAGCCAGAGGCCGTTCTGGCCCGGCGCGCGGCCGATGACGGGACGCGAATCGGCAAAGCACGGACGCGCGCCCATCCACGGCTGCGCTTCGACCGGATCGCCGAGCGCGAACAATTCGCGCGCGGCCGGCATCAGGCGGTCGAATTGCACCGGCGTCGGCTTGGCGTCGCGCGCCGCGAATTCGGCGCCGGTGGTCAGCCGGATGCCTTGCTCCATCGGCGCCAGTACATAGCCGTTCTCGGCATCGAGGATAGGACGGCTCAGCGCCGCATTGCCTTGCGCGCGGAAATGCCGGTGATAGCCGCGTTTGACCGCGAGCGGCAATTTTATGCCGAGCGGATTGAGCAGATCAGGAATCCAGGGCCCGAGCGCGACCACGACGCTGCCGGCATCGAGCGCGCCGGCCGAGGTGTCGACGCGCCAATTGGCGCCGTTGCGATGCAGCGTGCGGGCGTCGCCACCGACGCTGAGCCCGCCCAGCGCCGCAAAACGCGCAGCATAGGCGCGCGTCAGCGCCAGCGGATTGCTCACGCTCACGGCGCCCGTCCAATGCACCGCGTGGCGAAATACCGGCGCCAGCGACGGCTCGAGCGCGCGCGCCGCGTCGCCGTCGAGCGGCACATTGGCAATGCCGAGTTTCGCCGCGAACTCGAGTTCGGGCGCGACGCCTGCGAACGACTGATCGGTGCGGTAAAGCTTCAGCCAGCCGTTGTGGCGCAGATAGCGCTCGGCGCCTGCCTCCGCGGCCAGCGCTTCATGCTCGGCGACGGCGCGCGCAAACAGCGGCCGCATCAGTTGCGCGGTTTCGACGAGCCGCGACGGCTGCGAAGCGGCACGGAACGCCAAAAGCCACGGCGCGACTTTCGGCAGGAACGCCAAATCATAATTGGCAACCGGCGAACGCTTGAGCGCGATGCGTAACACCTCCGCCCAATCGGACGGAAACGACGCGGGGAAGATCGTATTGCCTTCGATAATGCCGGCATTGCCGTAGGAGGTCGCCTCGCCCACGCCGCCGCGGTCGATGAGCGCGACCGACAAACCTTTTTTGACGAGATGCGTCGCGACCGACGTGCCGACGATGCCGGCTCCCAAGACGATGATGTCGGCACGCGCCACAGAAACCTCCGCTGCTGCGACCGGTCACCGCACGCCGTTGCGCTGGAAAGCCGGACAAAAAAAGCCCGGCGATGCGATGCGCCGAGGCTACGTCCCAGTCTTTTTCAATTGGGCCGCGCACCCATATCTTTGCTCTTTCCGGCCACGATCAAGGCCGGAACAGAATTTTGTGATTGGATGACGTTAGAGCATGAACCGGAAAAAGCCTGCCCAAATAGCCTGCCTTTGACTTGATCCGAGGGTGGAAACCGGTTTCCCGCCTTCGCGACGCCCGCTTCGGCGGGCGAAGGAAGGCCGGAAAAGATCATGCTCAAACGTAAAATCTAGGCCGTCGCGATGCTCTGCGGCGTTGTGGTGTTGAGCAACTGCGCCTGCATCTGGATCAATTGTTCGAGTAGGTTATTGCCGGCCACGCTCGATGACCCGGCAGTCGTGGAATTATCCGATGAGCCGGTGCCGCTCGACGTTGCCGAAGAACCCGAGCCGCTCGCGGCCGTCGTCATCGAAATGCTCGAACCGTCGCTGTAGTCGATCGAGATCGTCGAGGAGCCGTTGCTGTTTGCGGCGGTCTGGCTGGTGGCGCCGCTTGTCGAGGAGTTCAACATGTTCAGAAGGCTCTCAAGTCCACCGCCGCCGTGATGGTGATGGTGGTGGCCTTGGCCTTGCTGGGCCTGTTGGGTCGGATCGCTGGAACCGCCCGAGCCCACGGCTTGAGAATCCGACGATTGCCCGTCCGAAGCGTTGGCCTGCATCGAGAACAAAGCCTGCAGCGTTTGCGGACCGAACTGCGGTCCGCCGGCCGACGATGCGGTGCCGCCGGCCGAACCCGTCGTACCGGTCGACGAAGAAGTCGAATCGCTCGTCTGGCCGAGAGCCGCGAACAATTGCGACAGTGGATCGGACGGCGCCGAGGTGGCGCTGGATTGCGAGTTCTGCTGCCAGAGCGATTGCAGATAGGCGTAAGGATTATTCGACGAATTGACCGACGCTGACATGAGCTACTCCTTGATACACATCGAAGCCGCCGGCGACGCCGGCCGACACCCATTTCCGGAAACCGCAATGCAAGTGCCGGGCCGCCAGGCAACCACAAGCAAATCAAGGACTTTTCGAATACGCCGTGCGCCGCGGGCGGTGTGAATTTGCCGCCGCCGTCGCTCACCCGGCAACTCTTGCCTGCTGGCGAAAGCCTTTGCCGGTTAACAACAGCGCGGTTTGCCCGCGCGGGAGCGGCGTGTTAGGCGAACGGCAAATGGCTCGCCCACTCATCATCGCTCCGTCGATCCTCGCCGCCGATTTTGCCAAGCTCGGCGAAGAGGTCCGTGCGGTGGACTTAGCCGGCGCCGACTGGATTCATGTCGACGTCATGGACGGGCACTTCGTGCCGAACATTTCGATCGGCCCCGACATCGTGAAAGCGATCCGGCCCTACACCAAGAAGCCGCTCGACGTGCATTTGATGATCGCGCCCTGCGATCCTTATCTCGAAGCCTTCGCCAAAGCCGGTTCCGACATCATCACCGTGCATGTCGAAGCCGGCCCGCATATCCACCGCTCGCTGCAGGCGATCCGCGCGCTCGGCAAGAAGGCCGGTGTCACCATGAATCCGGGTACGCCGGAATCGAGCGTCGAGCACGTCATCGGGCTCGTCGATCTCATCCTCGTCATGTCAGTCAATCCGGGCTTCGGCGGCCAGAAATTCATTCCCGAAGCCCTGACGAAAGTCCGCAACCTTCGCGCCATGATAGGCGCAATGGCCGGCGGCCGTCCGATCGACATCGAGATCGACGGCGGCATCACGCCTGAAGTCGCGCCCGAGGCCGCGCGCGCCGGCGCCAACGCCTTCGTCGCCGGCTCGGCGGTGTTCAAGGACCGCACGCCGGAGTCCTATCGCACCAACATCGCCGCCATCCGCCACGCCGCGGCTTTAGCGCGGGGAGAAGCCGCTTAGCTTCAGGACGCCGTTTGAGTGGTTCGCACCTGTTCTATGGTTTTATAAACGCTGCGGACGTCTTCAATCATCTCGAAAGATGGCGTTGCCGACGACGATCCGAAACCCCAGGGATTGCTCCGCATCCACCAGCCGAACGGCGTTGCGCCGAAAGTGATGGTACCGCTCTTGTCGCCTCTTTCGTTGAGCGCGATCTCTGAAGTCGAGCGAAGATCGATCGATTTGACGCTTCTGGAAAAAAGTCCCGAGACGATAATGGCTCGGCGATTCGTCACCGCATATTCGGTTTTTGCCCGCGTGATGGCGTCAATGAAAAATCGTCCGACAAGGATATAAAGCCCAGCAAGAACGAATGGAATAATAGAGACTAAGGCGGTCCAATCATTGGTGCCGCGTTTCACGGATACCAAGGCTGCAAATCCAGCAAAGAAAACGAAACCGCTCCAAACCAAGCTGAACGGAATCAGGACGAAGTCCATACCGCGTAGTCGGATCCCGCCCCGGGGCCGGCCCTTCCACAACAGACGCTCCCCGCTATTCAACTCCCCCTCGATCGACGAACTGTCAAAATCTGACATCATGGGAATTCCGATTGATTGAAACCGTCACACAAGCATATCTAGTCTAGCACGCAAGCGCTTATGCCTTTGTTTTACGTGTAAGTATAGGTTCAACGAGGACGCGAATGATCCCCCGCTATTCCCGCCCGCAGATGACGGCGATCTGGACGCCGGAGACGCGGTTTCGCATCTGGTTCGAGATCGAGGCGCATGCCGCAGACGCCATGGCCGAGCTCGGGATGATACCGAAAGCGGCGGCAAAGAAGATTTGGGAAAAAGGCAAAGCGGCGGAATTCGACATCGCACGCATCGACGAGATCGAGCGCGAGACCAAGCATGATGTCATCTCTTTTCTCACCCACCTCGCCGAGATCGTCGGTCCCGAAGCGCGCTTCGTGCATCAGGGCATGACGTCGTCCGACGTGCTCGATACTTGCCTCAACGTGCAGCTCGTGCGCGCCGCCGACATTCTGATCGCCGACGTCGAAACGCTGCGCGCCGCGCTGGAACGCCGCGCCCGCGAATACAAATTCACGCCGACCATCGGCCGCTCGCACGGCATCCACGCCGAGCCGACCACGTTTGGATTGAAACTCGCCGTCGCCTTCGCCGAATTTTCCCGGGCGAAACAGCGCCTGGACATGGCGCGCAAGGAAGTCGCGACCTGCGCGATCTCGGGCGCAGTCGGAACTTTCGCGCAGGTCGATCCGCGCATCGAAGCTTACGTGGCGGAAAAGATGGGGCTTACGGTCGAGCCGGTGTCGACGCAGGTCATTCCGCGCGACCGCCACGCCATGTATTTCGCGGCGCTCGGCGTCGTCGCCTCTTCCGTCGAGCGGCTCGCCACTGAAGTCCGCCACTTGCAGCGCACCGAAGTGCTCGAGGCCGAGGAGTTTTTTTCCGCCGGCCAAAAGGGCTCGTCGTCGATGCCGCACAAGCGCAATCCGGTGCTGTCGGAAAATCTCGTCGGCCTGGCGCGGATGGTGCGCGCCTATGTGACGCCGGCGCTGGAAAATGTCGCGCTGTGGCACGAACGTGACATTTCACATTCATCCGTCGAACGCATGATCGGACCCGATGCGACCGTCACGCTTGATTTCGCGCTGGCACGCCTTGCAGGCGTGATCGACAAGCTCATCGTCTACCCCGACAACATGAAAAAGAATCTCGACCGTCTCGGCGGTCTTGTTCACTCGCAGCGCGTGCTGCTTGCGCTTACGCAAAAAGGCGCGGCGCGCGAGGACGCCTATCGTCTCGTCCAGCGCAACGCCATGCGGGTGTGGGCCGGCGAAGGCGACTTCCTGACATTCCTGAAAGCCGACAAAGACGTCGGCAAATATCTGAGCGACGAAGAGCTCACCGCCAATTTCAATCTCGACTTTCACTTCGCGCACGTCGACACGATCTTCAAACGTGTTTTTGGACGCCCGTGACGGCCGCCGGCGCGGCTTCTGCGAATATTTCAAGGCAAATATGGTTAACGGATGACTAACCGCGCCTTGTCCGACTCGCCCATCTAACATACCCTCGCGTCACCGACAGAGGAGATGGCGATGGGCCGGTTGGTGCGCAAACCGAAATTGGCGGAAGCCGAACAGCAAACGCAGACATCCGACTTCGGCGGCATGTTTCAGACCGCAACGCGTGGGCGGCCGGCGGACGCGGTCCCCGGCGACGATTATCTCCTCCGCACCGTGAAATATATTCCCGGCGAAGTGCTGGGCTTCTCGATGCTGGTGAACGCCATTCTCTCGCAGGCGATGGTCGCCGCCGGCGGCGCCAGCGCCACCATGGCGGGATTTTCGGTGACCGGTATCGCGGCCGGCGCGCTGATCATCGGCTGCATCCTCACCCCGCTGTTCTGCTGGTACGTGCGCGAGGACGGCGACGCCTGGATCACCAACGCCGTCGTATCGACGATCGCCTTCCCGTTCTGGTCTTATCTGATGGGCGCCGTGGCCTTCGCCAAATTCCATGACGGCAATCTCGCTGTGATCCTAATCCTCACCTTCACTGCCGTCAGTGGCCTTGTCGCGCCGATGGCCGATCGCCCCAAGCAGCAAGAACAGATCAGCGCCAACCCCAAGGAAGGGCCGCGGCTCGTCGAAGGCCTGAAGGCCTGACGCCTAATCTTGCGGACGACCGGCGGCCCATGTCACCAGCGGCCCATGTCATTTTGTCGCGCAATGGCGGCACGTAAAGCGATCCTCATCTTCGATTCCGGCCTCGGCGGCCTCACGGTCTATCGTGAGATCGCCATGGCGCGCCCGGATGCCGATTTCCTTTATGTCGCCGACAATGCCGCTTTTCCTTACGGCGCCTTGAAAGAAACCGCGCTGGTCGAGCGTGTCGTCGGCCTGATGGGCGACCTGATCGAAACGCACCGGCCCGATCTTGTCGTGATTGCCTGCAACACCGCCTCGACCATCGTGCTACCGGACTTGCGCAAAAAATTCACTTTGCCCTTTGTCGGCACCGTGCCGGCGATCAAACCGGCTTGCACCTCTTCGGTGACGCGGCGCGTGTCCGTGCTCGGCACCGAGGCGACGGTGAAGCGCGAATATACCCGCGCGCTCATCCGCGACTACGCGCAGGATTGCGAGGTGACGCTGGTCGGGGCGAAACAGCTTGCGGCTTACGCGGAGGCGGAGCTTGGCGGCACGCCGGCGAGCGACGACGCCTTGCGCGACGAGATTACTCCCTGCTTTCGCGATGACGGCAAGCGCACCGACACGATCGTGCTGGCCTGCACGCACTATCCGCTGCTGATCGAGCGATTGCAAAAACTCAGCCCCTGGCCCGCGACCTTTCTCGATCCGGCGCCGGCCATCGCGCGGCGGGTCGTCAATCTTCTCGGCACAGAACCGGCGGCGGCCGGCCGCGGCACGACGCACGCGATTTTCACATCGGGCCATGCGCCGGCAAAAGCGCTGCGGCGTTTTGGCATCGATTCGAGCGAACCCGCGGCATCCACCGCGCGCTGAGCGCTGCCTCTTGACCACGGTGCTGGCGATTGCCGTTCTCAAGGCTAAGCGGCGCTATCAGCTCGCGACTAGCTCTTTCCGGCAGTCAATCATCCTTACATTGCGCGGCTACAGGGGAGCCGCAGAGAGAAATTGAACTCAAGGACGACCGAAGGGTCGCCGCCTCCGGCGGTGGCCAAAGGCCATCCTTGACTTCAATTTCTCTCTGCGCTGCCGTCGGGCGTGCAATGTAAGAAAGAGTCCCGCTGCACGGCATCGGAAAACTGCATGAGCCGCGTCGATCACCTGAAAACCGCAAAGCCCAATTTGGTGGTTGATCTTAAATTATATGCGACCGAGTCCGGTGGGAGAAAGCTCCCTATCGGGCTTGGGTGGGGTTGTCCTTGCACGATACAGCGCGAGGAGGGGACGGGATGGGTAGTTACGACGGCTGGCCTCTGCTCTCGGACAGCCCGATGTATCCTGGAGAATCTCGGCGAGTGGGCTACTTGTTCCTGTCGGGCCAAGAGGCGGTTGATTATTTGCGTCGTGCAGACAAATTCTACCTCTGGGAAGGACGGATCATCGGTGAGGCCAGGATTATAGAAAATTCAAGCTGACAAAGTACTTCCGCGCACATTTGACACTTTGCCCTTTTCCCCCTAGATACCGCCCACTTCGCGGGCCTAGAGGCCCGCGTCGTGTTTCGCGACCCGTGGTTTGGGCCGGCGCTTCGGCCACAAGCCTGTCGGTTCTGGGCAATATCCCGGAACAGTAGGAGGGCGCGATCCTCAAACACTATCGCAACAAACGAGGACGCGAATGACCAAGCGCCACCAGGCGAAGTACAAGATCGACCGTCGGATGGGCCAGAATATTTGGGGCCGCCCGAAGTCGCCGGTCAACAAACGCGAATATGGCCCCGGCCAGCACGGCCAGCGCCGCAAAGGCAAGCTGTCGGACTATGGCGTGCAATTGCGCGCCAAGCAGAAGCTCAAAGGCTATTACGCCAATCTGTCGGAACGCCAATTCCACGGCATCTACGACGAGGCCCGCCGCCTGAAGGGCGACACCGGCGCCAATATGATCGGCCTGCTCGAACGGCGGCTCGATACCGTGATCTACCGCGCCAAACTGGTTCCGACCGTTTTCGCCGCGCGCCAGTTCATCAGTCACGGCCATATCAAGGTGAACGGCAAGCGCGTCACCGTCGCCAGCATCAAGGTAAAGGTCGGCGACGAGATCGAAGTCCGCGAGAAGTCAAAGCAGCTCGCGCTGGTGCTCGAGGCCAACGCACTTGGCGAGCGCGACGTGCCCGACTACATCGAGGCCGATCACTCCAAGCAGACGGCGAAGCTGGCGCGCGTGCCGGCACCGGCTGACGTGCCCTATCCCGTCGTGATGGAGCCGCACCTCGTCGTCGAATATTACTCGCGCTAACCGTCATTCCGGGTCGCCACAACGTGGCGAGCCTGGAATGACAAACTTAAGACGCGGGCGCACTTTCCTTTACCGGAACGCCCTTGTCCTTGAGCAGGGATTGCAGCTCGCCGGCCTGGAACATCTCGCGGATGATGTCGCAGCCACCGACAAATTCGCCTTTGACATAAAGCTGCGGGATCGTCGGCCAGTTCGAATAGGACTTGATGCCGTCGCGCAAGCCGTCGTTTTCGAGCACGTTGAGCCCCTTATAGGGGACGCCCAGATAATCAAGGATCTGCACCACTTGGCCGGAAAACCCGCACATCGGGAATTGCGGCGTGCCCTTCATAAAGAGCACCACGTCGTTGGCCTTCACTTCGTTCCCGATAAATTGGTCAATTGGTCCAGCGGTATTAGACATCGCGGTCATCCTCGTTGGCGCCGCGGGTACAAGCTCCCGCGCCGATTCTCGCCCTATAGCTTGCAATATATGTACCGCAAAAGAGCTGCAAAGCCCAAGTGCCCATGTTCCCGTGCCTATGTCTCCGCCCTGGATCATAAAATCGGGCCGCAATGCGTATCCCGCCAGCGCCAATAGGGCAGCAGGAAGTTTCCGCGTGCAGGCTTGGGAGAGGAATAAGCCCGCAGCGCTTACCGCTCCGGCGTGCCGGTCTGCAACGCCAGCGCATGCAGCTTGCCGCCCATTTCCGCCTTGAGCGCCTCGTAGACGATCTGATGCTGCTGGACGCGCGATTTGCCGCGAAACGATTCCGCGATGACGGTCGCGGCGTAATGATCGCCGTCGCCCGCGAGATCGCGGATCGTCACCTCGGCATCCGGAATGCGCGTCCGGATCAGTCGTTCGATGTCATTTGCCGCCATGGCCATAGTGCGTCTCCTGGCGCGCCTCCTCGCTGGATTCCGTTTGCCGGCGAAGCGTCTTGGATGTCGTCTTGGCTTAGCAGAATAGGTCTACGTGGCAAGGGCGCTGCTTTCCGCCCCGCTAGACGTCGGCGGCAGCGCAATGCATGGTTCGCGGCCAAGAATCAAAAGCCGCTGTGTGGAGGACTTCATGTTTCGGCCATTCATGCTCGCGGGCGCGTTTCTGGCGCTCAACCTTTATCCCGCTGCGGCGCAACAGCCGACGCAAGCGCAGCGTGACGCGATCCGCGCGTCATGCCGTTCCGATTTCATGGCGAACTGCGCAAGCGTCACGCCGGGGGGCAAGGAAGCCTTGGAATGTTTGCTGCGAAATCAGGCGAAATTGTCTCCGGCCTGTAACACTGCTGTGAGTGCGATCGCCGCACCGAAGGCTGCGCCCGCGCCGACCGCACAGGCTCCGTCCGCACCGGCGCCTGCTGCCGCAGAACCGGCGGCGCCAAAGCCTGCCGCGGCATCTCACGACGAGGCTGTGCCGAAAGCATCAGCGGCCACGCAAGAGGCGCAGCTCAAGTCGGTGCGGCAGTCCTGCACGCTCAATGACTTCATGGCGCATTGCTCCTGGATCAAGCCGAGCAATCCCGAACTGCTTCTCTGTCTGCAATCGAACGCGTCCGATTTGTCGCCGGCTTGCCAAGCCGCGCTCCAAGGGGTTCCGGCGGCAAAAGCACCGGCAGCATCCGAACGCCGGCCTCCAACGCCGAGCAAGAAGTCGTCCGCCTCGCGCGAACCCGCGCCACAGGGGCCCGCGTCATCCTCCGCTCCGCCTGCCCCCGCGCAGCCGAGCGACGCTCAGAAGAGCGCCATCCGCGCGGCATGCCGGTCGGACTTCATGGCCAATTGCTCCGGCGTGCAGCCCGGAGGCGCCGCAGCGCTGCAATGTCTGCAACGCAATTCGGCGAAATTGTCCGCGTCCTGCCAAAGCGCGGTGGCCGCGATCGGCGGCGCGCCGGCAGCATCGTCATCCGCTGCACCGGCCGCGAGCGCGCCCGCGCCGGCTGTTGCGCCGCTCGGGCCGATCCCGCCGATGCGCCCGCGCGAGGCACTCGGCATTCTGGCGATGTGCCGCGCCGAGCAGCAAACGATCTGCGGCGGCATTCCGTTCGGCGGCGGGCGTGTCCTATCGTGTCTTGCGGATCACGCGCCGCAATTGTCCTTGCAATGCTACGAGGCGCTCGCGCGCGCGAGCCGATGAGCTAAAGCGCGTAGCAACCATTAGATCGCGGGCTGTCTTTCAGTCCAGGGCATTCCACGCTCGACTGACATTCCTTGTGAGGCGTGATATTCCTTAGCTAGAAGATGGAAAGCGGGAGGATTGCCCATGGGACGATTTTGGATCGCAAGTGATAGCTCAGTAACGATGAGGTCCCGGTTTCGTCTTCGGGCATCGTTGGGCAAACGTGTTTTGCTAGTAGCCGCAGCCTTGCCGTTCCTGGTCGTGCTGGCCGGTATCTTACCGAGACCGGTTGTCGCGCAGGAGTGCACCAACTGCAAAATACCGTCGGGATACACCACAGAAAAGGGAACTTCGGGCGGTGGTTGTATAAACAAGCTGGTGGCCTGCACATGCGCGCCGCCCGGCGGTAAATCCACGAAAAGCTCGCAGGAAATGTGCCTCTATAAGGTTTCCGTGGGAGGAAATCTCCACTCGGTTCTTACTCCGAGTACTCCCAGCAAGCCCTAACTACGTCTAAGGATGACGAACTGCCGCGCTTGTAAAAGATTGTCGCGGCCGATCTCCCTCCGCCGCGCCTGCGAGCGGGCCGTCACGCTGGGCATCGGAGAACGCCCGATCTATCGGGCGGAGGGCCTGCCGGATTCTGCGCGCCAACCCGCACCACGCCCTATTGGTGTAGCTAGACTTGGTCCCTATTGGTGTAGCTAGACTTGGTCGCTACACCTTGCCGGCCAATGCATCGCAGCAAAATGACTTCTTATTTGATCACCTCGCGTGCGAACGCTGATCGTGTCGAACGAGGCGAGATGATGCTCGCGGTCCCGGCAAGCGCGTAGCTTCCCTATCCATTATGATGTCGCGATGATGTCGCGCGGCTATCAGGCGTACAAAGATATCGACCCGATAAAGAAAGGCCTGATGCTCCTCTCGAGCTTGAACGTGCGGTACATAACGCCGGAGAGAATTTTTGCGCGCATATCCCCGCCGTGCACATACGCAATCACGTCGATGACCTACTTGTTCACATAGTAGCTCACGGCAGGCTATCCTGCATAATGGACAAAGGAAGATGCGACTATAACTGGACGACTGGAGGTTATCACAATGCTCAAGGATGATGCCCAGACGTTTGAAATCAAGCCTAGCCCGTCCGGCACGGGTGCCGCGATCATCGGGCTCGACCTGTCGAAGCCACTCGACGGAATAACCTTCAAACGCATCAGCGACGCCTTCAATGAATACTCGGTGCTCGTCTATCGCGACCAGCACTTGACGCCCGAGCAGCACATCGCATTCTCGCGACGGTGGGGACCGCTGCAGGTGAACGTTCGCAACGACTTCAACAAGCCAGGTTATCCGGAAATCTACATTGTTTCGAACATCCTGGTCGACGGGAAGCCGATCGGCTCGCAGGACGCCGGCCGCTATTGGCACACCGACCTCTGCTATCTGCCGAAGCCGACGAAGTGCTCGCTGCTTTATGCCCACGAGCTTCCCGGACATGGCCTCGGCGACACGATGTTCGCCAGCAATATCAGACCTTACCAAAAGCTGCCCGAGTCTGTGAAAAAGCGTCTGGAAGGTAAGAAAGCCGCGAACAGCTACCGGTACATGTACGATCGCAAGGTCGCTGAATTCGGTCTTCGCCCCAAGCTTACGGACGCTGAAAAGCAGAAATACCCGGACGATGCCGTCCATCCAGTGATCCGGACCCATCTGGAGACCGGCAAGAAGTGCATCTTTGTGTGCGAAGGCTATACGACAAAGATCCTCGATATGCCGGGGGAGGAGAGCGAAGAGCTGCTGAAGCTGCTCTTTGATGTCGTACAGAAGCCGGAGAACGTCTACCGTCACAAGTGGCAACTCGGCGACTTGCTGATGTGGGACAACTGCGCTGTCCAGCACAAAGTCAGTTTTGACTATAAGCTGCCGTTGCGCCGCCGGATGGAGCGGACCACGGTGGAGGCCGCACACGTCCCACACTAAGAGGCTGACTGAAAATGAATGCGAGTCATTTCAAGAGGTTGCCGACGACGTCCATCGTTGACCGAAACAAGATGGAGAAGCACATTCGTACGAGAATTCGCGGGTTTCTCGCTATCTGACAAAGTCCGAAAGGTTTGCGAGCGTTGCTCACTAACATATTGATCTTACATCTCAATCATTTTGAGTCAGACTCTAAGGAAGCGCGGAAGAAGCATTCAGAATGGCGTAAGTACTTTTATTACTTCTACAAAGATTGGCACCGCACTTCCTAAGTCTTTATCGATCGATCATCCGCGGAAAATAAATCGGCTAAAGAGGACACGATGTGTCTGAAGAGTAGTAGCGGCGCCGGCAGACATGCTTCGCGCCTGCGCCATGTCCGCTTTTAGCGGACATGGCAGAACAGGAGCCGGATGTCCGCTGAGGGTCCATTGAACGAACCCGCTTGCACGGGAGCGCGCTGCGCGCGGAACGGAGCAAGCGGCGATGGCCGCGCTAACCAACTGATGGAGAGACGCTGACGGGTAGGCGTCCCGTCCTGAGGATCGAGGGGTTGCAGA
>Ga0207416_1003580_pt1 | contig 14633 bp, 8 predicted proteins | sample PaiPotPPM11metaG_FD_184107 | JGI IMG/M metagenome (GOLD analysis project Ga0207416, IMG submission 184107) | Iron sulfur acid spring bacterial and archeal communities from Banff, Canada, to study Microbial Dark Matter (Phase II) - Paint Pots PPM... ...
GTTCGCCTGTCGAGGTGGCAGGAGCCCACCCCGCACTACACGAGCGGGGTCTTTGCCAAGTACGCCGCGCTGGTTTCGTCAGCATCCGAGGGAGCTATCACACGACCAGACGTTGTAGCAAAGCGCTGGTGATCGAAGCGATCAGCAAGGCCCTGGTGCTTGGATCAAAGGCGGGAGTTGATCCGGCCAAAATCTTGCAGGTGCTCGGCGGGGGCCTTGCTGCCAACCGGGTGATGGAACTGCGTGGAGCGAGCATGCTTGCCCATGATTTTACTCCTGGTGGCCGCCTCCGCTTTCACCATAAGGACCTCGGCTTTGCACTAGAGACGGCCCGCAGATATGGAGTATCGCTTCCAGTGACGGCACTGGTGGACCAGATGTTTGCTTCCCTGAGGTCAGAGGGCGCGGCGATCTCGACCATTCTGCCCTGCTGACCTATCTGGAAGACCTCGCCGCTCATCACATCGGGCAGGGATGATAGTGAAGTTTAGGGTGCGCGGCAAGGACAGATGTACAGTTTCGAAGAGCAAAGGAGTGTAGCTGTGGCCGGAAGCAGCCGACCTATCCGGATTGATGCCACATTGCTGTCCCGGTACATAGAGGTCCTCGGCACCATCGGCTGGCAGCCGCAGGGCGGCATCGTGCGGCCAGTGTACAGCCAGGCCTGGGTGGTGGCGCGCGAGCAACTGGTCGAGTGGATGCACGCTGCTGGCCTGGAGGTGTACGGGGATGCGGTGGGCAACCTCTTTGGCAGGCTGCGTGGTAGTGCTGAGGCGGGAACCGTCCTCACCGGCTCCCATTTCGATACCGTGCCATTCGGCGGCAAGTTTGATGGCGCCCTGGGCGTCCTGGGGGGACTGATAGCACTGCGGGCGCTGCGCGAGCAGGCAGGGCAACCGCGGCGTTCCCTGGAGGTGGTGGCGCTGTGCGAAGAGGAGGGGAGTCGTTTCCAGGCCCACTACTGGGGCACGCGCGCCATACTGGGGCTGATCGAGGCGGACGAACTGGAGCGCCTGCGCGATGAGCAGGGCGTCAGCATCGCTTCAGCGATGCGGGACGCTGGTCTTGCGCCAGAACGCTACCGCGAGGCCGTGCGAGGCGACCTGGAGACCTTTCTCGAACTGCACATCGAGCAAGGCCGCGTGCTGTACGAGGAGCGGGTACACCTGGGGATCGTCGAGGCGATTGTTGGTCTGCACCACCGGCAGGTCACCGTCAGGGGCAGGGAAGACCATGCCGGCACGACGCCGATGGACATGCGGCGCGACGCGTTGCAAGGGGCGGCGCACATGGCCACCGAGATCACGAGGCTGGTCGAGCAGGAGGGGCGACCGGCCGTGGTCACGCTTGGCAAATGGAGCGTGAAACCTGGAGCAGTGAATGTCGTCCCGCAGGAAGTGAGTTTCTCCATCGATGTGCGCCATCCCAATGAAGATACGAAGCAGCGCCTGGTGGCCGCGATGCTGGCGCGCTGCGACACGATTGCGCGCGAGCGAGGGCTGACGCTTTCGAGCGAGATCACGCAGGAGAGCCACCCCAGCCAGATGGACGCCGCCCTCCGGTCGGTACTCATACAGGCCGCTAAGACCTGTGGGGCAAGCTGGAAGGCCATGCCGAGTGGGGCCGGACATGATAGCCAGGAGATGGCTCGCCACCTGCCAACGGCCATGCTTTTCGTGCCGAGTCAGGAAGGGCGCTCGCACAGCGCCGCCGAGTACACCTCACCGGAGGATGCCGCACTCGGCGCGACGGTGCTGGCAACGGCCCTCTACCGCTTAGCGTACTAAGTGCTTTCCTCCCGAAGTGCCGCCTGCCAGGCATGCACCGGCGGGACCTCTTCCAACTCTGACTTTGTTGGAACATCGATGAAAGTGGGTTTATCACCCTGCATGGCCTCAGTGATGGCAGCGTCTAGTTGATCGGGATGGGTGATGCGCACACCGCGTATGCCAAAGGCCTCGGCGATGGCCACAGCATCCATTTTGCTCGTGAAATCGACGCCCAGGTAGCGCTCGCCGTGGTACAACTTCTGGAGCATCTTGATCCATCCAAAGCTGCCGTTGTTGAACAAGATGATGGTGATGGGCAGGCGCAGGCTGGCGATGGTCGCCAGTTCCATGCCCGACATGCCGAACGAGCCATCTCCCACAAGGCCAACGATGCGCTCGGAAGGCCTGGCAAATGCCGCGCCGACGGTTGCGGGGAGCGCATAGCCCAGGCCGCCGTGAGCCCGGGGGATGACGATGGAACGCCCGGCACGCCTGGTGCGGAACTGGGCCGCCGTGAATGGAGTCATCGTGCCGGGGTCGGCGACGACCACCACGTCGTCTGGCGTGCGCTGCCACAGGGTATCAATCACGCGCTGGGGCATCAGCGGGACCTCATCGCACGCCGCCCGCTCGGCCACCTCCGCCCAGAAAGGCGCGGCCCGCTCGACCAGCGCCTGGGGCGTCCACTGGCGCTCCGGGGCGCTGGTAGCGCGGCTGCTGATAATTTCCAGGAACGCTGCGAGCGACTCCTTCAGGTCGCCACAGGCGGCTCTCGCCGTCGGCACATTGTTCCCCAGTTCTGTCGGATCGACATCGAGTTGGAGCACGGTCACAGCTTTTCCAGGCGCGGGAATCTCACCTTTCAGGGTGACGAGCGAGTTGACTTTCGTGCCCAGGTACCAGATGCAGTCGGCCTCCGCCAGCAAGCGGTTGGCGTAGGGACGCCCGCCGTTGCCGCCGATTACGCCAATGCTCCAGGCATGTGTTTCATCGATGCTGCCCTTGCCGTTGATGGTCGTCGCAACCGGAATATGCAGGGCCTCGGCGATGCGCGTAATCTCCTGCCAGGCCCCCGAAAGCACCACTCCACCTCCCGCGACAATCACCGGGCGCCGTGCTGCCAGCAGAACGTCAAGCATCGCTTCGAGTGAGGCGCGGGGAGCTTGCGTGCGATAGGAGGGATAGCACCGGCAGGTCGGTTCCGCGTATACGGCCGGGGAAGGAACCTCCTCGTGCAGTACGTCTTCTGGAAGAACGACGTGTACTGCCCCTCCACGACCACTGGTGGCCGCGCGGAAGGCTTTACGCACAATATCGGGGAGCATCTGCGGGCGTTTCACCACCGCGCTCCACTTTGTGGCGGCCTCTAAAAGACGCTGCTGATCAATAGCTGTGAGCGTTCCCTTGCCCTCGTCGGTGATCGGTACGTCGGAGGTGAAGACGATCAGAGGGATCGAAGAGCCATTGGCTTCGGCCACCCCTGGAACTACGTAGGTTGCGCCACCGCCGCTTGGAGCCTCCGTGACACCCGGTTTGTACGCCAGGCGGGCGTAGGCGTCGGCCATGAACGAGGCCCCACGCTCATCACGCGCCAGCACATGCCTGATCTCGCCGCGAGCCTCGTGGAGCGCGTCGTAGAGCGCCATCGAGGTATCGCCTGGAACCCCGAAGATGTATTCAACTCTGTACTCCTTGAGCATTTCGACGAGAGCCTGGGCGGTGTTCATGATTTCTCCTCAAATTTCTTCCGGCATGGAGGGGATACACTCATTCTAGTGGGATTATACCATGTGCCACATGATCGCCCGCGTGAAAGCTCCGGCCCCCGCGCTATTGGCCGTCGGCTTTGCAGGTGCAGATAAGCCAATATCTCAGGCCTGACATGGTATGATGATGTCGGCGGGTGACGACCGCGCGGCAACAAAGTCGATCGACGAAAGCGGATCAGGAGGACGAAGAACTATGTACGCTACTTCACTGCGCTGCGTTTTCTGCAGCGCCGAGTATCCCTTGACCCATCGGGGTCCCTGTGCGAGCTGTGCTCGGCCCGGAGAGGAGAGCGCCCTTCACGAAACCCTCGCGGTCCAGTATGACGTGGCTACACTCAAACACCGGTTGGACCGCGCGGAGCTGGCTCGTCGTCCCGCTGGATTGTGGCGCTATCGCGAGCTGCTGCCGGTGGTTGATCCTGCGTTCCGCATCGAACTCGGCGCGGGCGGGACACGGCTTGTTCCTCTCGCGCGGATTGCCGAGGTCGCCGAGGGCCACAGGCTCTTGCTGAAGGTGGAGGGATCTAATCCTACCGGATCGTTCAAGGATCGACCGATTGGCGTGGCGGCCAGTGTTGCCCTGGAGCAGGGGGCGCGCGGGCTAGCCTGCCTGACCTCCGGCAACATCGGCTCGGCTATGGCAGCTGTAGCCGCGAAGGCGGGTGTCCCCGCGTTGGTTCTGCTGCTGGGAGCAGCCGGCCTGGCCGACCAGGGGGCCACGGTCAACGTCGAGAAGTACGTACAGATCAGCGCCTATGGGTCCAGGGTCCTCACGCCCATCGGCAACCTGGCACGCCTCTACGCCCTTGCCGACCGCATCGAGGCCGAACTGGGCTGGTCGTTTCTGCACAATGTGCAGGCCTATCAGGCCGAAGGGGACAAGACAACCGCCTTTGAGATCTGCGAACAGCTTGGCTGGCAGGCTCCCGCTGCGGTATTTGTGCCGACGGGAACGGGGACAAATCTCTTTGGCCTGTGGCAGGGCTTCGTCCTCTTCAAGGAACTGGGATTTATCGACACACTCCCGCGCGTGTTTGCTGTCCAGCCAGTCGGGGCGGCCTCGCTAGTCGACGCCTGGGAAGCGCACCAGGCCGTCCCTTCTGTCCTGGCACGCATTGAGCCGAATCTGGCGCCGCCCATCAGCCACCGCGTTAGCGGATACCACGCTTATCGGGCCATGCAGGAATCAGGGGGCGGTGCGGTAGCAGTCACCGACGAGGAGATGCTGGCAGCGCTGAAGGACCTCGCCTCTTACGAGGGAATCTACGCCGAGACGGCCAGCGCGGCTGCGTTGGCCGGCATACGGCGCGCGTTGGCGACCGGCCTGCTCGATGTAGAGGAGGGACGCCGGGCCGGCGTCGTTGGCATCCTAACCAGTCATGGCTTGAAGAACAGCCTGGCGCTGGCCGGAGTATTTCCTCCGCCGCCACTGATTGAAGGGACATGGGAGATGCTGCGAAGCTCCCTTGAATCGATATAGAGGGACACCGTTCCCATCGCCACTGTTTGTCCTCGTAACAAAAATTGGGGACAACAAAATAAAAATAGTGCGATTTACTATCGATGGTAAATCGCACTATTTCTCAACGGAACCGACGGGAGTCACATGATCCGCAACAACGCCAGCGTGACAGTGTGGCAAGTAGAAAAGCGGTATCTCTTGCTCAGGTATAACATATTTGGCCTACTAGCAAGCCATAAAGAATACTAGTGAGTGTATAAGATACCCTGTGCTATCGGCGTAACTCCTTATGACAAGCTGCTGATCAGAGTCTTAGACATGCTTCTGTGCTGCTGAACAAGTTTGGATCGTGGCATTGATGCTTCCAGCTTAAAAGCGGAGTCCTTTGCCTCAATCGCGATGCACAATACTGCTTTTGCTTGAGACTCTGACGTGGAGGAGCATTTACCAGGCAGCTGCCCAGATGCCGAATTCGTTGCCGTCGGGGTCGGTAAACTGCGCCCATTTGCCCCAGGGTTCCGTATTCAGCTCTTTGGAAAGAGTGACCCCACGAGCCTTGAGCATTGCACACGTTTCTTCGATATTGTCGGTATGCAAGACGTAGCCAGTGAAGCCCGTTTTGTCGCCGCCACTCTGGCCGCGCAGGCCAAGCATGAGATGGGTTTGCGCTCCGGGAGGAGCAACTTCAAGCCAACGCTCGGTTTCGCTCATGGGCTGGTCATCGATTTTTTCAAAGCCGAGCGTATTGACATAGAAGTCGAGGGCTTTGTCTTGGTCGCTGACACCGACACTGATGGTGCCGATTTTCGTGAACACGGATGCCTCCTATTTGTTGATCACAATGATAGCTGCTATCGAACAAGAATTCAATTGCTGGCAAATGCAAACATTCCCTCTATCGAGGGAGGATTGCGTGGGATGAGCAGTCGAGAATTGTCGATGCTTTGCCTTGTTCTTGTTCGGCAGCATAAAAGGATACCGAAACCTTGTTGATCTCGATCACTCAGTTCGCGACTCTATTATAGATGTGTCGAAGAGAATCTGTCAATTTTTGGAGAAACGAAGCAACCGGTGAAATCTGGTTGCGGGGCGAGGATTTGAACTCTCAACCACTTGTTTTTCGGTGCTTGCTGTTTTGTTCTGCCCGCTTCTCTGGCGCGTTCATTGCTTGCTCTTGCGTTCCATTTTTCCCCTGAACCTGCTGGCGTTGCTACACTGTTGCTACATGTTGAGGCTTTGGGATATACGGATTATTGTTGCTCTCCTGTTGAGGAGGCTTAACAATCTTTGAAAAGATCAATTATCCCATCCGAAGCTCTCGAACCAGATGCTGCTTCGATAATTATCGATAGCTTTTCGCACGTAGGGAATTAAATTATCCGGAAGTTGTTCTATGCTGAACCAAGCTAACTGATCGCATTTATCCGGCTCATTATTGATGATCTCACCAGACCATGAAGTTGCAGTCAGAAAGAAATCAATGTATTCTTCGTCTGAGAGGCGGTGCATTACACCCACCACTTGAAGGTCTTGATCTGCCAACTCAATACTGGCCTCTTCTCGTGCCTCGCGAATCATCGCCGTCCTGATCTTTTCGCTGCCTTCGATATGGCCAGCAATAACACTGTAGTTTCCATCCTCATAGCCAGTATTGAAGCGGCGAAGTAAGAGAATACTATCATTGTGGATGAGAAAAAGGTGCACTGTACATAATAATCGAAATCGCTGTTTTTTCATTAAGGTGCTCTTATCGGGACACTTTGATTTACGTGGTATTTCATCAATATACTCATGAACATATTTCCTGGAACCAGAAGTGCTACTAAAATACTAGACATAAGACTAGAACTTTTCCTCACGAAATCCTTATATAATATGAAGCCAATATACCAACCATAATTACTATATGAGATAACTTAATAATTAGCTAATGGTTTTTACTTACGATAACACTAATATGATGAGCTTTTTAATGGAGCGAAGATACGCAATAAGGTAGCAATCATGTTCAGGCCTGTTGTCCTTTTAGCAAGCCAATGAGTGCACTGATTAATAACAGGCCGGGAAATATAAAACAAAAAACAAGCCATAAATGAGCTAAAAAACCAATTATGATTGCGACGGTAAGGGAGGTAAAAGAGAATCCGAATGCAAGCCAGTTTTTACGGATCAAGCTGCCAAAATGGGAAAATATGCCCAGGGAAATTTGCCAGATCAGTACATCAGTTCCAATCGAGACACCTAGCAGATAGCAGCCAACTGATAGTAGGGGAGAGATAAATAAGCTAGTAACAAAGATGATGGGCATCTCTGTCCACTTAACTGATTGCCTGTTTTTGCAGAGCCATCGTCTTAGTCGTTTGCGTTTGGAATAGTTACCCACACTACTTGCATTTTTCAAAGCCTCATAGAGCTCTAGCGCACTCTGGTAACGATCTAGAGGGTTTTTCGCTAATGCCTTGAGCAGCACGCGCTGTATAGCCGGCTCAATACCCATGGCTTTCATATGTCGGGTCGGTACAGGTGCATACAGGTGCTTATAGGCGATCTCACTATGAGTGCCGGAAAAGGGAGGACGACCAATGAGCCACTCGTAAACAACGATACCCAACGAATAGACATCACTAGCAGGGGTTTGTATGCCCTCTGTAAATCGTTCAGGAGCCATGTAGCTTACAGTGCCGACAGGCACGTGTGAGTAGTGAGGACCAGTATGTTCGATAAATGCTACAGTAGCAAAATCGCTGAGGAGGATGTTACCATTATCATCCAGCAGCATATTCTCTGGTTTCACATCTTGATGGATGAGTTTGTGCGAATGCATCAGAGTGAGAGCTGCAGTTACTTGACCAATATAGTCAATGATTGTATCCCATGGAAGCCTGACATGTTGACCATGTACTTGCCGTAGAGAGCCGTTTTTTATGTAGGGCATAACAATGTAGGGGATTCCGTGCTGGATATTGCAATCAAGAATTGGGATAATGTTGCGATGCCTGAGATGGTTGGCGATCAGGGCTTCTTGTAAGCTCCTGCGCACTGCCTCCTTATCACGTGGATTCACGTAAATGTTCAGGACTTTCACGGCTGCTGGAGTGCCAAGCCAGATGTGTACAGCTCTGTATACGTTGGCAAAACCTCCACTGCCGACCATCTCGAGCAGTTTATAGCTTCCAAACACCGATCCGGTAAAATCCTCCATATTTTTCTCCTTTCCAGGCACTCGTTGACTGGATGGACCAACACCATGTAGTCTAGAGAAAAATAACAAGATTGATTATTTGGCCGTTTTTATCAGCCTGTTTGCCAACCTAAACTACGGAAAAGAGAAAAATACGTATGATGGGAATTAACTACAAAAGGTTATTTCGCATCTCCTCCTCTTTTTTCTTTTGGCTAAAATTTGTTTTACAAAGCATCTCTTTGTAAAATATAGGAAAATATTGTATACTGAAAGTTTACTTGGGAAGAAGCTGATTGTCAAGAATAGCTGTGCCTATTAGGAAGAAATGTAGGCAGAAATATGTGAAAAAGATGTGAAAATGAGCTAATTATATGTTATACTGAGGAGGATAGTTTACTCGTAACTTCTTTCGGAAGTTATATATGACTATAAAAGCAGTTCGTTCGTTTTACTTTTGAAATACCTCTTAGGAGCTTTTCATGGAAAGTTTTACTTCAGCACTTAAACGGTGGAGATATAGCGCTGTCGGTGTGAATAGCCCAAGCGGCTGAATCTTCCATTCGCAGGATGCTTTTCTTCTATCTGAAGTCGGAAGAATCTATTTCTACAGATTGGGTGTTGAAACGATTAAATATAGAAAATGAGTAACACTATGGAAAATTTGGAAGACTTCGAAAGCTTTAAGATGGTCCTAGAGGAATTTCGTGAGGCCCGAGGATTTGGTAAGAAAGAAATGGCGATTCGTGCCAATCTATCGCCTTCCTATATCACCCATCTAACAGGTGGAGCACGTACGCCTTCAGAAAAAGTCGTGCATGCGCTAGCTGAGGCTTTGGAATTGAACATAGAAGAAAGAATTCGGCTCTTTAAGTCAGCTGGTTACGCTGCTTCTACAGCAACGGTCTTTATTAGTAAAATGCATGACGAAAACAGCAGGCGAGATTGGGGTGAAGCTCCACACATAAATATGTTTCGTGGGCGTGAAATAGAGGTGAGTCAGTTACGGAGGTGGATTGAGGTTGATCGTTGTCAGGTGGTTGCAATCATAGGTATAGGAGGAACTGGAAAGACAATGCTGGCGACTTACGTCGCGGAGAATGTGGTATCCAAAGATTTTGATTATATCCTGTGGCGTTCGTTACAGCATGCTCCAAGGATAGAGACAATATTACAAGACGCTATTTCTCTGTTCTCTGGCAGGCAGCAAAAAGCCTTTCAAGCTCTTGAGCGTCTAACGGATGATATCGACGGTCAAATAGCGCTGCTCATAGACTTCTTGCAAGAGCATAGATGTTTGCTGATTCTTGACAATTTCGAGTCGGTTCTCGAAGATAAAGATCGCACTGGAAATTACCGAGGTGGATATGAAAAATATGGGAAGCTGCTACAACGTATTGGTGAAGTCAAGCATAGAAGTTGTCTACTTCTTACTAGCCGTGAGAAACCAAGTGAGATGCTGCGTATAGAGGGGAAGGCTTCTCATACACGTTCGATGCTTCTGAGCGGTATAAAAAAAGAGGATGCCCGTCTCATCCTTGAAGACGAAGACCTAGAGGGAACTGATAGCGAGTGGGAAGAATTTATTGAACATTATTCGGGTAACCCGCTCGCGTTGAAGTTGGTAGCTGACACTATCCGAGTGCTTTTTGATCGGTCAATAGGGGCTTTTCTCGGAACGGGTGAAACGGTCTTCGGAGGCATCCACCAACTTCTGGACGAACAGTTCTCGCGTCTATCGCCATTAGAAAGCACTATTATGTATTGGCTGGCAATTGAAGGCCAGGAAGTATCGATGGTTGAGTTAGAAAAGGATTTTGCTTATCCTATATCGAAAAGAGAATTTCTTGAGGCTGTAGAAGCTCTGCTGCGACGTTCTATGATTGAAGCTCGCAAGGGAGCAACATTTACCTTGCAGCCAGTCATTATGGAATACGTCACCGATCGATTTGTTGAGCAGATTTGTTTCGAGATAGACGAAGGAAAAATCAGAGAAGGACTATTCTTTAGTCACGCTTTAATGAAGGCTCGAGCAAAGGACTATATCAGAGATTACCAGGTAAAACTCATTCTCAAACCTATAGCTTATCGGTTGCTTGCTACTTACGAGCAGAGTGGAAGCGAAAAAAAGCTTAGGGAGATGCTCGAATCGTTGCGTGAGCGCAGTACTTCTCCTTTCTTAGGTTATGCAGCAGGAAACATTCTTAATCTCCTTGTATACCTGAATGTTGACCTTAGGGGATATGACTTCTCTTATCTTCCCGTGCGGCAAGCCTACTTCCAGGGAATATCGCTACGTGATGTGAATTTTACCGGAGCGGATCTCTCCGAATCGGTTTTTACGGATACCTTTAGTAGTATTTTTGCAGTTGCTTTAAGTAATGATGGAATGTTGCTAGCAGTAGGAACTGCAAATGGCGAGATCAGACTTTGGGATACGACTACTTTCAGCCTAAAAAGATCCTTGCAGGGTCACACTGAGTGGGTACGTTCAGTAGCTTTCAGTCCTGATGGGACAGTACTCGTAAGTGGCAGTGAGGATCAGACGGTGCGTTTGTGGGATGTTCACACGGGAAAATGTCTCAATACACTGAAAAAGCATAGTGGTAGGGTCTATTCCGTTGCATATAGTCCAGATGGGAGTAAAGTGGCCAGCGGGAGTGAGGACAGAACAGTTTGTGTCTGGGAAGTTGAGAATGGGGAATGTTTACAGGTACTACAAGGACATGAAGGTCGTGTGTACTCCGTTACCTTTCATCCGAAAGGGGATGTCATTGCGAGTGGTTCGTTCGACGGAAAGGTATGCTTATGGCAAGCCTGTTCCGGTGAAAGAGTGGCAACTCTCTCTGGTCATACTAGTAGGGTACGGTCGGTAGCTTTCAGTGCAGATGGGTCGATGCTCGCCAGCGGTAGCGGTGATCAAACGGTGCGTCTGTGGAATAGTGAAACCCATGAATGTTTTAAAATACTGCTGGGACATGCCGAGTGTGTCTGGTCAGTAGTATTCAGCCCAGATGGACAGGCTCTTGCAAGTGGGAGTGACGATAAAACGATTCGTGTGTGGGATATTCCGAGCGGGCAATGCCGCAGAATACTCCAGCGCTACGAGAATGACGAACCATACGGCAATAAAGCATACTCGATCGCTTTCAGTGTGGACGGTAATATGATCGCAAGCGGCTGTGATGGTCAAATAGTACGACTCTGGGATGCCACAAACGGCAAGTGCTTGAAGACCTTGAGAGGTTATGTTAGCAGAGTCTATGCGGTAGCTTTTAGCCCTGATGGAAACACAATCGCTGGGGGGTATGAGGATAAAACGATACGTTTATGGGATATTCAGGATATACAAACACCCGATTATAGGACACTACATGCACACGAGCATTGGGTCTGGTCAGTAGCTTTCAGTCCTGATGGCAGTATGTTCGTAAGCGGAAGTGAAGACAAGACAGTGCGTTTATGGAGCACTGCTACAGGTCAGCAGCTCAAGATCTACTCGGAACACGCCAATAGAGTCTACTCGGTCGCCTTTAGCCCTAAAGGGGATAATCTGATTGCAAGCAGCAGCGGGGATCAGACAGTAAAGTTGTGGAAAGCAGGAAGTGATTTATCAATTAGAACGTTTGATGGCCATACAAGCAGGGTCTATTCAGTCGCTTTTAGCCCTAGTGGGACAATGCTTCTGACCGGAAGTGATGATCAGACTGTAAGGCTTTGGGATATAAATACTGGCAGGTGTCTAAGGAGGATGGAAGATCCTAGTGGCCGTGTGCGATCCGTTGCGTTCAGTCCCGATGAGCAAACGATAGCGGAGGGCAGTGAGGATTCCAGTATAAAAATCTGGAATTTACAAACGGGTGAATGTCTAAGAACACTCCGAGGACATAGAGGTCGGGTACGCTCGGTCGCTTATAGTCCTGACGGGAATAAGATTGCTAGCGGAGGTGAAGACGGCACTATCATCATTTGGGATGTGCTTATGGGCAAATGCGACTTCATTCTGAAGGGTGAGGGTGGCCCTATCTATACTATCGCTTTCCATCCGTTAAAGCCGATAGTGGCTGGTGGTTGCCTTGATGGGACCATCAGGTTGTGGAATTGGCATACAGGGAACAATTTAAAGGCATTAAAAAGTGATCGACCATATGAACGAATGAAAATCGACCGTATCACAGGATTGAACTCAGGTGAGATAGCCGTATTGAAAGCTTTGGGGGCATCTGAAAGCTAAACATTGTAAAAGAGCGAAAACTCAAGAATAATTTTTTATAACTATTTTTGGGTTTTCGCTCCACTTGTTGCCCAATTAAAATGGCGTAGTTTGGTTCATCATCGCCTGAACCCGATAAACGGAGATATTCTTTAAACCGAGATCATAGGCCAAGAGAAATATCTTTTCTACATCATCAACTGTTGCCTTGTGAGGAAGGTTTACTGTTTTAGATGCAGATTCATCTACGACTCCGTGCATGCCTGCTATCTCGGCTACCATGCGTACTTGCGCTTCAGGCGCAATCTCTGTTGCCATCTTAAGGCGATCACGAACTGAACTTGGTAAGACGCTTATATGCTGAAAACTTCCAGAACGTATTGCCTCCCAACAAACATCTTCTATGATTGTTTCATTTGCTTGTAACTTTACCGTAAGGAAATCCTTGATTGGTTGGTGGATATGACCCTTACTATCAGTGAGGCTCAAAAATGGTTCTATAGAGGAGGTTGTATCGAGCAAACGGGAAGCACGTCCTGTTGGGGGGAGGGCGGTGGTCGAGATATTACGTAGGCCTTTACCTCGGATAGTATTTGCTAAAGTTACCCACTCTTCTGATGAAACGGTGTTTGTGGGGTAATGACTATACTTCTCTTCAAGAAAGTGTCCGCTTAGATATTTATTTAACGATGGAACGTCCATTGCCGTACAGGAACCGCGTTGTTCTGCCAATTCCGTAGAAGCGCATTTAGAAGTATAACTGATGAATGAGAGAATATCTCTTGTTAGGCTCCTCGCTTCTGGTGTTTCGTAAGAAAGATCGAAAGCCAGTAACATATCTGCTAATCCACAGACTCCTATACCTATTCTACGTTTCATCCTCGCGATATCAGCGCTCACCTTTGTCGGATAGCGTGGAATACTATATTCTACTGCATTATCGAGAACCCGCGTGAGTAGGCATGTCACTTCTTGGAGTTCATTGTAGTCAATCATAGCAGATGCACCATAACCACGCACAAAGCGGTGCAAGTTAAGGTATCCGAAGTGGCATGTCTCTCCTTCTGCAAGTCCCATCTCAGCACAAGGGGGTGTGCTGACGAACTCGCTGATCCCAGCTAGAGGATTATCTCGATTCATCCTATCCAGGAAGATCAGACCTGGCTCGCCGTTATACCAAGCGTTTTCCGCCATTTGTCGGAGAAGGCCACGAGCATTGATAGATGTACCATCAGAAAGAAGGAATTTCTCGTCTTGCTTTGCCTTATCCATGAATTGTTCCGTAATATCAACAGATATGTTGAAATGACTCATATTGGTCTGGCGTTTGCACGCGATGAATGCCTGTATTGCCGGGTGTGAAATATGGAGCAAGCCCATATTACCGATATAGCGATCATATTTACCAGTTGCGGTTTCGTTAGAGGACAGATTATTAAGCCAGCGAAGTAATGAAACAGGATAAGGAGAGCTTGTAAGGTTAAATCCTGAACCCATATTTTGTCGATAGTATGAGCAGATTGTTTCCTCCATAATAGTATTCCCAGGTATGAGTAAATCAACTGGGATGATAGCGCAGGAAGCTAATGCAGACTGATATCGACCAGCATTGGTGAGTATAGGAGTTCCGAGCATGCAATAGCCTTCCACCAGATGCTCCGCAAACTGATATTTCATTTGTTTTATTCTTTCCTTAGGAGTATTAAAAGAAGACTCTACTAAAAAGAGTGTATCTATTACTCTTCTAAGCAAGTCTTGAGGAGTTTCGGTTTGAGAGAGAATCGCTCCATTTAACAATACTTCCCAGGCTGTTGGTGATGGAATATAGGATGGTAGGCTGATGGCATCCAGTGTTGCTTTTTCTACTTCATCGCTCTGTATCATAATAACCTCACTACGTGTACGTATCACTACTTTCTACTTACCCTCAATCAGATCTTTCGCTCGGTAAATTTTCAAGATTGAAGGGCTCATAGGAGGAAATGTTAGTTATATAGTTTATGAACTTCGCAACTGCTAGCTGGTTAAGAATACCTTAACAAAGTGGTTAAGATTTGTCTAATATGGTTGAGATTTTTAAACGTAGTAACTTTGTTTAGGTAACTGCTTATTTACCGAAATTTGGCCCCAATTAGTGGCAGAGAACCACAAGAAAGGAGCTTGCCAAAAGAAGAATGATGAGCCATACCTATCCTAGAGTGAAAACTTAGCGATAGGAGGAGCATCATCATGAACGAAT
>Ga0207416_1003581_pt1 | contig 14629 bp, 10 predicted proteins | sample PaiPotPPM11metaG_FD_184107 | JGI IMG/M metagenome (GOLD analysis project Ga0207416, IMG submission 184107) | Iron sulfur acid spring bacterial and archeal communities from Banff, Canada, to study Microbial Dark Matter (Phase II) - Paint Pots PPM... ...
CGAGCATCACCTTGTCCGTGATCGCCGCGCGCTTGACGTCGATGATGCGATCGTTCGGATCGACGTGTTTGGGGCAGTACGAGCATGCATAGCAGTGCGCGCAGAGCCACAGGTAGTCTTCGGATATCTGCGCGATGCGTTCGGTGCGCTTGGCGTCGCGAACGTCTTCGATAAAGCGATAGGCGTAGGCGATGGCGGCCGGCCCGGCAAACGCCGGATCGACGCTCACGACCGGGCAGAGCGCGTAACAGGTCGCACACATGATGCAGTTCGCCACGTCGACGAGCTTCTTCATGTCGTCGGGTGAGACGCGACGCTCGGTGGCGTGGTCGCTGTCTTTGTCCTTCGCCTGAAGGTAGGGCTTCAGACGCGCATATTTGTCCCAGAACGGGTCCATATGCACGACCATGTCTTTCATGGGCTGGAAATTCGGCATCGGGTCGACTTTGACGACCCCTTCGTCGTTCATCACCGTGTTGCACGGGGTCTTGCATGCAAGGCCCGTGACGCCGTTGATGTTCATCGAGCACGAGCCGCAGATTGCGGAGCGGCACGAACGGCGGAAGCTGATCGATCCGTCGATCTCGGCCTTCGCGTACTCGAGCGCGTCGAGAACGGTCGTGGTTTCCGGGATGTCGACTTCGACGATATCTCGATGAGGGACGGTGTCGGTCGCTTCGTCGAAGCGAAAGATGTCGAGTTTAATCTGTGCCATCTTTTTAATACGTTCTCACTTGCGGATCGAATTGAGTGATCGTCACGCCGCGCGAGTAATCGAGGCGTGGGGTTCCGTCGTCTTGACGCCATGCCAACGTGTGCTTCATCCAGTTCGCGTCGTCGCGCTCGGGGAAGTCGGTCCGCGATTGCGCCCCGCGCGATTCGCGACGATTCAGCGCTCCGGTCGCAAGCGTCAGCGATGCGTCGATGAGGAAATCGGTCTCGAGCGTAGAGACCAGATCGGTATTAAACGTCGTCGATTTGTCCATGACGTAGACGCCGGCATCGAATTCTTTGCGAATGCGCGTCAGTTCATCGACCGCTTTGGTGAGGCCCTGCTCGTCGCGGAAGATGAACGTGTTCTCGCTCATCGTCACGTTCATGGCGTGGCGGAGCTGCGGGGCCCGCGTTCCGCTGGTGCGCGAAAGCAACTCGTGGATCCGGTCTTTTTCGGCTTGGAGCGTTCGGGTTGAGGGTTTGACGTCCGGTGCCGTTTTGATGTATTCGACGGCGTGCTTCGCAGCGCGCGCGCCGAAGACGATCGTCTCGAGCAGCGAATTTCCGCCCAGCCGATTCGCGCCGTGCACGCTGACGCATGCGGCTTCGCCCGCGGCATAGACGCCGGGCACGCGGCAGTCGCCCCACTTGTTGGTTTCGATGCCGCCCATCGTGTAATGCGCGCCGGGGAGAATCGGGATCGGCGTTTCGATCGCGTCCAGGCCGGTAGCGTCGAGCGCTAGTTCGCGAATTTGCGGGAGGCGTTCGAGGATTTTCTCGCGGCCGAGGTGGCGCAGATCCAGCAGCACGCAGCCGTTGACGCCGCGGCCTTCGAGTATCTCGGTCCATTCGGCGCGTGAAACGACGTCGCGGGAGGCCAGTTCGCCCTTATTCGGAGCGTACTTGAACATGAACCGCTCGCCCTCGGCGTTGAGCAGGTAGCCGCCTTCGCCGCGCGCGCCTTCCGTCATCAGGACGCCGTTTTCTTTTAGCGTCGTCGGATGGAACTGCATGAACTCCATGTCCATGAGCGGGATGCCGGCCTTATAGGCGATGCCCATGCCGTCGGCGGTCGAGGCATATCCGTTCGTGGTCTTGAGGTACATGCGCCCCGCGCCGCCCGTAGCGAAAATGGTGGCCTTCGCGGTGATGAGTTCGAGTTCGCCGTTTCGCATGTTGTACGCGACGACCCCGGCCCCAACGCCGTCTTCGATGGCCAGCGCCGTGCAGAAGTACTCTTCGTAGACTTTGACGCCGAAACGCTCGAGCTGCTCCCAGAGGGTGTGAAGGATCACCAGACCCGTAACGTCGGCTGAGTAGCAGGTGCGCGGCGATCCGGCGCCGCCGAAGGGGCGCTGCGCGATCCGTCCGTCGGGTAGGCGGGAGAAGATGCAGCCGCGGTGTTCGAGCCAGATGATTTGCTTGGGTGCATCCTCACACATGGCCTCGGCCGCGTCTTGGTCGGCCAAATAGTCCGAGCCTTTGATCGTATCGAACGCATGCGCCGCAGGGGAGTCTTCTTCGCGATTACCGAGCGCCGCATTGATGCCACCCTGGGCAGCGCCGGAGTGGCTGCGGACCGGATGCATCTTGGAGACGATGGCGACATCGGCGCCTGCTTCGGCGGCTTCAACCGCCGCGCGCATACCGGCTAATCCGCCGCCAATAACGACTACGTCGTGCTTGATCACGTGTGCCTTTCCCGGAAATGGAACGGAGCTCGGGAGACCCGAGACCGCACTAGGACCTTTGCTTCTTTATACTATTCCCAGATTGGTGATCCCCACGACAATGGTAGGGAAGGCGCGTCTATGCGTCCTGGGCGCCGAGCTCGCCGGGGGCGGGGAGGCCCTGGGCCTTGAGATTACGCTCGTAAAACCGGTACTGGTTTTTACCCGCTTGCTTGGCCTTGTACAGGGCTTCGTCGGCGGCGAAGAAGAGCGTCTGGCCGTCGATGCCGTCGGATGGGAACATCGCGACCCCGATCGAGGTCGCCAGCCCGTTGCGCCGCAGGGAGGCCATGATGCGCTCGACCCCCTGAACGGTCTGCGAGCGGTCGCTCTGTGCCATGACCAGCACGAACTCGTCGCCCGCATAACGAGCGATGATGTCGCCCTTACGGGCGCTCTTTTTCAGCACTTGCGCGAAGCGCTTGAGCGCGAGATCGCCCAGGCTGTGTCCGCCCGAGTCGTTGATTTTTTTGAGGTCGTCCAGATCGAGAATGATAAACGCGAAGGGCGTGTCGTAACGCTCGGAGGTATGGAGCTCGCGGTCGAGCATTTCGTTGAGCGCTCGGCGGTTGGGGATGCCGGTTAAACTGTCGGTGTGCGCCAAGCGCTGGGTCTCTTCGAGCAGACGGCGCGTCTCCTCGTACAGTCGCGCGTTCTCGACCGCGATCGCCGCCTGGGAAGCGAAATCGAGCATCACGCGCAATTGGTTTTCGGTAATCTCTTCGCCCGGCGGATCGTCGGCATACAGCATCCCGCGTACCACGTCGCGCGCGACGAGCGGCGCCACGCAATACGAGCCTCGTCCCTCGGCCAAGGGTGCATCGGCGTCGTCGGCGCCGCCATAGGCAAGCTGCAGATCGCCGTGCGCGACATCGTGAAGCGTGGAACCTTGGCGGTACTCTCGGGGATCGAGAGAGTGTACGACGTTGCCGTTAAGGTCGGACTCGAGTCGTCGAACGACGGCGCCGCCCTCGATCACGTCGAAGAGGATCACGCGCTTGAATTTGAGGGCTTCCACGACGCCGCGAAGCACCATCGAGAGGATGTCGTTGATCTCCAAGGTGGAGTTGATGGTGGAGAAGACTTGTTGGAGAACGAAGAGTTCCGCATTCTGTTGGGCGTACTCATCTCGCTCGGCCTCGACCATGGCAACACGAAGCCGCAGCCGCTCTATCTCCGTTTTGAGATCGGCGGCCGAACCAAGGCCAGGGTCATCCGACAGGTTGGCGCCCATCGATTAAGGTAACGTCACGATTTCGTTCACACTTTAGGCTTGGATTGTCAAGCGTCTGCCATAGGGGCTAGGTTGAGTCAGTTCGTTCACCTCCACGTTCATTCCGAGTACTCCCTGCTCGACGGCGCCTGCCGGGTCGATCGGCTCTGCCGGCGCACGGCCGAGAATGGGGCCCCCGCCGTGGCCCTCACCGATCACGGGGTCATGTACGGGGCGATGGAGTTTTACTACGCCGCCCGCGATGCGAAGCTCACACCGATCGTCGGCTGCGAAGCGTATATCGCGCCCCGCGGCCGATTCGACCGAAGCGTTCGCGACGAGGCCCACGTAACGCTGCTAGCGGCCGACCTTATAGGCTACAGGAACCTCACGGCCCTGATTTCCAAGGGCTTTCTGGAGGGGTACTACTACAAGCCGCGGATCGATCTCGATTTGCTGGCCGAGCACAACGACGGCTTGATCGTGCTCTCGGGCTGCATGTCCGGGTTGGTCGCATCGCCGTTATTGAAGAACGATTACGAGACGTCGGTGAAAAACGCCAAGACGTTCGTCGAGATCTTCGGAGATCGGTTCTACATCGAGGTGATGCGCCACGGCATGCCCGAGGAAGACATCATCAATACGGGCCTCGTGAAGGTCGCCCGGCAGTTGAACATTCCGATCGTCGCGACCAACGATTCGCATTACCTCGACCAACGTGACGCTCCGGCGCACGACGTGCTGCTGTGCATCGGTACGGGCAAGACGGTCTCGGATACGAGCCGTATGAAGTTTTACTCCGACCAGTTTTACGTCAAATCCAACGAAGAGATGCGCGAACTATGGAAAGATCTTCCCGAGGCCTGTGACAACACGGTCAAAATCGCGAACCGGATCGACATCAAGATTCCCGAGAAAATCTTTCATCTGCCGCAGTATCCGGTCCCGCAGCCGTCTCCCGAGCGCGAACGTACGGCCGAATCTTACCTCGCGGAGATCTGTGAGACCGGGTTGGTCGAGCGCTACGGTGCCGAGCGAGCGGCGAGCGACCGGACGCTACGGACGCGCCTGGATTACGAACTCGACGTCATCGTGAAGATGGGGTTTGCTTCATATTTCTTGATCGTGTGGGATTTTATCAAGTACGCCCGCGATCACGACATTCCGGTGGGCCCGGGCCGTGGTTCAGCGGTCGGATCGCTGGTCGCCTATTGCCTGAAGATTACCGATTTGGATCCGCTGAAGTTCAATCTGTTCTTCGAGCGTTTTCTCAATCCCGATCGTATCTCGATGCCCGATATCGACACGGATTTTTGCGTCGAGCGCCGCGACGAAGTGATCGCATACGTAACTGAAAAATACGGCAAGGACCGGGTCGCGCAGATCGTCACGTTCGGAACGATGGCCGCGCGGGCCGCTATTCGCGACGCCGGGCGAGCCCTGGGCGTTCCGTTACCCGAGGTCGATCGCATCGCAAAACTGGTCCCGTCGGGCCCCGGCGGCCTCTCGATCGCCGAAGCCCTCGAGCAGATTCCCGACCTCAAGCTCATGTATGCTTCCAGCCCCCAGACGCGCAAGCTGCTCGATACCGCCAAAGACATCGAGGGCCTCGCGCGCAACGCCGGTACGCATGCGGCTGGAGTCGTCATTTCGGCCGGCCCGTTGATCGATTACGCGCCCCTGGTCAAGTTCAACGACGGCGGCGTCAACACGCAGTACGATATGGTCTGGGTGGAAAAAATCGGCTTGCTCAAGATGGATTTCTTGGGCCTGCGCAATCTCACGGTCATGAACAATGCGGTCAAGGAGATTCGGCGCATCGAACGGCCGGATTTCGACCTTGCGAAGATCCCCGACGACGATCGCCGCACCTACGACATGCTCGGGCGGGGCGAAACGATGGGCGTCTTTCAACTCGAGTCGGACGGGATGAAACGCGTCTGCACCGAGCTCAAACCGTCGCGCTTCGAGGACATCATCGCCTTGGTAGCGCTCTATCGCCCGGGGCCGATGGATTGGATCCCGCAGTACATTAGCAATAAACACGGACGCACCAAGCCGACGTACCTTCATCCGAAACTCGAACCGATTTTGGCCGAGACGCATTCGATCGCGTGCTATCAAGAGCAAGTCATGCAAATCGCGCGCGACGTCGCCGGTTTTACGATGGGCGAAGCCGACGAACTGCGCAAGGTGATGGGAAAGAAGCAGAAGGACAAGATCCCGGTGTACCGCGAGAAATTCATCAGCGGTTCGATGGCGCTTTCGGGAACCACTCGAGAGCTGGCCGAACAGATCTTCGCCTTCATCGAGCCCTTCGCGGGATATGGTTTCAATAAATCGCACGCCGCCGCATACGCGTGGATATCGTATCAAACGGCGTATCTCAAGGCGAATCACCCGCTCCCGTATTTAAGCGCGCTGATGACGTCGGTCAAAGATAAGACCGACAAGATGGTGGAATATCTCGAAGAGGCCAAGAAAATCGGCATCACCGTTATGCCGCCGGACGTCAACGAATCGCTGGTGGATTTCGCGGTGGTCGGCGACCGCATTCGCTTTGGCCTTGCCGCGGTAAAGGGCGTCGGGGAGGGTGCCGTGCGGAGCATCATCGCCGCGCGCGATGCGGATGGACGCTTCATCGATCTATTCGACTTGGCAAAGCGCGTCGACGGTAAATTGGTGAACCGCCGCGTCTTCGAAGCGTTGATCAAGTGCGGCGCGCTGGATCAGCTTCCGGGGAATCGCGCTCAGAAGCTCGCGGCGCTCGAAGTCGCGCTCGATTTGGCGGCTCACGCGACGCGCGAAGCCGAGCTCGGCCAGGTGTCGCTATTCGGCGATGCCGGCGAGCACGCGCCGTCGCTCGTGCCCACGCTCCCGATGCTCGCACCGCCGAGCACCCGCGAAACGTTGGCGTGGGAGCGCGAAACGCTTGGGATCTTTGTTTCGGGGCACCCCTTGGCCGAGGTTCAGGACGTCCTGTTGCGTCAAGGCGCAACGTTGGTTAAGGATCTGCGCAACGCCGATGACGATATGGCGATCACCATCGCCGGCATCGTCACCAACGTGCGCCGGACCATGACCAAGGCCGGCGCGCAAATCCTTATCGCGCAGATCGAAGATACGACCGGAAGCAGCGATGTCGTCGTGTTTTCGAAGATGTATCAAGCCGTGCAGCACCTCTTCGTTCCGGATGCGATCTTGGTGGTCAGGGGACGCCTGCGTTTGCGCGAGCGCCCCGGCAGCACGCCGGGTGAGGAGCCGCCGATCGAACTCTCGGTTAGCGCGAACGAAGTCATGCCGTTCGAACCTCCGGCCCGTGCGCCCGCCGCTCCACCCGCCCGCGGATGGCACGTCGAGGTGAAGGAGCGCTCGCAAATCGATCGCCTTGCGGTCTTGGTCGAGGAGTGGCCGGGCGAGGTCGCGCTAGTCATGCACGTTGGAGAACGATCGCAGCGTTTACCGCGCGCGGTGGCCGCGGATGCCGCGTTCAAGGGAGAACTCGAACGGATTTTCGGGCCGCACGGCGTCCGCGAGGGCTCGCCGTGAGGCTGCCACCCGGCGTACGCGACTGGTTACCGCAGGAGTACGCCTTCAAGCGCGACGTTCAGGAACGCATCCGGGACGTGTTTCGCCGCTGGTCGTATACCGAGGTGCTCACGCCGACGTTCGAAAGTTACGAAGTGCTCGAGCGCGGTCTCGGCGAACGCCTGATGCAACAGACCTTTCGTTTTGCCGACCCGCTCGGACAGTCGCTCGCGCTGCGAACGGAGATGACGACGCCGATCGCTCGTTTGGTTTCATCGCGCATGCGTGGTGCGTCGCTTCCGCTGCGACTCTCGTATGTGGCGTCGGCATTTCGCTACGAAGAACCGCAGCTCGGCCGGATGCGCGAATTTACGCAGGCGGGCGCCGAACTCATCGGAGCGGCCGAAGCCGGCGCGGATGCCGAAGCGTTGTTCATGGCGATCGAAACGCTGGACGCGGTGGGCCTCGGCGATGCGCGATTCGACATCAACGACTCCTCGATCGTCGACGGTGTCCTGGCGGGATTCGGGTTGAGCGGTGCCGACTTCGTGCGCTGCAAGGAACTGCTTACCGAACGGAACCTCGTGGCACTGCGCGCCTTCGGCGAAGACATCGTTCGGCTTTCAACGTTGCGCGGGGACCGGGATGCGATCGAGCGCCTGCGACCTCTATGCACGACGCCTTCCTCCCGAGCGGGGCTCGCGCGGATCGAATCGATTCTTGCATTGGCACAGGAGTTGGGCTACCGCGAACGGATCAAACTGGATTTTGCGTTGCTGGGGGATTTGGAGTATTACACCGGGTTCGTCTTTGAGGGGTATGTCGACGATCTTGGATTCTCGCTGTGCGGCGGCGGACGTTACGATTCGTTGCTTCCGCGATTCGGGTACGACGTTGCGGCCGTCGGTTGGATGGTCGGGGTCGAGCGCATTCTTTTGGCGCTCGAACGCCGGCGTGAAGCCGAGCGGCCACGCAACGATGTCGACGTGCTCGTCAGCGGCTCGGCGGTGATCGGGCGCAGGGAACGGGCGAAGGGTTTACGCGTGCGCATCGACGTGCGCGGCCTGGACCGCGAAGCGTTGCTGGCGTACGCACGCCATAAGGAGATTTCGCGCGTCATCATCGCTAACGGCGATAAGGTTGAAGAGATCGACCTCGGAGAGCGGCGATGAATCAACCCTTGGTGATCGCTCTACCGAAGGGGAGCATGTACGACGAAGCGGCGGAGCGCTTACGCGATGCGGGCATCGCCGTCCCGACCCGCGTCGGACGGCGCTTGACCGTGTTCACTGACGACGGGCAGGCCGAGCTGCTGCTGCTGCGCCCAACCGACGTTCCGGCCTACGTGGAGTTCGGTGCCGCCGACTGCGGCATCGTCGGAAAAGATACGCTGTGGGAGACGGATCGATCGGTGAGCGAGCTTGCCGACCTGCACTTCGGGGCCTGCCGGCTCGTCGTGGCCGCGCGGCGTCAGGATCGGTATCACGAGGGCGAACGGTATCCCACGTTTCTGCGCGTGGCGACAAAATTCAAACGCTCCGCTCAGAACTATTTTTCGGATCGCGACCTTCCGTGCGAAATCATCGCGTTGCACGGCTCCGTCGAACTCGCGCCGCTCGTCGGCCTTGCGGACGTGATCGTGGATCTGGTTGCGACCGGGAACACGCTGCGCGAGCACGACATGGTGATCGTCGACGAAATCGCGACATCCTCGGCGCGATTGGTCGTCAATCCGGTGCGGTTTCGCGCGAAATACGACGCGCTGCTCGGCCTCCTCCAGCGCTTGGAAGGGAACCACCAGAAAGCATGAACGTCCTGCTCGCGAGCGACCGCGCTCGGCTCTCCGCGCTCTATCGTTCGGGATGGCAACCGGATCCCAGCGTCACTTTCTCCGTTTCCGCGATCTTGGCGGACGTGCGGGGCCGGGGCGATGCGGCCCTGATCGAGTACGCGCGGCGGTTCGACGACCCCTCGTTCGATATCTCGAAATTACGCGTCCCGATACCGATGCACGATCGGGCGCGCACCCTGGTGCCCCCCGAGATTGCGGATGCCCTGGCACTCGCAAAGCAGCGCGTTGCGAGCTTTCATTCGCATCAGCGACGCGAAGATATCCGCTATACCGAAGCGGACGGAACGACGTACGGATTCTGCTACCGGCCCCTCGACGCGATCGCCGCGTACGTTCCGGGCGGTTCCGCGGCCTTACCCTCATCGGTCGTCATGGGCGTCGTGCCCGCGAAAATTGCCGGTGTCGGCCGCGTCATCGTGTTGACGCCGCCGCAACGCGACGGGCGCGTGCACCCCGCGGTGCTGTACGCGTGCAGCCTGTGCGACGTCGACGAACTCTACGCCGTCGGAGGCGCGCATGCGATCGCGGCCGCCGCATACGGCACCGAGTCGATCGCGCCGGTAGAGAAAATCGTGGGACCCGGGAACGTGTGGGTTACCGAGGCGAAGCGCTCGGTTTATGGCGTTTGCGCCATCGACGGCTTGGCCGGCCCATCCGAGGTGCTGGTCGTCGCGGATGAGGGCGCGAGCAGCGAGTTCGTCGTGGGAGAGCTGCTCGCGCAGGCAGAGCACGACCCGCTCGCTCGCGTCGCCGTGGTTTCGGAGTCCCGTTCCTTGCTCGATGCGGTCGCGCAGTTGCTCGATATGCTGGATGTCGGAACGCTTCCGCGCGGGGAGATCATCGCTCGGGTGATCGAGCGCTCGTGCTTTTTGATTCATGCCGCGTCTCGCCGAGAGGTCTTCGAGGTGGTCGAGCGCTTTGCACCCGAGCATCTCTCGCTGCAGGTGCGCGATGCGTCGGGATATCTGCCGTTCGTTCGCAAGGCCGGCGCAGTTTTTGTCGGCGACATGACGCCCGTCGCCTGCGGCGATTATCTCGCAGGCACGAATCACGTCCTGCCAACCTCGGGCGCCGCGCGCTTTTCGTCGGGGCTCGCGCTCTCCGATTTCGTGCGGACGTTCTCCGTGGTCGAGAATAGCCGCGAACGCATGACCGCGGACGTGGCGCCGCTGGCAGCCCTGGCTGAATTCGAAGGGCTTTCGCAGCACGCGCAGACCGCGCGAATGCGGAGCGGCCAGTGAACGCTGCCGTGCCGAAACTGGTTGCGTTCGACATCGACGGTACGCTGGTGGGGCGGGACGGGGTGATCGCGACGCGCGTCCGCGACGCCGTCGCGGAGATGCGGTCGGCCGGATGCGTCGGAATGCTGGTGACGGGGAGGATGTATCGCGCTGCAGTTGGATTCGCGCGTCAACTGGAGTTCGACGCACCCATCGTCTGCTATCAAGGGGCTGCGATCGTCGATCCAAATACCGACGAGGTGTTGCGCGATATGCCGCTCGCAAACGCGGCCGCATTGGAGGTCGTCTCGCAAGCAAAACGCGCGGGGCTGTACGTCCAGCTGTACCGCAACGATGTGTATTATAGCGAAGCGAGCAATCGTTTCTCAGATATGTACGCGCAACTGGCGGGGGTCGAACCGGTGATCGTTGCGTCGCTTGAGGAGGCGTTTGCGCACAGCGACGCCACCAAGGCGGTCGTCGTCACCGACGGCGAGGCTGCAAAACTCTTCGCAGATCGCATGCGCGAACTTCTGGATGGCCGTGCGTACGTCACGCGCAGTTATCCGGAATTCGTCGAGTTCTTGAACCCGCGCGTCGATAAGGGTGACGCCCTGCGATTCGTCGCGGCGCGGCTGGGATTCGACATGAGCGACGTCATCGCCGTCGGCGATTCGTGGAACGATGCACCGCTGCTACGCGCCGCCGGGCTCGGGATCGCGATGGGCTCCGCGCCACCGGAATTGCTGGCCGTCGCCGATATCGTCGTCGACGACGTCGAGAACGACGGCGTGGTTGAAGCGATCCAACACGCGATGTTGAGCGCCGAGGCGTCCGTACGTGGGTGATAATCGGCCCAAACCCGCCCGGCGCCACAAGCGTTCGGCCGCAGCGCGGTTGCGCCGCTTCTGGATCGCGACGGTAGCGCTGATCTTGGCCGCTTCTGCCGGTGGGTTCGCCCTGGCATCGTGGCCCGGGTTCTATCCGCATGCGACGGCCGTGGTTGGAAATCGCGTGGTGAGCGCGGCCGATATCCTCGATCGCGCGGCGATTGCGCAGCGTCAGAACGTATGGCTGCAGAATACGGCGCGGATGGACGCGCGCATCGAGGCGATTCCCTATATCCTGAGCGCGACGGTACACCGCTCGCTGCCCTCCAACATCACGGTTGTCGTGCAGGAGCGAGAGCCGTTCGCTACACTGGTTTCGCCGCAAGGACACGCAATCGTCGACAGCGCCCTGCGGGTGCTGGCGTCGGGCGATGCGAGCCCGTCGCTCCCCGTGATCCTCATCCGCACGCCGCAGTCCCTAACGCCGGGGACCTTCGTGACGGATGCCGGCGTCACGCGGCTTCGGGACGACGCGCTCGCGCTGGCGCGTGCGAACGTGGTAACGCGCGAACTTCGCTACGATCGCTTTGGGGAACTCGTGATCGTGCTCCGCAACGGCATCGACGTGAAGCTCGGAGGGCCGCGAAATTTCGCCGCAAAGATCTCGCTGATCGATCCTATCGTGGCGCAAGTATCTCGCTCGCATCGGCCGATCGCGGCGCTCGATCTTCGCGCGCCCACTACGCCGGTCGTCATTTACAAGTAGAAGCGAGGGCGTAAAAAAGCGAGGGGCGGCCATTCGGCTGCCCCTCGCTCCATCCGGCACGAACTCTGCTAGTGAGCGTTCATGTCCAGATAAACGACGACGGCGCCCTTGATGATCGAGCACTTGATTTGATCGTTTGGCTTGATCTTGCTGAAATCGACCGTTGGGCGGCCGGCTTCCAGGGTCGTTTCCGCCCCGTTGTCCATAGCCACGGTGATGTGTTTGGAATCCACGATCTTCTCGACCTTGACGGTATAGGTGCCGTCCGGAATCAACGAAGGGTCGATCGTTGCTGCGAGGGCCGCGGTCGGCAGCAGGCAGGCAGCCGCGAGGGATAAAATGGCGATGTTCTTTTGCACGGTTACTCCAACGAGAAGGATCGGTAGCCTAAGATGATAGCGCAATTGCCCCGGGGTCTTCCAGGGCCTGGCGCATGTTTTTTTCCGAATCTCCGAATTCGGCCTGCGCGCCGGTGTCGAATTGCCCGACCAACTCGCGCAGAGAGGTGGCCTGGGAGTGGACTTCGTCCGAACTGGATGCCATACCGGCGATCGCCTCGGAGTTCTTGCTGCCGAGATCGCTCGACCGCTTGATACGCGTACCAAGGGCGCCGATGGCGGTCTGCTGTTCGGTGGATGCCCGCGCCACCTGAGCGGTCCGATTCTCGATTTCCGAGACGCTTTCGAGGATTTGATTCGACGTTATCGCCTGTTCGCGCATCGTCGCCGCGGCCTCATGCGTCATCGCGCCCATCTGTTCGCTAGCCTTGGCCAATTCCTCTGAGGCTCGCGCCTGTTCGGTAGTTGCCACGCTAATCTCGCTGACCAACTGCGCGACTTCGGTGACGCGCGTGCTGATCGCTTCGATCATGGAGGTAACGCTTCGAGCCGACTCGGCGTTGCTCTGCACCAAAGTATTTGCACGGGCCGTCCGGTCCAGCACCGCGGTCGTGCGCTTCTGGATGTCGGCGACAAGCTGGCCGATCTGTTTGGTCGAGCTGGCGGAGTTCTCGGCCAGTTTGCGGACTTCGTCGGCGACGACCGCGAAGCCGCGGCCGTGTTCGCCCGCGCGGGCCGCCTCGATCGCGGCGTTGAGCGCCAAGAGGTTGGTTTGGTCGGCGATTTCTTCGATCAGCCCGAGAATCTCGCCGATCTGTCGCGACGCGCCGTCCAGGCTCTGCATTTCGGTAACCACGTCGCGGACGGTATCGCTAATCGAGCCCATGCCCTTGGAGAGTGCGAGGACTTCGTTGCGACCCTCGCGGACTTGCTGGTCGGTTACGTTCGATTCGGAGCGCACGCGATCGGCATTTCCGGCGACTTGCACGATGGACGCCGACATCTCTTGCGTGTTGGCGACGGCCTGTTCGACGACGGTCGCGAGATTGAGCAGATTCTGATCCATCTCTTGGATCGATGCGGTCATCTGTGCGACCGCACTGGAGATATCGGAAACGCGGCGTGCGACCGCCTCGGCGTTATCGGCGACCGTTCCCGAAGCGCTGGCGAGATCGCCCGAGTAGGTGAGCGCCTCGGAGAGCGCCGCAAGCTCTTCCTTAACGCGGTTCTCCACTTCGACCGCGATGTGATTGCTCTGCTGCGAGGCGGTCTGCACCGTGAATGAAGCGCGTTGGATCTGCAAAATCATGGCTGAGAGGCGATCGCCGAGTTCGTCGACGCCTTGGCCCAAGCGCCCGAGCAAGTCGCGCCCGTTCCAATTGACGCGCTTGGAGAGATCGCCGTTGCCCATCGCTTCGAAAACTTCGACGCAACGGCCGATGCTGCGCATCATCATTCTGCGCAACCACGTCATCGATCCGACCGCAATCAGGAGGGCCGCAATCGCTCCTGCGATGAGGACGCCGAGGCCGAGATTACGCGCGCGAATCAGATCGCTAAACCGCGAATCCGCAAGGGCGCTCAAATCGTTGAGCATCGCTTGGCCGTCGGCGCTCTGCTTTTCGTATGCGGCCGACGACGGCCCGTTGATCTGTTGGAGCGCGCCTGCGCGATTATTTTGTTGCAGCAAACTCACCGCGGAGAGCGCTTGAAAATCGAACGCGCTCGCGCTGGTGTTGAATTGATCGACGAGCTTGCCGATGGAATCTTTGCGTTGCGAGCAGCCGGCGGTTGCATCGCCGCTTGCGGCAGCCGCGCCTTTCGCCGTGCTCTGCGGGCAGAATATCTCGACCATTTTACGCGCGTCTTCCGGAAATTGCTTCACGAGCGTCTTCGCGAGCGTGAGCTGTGTCGCGGCGCGCGCGGCGTCCGGGTTGGTCGCCGCTTCGAGCGTCGCGGCGCGCAAGCTGTCGGCGTCGGCCGCCACCTTGGCGTACGCCAGCTGGCCCTTGACGATCGTGTCGTGGATGACTTGCGCTTGGTTGGTGATACCCTGCATGGCCCAAAGCATGACCGGGAGGTTGAGGAGCATCACAAAGATCACGAGGCCAAAAGCCATCGTGAGCCCACGCTCGAGACTCGTGCGGCGTCGATTCATATCCATGGGATAATCGGCCCACAGGGCTCCAACCTTTATCCCTTGGTAAACCCAAGGTAAGCGAGCCGTCCGATTTGGATTGTTCGCAGGTGTCCACAGGTTGTCCTCAAGGAGTTGCGCCAGCCCTCGCCAACCCCCCAGCGCAACGCGGAATGATCTCCCATCCCTAGTAGGGTTTAGCGGAGGCGGCCCCAATATATAGCGGTTAACGCGACTAGGCATTGTAGGTGAGTATCGGATGAAGCACGAGACCGTTTGTGGGCTCGATATCGGCACGACC
>Ga0207416_1003583_pt1 | contig 14621 bp, 13 predicted proteins | sample PaiPotPPM11metaG_FD_184107 | JGI IMG/M metagenome (GOLD analysis project Ga0207416, IMG submission 184107) | Iron sulfur acid spring bacterial and archeal communities from Banff, Canada, to study Microbial Dark Matter (Phase II) - Paint Pots PPM... ...
CCCCCTTGCCTGCGCCCTACTCCCTACGCCCTACCGTGCTGTAACATCGTGCGGGGCCGCGCGGATGGCGCGGTCCAATCGCCAGAGATGATGCGGAGGGCGGCGCAATGGCCGAGATCGATGGCGCGACGTTGATCGCGCGGCAGCTCAAGAAGCAGGGCGTGGAGTATATGTTCGGCATCGTCGGCATCCCCGTGGTGCCGATCGCCTTCGCCGCCCAGCGCGTGGGGATCAAGTTCTTCGGCATGCGCAACGAGCAGGCCGCCAGCTACGCCGCGCAGGCCGCCAGCTATCTGACCGGCCGGCCGCAGGCCTGCCTTGTCGTCTCCGGGCCGGGCATGATCCACGCCATCGCCGGCCTCGCCAACGCCTGGAGCAACTGCTGGCCGATGATCCTGCTCGGCGGCGCCAACGACAGCTTCCAGGACGGCATGGGCGCCTTTCAAGAGACGGACCAGGTGCAGTCGGCGCGGCCGTTCTGCAAGTACGCCCACCGCGTGGAGAGCACGGCGCGCATCCCCTACTACGTCGAGCAGGCCGTGCGCAGCTCGATCTACGGCCGCCCCGGCCCCGTCTACCTCGACCTGCCCGGCGACACGATCAGCGGCAAGGTCGAAGAGGACAGCATCGAAGAGAAGCCCGCCGTGCCGGAGCCGCCGCGCATCCAGGCCGAACAGGCGGCGATCGAGCAGGCGCTCGAAGTGCTGAAGGGCGCCGAGCGGCCGCTGGTCGTCGTCGGCAAGGGGATGGCCTGGAGCCGCGCCGAGGCCGAGGTCAAAGAGTTCATCGAGAAGACGCAACTGCCGTTCCTGCCGGCGCCGATGGCCAAGGGCCTGCTGCCGGACGACCATCCGCTCTCCGTCGCCTCCGCCCGCACCTTCGCCCTGCAAAACACCGACGTGGCGCTGTTGATGGGCGCGCGGCTCAACTGGATCCTGCACTTCGGCCTGCCGCCGCGCTGGAGCCCCGACGTCAAGATCATTCAGATGGACGTGGCCGCCGAGGAGATCGGCACCAACGTGCCCGCCGCCGTGGGCCTCGTAGGCGACGGCAAGGCGATCACGGCGCAGCTCAACAAGGCGCTGGATGCGCAGCCCTGGCAGTTCGGCGCCGAGAACCTCTGGCGCTCCGGTCTCGAAAACAAGATGGAGACGAACAGGCGCAACACCGAGCCGATGCTGAACTCGGACGACACGCCGATGGGCTACTACCGCGTGCTGAAGGAGATCCGCGACGCTCTGCCGCGCGACGCGATCATCTCCAGCGAGGGCGCGAGCACGATGGACATCGGCCGCCAGGTGCTGAACAACTACGAGCCGCGCACGCGGCTCGACGCCGGTTCCTACGGCACGATGGGCGTGGGTCTGGCCTTCGCCATCGCCGCGGCCGTGGTGCATCCCGACCGACGCGTGGTGAACGTCGAGGGCGATTCGGCCTTCGGCTTCAGCGGCATGGAGGTCGAGACGGCCTGCCGTTACAACCTGCCGATTACGTTCATCATCATCAACAACAACGGCGTGGGCGGCGGCCCGCTGGAGACGGACCACGACCCGCTGACGGCGCGGCCCGGCGCCTACACAGCCACGGCGCGCTACGACAAGCTGGCCGAAGCGTTCGGCGGCCTCGGCTTCTTGTGCGAGCGGCCCGACGAGATCCGCCCGGCGCTGGACAAGGCGTTCGCCTCGGGCAAGACGGCGATTGTCAACATCATGATCGACCCGCGCGCCCAGCGCCGTCCGCAGGAGTTCGCCTGGCTGACGCACTGAGGCGGGCGGCGCGGCTCTCTGGCCTCATATCCCCTGCTCTCCCAAACACAGCATCTCGGCAAACCGCGGACGATCGCGGCCGGTATGGGAGAGCAGGGATATCGGGGCTGCTCGCTGCCGGCTTACCAGGCGTCGATCGCCGGGCGCTTCTTGCCCGCGGGCCGCGGCGCCGGCCGGAACGAGCGCAGCAGACTCGCCAGCCAGAAGCGCGAGTCGGCCGGGTCGATCGCGTCGTCGATGCCGAAGTGCGAGGCGTTGTTGAGCGCCTTCGCCCCGTCGTAGGCTCTGGCCACCATCTGGTCGTAGCGCTGCTTGCGCTCGGCCGGGTCCGCGATCGCCTCGAGATCGGCGCGGAAGCCGAGCTTGACGGCGCCTTCGATGCCCATGCCGTAGAACTCCCCCGTCGGCCAGGCGACGCTGAAGGCCGGCACCTTGTACGAGCCGCCCGCCATCGCGATCGCGCCGAGGCCGTACGCCTTGCGCAGCACGATCGTGAAGAACGGCACCGACAAATTCGCGCCGATCAGGAACATGCGGCTCGAATGGCGCACCAGCGCCGTGCGCTCGATCTCCGGCCCGACCATGATGCCCGGCGTATCGCACAAAAACAGCAGCGGGATGTCGAAGGCATCGCAGAGCTGCATGAAGCGGGCGCCCTTGTCGGCCCCGTCCGAGTCGATCGCGCCGCCGAGATGCATCGGGTTGTTGGCGATCACGCCCACGGAGCGCCCTTCGACGCGGATCAGCGCCGTGATCATGCCGACGCCGAAGCGTGGGCGCAGCTCCAGCACGCTGCCCGTGTCGGCCAGCGTCTCGATCACCGAGCGCACGTCGTAGACGCGCAGCCGATTCTCTGGAATGATACGGCGCATGCGGCGCTGGTCGGGGCACTCCCAGGTGCCGAGCGGACCCTGGAAGTAGGCGAGGTACCTCTTGGCCATCTGCACGGCCTCGGCCTCGTCGGCCACGGCGAGATCGACCACGCCGCTCGGGATCTGCACCGACATCGGCCCGATCTCCTCGGGCGCGTAGACGCCGAGGCCGCCGCCCTCGATCATCGCCGGGCCGCCCATGCCGATGTTGGAGTTCGCCGTGGCGATGATTACGTCGCAGCAGCCCAGCAGCGAGGCGTTGCCGGCGAAGCAGCGGCCCGAGGTAATGCCCACCATCGGCACCAGCCCGCTGAGCTGGGCGAAGCGCGCGAAGGTGCGCTGGCCGCCGCCGCCGCCACCGTCGGTGTCGCCCGGCCGGCCGCCGCCGCCCTCGGCGAACAGCACCATCGGCATGCGGCCGTGCTCGGCGATGTCGATCATGCGGTCGGTCTTACGGTGGTTCTGCGCGCCCTGCGTGCCGGCGAAGACGGTGTAGTCGTACGCCATCACGGCGCAGCGCGAGGCCGGCTCCTCGAAGAGCTCGCCGTTGATGCGGCCGACACCGGTGATCATGCCGTCCGCGGGACTTTTGACGATCAGCTCTTCGAGCGAGCGGCGGCTGCGCTGCGCGGCGAGCACGAGCGGCCCGTACTCGACAAACGTGCCAGGGTCGCACAGATCCTCGACGTTTTCGCGCGCGGTGCGCTGGCCCTTCGCCCGGCGGCGTGCCACGGCCTCGGGCCGCGCGGTGTCGCGCGTGAACTGCTGGCGATCGAGCACCTCGCGCAGATCCGGGCGAATCTCGTCCAGATCGACTTCCTCGTCGAGCAGCGCCTCGCCGTCCTCGACCTCGCTCTGTTCGATGTAGAGCAGTGGGTGGTCCTGATAGAGCGTGTCGCCCACAGCCACCGTGATGCTGCGCACGATCCCGCCCGCCACGGCCTTAATCTCGTGCTCCATCTTCATCGATTCCATGATCACCAGCGTCTGGCCGGCGCGGACCGTGTCTCCCTCCAGAACCTCGATCGCGACAACCGTGCCCTGCAACGGCGTGGCCACGGCGGTGGCGCCGTCCGGGCCGCGCCCGCCACTTGCGGTCGGGGACGTACCGTCGCTCGTGCGCTCCGCCACCGCGGCGGCGGCCGCCTTGCCGTAGGCCAGTACGGCCAGCGGGTCGTTGGAATCGAGGCGGACGCCCGCGCGGCCGGGGGCAGCGCCGTTCGCGCCGGCCGGCGCCGCCGCCGGCTCGACGTAGCGCCGCCGCTGCTCGGACGCGGCCGCGCCGGCGAGCGCCGCCAGATGGTCTTCGATGAAGCGCGTCGAGAGGCGTCCTTCGCGAAAGGCAGACTGTGCGAGCACGCCGCGCAAGAAGGGGATGTTCGTCGAGACGCCGTCGATGCGGAACTCGCTCAGCGCGCGGTCGCAGCGGTTCACGGCGTCGAAAAAACGCGGCTGATTGGTGCGCGCGATCACTTTGGCCAGCAGCGAGTCGAAGCGCGGGCTGGTGCGGTAGCCGGCGTAGCCGAAGCTATCGACGCGGATGCCGGGGCCGCTGGGCGGATCGAAGGCCGCAAGCGTGCCGCCGGACGGCAGCGTCTCACCGCCGGCGGTCATCGTCTCCATGTTGACGCGCACCTGGATGGCGAAGCCGCGCGGCGCGGGCACATCCGCTTGCCGCATGCCCAGCGCTTCGAGCGTGGCTCCGGCCGCGAGGTCGAGCTGCAAGCGCACCAGGTCGACGCCGGTCACTTCTTCCGTGACCGTGTGCTCGACCTGCAGGCGCGGGTTCGCCTCGATGAAGGCGAACGGCGCCTCGCCATCGTCGCGGCCGGCGTCGGCGAGGAACTCGATCGTGCCGATGTTGTCGTAGCGCACCGAACGCGCCAGCGCGACCGCCGCGGCGATGATGCGCTCGCGCTGGCTCGCGGGCAGGCCGGGCGACGGCGCGATCTCGATCAGCTTCTGGTGACGCCGCTGGATACTGCAGTCGCGCTCGCCGAAATGGGTTACAGCGCCGGAGCCGTCGCCAGCGATCTGCACCTCGATGTGCCTGGCCGTGCGCATGAGCTGCTCGACGTAGACCTCGCCGTTGCCGAACGCCGCCCGCGCCTCGGAGCAGCAGCGGGCGTAGGCGTCGTCGAGCAGTTCCAGCCGCTCGACCGCGCGCATGCCGCGCCCACCGCCGCCGGCCACGGCCTTGATCATGATCGCGCCGCCTTCGCCCAGCGACTGGAAGAAGGCGCGCGCCGCTTCGAGGCTCGTGGGGCCGCTGGTGCCAGGCAGCACGGGCACGCCGGCCGCAACCGCCGCCGCGCGGGCGCGCACTTTGTCGCCGAACAGCTCCAAAATCTCGACACGCGGACCCACGAAGCTGATGCCGGCCTCGGCGCAGCGCCGCGCGAAGGCCGCGTTCTCGCTGAGAAAGCCGTAGCCCGGATGGATCGCGTCGCAGCCGGCGTCTTTCGCGATGGCCACGATCTGCTCCGCATCGAGATAGGCTGCGGCGCCCATGCCGCGCAGGGGGCACGCCTCGTCCGCCTGGCGGGTGTGCAGCGCGTCGGCGTCGTCCTCCGTGTAGATGGCGACAGTACGCAGGCCGTACTCGGCGGCGGCGCGCAGCAGGCGTACGGCGATCTCGCCGCGGTTGGCGACCAACAGGCAGGTGAGTTTCATGCGTTCCTTCCGTAGCCGCGGGTGCAGATCCCGTCTGCACATGAGCACGTGTCAATGGCCCGCGCGGCGCAACTCGGCCACCGGACCACCGAGCCGAGGATCGCACCGACGACCGGGACCTGCAAGCCAGCACCGGGCGCGGACGCATGGGCGGCGGCTCAGGTGCGGCGAGATTTGACTGGACGGTATCAAATTGGCTGAGACCTTCGCAAGCAGGCGCTGCTGATTCCCCCAACCTTCGACATCCCACGGAACGCGATCTGGACGATCGGGAGATCGTGTCATGCCACAGGAGCCCATGAAGGTCGACCGCCGCGAGTTCAAACCCACAAAAGCTTCATCTGCCGAGCCATAATGGCGCGGAGAGCCGCCTGTCGACACAGGACCGTGCCGGAGGGATGAGCGATGGCATCAGCATTTCGCGCCGACCATGTGGGCAGCCTGCTGCGTCCGCCGGAGCTGCTTGCGGCGCGGCAAGACTTCGCCGAGCAGCGCATCACCGCCGAGCACCTGCGCGAGGTGGAGGACGCCTCCGTGCTGAAGGCGCTGGAGCTGCAGCGCGAGGCCGGCATCGACGTCTTCACCGAGGGCGAGTACCGCCGCGCGGCCTGGAGTTCCGCCTTCCGCGAGTCCGTGGAAGGGCTGGTGCCCGACCCCGACCCGCCCACACGCCGCATGCTCGGCGCCTGGCAGGGACCGCACAGCGACGTCGCCAACGCCACCGTCGCCGCGCTGCCCAGCCTGATTGCCGGCGGCAGGCTGCGCCAGCTGCGCCGCCTCGCCGGCGCCGAGGCCGCGTTCCTCAAGCAGCACGCGCCCGGCCCGTGGAAGATCACGACGGCCGGGCCAATGTCCGTCGCCGGGGCGCTGTACAAGCCCGGCGTCACTGACAAGGTCTACCCGACGCGGGCCGACTTCAACAGCGAGGTGATCGGCATCCTCAAAGGCGAGCTGCAGGCATTGATCGCGGATGGCGTCTCGTACATCCAGCTCGACTCGCTGCACTACGTCGAGCGCGTCGCGGACAAGACGATCCGCGCCCGCATGATCGCCGACGGCGAAGACCCCGACGAGTATCTGGAGACGCTGATCGCCGCGGACAACGCCGTGCTGGAAGGCGTGCGGCGCGAGGGTTTGACGGTGGGGATGCATATGTGCCGCGGCAACAACCGCAGCGCCTGGCACGCCGAAGGCAGCTACGACGCGATCGCGGAGAAGGCATTCCCGCGGCTCAACGTCGATCGTTTCCTGCTGGAGTACGACACGGAGCGCGCCGGCAGCTTCGAGCCGCTGCGCTTCGTGCCGAAGGACAAGCTGGTGGTGCTCGGGCTGATCAGCTCGAAGGAGCCGGCGCTTGAGTCGATCGACACGCTGCGCCGTCGCATCGACGAAGCGGCGAAGTACGTGCCGATCGAGAGGTTAGCGATCTCGCCGCAATGCGGCTTCGCCTCGACTGCGCCCGGCAACCTGCTGACCTGGGACGAGATGCGCCGCAAGCTCGAGCTGGTGGCGAAGACCGCCCGCACCGTCTGGGGATAACGCGTTTAGTAGGGGCGGTTCGTGAACCGCCCGTCGCGCCCGCAGGCGCGAGCCGCGGCGTGTGGGGTAGACCGACGCCCGCGCAGACCGCATGTTCGGGCACGCGATCGGACTCCACAAGGCGTATGATGCTGCCGAATCCGGCGGGAGCAGCGCCGCCGCTCGTGCGGCGCGGAGCAGCAGGAGGCAGACCGTGACCACGTCAGTTCAGGCGAAGCACGATGTCGGGGGCGTGTTGCTGGACCGTCCCTTCAAGATCCGGCGGCTGGGCCACTTCGGCTTCAACGTCGCCGACGCCGCGATGGAGGCGTGCCGCCGCTTCTACGTCGATCTGCTCGGCTTCCGCATCTCCGACGAGGCGAACTTCGCCAGCCGCCTGCCGGCCGAGCAACTCGCTGACCTGGAGCATCCCACGGGCTATTTCACCCGCCACAACACCGACCACCACACATTTGTGCTGTTCAACCGCGACGTAATGGAGCGGTTTGCGCAGCTTGCGCAGCGCCGCGTCGTGCCCGGCGTCACCATCAACCAGATCACCTGGCAGGTGGGCAGTCTGGCCGAGGTCGGCAACGGTGCACGGTGGTTCAAAGAAGAAGGCGTGCCGATCGTGCGCACCGGCCGCGACATGCCCGGCTCGAACTGGCATACCTACGTGCTCGACCCCGACGGCCACACCAACGAGCTGTACTACGGCATCGAGCAGGTGGGCTGGGAGGGTTTCAGCAAACCGCGCAGCCTCTATCACCGCGGCTTCCAGACACCGCCCGAGCTGCCGCAGATGTCCGAAATCGACGAGATCCAACAGGAGATCGCGCAGGGCACGGACCTGCACGCCGGCTATCATCAGAACGACGATCTGCCCGCCACCTACGACGTGGACGGCATCCTGCTGCCGCGCCCGTTCAAGGTGGTGCGCATCGGCCCGGTCAGCCTGTTCGTGGCCGATGTCGCCGCCGCAACGTCGTTCTACCGCGACCGCCTCGGCTTCACCGTCACCGATGAGCTGGACTGGCACGGCTATCACTGCGCCTTCCTGCGCGCCAACACCGAGCATCACGCGCTGGCGCTCTTGCCGGTGCAGTTGCGCCCGGCGCTGGGCATGAGCGCCCACACGACCTGCGCTGCCTTCGGCATGCAGGTGGCGAACTACCGCCAGCTACGCGCCGCCGTGCAGTTCCTCACCGACAACGGCTGCCGCCTGCTCGACAGCGTGCCGCCGGATCTCTATCCCGGCATCGACTACGCCGCGCACCTGCTCGACCCGGACGGCCACTGCATCCAGCTCTACTACTACATGGAGCAGGTGGCTGGCGACGCTGGCGCCCGCCCGCATGCGGAGCGCCCAGCCGTAAGCGCTGCCCCGGCAACCTGGCCCGCAACTGTGGAGGCGCGGCCCGACACCTTCGCCGGCGAGCCATTTCTTGGCCCGTGGGGGTAAGCGGCCCTCACTCCCCTTACCCCCCTCTCCCAATCCTGGGAGAGAGGGGCGATCCGGCGTAGGGCGTACCGAAACGGCGTCGGGTTAGTCAGGGCTCTGCTGGTCGCGGCTATCGCCGCGAAGGGCGCACGCCGTGCGCCCCTACAAGCAAGTGCTAACTCGACGCCATTCCGGATCGCTCCAGCCCGGGATCGCCCCTCTCCCAGGATTGGGAGAGGGGACGGGGGTGAGGGCGCGGGCCGCCCGCAGGAGCACGATCGATGAAGTTCGGCCTGATCTACGAGATGCAGTTGCCCCGGCCGCTCGACAGCGACCAGTGGCACCCCGACGACGAGCACCGCATCGTGCACGAGACGCTGGCGCAGATCGCGCTGGCGGATAAGCTGGGCTTCGATTACGCCTTCGCCGTCGAGCACCACTTCCTTGAAGAGTACTGCCACTGTTCGGCGCCGGAGATCCTGCTCGCCGCCGCCGCCGCGCAGACGCAAAACATCCGCCTCGGCCACGGCATTGTGCAGATGCCGCCGCTGCAGAACCACCCCGCGCGCGTGGCCGAGCGCGCCGCCATGCTCGACCTCGTCTCGCACGGGCGGCTGGAGTTCGGCACCGGCGAGGGCGCCACCGAGACCGAGATCGGCGGCTTCGGCACGCTGCGCCAGGAGAAAAAGGACGCCTGGGAAGAGGCCACGCGCGAGTGCCTGCGCATGATGACCAGCGTGCCCTACCCCGGCTACGAGGGGCAGCACTTCACGATGCCCGAGCGCAACATCGTGCCCAAGCCATTGCAGAAGCCGCACCCGCCGGTCTGGGTCGCCGCCTCGCGGCGCGAGACGGTGCTGGTTGCCGGCCGCCTCGGCATGGGCGCGCTGGGCTTCGGCTTCGAGACACCGGAAGAGTCGGGCGAGCGCATCGCCCGCTACTACGAGCTGGTGCGGGCCTGCCGTCGGCCGATCGGCACGGCGATGAACCCGGCGTTGGCCACCGTCGGCAACCTGGTCTGCGCGCCGACGGACGAAGAGGCGATCGCCAAAGGCGTTGCCAGCGCCGGCTTCTTCGGCTTCGCGCTCGGCTTCACGCACGGGCCGGTGCAGCACGGCCGCGACCACGTCTTCCGTGAGTTCCAGCGCCAGCGCGCGGCCGAAGAGGCGGCGGCACGCGAGACGATCGCGACGGCCGAGCCGGAGGATGAAAGCGCCCGCGCCCTCTACCGCGCCGGGCGCCGCGGCAACTTCATCGGCAAACCGGACTTCATCCGCGGGAACCTCAAACAGTACGAGGACGCGCACCTGGACCTCCAGCTCTTCTTCGTGCAGTGCGGCGATCGCAAGCACGAGGACATCATGGACACGCTGCAGCTATTCGGCACAAAAGTGATGCCAGAGTTCAAAGAGCGCCACCATTTACACCAGCAGTGGCGCGAACAGCAGCTCGACGGCGTGAAGTTCCCGGTCAACAGCTCGATCTAACGCCGTTCTGCGAAAGGCGAAGCCTGTGGCCACAACGGCGGATATCAAGGATGAAGCGCTGCGCGAGCGCTTGGGCGCGGCAGAGCGGCTGCTCGACGCTGACCAGTTCCGCGCGGCCGTCGAACGCTGCGCCGAGACCTATCTGCTGATCCTCAGGCAGCATCCGGCGCTGGCGCAGCAGGCCCGCGAGCTGAGCGCGGCGGGCCTCGCGCCGCCCGGCGGCGGCCGGCCGGCGATCGGTGGGCCAACCCCGGTCTGGCCGATCGGCGTGGGCCTGTGCATCGCCTTCGACGGCGACGGTGCGCCGCACACGACGCTGGAAAAGGAGCGCTTCAGCTTCTCCGAGGCCGCGACCTGCTTCGAGTTCGTCCTGGACCTCGCCACTCGCGCCGAGCGTCCGTAGCGCCCGTGGATCGAGGCACCGCCACAGTACGACATGGCTTCCAGACCGGCTCGCGTCGTGGTGCTTGAGGGTCAGCAGTTAACCGATCGCCGGTTTTGAAGCCAGCTAACAAGAGACAGAGCGAGATGAAACGCAGCAGCGAGCGCATTCTCACCGGCCACGCCGGCAGCCTGCACCGGCCGGACGACCTGCGCGAAACGATGGCGGCACGGCGCGACGGCGAACCGTTTGACGAGGCGCTGGCACAGCGGGTCAAGCAGGCCGTGGCCGAGGTCGTGCGCCTGCAGGCCGAGAACGGCGTCGACGTGGTGAACGACGGCGAGTACACCAAGCGTAGCTGGCAGACCTACGCCCGCGGCCGGCTCAGCGGCCTGGAACAGCGCCCGCTGCGGCCCGACGAAGACCCGGCCTACGGCGCGATCACGGCGCGCGAGTCGCGGCTCTTCCCGGAGTTCTTCGCGCGCGGCCGCGCCGGCTTCGGCCGGCCGCTCGGCGTGCAGAGCGGCGGCGGTTTCGCGCAGGAAGGCGTCTTCTGCGTCGGGTCGCTGAAATACATCGGCCAGGACGAGTGCCAGCGCGACATCGCCTGGATCAAGGAGGCTGCGGCCGGTGTGCACGTTGAAGAGCTGGTGCTGACCGCGCTTGCGCCGGCGACGATCGAGCACTGGCTGCGCAACCAGTACTACAGCACGCAGGAAGAGATGCTGTTCGCCATCGCCGACGCGATGCACGAGGAGTACAAGGCGATCACAGACGCGGGTATCGTCCTGCAGATCGACGACCCCGATCTGCCCGACGGCTTCCACGTCCATCCGGAGATGGACGTAGCGGAATACCGCAAGTTCGCCGCGCTGCGCGTTGAAGCGATCAACCACGCGATCCGCGGCATTCCCGAAGATCGGGTGCGGCTGCACGTCTGCTGGGGCAGCTTTCACCATCCGCACACGCAGGACATCCCGCTGCGCGAGATTATCGACCTGATCTTCGCGGTGAAGGCGCAGTGCTACTCGATCGAGGCGAGCAATCCGCAGCACGAGCACGAGTGGCAGGTGTTCGAAGACGTGAAGCTGCCGGAGGGCAAGATCCTGATGCCCGGCGTGCTCGGCCACTGCGCGCCGGAGTTCGTGGAGCACCCGCAGCTCGTCGCCCAGCGGCTGCTGCGCTACGCGAAGCTGATCGGCCGCGAGAACGTGATCGGCGGCACGGACTGCGGCCTGAGCCGCGTGGCGCACGCCTCGATCCAGTGGGCCAAGTTCCGCGCGATGGCCGAAGGCGCCCGCATCGCCACACAAGCGCTGTGGGGCCGGGCAGATTGACGAACCTGCGCCGGCACGCCGCACGCGACCACCTGGCCCTCGCGGCTGCGGGCACTGTGGCCGTCGCGCTTCTGCTGCTCGCCGCCGTCCACACCGTACGGGCGCAGGCTCTACCGTCGATTACCGCCGTGCTGGCCGCGCCCGGCGTCGCACCGGCATGCCTGCCACCGGAGGAGACGACGTACATTCCGGTTTCTTCGGGGCCGACCGGCGTGCTCATTCGTGGGAACGGCTTTCAGCCGGGCGAGCGCGTGGATTTTGGCTGGATCAGCAGCACGCGAACTCCGCCAACCACGAAGATCGTGTATCACGATGTGCTGCCGATCGTTGACGTGATTGCCGATGGCTCCGGCCGCTTTGCCTGTGAAGCGTATTTGGACATTCGCTTCGACGGCAGGCCGTTGTACTACCAGATCGGCGCGTTCTCCAAGAGCACGGTCGGTCTGGAGGGTACTGAACTGCTGCCGGTCGCGATCCTGTTTATTCCAGCGATGCCGCCGGCGGGAAGCGGCGGCAACCTGAACGCGGCAATATCAAGAGCTGCACGCGCCGCGTTTGCCTCGGCCGCTGCCCTGCTTGCGCTGGCGCTGGCCGGCTTCGGGATCGCGGCGCGCGAGGAACGCCGCGGGATGATGCGCCGGCGAAGTCTTCGGGGGTTCGAATGATTACCGGCTTCAGTCACGTCTATCTGCCGGTGCCCGATGTTGAAGCGGCCATCGGGTTCTATACCAGCAATCTGGGCTTTCGGCTGCAGCGCCGCTGGCGCACGGCGGACGGGGCGGCAGCCGCATATCTCGAACTCGGCGGCGTGCTGCTCGAAGTCGTGCCGTCCGCTGCTGGGCTGATGGTGGACGACCTCGACGCCGTACTGAGCGAGCTACGTGGCAGAGGCGTGGAGATCGCGAGCGAGCCGTTCGCGCCGCGCAGCTTCTGGGGCCGGCAGGCGGCGATCCAGGATCCGTTCGGCTACGTCGTCGCCCTGCGCGAGTGGCGGGCGCCGGACGGCCCGCGTTTTGATGGCTGGCAGCCCGCGGCAGAGGATACCGCTCGCTCCATCTGATCGACAGGGGCAGTTTGACGCGGGGCGGGCAGCACCGCCAGCTATGCCGCCGCATGACTCGCTGCCGTTCGGCCAGCGACCTGACGGCCAGAACCCCGCGCGGCGCCGCAGCGTTGCACGAATTCATCGCGATCTGTCGTTTATCGCGATGAAGGGCGTCGCTTTTGCGGCGGACCGGCTCGGCCCGCTTGCGCTTGTGCTGTCTGCCTGCGGCCCGATCTCTTGGTTCGTTGCGATGGTCCGTATAGTTTCTTGCAATTTCAGGATGCTTTTGCACAGTCAACACCATCACGTCAGGTGGAGAGCGCCATGACCGCTGAGCAGACCGCACCACAATCGCCGCAGGCGGCAGCCGGCCCCGAAGGCTACCTCTATCGGGACAACGCGGGGCTGGAGGCCGACCTCGCCCGGCGCACGGCGGCGACGGCCGCCGACTTCGTGCTGCCCTACCTGCGCCCCGGCATGCGGCTGCTGGACTGCGGCTGCGGCCCCGGTGCGATCACGCTCGACCTGGCAAAGCGCGTCGCGCCTGGCTCGGTAGTAGGCATCGACCTCCGCCGCACCTGATCGAGCAGGCTCGCTCCCTCGCCGCGGAACGCGGCGTCGCGAACGTCCGCTTTGAGGCCGCCAATATCTACGCGCTGCCGTTTGCGGACGCCTCCTTCGACGCCGTTTTCTCCCATGCCGTGTTGCAGTACCTGCGCGAGCCCGTCCAGGCGCTGATCGAGATGCGGCGCGTGCTGGTGCCTGGCGGCGTTATCGGCATCGCGTGCTGGGACCTGGGGACGGTGGTGCGCGAACCGGCGTCGGCGCTTTTCGACCAGCTCACCGCGTTAAACGTCCGCAGTCTGCAGCACGAAGGCGATGACCCGTTCGCGGGCCGTCATCTACGCCGCTGGCTGCTCGAAGCTGGATTCGTGCGCGCTGAGGCCGAGGCGAGCGCGATCAGTGCCGGGTCGCCGGAGACGCTGCGCCGCATGGCGCCGCTCTTCAAAGCGAACCTCGCGGGCATCACGCGAACCGCCCTTGCGCAGGGCTGGATGGACCAGGCGACGGTGGACGCCATCGCGGCCGAAATCGACGCGTGGGCGGAGCGGCCGGACGCCTACTGGGCGGCGATGAACGGCACGGCCATCGGCTGGGTCGACACCTGAACCGATCGCCGTCCGCACGCCCAACTTGCCAGAGAGAGTAGCGATCGAGCGGAGAGACGGCCAGTGCAGTACCTGCGAATGTATGCAACACCCGATGGAGAATCGCACTTCGAGGATATCGAAGTGGCGATGCGCGACGCGCACTCCGCGGCGTTTGCGATGAACGTGGGCCGATCGGACCCGATCGCCGTGGCGACGATGCGCTTCGGCTGCAACCCGGCGCTGGACACGGATCAGCGCGGCGTGTGGCAGCCATGGCATCCAGAGGCCCGCCGCCAGTTCGTGGTGCGTTTGCAAGGCGAACTGGAAGTCCAGGTCAGCGATGGCGACGTGCGCCGTCTCGGCCCGGGCAGCGTCATGCTGGCCGAGGACACGACGGGCCGCGGCCACCGCGCCCGCCTGCTCAGCGATGGAGAGAGCCAGGCTCTATACATTCCACTGGCCGAGTGAGCGCTGGTGCGGCGCCCAGGCCAACGAAGGCGCTCACGCAGCGTCTCGTGCCTGGCGGTGGCATCGCCGCCAGCGCGCGAGCAAAGGGAGGTCGTCATGACGGAGCCAGAGCTGGCCGCACGCGCCACGCTCGATGCCTATCTGCACGCCTTTAATGCCGCCGATGTCGTCGCATGGCGGCAGACGTTTAACTATCCGCATGTGTCAATCGGTCCGCGGGGCGAGGTGCGCCTCCAGCAGACTGCGTCCGAGGTTGCAGACCTCTTCCCGCGTTTGCGCGAGCAGGAAGGCTGGCACACGAGCACTCAGGAGGGGTTCACGGTCATTGCCAGCTCGCCCACCAAAGTCCACTGCTAAGTAGCCTTCCAAAAGGTCCCGGCACTTTTGCACGCCGCTCGGTATGCTGACGGTACCCGCCGGGAGGGCAGCGAATGCGGTATGTTCGTGCGCTGCGTGCGGACGAGCGTGAGGCGTTGCGCCG
>Ga0207416_1003586_pt1 | contig 14597 bp, 9 predicted proteins | sample PaiPotPPM11metaG_FD_184107 | JGI IMG/M metagenome (GOLD analysis project Ga0207416, IMG submission 184107) | Iron sulfur acid spring bacterial and archeal communities from Banff, Canada, to study Microbial Dark Matter (Phase II) - Paint Pots PPM... ...
ATTGATCCCAATGCAGATGTAAAGATAATTCAAGAAGAGAGTGTGGTTTCTTATGCTGCGTGTGGTATACCTTATGTCATAGAAGGAGTAATAAATAATTTTGAAGAATTAATAGAAAGGCCCCCAGATGTTTTCAAAAGCAAATATGATATAGATGTAATCGTAAACACACGCGCCCATAAAATAGATAGTTTTAGAAAACAAGTGCATGCAACAGATTTACAAAGTGGCAAAGACACTATGTTTGATTATGATTTTCTGGTAGTAGCAACAGGTGCCAGGGCAGTAGTTCCTAATATCAAAGGTGTTAATCAAAAAGGTGTATTTTTTATAAGAAATTATAGTGATGGAGTAAAAATTAATGATTCTACAAGAACAAGAGATGTTCATTCATCTATAATTGCTGGTGCAGGTCTTATTGGCCTTGAGATGGTTGAGGCATTTAAGAAGAGATGCCACACAGGAAGAGGAGATATGGATGTGACAGTAGTAGAAATGGCTGATCATATTCTTCCTAGTTTGCTTGATAAAAACATGGCCAAGATTGTTGAAAGAGAGTTGGAAGCTAACGGTGTGAAAATTATACTAGGTGAAAGTGTAGAAGAAATCCTTGGAAGAGATGGACAGATTAAGGGTATAAGAACAAGTGCTAATCGTGATATTGATAGTGATCTCATAGTTCTTGGGACTGGCGTCAGACCTAATTCTGAATTAGCTAGAGATGCTGGTGTAGAACTAGGATATGCTAATGCCATCAAAGTAGACGAGTACATGAGAACTAACATACCGGATATATTTGCAGCAGGTGATTGTGCGACTGCTAGAAACTACATTACAAATAAAGACACGTACGTACCCTTAGGCACAACAGCAAATAAACAAGGACGAGTTGCAGGAGAAAATGTAGCTGGAGGAAACACAAGATTTAGAGGAATAGCTGGAAGTGCTATAACCAAGGTATTTGATCTGTTTATCGGTAAGACTGGATTAACTAGCGAAGAAGGTATAAGAAATGGTTTTGATCCTGTTGAAGAAGTGATAGAAAGTATAACAAGAGCTGGTTACTATCCTGGCAATAAGCCAATTTGGATAAAGATTGTAGCCGATAGAAAGAGCGGAAGAGTGTTGGGCTCACAAATTGTTGGTGGTGAGGGAGTAAAAGAGAGAATTGATTTAATTGCACTAGCTCTCTTACTTAAAGCAGACGTCGGAGATCTGGCAAGCTATGATGCATGCTATGTTCCACCAGCTTCACCCGTGTGGGAACCAATTAATATTGCCGCATCACAGACCGCAAAACTAGTAATTTAACCTAACATTATCATAAATCAACGATACCAGCTGCTACTGTTTATACTAACAATAGTTAATATTTCCAATATATCATAATACAAGGAGAAAAAAAGTAATGTCGCAGGTCGCAAATAAGGGAAACAAGGATGTGGATCTTTGCTTCCAATGAAAACATCTGATCTCTTTCTTAGATGCCTTGAAGCAGAAGGAGTCGAATACATTTTTGGGTTACCTGGCGAGGAAAACGCTGACCTTATGATATCATTGCTAGATTCAAGCATTAAATTCATTTTGACAAGACATGAACAATCTGCTGCCTTCATGGCAGATGTTTACGGTAGGCTGACAGGGAAAGTTGGTGTATGTCTTTCCACGCTAGGTCCTGGAGCCACCAATCTGACAACTGGAATAGCTAATGCAAACATGGACAGATCCAGAGTACTGGCAATTACCGGACAGACTGATTCGCATATGCTACACAAGGAATCGCACCAAAATATGGATGTAATAACTATGTTCAAACCAATAACAAAGTGGAACCAGTCAATTCGTAATGCAGATAATATTCCTGAGATTGTAAGAAGAGCGTTTAAAATAGCTCAGGAGGAAAAGGCCGGAGCAACCCATATCGAATTACCACAGGATGTGGCAAAACAGGAATCCAGAATAAGGCCTATCGAAAAACCATCAGAAGTCCTTCGTTCACATCCCAACAAGTCTCTCATAGAAAAAGCAGTGAGATTAATTCTTGAAGCTGAAAAACCGTTAGTCCTGGTAGGCAATGGTTGTATTCGAGGGAACGCGAGCTTTCATGTCAGAAGATTCGTTGAGAAAACTGGAATATGCTCTATGAATACCTTCATGGGAAAGGGTGTCATCTCTGATAGATGGGAAAGACATCTTCAAACAATTGGTATCAAAGCTGCAGATCACGCACTAATAGCCATGAAGGAAGTGGACCTGGTCATAGCAATAGGTTATGACTTGGTAGAATACAGTCCAAGATTTTGGAATGGCGACATCACTAAAAAAATTATTCACATGGATTTTACGCCAGCGGAGGTGGATACGTATTACCCACCGACCGTCGAGATTGCAGCAGATATAGAATTGACAATAAATGCTATATTAGCCGAGTTAGAAAAAGAAAAAAATCAAAATCCTAATCTACAATGCTTCCCATGTCACGATGTTCCGGCTACTTTCAAGAGAATTAAAAAAGAGCTTGTAGAGAGAGTTCTGAGATATGCAAATGATGCGAGTTACCCCATCAAGCCTGAAAAACTAATAGTGGATGTTAGAAGATCACTAGATGACAGGGATATTCTAATTTCTGACGTAGGTGCTCACAAGCTGTGGATAGCAAAGACCTACTATACATACGATCCAAATACGTGTCTTATATCGAATGGATTTGCTTCGATGGGATTTGCACTTCCCGGCGCAATTGCGGCGCAGCTTGCTTTTCCTGAGAGAAAGGTTGTTGCGATGTGTGGAGATGGAGGTTTTCTAATGAATGTTCAAGAGATTGAGACAGCTGTTCGCCTCAAATTGCCTGTAATAATTGTGATCTGGTGTGATAGGGAATTCGGCGTGATTGCCTTAAAGCAAATTGACGAATTTGGCAAGAAAGCCTTCACCGAATTTAACAATCCCGATTTTGTAAAGCTGGCAAGCAGCTTCGGCGCTATCGGTTATGCAGTAAAATCAACAGTGGAATTTCCAGATATCTTGGAGCAAGCCAAGATGTCAAAGGATATCCCTGTCATCATTTCTGTAGATATTGATTATTCCAGAAATAAAATATTGCTTGACGACAATTTTCTAGACTAATTTTAGAAGATATAGTCGGATTTGGGTTCTACCTGACAGACTCTTGAACAATAATCACAGACAGCTTAAAATTTAATCCTCGATATTTCTGCTTCTGTATGACTATCTAACTTATTCTCTAACACTAACACAATACAACAAGAAAAAAAGGACTGAATGTAAAAGTTCTAGCTTTGGATCCATGGAAATTGTTTATACTTTTTGTAGTATTCAACTAATCCGCCTTCCAACAACATCTGCCGCATGAATTCTGGGACTTTGCTAGCGTGAAAAGTCTCTTTGGTTCTAATATTTTCTGCGGTAAATTTGGTTATGTCTATTTTAATCTCATCTCCCTGATTCACTTTCCCTTTTATTTCTGGTATTTCAAGTGCGGGCAATCCAATTGTAAAGGCATTCCTATAGAAGATACGCGCAAAACTTTCAGCTACAACTGCCGAAATTCCTGCATATTTTAACGCTACCGGAGCCTGTTCTCTACTAGATCCCCCTCCAAAGTTTCGGCCTGCTATCACAATGTCACCCTTGGAGATCTTCTTGTGAAAATCAGGATCAAATCCGTACATAGCATACTTTGCCATTTCATACGGATCGTTAGTCCTACTCTTGAATCTAAAAGGTATTATTATGTCTGTGTTAATATTATCTCCAAATACCCAAGCTCTTCCTTTCGAAATGCTAGCAATAATAATTGGCTGATCATTCATAGTCATAAGTACCTTCTTGGATCAGCAATTTTACCTTCAATTGCAGAGGCTGCGACCGTTGCAGGGGAGGCTAGGTATACTTTTGATGAAAGTGCCCCCATTCTTCCAACAAAGTTCCTTGAAGATGAAGATATGCAGATTTCGTTTTCTCCTAACGCACCAAGATGAGTACCAACACACGCTCCACATGTGGCATTGGTAAAAACTGCTCCTGATTCTAGATAAATTTCTACGTATCCTCGTCTAATCGCATCTTCATACACTTTGACAGATGCAGGAGTAACTACACATCGTGTATTTTTATGCACTTTTCTGCCCTTTAACATATGTGCTGCTATCTCAAGATCTTCTATCCTTCCGTTTGTAGAAGAGCCTATAAACGCTTGATCGATTTCCACATTTGCCAACTCCTCAATTGAATGTACCTTATCAATATTATCTGGACCAGAAACTTGAGGTTCTATCTTGTCACATTCTATCTCAAATTCATCTTTATACTTGGCAGAAGTCCCTGGTTGGATTTCGATTTTTCCTCCCATATTGTTGTTAATTCTAGGATTTTCGTCCAAATATTTTGTTGTAATCTCATCGGTTGGGAATACAGAGATCTTGGCGCCACATTCCATTGACGCATTGCTTATACAAGCTCTGGAATCCATGCTAAATTGTCTCTTAACATAATCATTTGAAAATTTCCATTCTAATGCCTTGTAGTTTGCTCCATCTTCGCCTACTTTGCCGATATAATCTAAAATTAAGTCTCGTGCAAATACGCCTTTATTAAAAGTCCCAGATAGGTTAATCTTTATGGTTTCTGGCACTCGCAACCATAACTGACCTGTGGCCCAGACTGCTGCAATTTCTGTACTTCCAATTCCGGTGGCAAAAGCGGACACACATCCAGCTTGACATGTGTGTGAGTCTGCTCCTAATATCATCATACCAGGAGTCGCAAGATATTCAAGGATGTGCTGATGGGAGATTGAGCCCTCAATTTTCATACAGTTGTGTTTTGAGACAAAATCTCTTATCATAGCATGTAAATTCGCTACTTTTTCATCTGCCGCAGGAAATGTATGGTCGATAACTAGCAAGGCCTTTGAAGGATCGTGGAGCTTGTCGATACCCATTTCATTAAGCGACCGTATCGCCAAAGGGCCTGTGCTATCCTGTGCCATTGCAAGGTCCACATCTACAATAACGATATCTCCGGCCATAGATATTATTTGAGACCTCTTATTGCGCGTTTCAACGTTCTTTATACTTATTACCTTTTCAGCAAAAGTAAGTGATTTATTATCAAGGATATTTTTGATATGAGAAACATCTTGCTTTTCTTGCCGCTGTAATGAGGATGATGTTGTTTGCATTCAAACCACCTCTATATCATATGGGTTATTCATAGCATGAATTTAAGTTATTCTCATACAATATTCTAAATTAGATCTCATTCAAGCCCCGTAAAAATATGGCGTTCATACAAAGTTGTTGTTTTGAATATTTACCATTAATACCTTAAACAGATCAAAGAATCATGCGGCTACTTCTTAGTGGTATTCTTTCAATCATACAATAGCTCGATTCAGATTTCGCACTAAGTGCCTGGCTTAGGCGATATCTCGGATGGACTCAAGGATCAGTTATTGGTACAACTAATTTTTCAAAAAACTTTTCAAATCCCGGAGGCGTGACTACAGGTAGTGGTTTGCCTGTATTTCTCCATCAGGATACCTCCGCTCACTAACAATCTGGTTGTAAGATTGGAATTAATCTCCAAATACATATAAATAGAGAGGATTTTGCCCGTTAATTGATTTCAATTGTCAAAGAAAACTGCTGCAATTATTCGAGGCGATGGTACCGGACCAGAACTTGTCGAGGCTATGATAAAGGTTCTGAGAGAATGTAATACTAAGATAGAATTAATTCCATGTGATGCTGGATCTGAGTGGTGGCAAAAAGTAGGTGGCACTTCCTATATTTCCCAAGATGTTTGGAAGCTACTAGAAGATAGTGACGCTTGCTTTAAGGGACCAACTACTACCATTCCAAACCCAAATGCTCCACGCAGCGTTGCAGTGAGTATTAGACAAAAATTTGAATTATATGCTAATGTCAGGCCTATCAAAACTTACAAAAACGCTGAACGACGGTTATACTTTATCTGTGTACGTGAGGCAACTGAGGGCTTGTACGCTGGGATCGAATTCAAAACCAGTGATGATTCAGCCATTGCAATTCGGAAGATAACAAGGAAAGGGTGTGAAAGAGTTACTAAAAAGGGATTTCAAATCGCAAATGATGCAGGCTTTAAGAAAGTTTTTGCAATTACGAAAAGGAATATCCTAAAAGAAACTGATGGAATATTCTGGACAGCAGTAGAAAAGACTCAAAAAGAATTCAAAACTATCGAATTAGAAGAATACTATATTGACAATATGACACAACAGCTTGTAAAAAATCCAGAGAGATTCAACAACAGTGTCTTGCTTAGCACTAATTTATTCATGGATATAATTTCAGAATGTGCATCAGGGCACGTAGGATCTATAGGAACTGTCTATTCTGGTAACTATGGAGACCATTACGCAATGTTTGAACCAGCACATGGTAGCGCTCCTAAATATGCTGGTAAGAACAAGGTAAATCCTGTCGCAACTATTTTATCTGGCGCATGGATGGTTGAATACCTTGGAGAAAAACACATTTCTAAGGCAATCTTTAAAGCTACCGAAGACGTCATTAACGAAAATAAGTACGTTACATACGACCTAGGCGGTAATGCTACTCTATCACAGATGACCGACCTAATAGCAACAAAAGCTGGTAAGTTATTAAGAAAATAAGCTAGGAAAAATAGACCACCATAATGTGAGTGAGGGTGTAAAAGGTTAACTCGATGACAATCGTTGATTTTGTTTTAACCTTTTTTGCAAGTAGAAGAGCCTCGTACCTGTTTCAACAGACCAGATTTGTTTGAATCGAACTATGGACTCTAATTATGATCCCAATAGGTTTAGAATCTCTTGAGGTGTCGTATGAGGGGCCGCTGCGATATGTATTATATACTACTTTTAATTGGAGCTTCTCCTCTTGTGTTCAATTAGATCCATAACCTGGTATCCGTATTCTAGATTGTGTTTGATGTGGTTTATGCCGTGTGAGCCATGAGGAACAAATTTTCCGTCAAGAAGATTTTCAACATATTTTCTCACCTTTTTTATAGATGTAGTAGCCCTTTGAACTTGATTGTCTGTGAGTTTTCTGCCAAGTTCTTTTTCAAGTTCATCTCTAAATTCGTTTGAGTTTGTTGCAAGCTTACAATATTTTTCTATCTTGTTATAATTGGCACAGAGATCACTTATCTTCTTAATGTCTAAACTGTGCAACTTAGCAAGCGATTCTCTTATCCCCTTATTTTTTCTTCCTGTAATCTGAACGATTGTTTCAATGAGCTGTTCCTCTTGTATTTGGTCTTTTTCGAACTGATCTGCGGGGAAATCAGCTGTTAGGGTTGGATTTATCTGCACAGCCGCAGCAGATGCTGATGTCACTTCTGAAGATCCCTTTATCTTCCTAGAGTTATAGTATTCATCTAGAGCATTAACTCCTACTCTTTTCCCACTAGTATCTTCCCCAGCATGTAGGATCGCTATAACATCAACAATAATCTTGGGGTAGTTAAGCCTGAGAGAATCGTTTGAGGTTTGATAATTTTCCATAATATCTCTATAAATCATGAATACCCTTTCGATTGCTCTGCCTCTCTTTTGTTCAGTCGGTAGTCCTTGCGTAGCAAGAGTCAAAAAATCATATAATTCTGGCAGAGAAAAAATGTACCTGCTAGTAGACGAGAAATAGAAGTCTGCTATTACATTCATAGTAGCAATGCGTTCTCCATACGTACTGATAGCTTCTGGAGTGATGGCTTGTTCGAAAAATTCATTGATCTTTTGACGAACTTGAGTGTCCTTGTTTATCTTTAATGTATTCAAACAGTAGTTTAAATCCTTCAATGCCAAAGTTAGATAATTAAGAGTATTTTTTCTTTCTTTTCTCTGTTTCCTTTCTTGCTCATCAGGATAAATGTTCCTTTTTTTCGAAGTCGAGCGTTTGTGCTTATCTGGATGTGATCTCTTCATACTATCTATCTCCCAACATGAAATAGGGTGGAATTCTCTCCAGCTCTTCTTTCTTCCAGTGGCAGCTATAACAAAACCCACATCTTATACAGGTAAATTGGCTCCTTGCATTACAAGCCTTACATTCTTGATATCTTAAGTCTAATGTGTCTCGCAGATATTCGTGTGGCTGGTGTGAGTAGTGGCGACTGATTTGTATCAATGATCAATTACCTCTGAATCACAATGGTATGCAAATGCTGGATTGAACGCTTCCACATTAGTACGTCGCCTTCCTACCCCTCTTCCCACAAAACAAAGATGATGCAATCCGTCAAAATAAAAAAACTGTCTATCTGCCCTGATTGTTAAGATGTATACTTTAAAGTCCGCACGGCTAGAGCGCACAATTCTTTTCGTGTCGTTTAGAGCAGCCATTGCCACTGCAGTTACATCAATATATAATCACTCTACACTAATATATCTACTACGGAAAAATAATCCATAACTTCAGCTTTTACTATTAATCACTAAAATAGTATGATTCAATTCTCACTAACTCACAGGCTTCTACGTCTGTTCTAACTTTGAATGGATATCCAATACAGAACATCAATACTTAACTTAAGCCTCTAATTTTGTTCCGCAACATAGTAGAGATAAATCTTTACGAATCTTGTCCACATTATGGCTTTCCATTTTTAGACATGTGAAAATATGGCAACACGCCGGTCAGTATTCAAAATTCATTTTGTTAATATACATGCAAGGATAGTATGATAAGAATGTCCCTATCTTCTAAGCAAATTTGGTGTTTTGGTTGTAACTCTATGCAAAGTGTTTGTCTTCACAAAGGATGTCCGGAGCACTGCGATATGTGTAACAGAATTAAGGAAATTAGATTGAACAGATCTACCAGCCCCAATCTTTCTATTTAAGAAGTCTGCATTCTTTATATTGTAGAAATGGCTGAGGTCGAAAAAAACATCAGTGATCCACACAAAATCACAAAACATGGGGATAAGCAGCTGACAAATCTTACTGTCCCCAGTTTTGTGTATCATTGTCTATCCTTCTTGCGATTCGCGTCAGGCTATAAACAGCAATCAATCATTATATCCTTGTATGGACATTCTATTTAACAAAGGGACTTTAGATAGTCCTGAGGCTAAGTAATAAATACTAACAATTTAAGATCCAACTCTTTTCATCTTTGAACCGCATTTAGGACATGCAGCTTGTTTGTGCTGTGTTCCACAGCTCATACAGTAATACTTCAATGAAGAATTGTCACCGCTGCCGAACATTGATCTTGTCATACTGCCCGTTTTTCGCATCATTGTCCTTCGCATATACAAATTTAACAATATGAATACTCCAAATATAACTGCTAACGATATTGGAAATGGCAATAACATGGAGATCGTAAGACTAATTCCAAAGGATATTCCTAGCCATACTAATTGATTGGTAAGGAATTGTTTGTTATTATTGATGCTCAAATTCGACTCACACTTAATATTCTTGGCTTACGGTTATTTAAAGAAATTTCCAAATTGCGTCCATATTATTTCCTTTAATGAAGCCAATGATCCTAACTTCAACACACAACGATACTCTCCTTTCTTGTTAAGAGAGGAGAATCTCAATGATTTTATGATAAGATCTGCATGAGCTTGTAATACAAGTAACCCAATAGATGCAGAAGGCGAATGGTTGACTGACCGATCTCTTAACAAATCTTCGATACTTATGTCAGTAAAGGAAGGAAAGAAAGTGGAAGTTAGGTGAAAGAAGGGAGTCGTCTGGAGAACGAAAGACGCTATGGACAGGGGTAAAGTTGGTAGAAAAATATAGCAGTGAATTAAGACAAGAAACTTTGAAATTATAATCCTTTTTCCTGAAATAATGGTTTTTAAGAACCCTGATTGATTGCAGTTTTGCTGTTAAACCGACAAAATCACGCTCAAATCACTAGTGATATTGTATCCGTCAGAATATTCATACTAGCCATAGTACAAAATCCGATTTGTGAATTCTGAAATAATAAGAAAAGAAGATCCAAAAACCCTGAGTTTATCTAAATTAAAATCTGGGAATATGAATTAGTACTATGGTTACCCTGATGAGCTAGGTTTGATTTCATTTTCATGGTTGGTTGTCAACCTTAAGAAAAAAACTATAGAAGGCCATTGTCAAAATCGCAACCACAAATTAATCGAAGGGCATCCTAAATATCATGCTCTTGTTAACACATTAAATGAACTAGCAAACTTTGGATCCATACAAACTCCTGATGCAATAGGCAGTGAAACGCAATACTAGGTAGCATACACAAAGAGTTTACTAGAATACTTTAGATCTATAATAAGGGAGAGAAAATGAGAATATTCAGTTCATTATTGTAACAAATTCCTCTGCTTTGATAGATAAATCCACTACTGAACAATTTTTCATGCTGATGCCATCGCGGCAGCTGGCTAAGGGTTCCAGTCAATTGGTGAAGGTTTCTGATGTGAGTCCACCTTCCAAATAGTAGCATATTTCAATGATATGGTTATATACTTGCTAAATTAATTAATTAATAGAGTTAATGGTATTCATAGTTGATGAAGGAAGCGAGTTTGGAGCTCCGCTAGAGAAAGTTTGGAAATTGAGTGAAGCGCATGCGAAGGACGCAGCAAAGATTCATCCAAGCGGTAAGAATTACAAGACTGAAAATGTAAGCGAAAACGCTGCAATTCAAAGTTGGGATAGCGATATGCAGGGTCAGACAGTAAAGACTAAGATAAAAGTCACTAGATTCTACCCATTGGGGGTAGCTATAGAATTACTGGAAGGAGCAATCTCAGGCTCGTTCTTCAACTACTATATTCCAAACGGAAACAAAACGGGGGTAACAGTAGTAGGAGAATTTACATCATCAATGATGCCAGACGAAAATCAGCTAAAACAAGCAGTTATGTCTTTCCTAGAACAGGCCTTTAACGAAGATAGTGCCTATTTGAAGACAATGAGTTAGCACAAGAGATCTCTATATTCCCAATAATGTCGGTGCTATTATTTTTTAATCATAAATAATGGCGCTGAAGTCAAAGACCACTAAAATGATCAGGATTGTTAACACATGTCGTTTACCGCGGTTCACACCTTTACCTAAGTTGCAGACTCATGGCTAGTCAGAGTATGAAGAAATCGAGGAGTACTTAACATTGGCGATATGGGCTTTTACTGAAAATCCCAACATAGTATCTTCTGGCAAGATTTAATGGAATATACGTTACTAGTCCCTCCCTGTCCCTTTAGTATTTCATTCTATATAAGAAGCTATGAATTACACGTAGCTGTCATGTCCAAAAGCAGAAGTAGGAGTAAATTACTGACAGAGGTGGAAGAAAAGCCTACTCAACATATTATAGAAAAGAAAGAAGAGAGTAATAATCTAGCAGTCGACCAAGATATTGAATGTCCTCACAGCCATGACATAATGACATTATACTCCGACTTTGACAGAATTTGTTATCTTTGTAAAGAATGCGATTTTCTCCTTTGTTTGAATTGACGGAGGCGAATGAACATGACTAAACAGTATAGAATGTTAATAGTCTATAACCATACAGAAAAGACACTTGATCAAGAGAAAATCCATCAACATATGGAGTTTGCTGGATTCCATATTATTAATATAAATATGAACCCACCAATGGGATCAAAACAAAATACCGAAATATACTATGAATCGGATATTCCTTTTCCATTTACTTATGCAAGTTACATGATTCGTGAACAAAACTTGGATACTGAGGTGGCATTTTTGCAAGAGGTTCAAAATCAAGACTGCACATGGGAAAATATTAAGAGGACTTTGCTACATTAATACAGATCGTCCAAGTTTTTCTTACAATTTCCTATGGCTTGTAGAAATCTATATCAGAGGTTCTATTCCAAAATTATCGTCGGTAAGAGCCATTATGAGCTTGTAAGAAATATTGTGGAAGGTGTGAAATTTACTTATTTCACGATGGCATCTTTTGTCCGTGCTGCGGAACGGCCCTAAGGGTTCCACCTACGGCTAGAAAAGCAAACGCTGCATAATATCTACGGAATTAATTCTACATAAGAGGAAAAAAATACGCTGTGGGTGCTACAACTGCAATTATAAAGTTTCGATAATGCTGCTCGAGGCTGCAGAAACTGTATTAAGATATTTTGGCTTCGATAGGGCCGTTTTTGATGCAGAAGCTATTAGAAAGAACAACAAAAAAGTGGTGGCATGAATTTGCAGAAGAACGGTCTAGAGACATAGAGAGCGAGAGAGTGTGAAAACGGGCGATTATGATTTAAAGCTGAAAATATCTGATAAAGCCAATTGAAAGCTGCTACCAGGAAATGATAAACATACTCCACTGCACACGCATGACGCCTCGCCCATTCTTCTCCTAATTCATTCCTTCTCTTCGAGCACAGACAACACATTGCCGGCGGGGTCTTTAAACCACGCGACCTTCGGACCCTCGCCGCTGAGAGAAATACCTTTTTCGTCTGTCTTGAGGTTGCCTTCATTGTAGATCTCGAAACGCACGCCACGCTTAGTAAGGTCGTCTATAGCCTGCTCAAGATTGTCTACAGGAAAATTAAGGATGGTAAACGTTGCTGGAGTATGGTTAGCCTTGGGATATATCAAGATGTTCCTCCCGCCAGCGATATGGAGCTCCAACAGACCGTTCGATTCGGAAACCTCAGCCCGAGTGTCTGACCATAGAACTTCTTCGCTTTTTGCAAGTTGTCTACCGAAAAACCGGAAAACGCTTTCGTGTCTTTGAACATTGACTATTTCCCTTCCGTATTAATGGTTATGTTAGTATACATCGCTAATATAACTATCTTTTCTATACACTAAAAAAGACGGAGGCAACTAAGAAAAGAAGACAGAATAATCGGGATTGTAAACGAACCAAAGAAGTAATTAAAGATTAGGACATGTTCGCTTTTGCGACCATTGTGAAGGGAGTACTCAACATGATCCTAAAAACTCGATTCTTCTCAGCAACCAAAGTCTTAATAATGACTTAATTATCCTTAAGCTATACTCGAAAAATTAGAATCTCTCTAAGTACGAGATCTTGTCGTTAGAGTTACACAGTAATAACAATTATGTCAGATTAATGGATGGCATAATGTACATAACAATATACTAAATAATCAATGTATTAGAACAAACTAACTTTATTTGTTTGAAATAGCTATATAGTAATACAGAAAGCCAACCACCAATTTCTGTGGCCTTATCCTTTAGGCTGCAATGGCAGCCAATAGTAGAGGATAAGGCCGATCAATAATTTTGCGCTCTACAAATACACGCTAATGAATAAATTTGCACTAATAGAGTAAAATACTGCAAATTATTCGATTCAGTACAATAAGTGATGGCTTCAATGATATGATTCCATCTGAGATGAATCACTTCCTTCACTAACGAACATCTTCATTTCACAAAGAGAAAGGATTATGAAAAGCGATACCATATAGAATGTTGCAGGACATGCAAGAGAGAAATAGAATTGAGTAGAGACGCGCTAGCGCAATTTTTGAATCAAAAGTACATTAATCTTGAAACCTACAAGAAAAGTGGCCAAGCAGTATATACGCCAGTTTGGTTTGTTCAGGACAACGGGGTAATTTATGTTAGGACAGATAAGAATTCAGGCAAAGTGAAACGTGTGCGAAACAATCCGCATGTGCGCACAATGCCATGTGATCTTAGAGGGAGGCCGAAAGGCGAATGGATTGATGGTACGATCCAGATCACTAAAGATTATGAATCACAGCAGGCTAATCAACTTCTTAACCAAAAGTACGGTTTGCGTGGAAAAATGCTTGGCATAATGTACAAGCTTAGGAAGATCGAATTCGTGGTTCTTTCAATTCATTTTAGTGCTGATGAAACCTCAAGACGGTAACATCCCAGGTGTAGACAATTGTTTATCATTTCTTCCGAGGAGGCACCGGTATTGCACCGTCCGTAAAAAGGTTGCCCTCAAATCCTTCCACAGATAAAGGTGTACTGTATATATAACAAAGCAACTTTCAAAATATACCAAATATGAAAAGAAGGATATACCCCATTCCATATTTTAAGCTAAATCAAAAAATATATGCTATAAACATTTAAACAAAAAAAATGAAAACAAAAAAAATTATTGTGTGTGGAGGAACTGTTGTTGTTGAACTGTGAGGAATGAATTCCAAGCCTTTGCGGCGCTGGTGTTAAATTCTGTCACGGACTCGATTGTTCGATTAAGGGTTCTAAAGTTTTCTGCTGCTGCATTTATCGCGTTGACTGTCAGCTGGTTGTTGATACGAACTGCTCTGACTATGTTCTCGGTGATCTCGTTTGATTGCTTTACAAATTCATCTGTGTATGGTGGTGTTATCATAGGAACGTTGCCGTTACTCGCTAACAACTTTTGAGCTGAAACCATATTCTGGATAGTATTCTTTGTTGCGGCAATATAATCAAGCTGTAGATTAGAGACCGATTGTGTATATTGTGGTTGAGCTTTTGTAAACTCGTCTACTATTCTAATGTAGTTTTGTCTTACTGTATCATATACGTTAGCTGCTTCAGTTGACCTTGTTGAAG
>Ga0207416_1003587_pt1 | contig 14594 bp, 13 predicted proteins | sample PaiPotPPM11metaG_FD_184107 | JGI IMG/M metagenome (GOLD analysis project Ga0207416, IMG submission 184107) | Iron sulfur acid spring bacterial and archeal communities from Banff, Canada, to study Microbial Dark Matter (Phase II) - Paint Pots PPM... ...
GCACTGCCTCGCCGACCTGCTCCACCGCCATCAGACCCGCGAGTTCCACTGCAACCTCGCGCTCGTCGTCTCGAACCACGAAGACGCCCGCCCCCTCGCCGACTTCTACGGCATCCCGTTCCACCACATGCCGGTCACGCCCACCACCAGGTCCGCGGTCGAAGCGGCGCAGCTAGCCCTCATGGCCGAGCACAACATCGACCTCATCATCCTCGCGCGTTACATGCAGGTCCTCTCGCCCCACTTCGTCGACTCCTACCCGCGCCGCATCATCAACGTCCACCACTCATTCCTGCCGGCCTTCACCGGCGCCCGCCCGTATCACGCGGCGTTCGCGCGCGGCGTCAAGCTCATCGGCGCCACCAGCCACTACGTCACCGACACCCTCGACGAAGGCCCCATCATCGAGCAGGACGTCGCCCGCATCTCACCGAACGACCAGCTCCCCTCGCTCATCCAGAAAGGCCGCGACCTGGAGCGCATGGTGCTCTCGCGCGCCGTGCAGTGGCATCTCGACCACCGCATCCTCTCCTACGCCAACAAAACCGTCATCTTCGCCTGACGCGTCTAACCACAAATGCCGCAGCCAACACCCGACCCCTTCCACCTGCAACGCTTCGTCGACGACCAGGCCCACGTCATCGACCAGGTCCTCGCCGAACTCCGCGACGGCCGCAAGCGCACTCACTGGATGTGGTTCATCTTCCCGCAGATCGCCGGCCTGGGCTCGAGCCCCACAGCGCAGCACTTCGCCATCTCCGGCCGCGCGGAAGCCCTAGCCTACCTCGATCACCCCACCCTCGGGCCGCGCCTGCGCCAGTGTACGGACCTGGTCAACCAGGTCGCCGGCCGTACCATCGACGACATCTTCGGCTATCCCGACGACCTCAAGTTCCGGTCCTCGGTCACGCTGTTCTCCAGCGTCGCGCCCGGCGAGGCGGTCTTCCGCACCGCGCTCGATCGCTACTTCGCCGGCCAGCCCGATCCCGCGACCCTCGCGCTCTTATAACGGATTCGGTTACGCTTGCTGCACCGTCGATGCGATCGCCGTCGTCGTCGTAATCTGCGCGGGCACCACGCCTCTCTTCTTCAGCCCGTACATCCGCTGGTCGGCCAGCCGCAGCAGCTTGGTCGCATCCTTCGCGTCCCGCGGATACAGCGCAAACCCGAAGCTCGCCCCTATGATCATCGGCTGATCGTTGACCAGGATCGGGCGTTCAATCGCGGTCCGCAGCGCATCCGTAAAGCGCTCCACCGAGCCCTCGCTCATGTCCGTAGCCACGATGATGAACTCGTCGCCGCCCAGCCGGGCCACCGTGTCCGACGCCCGGATGCTCTTGCGCAGCATCGCCGAAACTTCACGCAACACCTGGTCTCCCGCGACGTGGCCCAGGGTGTCGTTGATCTTCTTGAAGTCGTTCAGGTCCAGCACCACCAGCGCCAGGCTGCTGTGCCGCAGGTCCGTCAGTTCGATCGCGCTGGTCAGCCGCGCCGCAAACAGCCGGCGGTTGGGCAGCCCGGTCAGCTCGTCGTGCAGCGCCAGCCACTCATTGTTCGAAACCTGCTCCTCCAGCATCACCAAAATCATGCCGATGGAGATCAGCGACTTCTGCATATTCCAGACATGCGAAGCGATATCCGGCAGCCCTGGGTAAGTCGACTCAACAATCCACGGATGCAGCAGGAAGCACAGCGACCAGATCGCGAAGCCCGTAACAATCGCCAGTTTGCCAGTGCTGCGCCGCGCCAGCCGCCGCTGGAAGTTGATGGCCGCAATCGCATACACCACCGCCAGGCTCCAGTAGACCGCCGGCCGGAATCTTCCATGGCTCACCAGGAAGCCGATCCCCGCCCAGCCCGCCAGGTACATCAGCGCGTAGCGCACGTTTTGGCGCAGGAACAGAGAACTCGCCACACCGACCAGCACGCCGAACGCGATCGACCCTACATAAGCCCCCGGCACCCGGATATTCCAACCATAGAGGCTGGTCAGCAGCAGCATCGCAAAGCCGTTCACCGAGAGATACACCAGCCGCGTATTCCGCGGCACATTCTGGTCGCCTGCCGCCCAGTTGAACACCAACCCTGCAAGCAGGTAACAATCCAGAACGATGAGGTGCAGAATCCGGTCCGGCATCCCCTGGGTCGCATACAGCGTATGCGCAGACGCCTCCACCAGTGTGAAAAAGAGGCCTAACAGCCATGCGTCAGCCCGCGCTTCAGGATGTCGGCGCCGAACCAGAGCGAGAATAAATATCAGGATCGCCAGCGCAGATAAGTCTGGAAGAAAAGCAATATTCATGGTGCCTCCGGAGCCCAATTGCTCTGCGGCAGAAAGAATTCCTTGGCCTTGGGGTTGGCTCTTTTTTGCGGCCTGAATCGGCCTATGTGGATTGCGGTGGGTCTTACGAGATTATGCCGGATTCCTCGGAAACGAGACACAAAAAAAGCCCATACAGACGATTAATCTATCAGGATTACCTGGCCCTCGTCTGGCAACAACCCGCCAGACGACACTGCAAAGTTACCTCGGTAATTCTGGCCGGCGCTGGCCGACAGCTGAGCTCTGCGCGCGCCTTCAATGTCGCCAATTCGGAGTGTATCTTACCGCCGACAGCATGCAGTTACTACAGAAAAATTTCGAATTAATTCATCCAATGCTGAAACACCAAACTCGCCCTATCCACTCGCGCTTCGCGAAATAGTTCTCCGTCTGTCAGACTGCTAGAGGAGCTTCCATGCCTTTTGCTGTCCGCCCACGCTTCGAGTGGCGCCTTCGTACCCGCACCCTCGCCCTGGGCCCGCGCACCCTCCTCATGGGAATCCTCAACGTCACCCCCGACTCCTTCTCCGACGGTGGCCAGTTCTTCGCCCCCGACGTCGCGCTCCGCCACGCACTCCAGATGCTCGACGACGGCGCCGACCTCCTCGACCTCGGCGGCGAATCCACCCGCCCCGGCTCCGTCGCCCTCACTCCCGCCCAGGAGCAGGCCCGCGCGCTGCCAGTGCTCGAAGCAATCCTCAACGCCCGGCCCGACGCCATCGTCTCCATCGACACCTACCACGCCGAAACCGCCCGCCTAGCCATCGAGGCCGGCGCCGAGATCGTCAACGACGTCAGCGGGCACCTCTGGGACGCGCACATGTCCGCGACCTGCGCCGATCTCGGCTGCGGTGCCATCCTAATGCACACCCGCGGCCGCCCGCAGGAGTGGCGCACCCAGGCCGCCCTCGCTCCCGGCGAAGTCGTGCCGCTGGTCCTCCGCGACCTCCAGGCCCGCGCCGCCGCCGCGCTCACCGCCGGCATCGCCCACGAAGCCATCGTCCTCGACCCCGGCTTCGGCTTCGGCAAGATCCTCGACGAGAACTACCCGCTGCTCGCCCACCTCGACGTTCTCCACACGCTCGGCTTCCCCATCCTCGCCGGCGTCTCCCGCAAGAGCTTCCTCACCCGCCCGCTCGCCACCACCACCCGAACGACCACGGAGCCGGGTGCCCCAGGTCTCGTCTCTGAGACCTGGGATTCGAGCCACCAACTCCCCACCACCATCGCCAACACCGCTGCCATCCTCGCCGGAGCCCACATCCTCCGCGTCCACGACGTCCGTCCCGCCCGCGCCGCCGCCGCCCGCGCCGACCGCATCCTGGAATCCGTTGACTCACCCAGCTAGGTACCTACACTTTCGGGAACTGAGTCCGCATCTACTTCCTCGCTCTCTGCGGGATCAGGTATTTCCGCCGACGCTACCAAGGAGAGTTGCCCTTGCCAGTCCTCGCTGCTCAGCGGCCGCGGCTCAACACTAGCCGGTTTGCTCTCTGGAAGATCCCGCTCGCCGATCTTCAACTCGCGCAGTTTTCGTGCAATCGAGAAGAGTCCGCCCTGCCCTTCCGCACGCGCTAACATCTCGTCGTATGCGCGGCCTGCCCCGCGCAGCTTAGCTCCCAAATCGAGAATCGACTCGTGCATCAACGCCAACTTCGCGTGAACCTTAAGCGCCGCATCGCGAATCTTCTCCGCATCACGCGCGATGTCAAGCTGATGCCATCCGTAGGCGACCGCCTTGAGCAGAGCGATCAATGTGGTGGGGGTTGCCAGAATGACATTTCCGCTTCCATATTCGATCAATGAAGGATCTGCCTCGAGGGCCGCACTGAACAAGGATTCCTTCGGCAAGAAACAAATAACAAAGTCCGGAGAGTCGGAAAACTGCTTCCAGTAGGCCTTGGTTTCCAAAGTGTCCAGATGTGCCCGTACTTGGGCCGCGTGCTTCGTCAACAACCGTCTTCGTTCTTCTCCATCGGGAGTGCCGACGGCCTGCAAGAAAGCCTCCATCGGAGTCTTGGCATCCACAATCACGGTTCTCCTGTTCGGGAGGTAGAGCACACAGTCCGGTCGTTGTGCACCGCCAGAATCGAGGCGCACAAATTTCTCCAGATCAAAGGAGCAGTACTGATGCATGCCTGCGAACTCGATGCAGCGCTGTAATTGCAAAGCCCCCCAGCTGCCACGTGCCCCTGAATCGCGTAATGCGGATACCAACTGATTGGTCTCTCCTCTCAGCAATTCATGGGTCTGCCTTATGTTGCCGATCTCCGCAAACATCGAGGCATATGCCGATTCCCTCTTCAACTCCAAGGCCGCCGTACCAGCCTCCAACTTCTCAAGCGACGCTTTCACCGGCTGTAGCAAGGTGCTAATAGCTTTTTCCTTCTCCGCCAGCTTGCTTGCTGCATCAATCTGTTGCTGGCCGAGCTCTCCTTTTGCAAGCGCGACCAGTCTCTGGCTGTTCGCATCAAGTGCGTCCGCTGCTAGCGCTGAAAATGCATTCTTCAACGCGTTCTCGTCTTCGGCCCGTTGTTGCGCCGTCACTTTGGCCGCCTCGATTTGCGCGCTAAGAGCCGCGACCTGCTGGCGCAGGATGCTGGAATCAGCTCTTTCCTGCTTCAAATCAGCGTCGCGTGCAGCTAACGTCTCGCTGACGAGTCGCAATTCCCGGTCGCGAGTTGCAAGTCGCTCCTCCGTGACCGCGTGGTCCGCTGCGAATCGGATGCGGGTCAGTAGCCAAGTAGCCAGCGCGCCCATAAAACAACCGATAAGGAAGAACGTGATCGTCATTTGCATGCCACCAATTTACGCCAATTCTTCGCCAACCCAAAGGTCTAAATCTGCTCCGGCGTGTGGATAACTCAGCCCAAAATCATCGGAAACAACCACCCTTCGTCTGCTGTGATCCAAACTTCATCTGCTGTGATCCAAATCACATCTTTCCCCACCCATCGCCCGATACACTCTCCTATAGGGTAGAGACAGAAACCACTAGCCACCGGTTTGTGCCCACCCCAAAAGCTCCAAAGAAGCCATAACTCCAGCGTTTTGTTGATCTTGGAAATACCTCGTTTGTTTTCAAGATCATAGTCGCTAAGTGGTTTGTTTGGAAGATCATGCGCGAATCGATACCCAGGGGGGTACCCATCATGCCGGCACCAATTCCAGATCTCAGTCGCGACCAGCAATGCCACCACTACCAGGCCCCAACCGGCCAGCGTTGCGGCTCGCCCGCCCTCAAAGGCGAGTATTACTGCTATCACCACCACATCAAGCACGCCAACCGCAACAGCCGCCGCATCCTCATCGACCCCGAGATCACCTGCATGGAAATTCCGCCCATCGAGGACCGCGCCAGCATCTTCACCGCCCTCGCCGCCGTCCTCCACCGCCTCGCCGAGAACACCATCGACACACGCCGCGCCGGACAGATGATCTACGGCCTGCAAGTCGCCATGCGGGCCCTCGAACCGCCGCGCACAGCCACCAATCCGGGTGCCCGAGGTTCGTCGCCGCTCCATCGCGACGACCCTGGGGTTACGCCCACCGCATCGGTTCACGACGAGCCCGCCGCGGACACCGCCGACAGCACCTCAACCGCATCCGATCCCGCGACACAACCAGCAACGAACAACCAGCAACTAGCAACCCCCCGCACCATTTCCATCACCAAAGAAAGCCTGCTCTACTTCCTCCGCTCGCGCCACTGCTACAACTGCAACGCCGAACTCTTCCCCGCCTCCGAACTCACCGAGCGCCGAAACCCCGGCGCCCCGCCGGAAGTCATCGAAGAAGCCCAACCCTCACTCCCCGCGCCCGTGCCACGATCCGACGATGTTGTCATTCTGAGCGGAGCGAAGAACCCCCGTATTTCGCCCGTGCCGCCGCAAATCGACGAGCCGCTCGCAGACAACGGTGGCATCACCCTCAACGCCTCTGCCGTGGACCTCGACGACCCAACCTCGAACTGGCCCGAAACGCCCCCCGCAATTCACACGCGCGCACCCGCTTTGCTTTACACTCACCTAGGCGCTCGGTATCCTAGAGACTTGCGCGCACAGTTTCGGCGCATCCTTGCATACGCCAGACACGGCCCGCATCGAATTTTGAATAGAAGGCAAACAGGAGAAAGAAATGGCAGCAGTTGATGAAAAAGTAAAACAGATTATCGTCGAGCAGCTTCAGGTAGATGAAGCGGAAGTCACCCCCGGCGCAAGTTTCCAGGAAGACCTCGGCGCCGACTCCCTCGACGTGGTCGAACTCGTCATGCAGTTTGAAGAAGCCTTCGACATTCAGATCCCCGACGAAGACGCCGAGAAGATCAAGACCGTCAAAGACGCCGTAGATTACATCGAAAAGACCCAGAAAGCGGCCAAGTAGCAATGGATGCAAGCGAATCGATGAAGCAGCAACCAAGCCGGCGTCGAGTCGTCGTCACTGGCCTGGGCCTCATCTGCGGAGTAGGCAGAACCGTCCAGGAAGTCTGGGACGGTCTGCTCGCCGGCCGCAGCGGAATGGCAGAAATCAAGGCGTTCGACCTCACCGGCCATCCCGTGCGGTTCGCCGCGGAAGTGAAGGACTTCGATCCCCTTCTCTTCATTGATAAGAAAGAGGCCCGGAAAATGGGCCGCTTTATCCACTTTGCCATCGCCGCCGCGCAGGAGGCCATGGACCACTCCGGCCTCAAGATCGATGACTCCAATCACGACCGCGTCGGCGTCCACATCGGCTCCGGCATTGGCGGCTTCGACGTCATCGAGCGCGAACACTCGGCCATGCTCGCCGGTGGCCCGCGCAAGATCTCGCCGTTCTTCATCCCCGGCTCCATCGTCAACCTCGCCGCCGGACACGTCTCCATCCGCTTCGGCGCGCGCGGCCCCAACGAGGCCACCGCCACCGCCTGCACTTCGTCCGCGCACTCCATCGGCGATGCCTTCCGCATCATCGAGCGCGGCGACGCGGACGCCATGATCGCCGGCGGCACCGAGGCCGCCATCACCCCCATGGGTGTCGGCGGATTCGCGGCCATGAAGGCGCTCTCCACCCGCAACGAGGATCCCACCCACGCCTGCCGTCCCTGGGACAAGGACCGCGACGGCTTCGTCGTCGGCGAAGGCGCCGGCATCCTCATCATGGAAGAACTCGAGTTCGCCAGGGCTCGCGGCGCCAGGATCCTCGCCGAAGTCCTCGGCTACGGCATGTCCGCCGACGCCTTCCACATGACCGGCATGGCTCCCGAGGGCGAAGGCTGTTCCCGTGCCATGAACGCCGCTCTCAAGGTCGCCGGCATCTTGCCCGACAAGATCGACTACGTCAACGCGCACGCCACCTCGACGCCGCTAGGCGATGCCCTGGAATCGAAGGCCATCGAGAACGTCTTCGGCGAGCGCGCCATCAATCAGACCCTGCTGGTCAGTTCCACCAAGTCCATGACCGGCCACCTGCTCGGCGGCGCCGGCGGCCTCGAAGCCGGCATCACCGTCATGGCGATGCTCCAGCAGACCGCGCCTCCGACGATGAACATTGTCGAGCTCGACCCGGAGTGCCGTCTCAACTACGTTCCGAACAAGCCGCAGTCCGCGAAGATCGACTACGCGCTCTCCAACTCGTTCGGCTTCGGCGGCACCAACGGCTCGCTCGTCTTCAGGCGCTGGACGGAATAGCGGTCCGTGCAGTCTTACAAGCGCCCTAGCTGAAAACGCCGCCGATGACAGCGACGAAAAGGCCGATGAACCAGTACAGTCCCACCACCATGGCCGACTGCGCAATCGTCTTCTTCGCGATCACGGCCATGCCGATCGCCTGCAGCACCACGCACCAGATCTTCACGATGTCGAACGATCCCAGCAACGCCCTCAACCACGGAGCCGTATCGGGCAGAAAGTAAGCCAGGCTGGTGCCGATCGGATACTTGTAGTCATATCCCTCCGCGGTCCCCGGGAAGCAAAGCGTGATCATGGTCAGAATCGCCGTCACCAGGTAAGGCAACGCGGAATACATCGACACCGCAAACACCTGCGGGAAAGTGGTCTTCGCCCCCAACCCCACGTTAAACGTAGCCCACAGAATCAAAGAGTAGAACGCAAGGAAGAGCAACACGAAAATCCAGGCGCAGTAGGAAACGTACCTGGTAATCATCGCTCCCACCCGGATGCCCTGTGCCTGCTGCTGCGGAGTCAGGCCGGCCATGCGATCCTGCAGTCTCTGGCTCGCGTGAATCTGGTTCTGATAAGCCTGGTCGAATCCGACCTGGCGGTCCACCATGAACGCCGTCCCGATCGTCGAAACCACCAGCAGCACAAAGGGCAGCCACCACGACGCGCTCCGCAAAATGTCGTTGAACGTCTTCGTCGGCGCGACGAACACATCCACAACGCGTTCTACTTCACTCAAGCCCCTCGTCCCATCCTCGATTGCTACTCCGTCTCCCATGAGCATCCCCTTTTTCTGCATGCAGACGGTTTGCACCCCCTGCAGTCAGGCGCCAGTGTAAGCCTTCGCGCCCTCCCCGCCAATAGAAAAGCCTCCCGCACGGGGAGGCTCTTCCGACTGCTGAAGCGCTGCCGGTTACTGCGTCGTAACGCCGCCGGTTGCCGCCTTCTTTTCCTTCTCCAACTCGTTCGCCTTGCGCGTGCCCATGGCCTTCTGCGTCCATTGGTCCGCCTGCGCTAGGTCGTCCTTCCGCGCCGCGTCGTTATCACAATCCACGTTCGCCTTTTCACGATAGGTCAATTGCAGGTATTGCATCGCGTCGTCGTAGGTCGGGTTCAGGTCGATGGCCTTCTGCAACGCCTTCATTTCTTCATCCACCAGCGCGCTGTTGGTCGCCTTCAACTTCGCACACGCGCCTTTGGTGATCTTCTTGTTGCCCTGCCCATCATCGGTCAGCCCGTCCGCCGCAAGAATCGGCACAGTGCCCTTGTAGTGCACCAGGTTGAAGTCGATCGCGCCGATGGTGTAATACGCCTCCGCCTCATTCGGCGCCGCCGCAATCACCTTCAACTCAGCCGCCTTGGCCTCGTCAAACTTCTGGATGTTCCGGTCGATCGACGCAACCTGCTTCAATGCGGTCAGGTCGTTCGGGTTGCTCGCCAGCACCGCGTTGAAGCCGTCGAGCGCCTTCTGCGCCATCGCCAGGTTCTCCGGCGTCATCAGATTGGGCACCACCTGCGACGCGTACGTCGTCGCCAGGTACAACTTGGCGGTTGGATTCTTTGGATCCAGCTTCACCGCGTTCTGGAAGTAGTTGGTCGCCTCTTCGTAATGGTCAGGGCCGGCCTTGAAAGCTGCAATGCCTTTGGTTAGCTGGTCGCGCGACTTCAAAAAGTCGCACCCGGTCGATGCTCCGAGCAGTGCTGTGAGTGCGACCAAAACCGGAATACGTGCTGTCAATTTCATGGCGCGGCGAGTCTCCTTACGATGAGGCGCGTTTTTCAGATGCCTAAACGCGCAAAAGGGGTTTGTCAATGTCCCCTCGATTGTAATGTGAGAGTGCCTGCCGTGACCAGCAAATGCACCCGTGTTCTTTGCGAAAACCATGCAGCTATCGTGCGCTTCATCCAATCCAGCCCGGGTGCCGCATCGTGCAGGAGCCCGGATTCCGCCCACTTCCAATCGATTCGCGTCGCAGGCAGCCTCGTCATCTTTGCCAAGCCTCAATCTCCCCGCAACGGTTATCGCCCACTTCGGAACTCGTACCAACTTGCTTCATACAATCTGCCCGTCCCGGATATGGACCGAACGGCTCGCATACGCCGCCGCTTCCGGGTCATGCGTGATCATCAGAATCGTCTGTCCAGTGCGCTCGTTCAGATCCTTGATCAGCCCCAGCACCGCAGCCGAATTCTGGCTGTCCAAATTTCCCGTCGGCTCGTCCGCCAGCAGAATCGCGGCTTTGTTCACCAACGCCCGCGCGATGGCTACCCGCTGCTGTTGTCCGCCTGAGAGTGCACGTGGCTTGTGCTTCATACGATCCAGAATCCCGAGTAGTTTCAACACCTCCTGAAACTCCGGCGTGAACGTCGTCGAGCGGCCACCAATGTACTCCACAATCCTGATATTGTCTTCCGCCGACAAGGTAGGCAGCAGGTTGTACTTCTGGAACACGAACCCGACCGTCGTCTTGCGCAGGTCCGTCCGCTGCTGGTTCGACATTCCCGCCAGGTTCTTTCCGTCGATCATCACGGTCCCGGAAGTCGGCGGCGTCAGCCCGCCCAGGATATGGAACAGCGTCGATTTCCCTGAGCCCGACGCCCCCACAATCGCCACGAACTCGCCGCGCTGAATGTCCAGATCGATACCGCGCAGCGCGTGTACTTCCACGTCGCCCACGTGGTAGACCTTGGTCAGCCCCCGCACCCGGATAATCGGCTCCAGTTTCGCCTCAGCCACTCCTGCTCCAACCGCACTCACCCTGGTCTCACTCATAGGAGAGCGCCTCGGTCACATCCTGTTGCACGGCCTTGGCCGCCGGAACCGCCGCGCCGATCATGGCGCCCACCACTGCGATCACGCCCGCGTAGATCCACCAAACGTACACCGTTTCCTGCACCAGGCTGGCAGGGACCGAATGCTTCATCAACCATTGCGTCCCATAGGTGAAGACAATCCCGAGAGCCGTGCCCACCAGCGCCAGCATCAATGTCTCCCGCAGCAATATTCGCAGGATCATCCCCGATCCCGCGCCGACCGCTTTCAATATCCCAATCTCCCGCGTCCGCTCCAGCACAGCGGTATACATCGCCATGAACACCACGATGAACCCTACAATCGTGGCCACGCCGATCACCACGCCAATGAAATCCTTCAGCATCCCCACATTGCTGATCGAATACATCGACGTCAATTCGTCCATCGTAAAAATCGGATACCCCGGCAGCTTTGTCTTCAGATCGTCCACGGCCTGCTGGGCCAGTTTCGGATCGTCCAGCTTGCCATAGATTACCGTCACGTGCCCGGGGTTATTCGTAATGGCCTGCAGCGCAGAAAGCTTCACGGCGATGCGCGTCAGTTTCCCGCCCTCAAACACTCCGGAAACACGCCAGTCGTGACTGACCAGGTTCAGCGAGCTGCCGACATGCAGATGCTTTTCCTGCGCGTAATATCTGTCGACCGCCACGTCGTTGTCGCCGACCGGATCGCCGCCCTCGTCATACTGGAAGCCGCCGCTCATCTTGTTGAACGACGCGAAATCGAGCCCCTGGATCGAGTCCGGAAACGTCAGGCTCTGGATCATCGTGCCCGTCGCCACCGTGACATGCGGCTGCTGCATCAGCCAGCCCACAAATTTTTCGCTGATAGGAGCCGAGTTCAGCGACGACATCACCGTCGAGTTCGGCGGCCGGATCACAATATCCGCGCCTACGCCCCGCGCCCGCTCTGCCGTAGAGTCCAGCGTTCCATGGCTCACGCCCACCAGCGTGAGAATCATCGTCACTTCGACCGCGATCGCCAGCACGCTCAACAGCGTCCGCACCGGCCGATGGGTAAGATTTGCGAAAATCAGCTTATTCAGCACTCGTTTCAAGTCTATCGCACTCCGGCCCCGGACCTGGTGCTCCTTGCCCTTGCTTCTCCCGCTAAAATGAACTATGCGAGCCATAGCCCTGATAGCTGGACTGCTCATGTGCCTGAGCGCGATCCTCGACGCGTTCCAGACCATCATTCTGCCGCGCCGCCCCGTGGGCCGCTTCCGCATCACCAAGTTCTTCTACATCCTCACCTGGAAGCCCTGGGGCGCCATCGCTCGGCGCACCCGTGATCCCAAAGTCCGCGAACAGTTCTACAGCATGTACGGACCCGCCTCCCTCCTGCTACTGCTGGCGGTCTGGGCGCTGTTGCTCGTCGCCGGCTTTGCCCTGCTCTTCTTCGGCCTGCGCACGCCCTTCGCCGACCCCATGGCCGACGCCTCCGCACTCGCCCGCCTGCGTACCGACCTCTACGTCAGCGGCACCACCCTCTTCACCCTCGGCATCGGCGACGTTCTCCCTCGAAGTCTCGTAGCCCGTGCCCTCATCGTCCTTGAGTCCGGCACCGGCCTTGGCTTCGTCGCGCTCGTCATCGGATACGTTCCCGTCCTCTACAACGCCTTCTCCCACCGCGAAATCTCGGTCGCCCTGCTCGACGCCCGTGCCGGCTCGCCGCCCACCTCCACCGAACTCCTCCGCCGCCACGCCTTCGCCGGCGGGCAGGAGGCCCTCGTCGTCCTGCTCGTCGAGTGGGAGCGCTGGTCCGCCGAGATCCTCGAGTCCCACATCTCCTACCCGATTCTTTGCTACTACCGCTCGCAGCACGACAACCAGAGCTGGCTCTCCGCCCTCACCGCCATGCTCGACAGCTGCGCCTTGCTCATCTCGGTCGTTCCCGGAGTCGCCTCCCGCCAGGCGCAGCTCACCTTCGCCATGGCCCGCCATGCGTTGGTCGACCTCGGCCACGTCTTCCACCTGGAAAAAAGAGAAGCCGCGTGGCGCGCCAGCGGCGGCCCCAACCGCCTGCCTCCCGAGAACTTCGACCGCGTCTGTGAACTCACCCAGGAGGCCGGCCTGCGCCTCTGCGGCGACCCCGAAGCCCCCGCCCGCCTCACCGCCCTGCGCGCGCTCTACGAGCCCCACGCCCAGGCCCTCGCCGACTACCTCGGCATGTCGCTCCCTGGATGGATCCCCGAGCCTCGCGCCAAGGACCAGTGGAAGACCGTCGAAGCCGTCCGTAAACAAGCCGCCTCCGTCTTCCGCGAAGGCGACTTCGTCGTCAGTGACCAAGCCGAGGCCGCCAACCTGCCCCCCGGCGGCCATCGTTAAAGAGAAAAACGGCCGAAGCCGTTCCTCTCTTTTTCCTCAGTGTTCTCAGTGATTCGCTTTTGCCTACTGCGGCAACTGCATCCGTGGCCCCGCCGGCGCCGGGTTCAGCTTCTGCGCTGCGATCGCGCCCGCCGGTCCCTTCGCGTCCTTATCCTTCAGCGTCGCGTAAATCTTCTTCGCCTCGTCCTTCTTGCCTTCCGCCTCATACAGGCTGGCAAGCTGCAGCTGAGCCACGCCATACGGAATCGTCGTCGTCGGCTTGGCGCTCAGTTCGTTGTAGAGATCGATGGCCTGAGGATCGCGACTGGTGTTGCGATACAACTGCGCCAGCGCAAACTTCGCCAGCGCCGCCAAGCTGCTGTTCCATCCGCCGGCAACCTTCTTCAGCGTGTCCTCCGCCTGCTGGTTCTGACCCGCATCCTCGTAGGTCAACCCCGCAAAGTAGAGCGCGTTCTCGCCCGCCGGCATCATCCCATACTTGTTGGCGACGTCGAGAAACTGCGCATTCGCCGCCTTGGCCCGCTCCGCAATTGAGGGGAACGTCTTGCCCCCCGGCGGAACCGGCTCTCCGGGCGTTGCCAGTTGCGTCGTGTAGGTCTGCATCGCCCCACCAAACGCGGCCGAGGCCGCATCCGACCGGTTGTTGTACACCAAGCCGCCGACCACGATCGCGAGGATCACAACAACGACGATCACGCCGTTCCGGATGACCGCCTGACGGTGTTCGCTGGCCCATTCCAGGCCATGCGTGGTGGTGGCGACGAACTTGTCCTGCTTGAGAGCTGCCTTGGTCTGCTGATCCACTGGAGTGTGTTTTTCCTTTGAGGCCCGAGCGTAACGCTCCGAGCCGAAAACTACGCGCGCGTTCCATCCTGCGCAACCCTACAAGTCTACCAGCCAGCGAGCCTCCGCGAAACCTCCCCACACAGGGGGCCTTCGTTCCGTTATTTTCGCCACCGCCCTCTCAAGCCGTAGGTGCCGCATTCATCGCGGTCTCATCGGGATGAGTGGGTGTAGAACCATGAAAATGCTAGACTGCGCGCATGCCCAGGCAAATTCTTCGAGCAACGCTATGCCTCGCTGCCATAGCCATGGCGAGCCCCGTCATCCTCGCCCAGACCGCACCGGCAGCTCCCCCGGCTCAGCCCCCGGTCGCCGACCAGCCCTTCTCTTCTCTGCCCGCCCAGATCGCCTCCCTCCTCGCCGATCCCGCCGTCGCCCGCGACCACTGGGGCATCATGGTCACCTCGCTCGACGGTGCCCAGATCTTCGCCCTCAACGAAGCCCAGCTCTTCCAGCCCGCCTCTAACACCAAGCTCTACACCACCTCCACGGCCATGGCCCTGCTCGGCCCTGACCGCCGACTCGAGACCCGCGTCACCGGCACGCTCGACCCCGCAGGCATCGTAAAAGGCGACCTCACGCTCATCGGCGCAGGCGACGCCAATCTCGACAGCGAAGACCTCCCCTAC
>Ga0207416_1003589_pt1 | contig 14590 bp, 16 predicted proteins | sample PaiPotPPM11metaG_FD_184107 | JGI IMG/M metagenome (GOLD analysis project Ga0207416, IMG submission 184107) | Iron sulfur acid spring bacterial and archeal communities from Banff, Canada, to study Microbial Dark Matter (Phase II) - Paint Pots PPM... ...
CCTTGGCTTCGTTCCTTCTTCCTGGCAGTGTCCTTCATCGGCGGTTCCTCCCATCAGAGGCCCCGAGAATGGTCTCGGGGCGGGTGAAACCGCCACCTCAACTTTCAACAGCGACCGGGACGAAGCCGCCTACGCCGAATGTCGTGAGATACATAAAATCGCCGACGAGCAAGGTCGTGCAGGCGACATCGCTATCCATCTTCCTGAACACGACGGTCGCCGTCGGCGTCGTCACTGGTACACCGGGCTCTTCGCCGACGGTGCCTGCGTTGCCAGGTGATACCTCGACCACGTTCTACATCCCCTTGGCCGCGATTCGAGTGCCAACCGGCTTCAACAGTTTGAGCACCGTCTCGCCGCGCGACATTCGCGATCAAGCGCCGGTGATTCCGCTGAGTCGTCACCTCGGCGGCGTCAATATCGCGCCCGCGAACGGGAACAACGACGGCGGCGGCGGAGGCTATGCAACAAACTTCGGTTGGCCGACGACCGGTGGGCAAAGGCCGAGCGTATGGCTACCGCCCTCGATGGTGGGCGGAGAACAGCGGATCATCGAGGTCGATTGCACAAACGCGACGGCGGCCGACTGGTCGCATCCGCCGCAAAGCGTCGTGGACTCGAGCGTGGACTGGCGGGGACGATTCTTCCTTGTCTTTTGGCAAGTGGCGGCAGGAAGCAAATTCGCAAACGACCAGACTGCGAGCTCTTCGGCCATTCCGATTACGACGGGGGCTACGGCGACGAGCGCGGTTCGCCTCGCGAACAGCCTGCAGCCCGACGGACAAGCTCTCGCGGGCAATCCCAGCGTGTTCTTTATCGGCAACGCGGACAGCAATCAGATCGCGTCGAGCGCGACGCTCGGTTTATACGTCGATACCGCCGGCAACAGCGGCAAATTGATGTTCAATGCGACGACGAGCCCATCTCCCGGTTGTCGATTGTTTTGTTGGATCCAGGCGAGCGCGCCGTTTTTGAATTACTAGCCATGACGACTATTGAGGAGGAACTCCGACACGCTTACGACGGCCTGACCGCTACCCAAGCCAGGTGCACTTCCCTCTTGACTGAAGCCCGCACCGCGCGACGCGAGCTCGAAGAGGAGAGGCAGCTCTTCGCGAAAGAGGTCGCGCGGCTCAAGCTGCGAATTGAGGTGCTCGAGGCCGAGCTCTCGGCGGCGAGACGGACATGAGCGATGCACTCGAGTTCGAGGGGACGATCATCGATTCGAATCACAACGTGTTCCGGGTCGAATGCGAGATCGGCGGCCACAAGCGGATCATTCAGACGCGCGTCGCGGGGCGGCTGTACATGCGGCACATCCGCATCACGCCGGGCGATCGCGTGAAGATCGAGGTGAGTCCTTACGACCTGTCGCGAGGGCGGATCGTGTACCGGATACGATGATGCCGCCCATCATCCGCCCCGGCGATCGTCGTCGAGGGGAGCTCCATTATCTCGCGAAGCTCTCCAACGCGGGGGTGCGCGCCATTCGCGACGCGTACGGCGCCGGCGCGACCGTCAGCGACCTGGCTCGCGAGTATGGGGTGTCGAGGCGGTGCATTCGGCTCGTGCTCGACGGGAGGACGTGGAGGCATGTGGCGTGAGGGGCGACGCCGATGCGTTGCGAGGCAAGGACCGCGTAGATGGATCAATTGATCTATCTACCGCTGCCAGTTGCGAGGATTGGTGGTTCAATTGAGCTACCTTCGCAGAAACAACGGAGAGGACCAAAGCATCCATGACGACGATCGCGAATCAACTGAGGAAGCAGTACGAACAGAAGAACGCAGCACGCGCGAAGTACTTGGCGGACTGCAAGGCGTTCTGCGAGGAGGCAGAGAGATGGCTCACCCAATGCTTCGGTCTCGACGGAGATTCGAAGCATAGAGCAATGGTCCGCGTCTCGGTCGATCTGCAGGCAGGCGCTCGCGTCGCTGCCGGTCAAGTCAAGGTCCAAATCGTCCCGAACGTGGCGAAGGCCGTTTCCTTCACGATGCCCGTGCGCGACGGAAAGATCGTGGTCCAGGTTGGCGACGCGGATCTCGCACACGTCGACGATTTCAACATGATCGCCAAGACGCAGGAGGAGAGCGGCGACGTCCATATGGCACTCCAGGGCCGCTGGTTTGCGGTCGGGCATGCGCTGGCCGAGATGATCGCCGAGCAGATCGAGGCGGATCTCGCGTTCGGATGATCGCCCCTCACTTCGGGTAATTTTGCCCGGACTGAGCCCCCGCGCTCATTAGTCATCACCCAGGATGTCTTTCCTGGTCTCCGCCGCATCCTTCTGGATCTCGTGCAAGTCGCCGTCCAAGGCGGCGAGGCTCCTCCAGTCGAAGCCTGCATGCGGGCCGCAGGCGTAGAGAATCCTCGACTTGTCTCGCTTGAAGAACGCAGCGGGAGCCCCGCATGTACCGCATGTCTCGTTGGCCATCCCTCTCGCCTTATGCCCCCCGCCGTTTGGGCGCAAGACCGGGCCGGGGGCGACGGTGTGGGAGAAATCGTCGGGCGCGCCCGTTTTTCGGTTCTGCATGCACCTTGCAGAACGAATTAGAATGCGATATCTCTCAGGTTGAGGCGGAAAGAATGAACGTGATATCTGCTAGGAACGTGGGTCGAACGAAGACCGAGAACACCGAGCAACTCGTTGTGCGCGTCCCCAAGGCGCTGCGCGACCGGCTAGAGGCGCTTATCCCGCACCTCGCCCAGCCCGGCGTCTCGATCACGATGACCGACGTGGTGCGAGCGGCGCTCATGCGGGGCGTGGACGCCCTCGAGTCGACGCACGCGCCGAAGCCCGCGCGCAAGCGCTGAAAAGGTCGCGCCCCGCGTCGGTTCACGGCCGTCGCGAGGCGCTTGTCCCATCACGCCCTGAACAGAACGGAGAAGGACCATGAATGCCTACGACGAGAAACCGTTACCCGCAAGCGAGGACAACGACACGACGCCCGAGCCCACCCGCGACCAGCAGCGCCGCGCGGCCGTGAAGCTCATCGACGAGGGGGACGACGAGCACAACGTGGGGGCCCGCATGCCCAAGCGGGCGTTCGCGTCGCTCTACGAGGCCGCGTTCGCCACGCCATCGCCGGGCGCGAAGTACGACGGGGAGGCGTACGACCTCGCGATCTGGATTTTCGAGAGCATGCATACCGGCGAAAGCGATCTGATGCTGCGGGTGCTCGCCCAGCCCTTCGCCAGCTGCGAGTTCGTCGACTGGGCGAGCCATGGGCACTGGGATTCGACCCGTCCGCCATGCCCGTTGCTGAAGGAGGCGTACCTCGAGTTGATCCGCGCCGTGGCAACCTTCCGGTTGCGCGAGCAGGCGTACTACATCGCGCTGGGCGACCAGGAAGGTGCAGCGTGACAGCGCGCGCCCCCCGCAGCCCGGAGTCCCGGGCGGCGACGCTGGCCAAACGTCGCGAGACCATGCGCCGCCGCCCGCTCGCCGAGCTCCGCCACCTGGTCGAGCAGACCGCCGTCGCGTTCGACCACTACGGCGAGGACTGCCCGCCGGAGGCGGCGATCGTCGGGACGGTCTTCAGGGACCTTGCCTTCGCGGTCCTCAACGGAAAGAGACGCTCCGAAGAGGCCTCGCATCGGCTGCGCGAATGGGCTGATGCCCTCTGCCCGGTCCTGCACGACAACCCGCTGCTGCTGATGCGGATGGTCGTGACGGTCGACGGCAAGGGCCTCCAGGCGTTGGAGGCGGCCATCGAGCGGCGGACGAACGCCGTCGAGGCGTCGAACAAGCTCTTCTCCCTTGAATTGCACGAAGACGACGACCTGCGTCCTGGGGACGAGGCTCTGGTGGGCAGGCTGTTGCGACGTCCCGCGGAACGGAGGGACGAACCATGACCATCCCCTGCCCGCCGCCGTCGCCGGACCTGGCCGAGCTGCTCGAGGACTTCGCGGCCGACGTCGACGCGGAGCTCGCGAGCATCGAAGACAGCGTCGCTGCGCTGCGCGGGCTCGCCGCGTCGATGCAGCGCGAGGCCGACCGCGCTCGCCAGGGGCGCGCGCCGTAGATTCGCCCGTCGCCTACGCCGTACCTCGCGAGAGGCGCGGCGTGGGAGGAGAGCGAGCATGGCGACGAGGATTCGCGAGAGCCAGGGCGGCGCGTTCGAGAGCCGCGGCAAGTTCTTCATCCACATTACGGACCGGCCGCAGCACCGCACGGGCGAGCACGCGCCGTGGGCGACGTCGCTGGACGAGGCGCGCAAGCGCGCGCACGTCGTGCAGGCGTGGGTAAACCGCCTTCGCGAGGCCGGCGAGACGGACTTCATCGGGAAGATCATCGAACTCGGTGCGGCCGCCGACGAGGCCATGCTCGTCAGGCTCGCCGATAAGGTCGACGCGATCACCGGCGGCAACTTCGAACGCGTCGCGTCGACGAAAGGCCCATCCGAGCTCTCGACGCAGACGGAGGCGTGGCTCGCGTCCGTCGCCTCGCTCTACGACAGGCGCACGCACGACACGCTCACCCAGTACGCATCGAAGTGGCCCGACCTATTCGGCGCAACCGTCGACGCGATGAACGACTCGCCGGCGCTGGCCCGATGGCTGTCAAAGCGGCTCGGCCAGGTCACGCGTTCGACCGTGCTCAAAGAGACGTGGGGCATGCGGGCGTTCCTCACGTGGTCGGCCGACGTCGCGAAGACGATCGATGCGGTCGCCACGTTCCCCAAGCTCCCGAAGAGAGCCACGGGCGTGCGCGTCGGCCCGCAGCGCAAGGACCCGGTGCCTCTCACGCGAGAGCAGATCGACGCGCTACTCGCCGCGATGTCCGCCAAGGCACTGCCTCGTTACACGTTCATGGATGAGACGGGACTCCGGCCCGAGACCATCGACGAGATCAGCGTGCCCGAGCACTACACGAAAGGCTCGACGACGCTCGAGATCACCGACGATATCGACAAGGCGCGGTTCGGGCGCACGCTGCCGCTCTCGCCGAAGGCGCGCGAGGTGCTCGACGCCATCCTCGCGACGCGCATGGAGCCGGGCCCCATCTTCGGGCGCTCGCGCCTCGTGAAGCACTTCAAGGCGGCCGTCGCGGCGTGCGGTCTGCCGCCGGAGACGGCCCCCTACGACCTGCGCCACGCACGCGGGACACACGGCGTCGAGGCCAGCGGCGGCAACCTGAACGGCGTGGCGTACCTGCTCGGGCACAAGCAGGTGACCACCACGAACAAGTACGTCCATTCATCGCAGCGCTCAGCCGAGACGGTCCTCTCGGCCCTCGATTGCTGCCGTGTTCAGGGCAGCAACGCGGCAGCAGAGAATCGAGCGAACCCCCCGAGTTTGGGCGAAATCCCCAGCGATTCAGAGGGGGTGACCGACGGGGTTCGAACCCGCGACACCTGGAGCCACAATCCAGTGCTCTACCAGCTGAGCTACGGCCACCGCGAAACGGGCGTCAACATACCCGCAACCGCCGTCCTTTCAAGCACGAACCGCCGGCGGGCGCACGCGAGGCGCGGCTCTTTGCTCTGCTTTTCCGGCCATCCGGGCCCGATCTCGCCGGCCGCCGGCCGCCGGCCATTCGAGCCTCCGTCTTGCCGTCATCCCACCGACGACCAGGCTTTCCTCGCCGCCCGGGCCGCGCGCTCGACGCCCTCGTCGTCGGGCGAGCGTCCGAGGTCCGCGGCGCGTCCGAACGCCATGCCATCGATCGCGCTGCGCAGGCCTGCCTCGAGCGCGACGAGGTCGTAGCCGCCCTCGAGGACGAGCGCGATGCGCCCGCCGGCCGAGCCGTCGGCGATTCGCGCGAGCTCGCGCCCCATCCAGCCGAAGGACTCCGGCGACAGTTGCATCTGCGCGAGCGGGTCGCGCGCGGAGGCGTCGAACCCAGCGCTGACGAGGATGAGCTCCGGCGCGTAGCTCTCGACGACCGGCAGGACGACGCGTTCGAAGGCGCTGGCGTAGACGGCGTCTCCGCCCCCCGCGGCGAGCGGTACGTTGACGGTGTAACCGGCGCCTTCGCCCTCGCCGGTTTCGTCGACGTCGCCGGTGCCCGGGTAAAAAGGGAACTGGTGCGTCGAGACGTAGAGCACGCCCGGATCGCGCCAGAACATCTCCTGAGTTCCGTTCCCGTGGTGGACGTCCCAGTCGACGACGGCGACCCGCTGAAGGCCGCTGGCGCGAGCGTGGGCCGCCGCGACGGCGATGCTGTTGAGGAGGCAAAAGCCCATCGCGCGCGCGGGCCGCGCATGATGGCCGGGCGGGCGCAGGAGGGCGACGCCGCGCCGGCTGGGTCCGCGGATGAGAGCGTCGACCATCTCGACGAGCGAACCGGCCGCGAGGCGAGCGATCTCGACGCTCTCTGCCGACACGTACGTGTCGGGATCGAGGTAGCCCTTCTCGCCTCGCAGCTTCGACAGGGCATCGAGAAAACGCGGCGAATGCACGCGCGAGAGCTCGTCGTCGGTCGCCATTCGGGGCGTGACGCTCTGGAACTCCGCGGCGGACTTGGCAACCGCGGCCCGTGCCGCGCTCAACCGCTCGGGACGTTCGGGGTGGTGGCCCAGCGGGGCGTGCCGGTCGAAACGCGGATCATCGACGAGCAGCACGTGGGGCAGCTCCTGGTGCTGCACCTCGTCATGCGCTGCGCCGGGCGCACCGGGCGGTGTGTCCTCCGCCGTTCTTGTAGTCATCCGTGGTGTCCTACGCGCATGTTGCCGCGCTCGTACCGCGAATGATAGCGTCTCTCAAAGCGCGGCAGGAGAGCCGCGAGCCGCGAGCCGCGCAGCGTCGCGCGTGCGGGGAGGATCCGAGGAGCGAATGCGAATCAAGATCATCGCCGTCAACGCTCTCATCGTGGCTTTGGTCGGTCTGCTGTCGTTCCTTCTCGTACGCTCTGCCATTGGCTCGGCGACGAGCAACAAGAGCCAGCTTACCGCCGAGGCGCAGAACGACGTGAACGGTGCCGCGGCGCGCCTCCAGCTCGACGGTCTGCGAGCCGAGCGATGGCTCGCCGCCGCTGCGGGCGAACAGGCGACGCTCGACGCGCTCACGAAGGCGTCGCCCTCCGCGCGCGGGGACGCCGCCACCAAGCGGTGTGACGACCTCGTGAGCAAGATGAAGAGCGCGCCGCTCTTCGAGCGCAACGTCCCGACGCTCGTCGCGCTGGTCGACGCGAGCGGGAAGATCGTCGGGCGCAGCAGCTCGAACATGAACCGCGGCGACGACATGGCGGGCACCTATCCGAGCCTCAAGTCGGCGCTGATGACCGGTCAGTCGGGCTCCGACGTGTGGTACGAGCGGGATCGATACCTGGCGTCGTACGTTGCCGTTCGCGACGAGCAGGGGAGGATCATCGGGGCGCTCGTCCTCGGCCGCCCCCTCAACGACACGCTGTCGCGCGTCGCCGAGGCGACCACCGGTCGCGCCCTCATCGTCGCCGTCCCGAAGGGCGATGGCTTCGAGATCGTCGGCCACTCCCAGGCCGTCGCAGCGGCCCTCGACGAGAGCGTCAGCGGCTCGGCGAAGGAGATGCTCAAGAACGCCCTCGCGCACCAGCAGACGGACAACGTGCGCGACGGCGATCTGCTCGTCGCCGCGTCGCCGCTCCCGGCCTTCGAGGACGGAAGGCGCGCGCTCCTCGTCGCCGCCGCGCCGGCGGCGCTCATTCAGGACCCGACCGGGCTGGCCATGCTCCCCATCTTCGGGGCGATGGCGGTGGGCATCGTCCTGGTGCTCGTAGGCGGATGGCTGCTCGGCAACTACATCACGCGTCCGATCAACATGCTCGAGGAGGGGCTCCTCGCCATCCTGAACGGGCAGACGGACAAGCGCTTCGAGCTGGATCACTCCGAGCTCGGGGGGCTGGCGTTCCGCATCGATCAGCTCCTGAATCAGCTGATGGGCGTCGAGGAAGACACGACCGACGACGAAGGGCGCGTGTCGATGGCGCCGAACGCCGCCAACTTCACCGACGCGATGTCCGTCGACGACAAGCGGATGACGCAGCCCGCCAGCGAGATCACGATGGATCCCGAATCGATCCGCGCCCTGGCGTCGGAGCCGGCGCCCCAGTACTACGCGCGGATCTACCGCGAGTACATCGCGGCCAAGCGCGCCAACGGCGAGGCGACCGACCACATCACCGAGCAGGCCTTCGCCGCGCGAATCCAGGGCATGGAGCAGGAATCGGCCCAGAAGTACGGTCGTCCCGTGCGTTACCAGGTCCAGGCGCGGAACCGGGAAGTGGTGCTCCTGGCGGTGCCGTTGCCCTAGGCTAGGCGCGATTCGACGAACTCGGCGACCTCACGAAGGAGCGCCGTTTTGGACGAAATCCGGCTCCTCCGGACGCGACGCCCCCTTGCGTTCTGTCCGCCGATCGGCAGACTTGCGACGCGCCGGCCTCGGCGCGAAGGAAAGAGCATGGGTCTGTTCGATCGGTTCAAGGGAGGTGCGAAGGAGCGGCCCAGGTCCAACCCGGCCGCGAAGTGGGCGGATCGCATCGAAAGACGCGCGCAGAACTACGATCGGCAGGAGGCCATCCAGGCGCTGGCCGACCTCGGGACGCCGGAAGCGGTCGAGGTCCTCCTCAAGCGCTTCACCTTCGTCATCGACCCCTCCATCACGGATCAGGAGGAGAAGGACGCTGCCTTCCGAGGCGTCCTCCGGGCGGGCAAGGGCGCCGTCGAGCCCGTGCGAGCGTTCGCCGCCAAGGCGGAGAGCCTGGCCTGGCCCATGAAGATCCTGAAAGAGCTGGTCGACGAGGGCGAGTACGTCGACGAGCTACTGCGCTGGCTGTCGCGTTGGGACACCGAGTACGCCAAGTTCGTCGAGCCGAAAGTCCAGCTGCTCGCCGAGCTCGGCGAGCGCCGCCACGCCCACATCCGCGATGCAGTCGAGCGCTTCCTCGAGGACGTCAACGAGCCCGCGCGCTTTCACGCCGTCGTAGCGCTCCTCGCTCAGGAGGACCCCGCCGCGACGCCCGCCCTCGCTCACCTGCTGGGAGAAGAGGAGAGCGTGCGCGTTCGAAACAAGATCGCCGACGGCCTCGCAGCTCGCGGCTGGCCGGTGCCAGCCGACGAACGAGACGGCGTGCGCAAGGCGCTCCCCTCCGGCTTCACCGTCGACAGCACCGGCAAAGTAATCAAACGCTAAACGGCGAGGTCGCGCAGGCGTCGTTATCGGCGCGGACGCCGACGTCGCCGACCTCACGTAGTCGCGAGCGTCACTCGCTGACTTTCGCCTTGGTCGGGAACGAGAAGCCAACCATGATCGTGATGACCTGGTTGAAGTGGAACGTGTCGTCCTGGCTGTTGACCTTGTTGTCGGGAAAGTTGCCGTTGGGTCCCGAGCCGCGCGAATCGAACCCGGCGAGGTTCCACGCAAACGGGAAGGCGCGGTACTCGACGCCGAGCGACCACACATCGGCGGGGTAAAAGGTGAGCCCCACGGCGTACGTCCCGTAGCTGAACTTCGTGGACGAAACGCGCTTGAAGGAGTTGGGATCGGAGCAGACGGGCTGCCCCGTATCGCCGCAGTTGCCGCGCTCTTCGATCCCGGCGATCGCCTCGCCTGCGGAGATGAACAGGTCGGTGTCGACGAAGATCTTGTTGAAGATGGCGAGCTTGCCGCGGAAGGGAACGAACGTCAGCTGCGGCGCGACCACCCAGTCCATCAGGGCGGTTTGATCCGCAAACGGCGCGTGGCCGTACATCGGATAAGCGCCCGTGTGGTTGACGTTCGTTGCCGTCAGCGCGTCTCGCGGCGCATGGCTGTCGATTTGATCCGTCAGGTCGGTCGTCGAGTTCAAGAGGCCGTAGGCGCCCCAGACCCCGATCGACAGCCAGTCGGTGATGTTGTAGTTGAGCGTCGCGCCGACGAGGATCGTGCGCCGATACTGGTCGAGCAACGAGAACGATATCGCCGGTGCGATCGAGAACCGCCCCTCGCGGTAAAGCCGCATGTGCCGCACGGCCGGGGCGCCCTTGAGAGGACCCGTGAGCTCGATCTCTTGCGCTTGTGCGCTCGACGCCGACGCGGATACGGCCGCCGCCGCGATCGACGCCAAAACTGCCCTGACGAAACGCCGCTTCATCGCCGTCCTCGTCTCCGTTCTCACTTGGGCAACCGGTACTCGAAAGAGGTCGGCAGGAATATCGAAAGCCCAACCTGCAACTGCACGTTGTTGGTGAAGTGGGTGCTGCTGTCGTACCAAGTGTTCGGGTTGAGGGGGTTTTGCGTGCTGGTGATCGGAAGGCTCGTCGAGCCCTGCGCTACCTGGAGGTTCTCGATCTTGTCGAAGTAGATGATGTCGCGCACCTCGAGAACGGCCGCGAGCCAGCGGGAGAAGAAGACGCGCAGCCCGATGCCGACGTCGAAGTCGATGAGGTTGTTCCAGTCGAACTTGCGGTTGTCGGGATCGATGACCGGAATGGGGCGAGTTCGAATGAGTCCCGGCCCGCCGTCGATATACGCGTCGTAGTTGAAGATGAAGTCGCCGAAGCCGGCGAACTTGCCGTACATCGGCACGTAGGTGAAGTTCAGGTTGCCGCCCGCCTGGTACTCGTTGAGCGGAACCGCGATTCGCGCCGAACGACGGTTCTGGAAATTGAAGTCGGAGTCCTGGTTCAGCCCCTCATAGAAATTGCCATTCAGGCCGATCGCCAGAACTTGCGTAATGTAGTAGTTCAGCGCCAGCCCGGGCCCGTTGTGGGAGACGAACTGGTCGTTCATCGTGAATTCAAAATACGGCTGAATCTCGATGCGCTGAGCCTTGATCACGTACTGCTGCTCGACGGCGTAGATCTCGGCGTGAATCGTCTTCTTCGCTTCTTCGCCGAGAGTCTTTGCCGTGGCGCACTCCGGAGCGTCCGGCGTGATCTGGCAGATATCTACCCCGCCGGTGGCCGGCGGAGTCTCGCCCGCGGCCGGCGGAGCGGCGCCAGTTTGATCGCCGCCCTGCGCAGGCGCAGGCGTCGGTTGATCCGCATCGGCGTCGGCCGGAGCAGCGGGCGCCCCTGCGGCGGGAGCCGTTGTAGGGGCGGGGGTCCCGCCTCCTTTGGGGGGCTTCTTCTTCTGCGCATACGCAGCTTGCGGCACCAATACGAGGGCCGCCGCGAGTAGAAGCCACCTGCGAGCCTGCTTCATTGCTACCCCTTCCGCATTCCTTCGAGGCTTTGTCGACCCGACCGAAACGGCCCGACATGAAGAAGACGCGTCGCGCCTAAACCGTGAGAACTGCTGGGGAATCAGGCCTACAGCAAAAGTGAGCGCGACTATATCAGCGCCATTTCGCTCGGGCAACGGGATTCGCGATGCTTGCCACTAATGAGCCGAGCTTTCTAGATGCTCGATACGGCTGGCGCGTACCGCGTGCGAACTTTTCACGCCGTAGCATCCTCGCCCTCGATGGGCGCTAGGCAGCCGCCTCCTCCCCTTCCGTCCCGAACAGCGCTTCGACGAAGTCGTCGGCCTGGAATTCGCGCAGATCGTCCGCGCGTTCTCCGAGGCCGATGTAGCGAACTGGAACCTTCAGCTCGTCGCAGATCCCGAGAACGACGCCGCCCTTGGCGGTGCCGTCGAGTTTCGTGAGAACAATTCCGGTCAAGTCGAGCGCGTCCTTGAAGAGGCTCGCCTGGGCGAGCGCATTCTGACCAGTAGTCGCGTCTAGCACGAGGAGCGTCTCTTGCGGTGCTCCGTCCATCGCTTTTGCGATCGTCTTACGAACTTTCTTAATCTCGTCCATCAGCGGAACTTTCGTGTGCAGCCGTCCGGCCGTATCCACGAGGAGCAAGTCCGCGCCGCTCTCGCGGGCCTTGGTCGTCGCGTCGAACGCGACCGCGCCGGGATCGGCTCCCTCCTTGCCCTTGACGACCTCGACGCCGACGCGCTTGCCCCACACTTCCAGTTGCTGGACCGCGGCGGCGCGGAAGGTGTCTCCGGCAGCGAGCACCACCTTCTTGCCTGCCGCGTGATATCGAGTTGCCAGTTTGCCGATCGTCGTCGTCTTTCCGACGCCGTTGACGCCGACGAGGAGGACGACCGTCGGCTTGGCGGACACGCGGAGGGCACCCCCTCCGATGCCGAGAATGCGCGTCGCTTCCCCGCGCAGCGCCGACCAGACCGCGGCGGAGTCGCGCAGTTCGTTGCGCGCGAGCGACTCACGCAGCCGTACCAGGATGGTCGCCGTCGTCTTCGGCCCGACGTCGCTCGAGAGCATGACTTCTTCCACCTGCTCCAGGATGGCCGGGTCAATCTCCTTCTTGCCTTGAAAGACCGACGTGAGACGAGCAATGAACCCCCCGCGGGTCGCCGCCAGGCCCTTTCGCAGACCGGCGACGTCTTTTCGTTCCGGGGGCGCCGGCGGGGCGGCCGGCGCAGCGCCGCGGGGCGGCTCCGATACGGCCTCGGGCTCGAGCGAAATCCGCACCTCCTCGGCAGGCTGTGCTCCGGGAGGCTTGGGCCCAGGGCGCGGGCGCTCCGCCTCGGGAGCCCGGGCGCCCTCCTCTCTCTTCGGCGCGGGGCGCCCCGCCGGTCGTTCCAGCTGCGGCGCCGACGGCCCCTGGAGCTGCGCGCCGCCCTTCCCGCGCATGAGCCTCGCGACCAGCAGCAACGCGACGACGACGGCTGCGATGACGATGGCGATGGTCGTGGTCATGAGGGAGGTGCGAGTGGCCGCTGCGGCGCGCGACTATAGGGACCCCGGCCGACTGACGTCAACGTCGGGTGCGTTCCCGGTCCGGTCGACGGTGCGACAGGTCGGCTGGCCCCGGTTCGTCGCCGTTGCCGGCGGCTTCGTTGCCGTCGGGCGGCGCGAGGCGATCGACCTCCGCTTGCATGTTGCGGTCCACGGGCGCGCCCGCGAAGGCCGCGCGCTCGACCGCGTCGGCCCAGCGGGCGATCGCGAACTCGGACGCAGCCGCTCGCCGCACCTGACCCGGCGTGGGTTCAGGCCGTGTGTCGTAGGGCCTACCACGGCGCCGCGCCCAGCGAACGAGCCGCTCGACGATCGCGCGCCTCCGCAGGATCAGCGCGACGCGAAGCTCACCGGAAGGGGGAACGGGACGGCGCAGCGCCACGTGAAGTGGACCCTCGGCGACGAGCTCGTCGCCGGGCGCGATCTCGTGCGCCTCGAGCGCAAATCTGCCTTCGGCGTCCGCGATCGTCTGGGCCACGGTCATCACGCGCTCGAATCCGCGCCGCTCGACGGCTACGCGGGCGCCGCCCACGCCCGCGCTGTCGTGCGCGTCGACCACCTGCCCGGACCAGCCGCTGGCCTCCGCGTTCGGCCGCAGGAGCTCGAGGTGAGCGCGCGCTGCGTGATCGGCCGGGCCTCGCTGCGGCCGGCTCGCGCGGGCGAGCCCTCGTCCGACCGGGGCGACGCGCGCGAGGACGAGCCAGCCGAGGACGAGGGCGCCCGCCAGGAGAAGAGGAAGCCGCGACCACGGTCCGGCCGTACGCACGGGCTGCGCGAGGCGAAGCGGCGTGCCGGGGACGAACCATGGCGTGTCCGGGACGTAGCGGAAGCGCACGAACGTCTCGTCGTTCGGCGACGGCGCAGCCGGAACCGAGAACGTCGCGACGACGCGCGCCTGGCCGCCCTCGAGCGAGGAAGCGCCGGCGATCGTCCGTCCGTCGTCGAGACGAGCCTCGATCGCGCCGCCGGGCGGGGCGTTTCTCGAGCGTGAGCCTGCGTACCTGCCCGCCGCGAGGATCCGGACGGCGATGCCGTCCTCCGGAACCCCCCCCGGGAGTCGTCCGTCGACCGCATCGGGCGCTCTCAGGTCGACCGTGACGCTCTTCTGGATGCGCATCGAGCGCGAGGCCGGCCCGGCTTGCGCGTTGCCGGCGAACGACGCGCGGAGCTCGCCCGGTCCGGGCGCTCCGAGGCTCTCGCTGGTCACCGTGAATCGCGCCCGACCCGCGATGTCGGTCGTGGCCGTGCCGAGGGTCGACCCCGCTTCGTTCGAGAGAACGACGAGGAGGTCGGCAGCCGCCGACGTGACGCCGTCGTCTTCGACGGATGCGACGACCTGGATCGTCGTCGCGGGCTCGTCGAGCGAGACGGCGGGTCGCTCGGGGTCGAACCGGAGGCTGATCGGCTCGAGCGCGAGATCGACCGGCAGCTCCACGGCGGCGCCGTCGACGAGCCCTCCGGCGAGGTTCGCGGTGCGCGCCTCGAGGTGCGCGACGTAGCGGTCGCTCGCCAGCGCGAGGCGCACACAGAAGCGCCCCGCGTCATCGGTCGGCAGATCGAGCGAGTCCGCGCGCTCGAGGACGGGACGCGTGGACCCCTCGCTGCACGCCTCCGGCGTGGCGCCGGACAAGTCGCGCGAATCGCTGAACGGGACGGCGGCCCCCGTCGAACTGCGCGTCAGGCCGAGGGAAACTGCCGCGCGCGCGATCGGCCGGTCGGCGTCGTCCACGGCTGTGCCCGCGAGAACGAGCTCCCCTGACGAGCGCGCCGCATGTACGTCGAGCCGCGCGCTCCCGCGGACATGGACGCGCGTCCCGCCCGCCGTCGCGGGCTGCGACCTCGCCATCGCGGGCTGCCACAAGGTGAGCGCCGCGGCGCACGCGGTTGCGGCGCATCGCACGAAGCCCGTTCTCGTTGAGAAACCAGGCACCCCGCCAT
>Ga0207416_1003590_pt1 | contig 14590 bp, 15 predicted proteins | sample PaiPotPPM11metaG_FD_184107 | JGI IMG/M metagenome (GOLD analysis project Ga0207416, IMG submission 184107) | Iron sulfur acid spring bacterial and archeal communities from Banff, Canada, to study Microbial Dark Matter (Phase II) - Paint Pots PPM... ...
GGCGAACTATGCGGCGTCGAAGGCGGGGCTGATCGGCCTGACCAAGTCGCTGGCACGGGAGTTGGCGAGCCGGACGATTACGGTGAATGCGGTGGCGCCGGGATTCATCGAGACGGCCATGACGGCGGTGCTGACGGACGAGCAGAAGGCAGCGATGACCAGCCAGGTGCCGCTGGGGCGGACGGGGACGGACCGGGATATCGCCGCGGCGGTGGCGTTTCTGGCGTCGGAGGAGGCTGGGTACATCACCGGGCACACGCTGGATGTGAACGGCGGGCTGTATATGGGCTAGGTACAAGGCGCCAGGCTCACGGTGCCAGGTAAGTTCCGGGTAGCATGTGACTTGTACCTGACATCTAGCGCCTCAAGACTGCCGACGGGAACCTTTGGTGGTTCGGGAATCAGGGGGTAACACGATTTAGTCATTGACCTCGAGGGCGGCTGCTGGTTACTTTGTGGTCAATGGCAGATATGCAAACAATTCCGTCGCCGCAGGACACGTTGCTCCCGGTAAACACGATCGCGATGAACATTGGCGCGACCATCCGGGCCTATCGACAGCAAAAGGGGATGTCGCAGGGGGACATCGAGAAGCGGACCGGGCTGCTGCGGTGCTATCTGTCGCGGGTGGAGAACGGGCACACGGTGCCGTCGCTGGAGACGCTGCAGAAGATTGCGTATGCGCTGGATCTGCATCTGGCGCAGTTCTTCTCGGAAGAGGCGGTTAGCCGCGAGATGTCGACTTTGCGTCTTAGTGAGGAAGAGATTCGTTTCCTGACGCAGATTCAGCGGTATTCTGCGCGGCTATCGGATAACGATCGGAAGCTGCTGCTAGCGATGGTGCGAAAGTTTGCCCAGACGACGCTGGTTTAGCTGCAGGCAAGCAAGGTCGACCAATCCAGAGCATCCCGACCTGATTCAAAGGTAAAGCGCAAGGCTGAATGCAGTCCATGTGCTGATCGGGGGGATGGGTTGTCAACCTTTCCAGCCGTGCGGCTTTCTTTGGTCACGACCGCGTTGCTGTTCGTTTTCGACGCATGTCCTTTGAGTGGCCAGGGAGCGCAAAGTCCCGCGGGCGACACGATCTCGGAGGTTGAGCGGCAACCGGGTCCTCCGGTGTCAGCCGGAAGCCGAAGTTCTGCATTGGAGACTTTGGCGGTTGGGAATGCGGCTGAAGGGGATCCACCGGCCGCGGACGATTCGGCTTCTCCGGTTGAATCCTTGCAGCATACGCCGGTGAAGCGGCCCGACTTCAATCGCGATATCTACTACAAAAACAAGCTTGAGTATTCGCTGGAAAGCGGATGGCTTCCGATCAATGTGCCGTTCGTCTGGGACTTTCTTGTCTCCAGCCCGTACACGGTATGGCCGCTGCAATACACGATGGTTCCCAACCTGATCGGAGTGCGGTGGCACACGGGCGATGTCAAGGGCCCGTCGATTCTGCGCGGCAACTGGGACTGGACGTTCAGCGGCTCCTACACGGACATTCCGCGGGGACCGGAGACGCGATACTTCGCATTCGATTACGGCATACGGCGCAACTTCGTGCAGCGGCGATGGAGAGTTGTGCCGTATTACGAGATGCGGGGTGGGATCGGAGACATCAACTCGAAGGGGTGGGAGGTCACGTACGCGCAGGGACAGAACATGACCTTCACGTACATGATGGGCAGCGGTGCACGGTACAACTTCAATCCGCGGTGGAGCGTTACGGCTGGATTGAACTACATGCACGTGTCCAACTTTTACCTGTCGGAGCCGAAGAATGAGGATTACGGGATCAACGTCTACGGCCCGATGTTTGGGATCAACATGCTTCTGGGCAAGGAGAAGGCAGCTACGGTGCACTAGGTGCCGATTCGGCGACGGCTAAGGGATGTTGGCGATGTAGTAGCCGAAGAGGGCAAGGATCAGGCAGGCGCCGGCGAAGGTGATCTTCTGGCGGCGGAAGTAGGCGGTGCGGCCCATGGTCATGCGGGGGGCGAGGGGGACGCCGAGGGCAAGGCCGCTGACAAAGCCACCGATGTGGGCTGAATTGTCGATGCGGATGCCGAAGTTGTGGACCATGGTGCTGAGCCCGATGACGAGGTTGATGGCGGCGAACTTGACGACGCTCGAGCGCAGGCGCTGCAACTCGACCCAGGGAAACGGAAGTTTGCGGTTGCTGAGCAGGACGATGAGGATGCCGGCAATGCCGAAGACAGCGCCCGAGGCGCCGGCGCCGACCTGGAAGAGATATCCGGGGTCGTGGGTTGTGACGAAGTGGCCGACGTTCCAGGCCATGCTGAGGAGGTTGCCGGCGATGCCGGTAATCATGTAGATGGCGACGATGCCGTAGGGGCCGATGAGGGGCTCACCCAGGATGCCGAGGTTCCAGAGGCACCACATATTGCCGGCGATGTGCAGGAAGCCCACGTGGACGAAGGTGGCCGCGAGCAGGCGATACCACTGGCCGTGGAGGACGTCCCAGGTTTGATTGGCGCCATAGTGGAGCAGGGCTCCCTCGGAGGGCTCGCCGAAGCCGACGCCGTGGAAGGCCATCCAGAGGTAGACGCCGATGTTGATGGCGAGCAGGAGGTAGGTTCCCGGGGCGGAACGGGGATCCCAGACACTGTAGTCGTGACGGCGGGGACGCGGCGGGACCGGGGAGGAGCCGTCGAGGGGGACGGCGCCTACTGCGGGCGGAAGCATCTCGCCTTCGGGATGCGATTGCGTCGGGGAGGACATGGGGTCTTCTTACGCTATCGCATTTTTGCCGTACATGTGGGAACAGACGTGCAAAAACGCGGTAGATTCTCGCGTTTCCTTGAGGATTTCGTGGATTGCCGGGTCAGGCCGCGTTTTTCATGCGCTCGCGGATGTTTTGCGGAATGCGCTGCTGGACAGCTTCGGAGACCAGGCCCGGGATAGGTGTGGAGATGGCGACCAGGATGCAGAGCAGGACCGAGACGATGAGGCCGGCGATGGCGGCAGCTTCGAGCGAGATCGTGATCGGGGTGTTGAGTAGATGGCCGTGCAGGCTGCTGCCCAGATGGGCGATGACCTCGATGCGATGGAGGACCGCGGCGGCAAGCAGGAAGGCGAGGATGGACAGCGCGCTGACGGAGAGGAGCAGTACGTCGATGGTGCGCGCGACATGTTGACGACGGCGGCAGTGGGCGCAGTCGGTCATGTGCTGGTCGTAGTCGGTACGCATGGCAGGCGAGAGGCCTGAGATGTCGTAGCGCCACCCAGCCAGGATGTCTCCGATGAGCGGGTCAGTGCAGCTTCGCGCGTTCATTCGGGTTGGTCCCGGAAACAAGGAGACGGAATTAGCCATAGCGGTATAGACATCATTCTACTCGATTTGATTGCACGTGACGGCAATAAGTTTCATGGTGCCGGGAAATGCAATATGGTGCAACGGAATGGGTTGAGGCGCCTGTGTCGGCGGTCACATCAGTAATGAAGGACTTACAGGGAGATGGACGGAAGCGGCGCCGCCTGCTGGGCGAGCATGATGCGATTGCCCAACAAGGACATACGGCCGGCAAGGGCCTGTTCGGCGGCCAGCAGGGCGAGCGATGGGTCGTTGTTCTGCTCGGAGAGGTGGCCCAGGACGATGGTGTGGGCTCCGCCGTCGTAATCGCGGGCGAGGAACTCGGCGGTGGCGTGGTTGGAGAGGTGGCCGACGCGGGAGAGGACGCGCTGCTTGACCGACCAGGGGTAGGGGCCGTCCTTGAGCATTTCGAGGTCGTGGTTGGATTCGAGCAGGAGGACGTCGATTCCGCGGAGAGCCGACTTGACGTTGGGTGGCATGTAACCGAGGTCGGTGGCGATGGCCATGCGGACCTGTTCGGTGCGGGACTCGAAGACGAAGCCGCAGGGATCCGCGGCGTCGTGAGGGATGGTGAAGGGGGTGATGGATATGTCGCCAATGGTGAAGTTGGTGCCGGAGTGGAAGTACTCGACTGCCGGGAGGTGGGTGGGGTCGGCCTTGGGTTTGGATGGCGAGGGGTCGCAGTCGTCCTCGTCGGGGTCAGAGGCGGGAGTTGATGCGGCCAGGTCAAAGGCAGGTTCTTCGATCGACTCAGCGGGAGTTGGGGTGATTGCTTGAGCAGCGGCAGCTTCGGCGCGGGCTTGTTTCTCTTGCTGAACGTGATCGAGCCATTGGGCATAGGTCATCGTCGTTCGCGGAGTCAACATGCGCACCCAGGCGCGGTGGGTGGGTTCCGTGAGGTAAACGGGGATCCCCAGGCGGCGGGCGAGGACGCCGAGGCCGGCGATGTGGTCCTGATGCTCGTGGGTGATGAGGATGGCCGACAGCGCCGTGGGGTCCTCGTTGGCGAGGGCCATGCGTTTGAGGAGTTCGCGGCAGGAGAGGCCGGCGTCTATGAGCAGGCGGGTCTGGGCGGAGGCGATGACCGTTGAGTTGCCTCGGGAGCCGGAAGCGAGGACGGTCATACGCATTCGCTTAAGATACGCCTCTTCGATGTGGATTAGGCGTTACGTTCGAGGTTCGAGGTTGAGACGTTTTGCGATTGAGCTGTGAGCTGTGAGGCTTGAGGTATGAGCGATCAGCTTCATCGCAGCACGTAGATGCGGTAGCTGGCGGGGGTTTCTTTGCGGCTCCACCAGAGAGCGGTGCGGGTGGGGGACCATTCGGTGCGGAGGGTGTAACGGGTGGCTAGGAAGTCGGCGAAAGCGGGCCAGCGGGCGAGCTTCTCGAAGTTGTCGGGGCCGTCGATGTGGAGGGGCGACGTGACCACGATGACTTGAGGAGGCTGGGCAAGGAGGGCGGCTGAAAAGTCGGCCCGGGTCTGACGGATGATCGGAACGGTGTCGGGGCCGAAGATGAGGTAGTCGGCCAGCATGCCGGTGGATTGCTCCAGACGCATCTGGTAGAGGACGTTGTAACAGCCGGCGATGGAGTCGATGCATTGAATGTGGCCCGAGAGGGCAGGGCCGCCGAGGTCTTCGAGATTCTTCTGGAGGGAGGTGATGAACTCGGTATTCCACCACTGATAGCGATGGATGAGGATCGCGGACTGAGGCGCCAGGAAGAATCCGCCGAAGCAGAAGGCGGCAAACGCGAGGATGGCCGCTGATTTCGCACGGAGAGAGTTGGCAAATGCAGCGGCTTGTGGCCGGAGGGCGCGGTCGAGATCGAGAGCGATGAGCGGAAGGAGGAACGCAAGCAGCGGATAGCGGTAGTAGGGAAAGGCGCGTTGCTGGAGGATGCAATCGACCAGACCGAAGACGACGCCGGCGGCGAGCAGGGTGCGTTCGAATTCACGGAGCGGACGGAGCGGCTGGCCCTGGACGACCAGCACAGCCAGCCAGGCCAGGACCAAAGGCAGGAGCGGAGAGATGCAGTGCAGCAGGATGAAGCTGAGGGGCCGGTGTCCGAGGCTGGCGTAGTAGGGGACTATGCCGTGGAAGCCTTCAAGGAAGGCGGCGAGAGAGCGTTCGCGCAACAGGAAGACGAGACTGATGGCAGGGGCGACGCAATAGCCCGCAGCCGCGGCAATTGCATGCTTGCGGAATGGGATTCCACGACGCTGCACGACGAATGCGGCGAGGGCGATCTGCGCAAGGGTAAGGGGAAGCGTGGTGGGCTTGATGGTGACGGCGAGGCCGGAGAGCAGGCCGAAGACGGCGGAATACCACGGGGCATTTCGCCGCTCCGCCGCGAACAGGAACGCGGTTGCGGTCAGGAGAAGCACCGCCATGGTGAGATCGCGCTGGCCACCCTGGGCGAGACCGTCGCGACCATGAATGAGGATGAAGAGGCAGGCGCTGAAGATGCCGGGAATCCAGGGGTCTCCGCGGCGCAGACCGGAGGGGCGGGTGACCAGGCAGAAGGCGATGGAAGCCACGTCGAGCAGGAAGAAGTCGAAGAACCGCCAGGCGAGAGCGCCCATGCCGAGGCTATTCATGACCGCAAGCTCTATCAGGTAGGTGCCAGGGAACTGCTGGTCGCCGATCTGGCGGTAGGGTGCCCAGCCGCGCTCCATGAGGAAGCTCATGTAGTGCATCAGCGATGCGTCGCCGAGCAGCGGCCAGCGCCAGGTCCAGAGGAAGAAGACGAGCGCAGAGGCGATGAGGCTGGCGACGAGGGTGGCGCGGAAGAGGCGAGCAAGCTCCAAACGCACTGGCGGGTTCCTACGAGGTCGGGCGGAGAGGAGCGAGGAAGTTGACGGTGGCGCGGAGGACGACGACGTTGTTCTGGTTGTAGGCGAGGGTGGTGGTGGTGACGACCCCGTATTCTTTGCGTTTCCGGGAGTAGCGAACGCCGACAACCTCGATTTCGGTGCGAATGGAGTCTCCGGGGCGGACGGCTTCGGTCCAGCGCATCTGCTCGGCTCCGGCGCCGATCATGCCGCCGGCGACCTTGAGGGAGAGCACACGCAGGCGCATGACGATAGCGGCCGTAAGCCAACCTGAGGCGGCGAGGCCGTGGAAGAAGGAGCCTTCGCCGGCGGCTTCGTCCAGATGGAAGGGCTGCGGGTCGTACTTTTCGCCGAACTCTTTGATTTCAGCTGCGGTGACTTTGTAGCTGCCGACGGAGTTGAACTTCTGGCCGACGTGGAAGTCCTCAAAGTAAAGATCCTTGGACATTGTGCGCGTGTCTCCTGACAGATAGAGTTTACGGGATTTATCAGACTGGCTTTGGCTTAAGAATGTCTGAATCGAAAACGGGTCGCATTTTTCAAGCAAGTACTCCAAGCCGGTCCTTCCCGTGGGTGCGCGGAGGGAGCGGAAGGACACTATTTGTGGATCAGGGGCAGGCGATGAGGAGGACGGTGATGTTGTCGCGGCCGCCGTGGGCGTTGGCCGCGTCGATGAGGGCCTGGCAAGCGGGCTCGAGGTCGGGTCCGGCGGTGCGAGTGAGGAGGCGGGCGATCTCGGCGTCGGGGAGTTCGCGGGTGAGGCCGTCGGAGGCGAGCAGGAAGAGGTCGCCGGGCTGGGCGGCGTGGGCGGCGATGTCGGCCTCGACTTCGGCCTCCGAGCCGATCGCGCGGGTGATGACGTTGCGGATGGGCGAAGCTTCGGCTTGAGCCGTGGTGATAAGGCCGGCGCGGAGTTGCTCCTCCACCAGCGAGTGGTCCTGGGTGAGGAGTTGGAGGGCTCCGCGGCGGAGAAGGTAGGCGCGGCTGTCGCCGACGTGGGCGATCCAAAGGGTGCGGGGGCCGGATTCCCAGAGCGCTCCCACGAGCGTGGTGGCCATGCCGCGGAGCATGCGCAGTTTCTGGGCGCGCTCGAAGACGGCTTGATTGGCAGCGGCTACGGATTGCCGTAGACGGACTTCCTGCGGGGAGCCGGCTGCAGTTTCGGCAGAGGGCGGCTCGGTGGCGGCAGGTGCTTGTTTGAGGCTGCTGAGGAAGGCCTTGCTGGCGAATTGGCTGGCGACTTCACCGGCGGCCGCTCCGCCTACGCCGTCGCAGACGACGAAGGCGCCGTACTCGGGAAGGGCGGCGCAGGCGTCCTGGTTGACGTGCCGGACGCGGCCACGATCGGAGCGCATGGCGTAGGAGCAGGTTGTTGAGTAGGCGGGGCCGACCGCGGTGGCGGGGGTTGGAATTTGCGGCTTGTGAGACTTCAGGGTCGCGGTGTTCGGCATTTTCGACGCAAGGGTCCGGCGCAATCGGCGATCGTTAGAAACGATACTCCTTGTGGTGCGGGAGTCAACGGATTTGGCGTTCGCGAGGGCGGATCGGGATAGTCTGGAGATCAACGGGACAGCGAAGGCGAGGGAACGGATTGAACCGGATCGTGCATGGCGACAACCTGGAGGCGTTGCGAGGGATGGCCTCGGGATCGGCGGCGCTGATCTACATCGATCCGCCGTTCAATACGGGGCGGCGGCAGACGCGGCTGCGGATCAAGACGGTGCAGGATGAGGCGGGAGACCGGGTAGGGTTTGGCGGGCGGCGGTATCGGACGGAACGGGTGGGGAGCGCCGGCGATAAGGCGGGCTATGCGGACCAGTTCGATGACTTTCTGGGATTTCTGCGGCCGCGGTTGGTGGAAGCGCACCGTTTGCTGACGGAGACGGGGAGTCTGTTCTTCCACATCGATCCGCGCGAGGTGCACTACTGCAAGGTGATGCTGGACGGGATCTTCGGTGCGAACGGCTCGGGCCGGGAATGCTTTCAGAACGAGATTATCTGGGCGTACGACTATGGCGCGCGGGCGACGAAACGGTGGCCGGCGAAGCACGACAACATTCTCTGGTACACGCGCGATCCGGAGCGGTACACGTTCAACCTGGGGGAGAGCGACCGCATTGCGTATATGGCTCCCGAACTGGTGGGCGCGGAGAAGGCCGCGCGGGGCAAGACGCCGACGGATGTGTGGTGGCACACGATTGTGGCGACGAACGGCAAGGAGAAGACGGGGTACGCGACGCAGAAGCCGATGGGGATTCTGGAGCGGATTGTGCGTGTGCACTCGAATCCGGGCGACCTGGTGCTGGATTTTTTTGCGGGCAGCGGGACGACCGGCGAGGCGGCGGCGAAACATGGGCGGGCGTTCTGCCTGGTGGACGAGAGTGACGAGGCGGTTGCGGTGATGGAAAAACGGCTGGGGATCAAGGCAGAAAAGGTATGATTCGGCCAGGCCGCACGATGCAAACTCCCGAAGAGGTTCCGACGACAAGCGGCGCCGCAGATGCTGGCAAAGGGTCGTCAGCAAGGCGCGGGGCAAGCACCGACGACCGGGTCGGCGCGATGGTGTCGTTGCTGCTTACGGTGCCTCTGCTTGCGGACCGGGTGATTCTGCTGCTGAAACCGTTGCCGCGGCAGGATTGCCTTATCTATTGGGCTGCCGGCCGCCTCTTTTTATTCGGGGGCGATCCGTATTCGATCAGCTCGCTGCAGGTAATTGAGAGATCGGCGGGATGGACGAACGCCGTGCCACTGCCGATGCTGTATCCGCCATGGGTTTTACCGTTCTTTGCACCGCTGGGGGCCTTGCCGTTCTGGTCGGCGCACTATCTGGCATTCACGATTTCGCTTGGGATCGAGATTCTCTGTTCGCTTGCGCTGTGGGATTACTTTGGCGGTGAGAAGCGGCAACGGTGGATTGGCGTGCTCGTGCTGTTGACATTCCTGCCGGCAGCCAGCGCCGAACAATATGGGCAGATAACGCCTCTGATTCTCGGTGGGCTGACGATTTTCCTGCTTGCGCTGCGACGCCAGTGGTTTGTACTGGCAGGAGTGCCGCTGGTCCTGTTCGTGGTGAAGCCTCACCTGCTGTACCTGGTGCTGCTGGCGATTTTATTGTGGTCGATTCAGAATCGAAGATGGGCTATCCCACTGAGCGCGACGCTGTGCGGTGTGGCGGCCACGGTGGCCCCCATAGCCTTCAACCACAAGGTGCTGAGTTACTTCCACGGCACGGTTCCCGCTGCCTTGATCAATCCGTGTGGGATTGGCGGCTACCTGCGCTCAGTGTTTGGATGGCAGCACGTCTGGCTGCAGTTTCTTCCGTGCGTGGTGGGCCTCGGGTGGTTTGCGGTTTACTGGATGCGCCATCGGATGACGTGGGCGTGGGAGGAGCGCATCCCGCTGGTGTTGCTGGTGTCGATTGGCAGCGCCGCTTACTTCTGGAAGCATGATTTCATCCTGGGTCTGCCGGCGGTGATCGCGCTGGCGATCCAGGTGGCGCGGGCACGGGTGTGGCTGCTCGCGACGTTCCTGTATGTTGTGGTGCAATTCTCGATCCTGGCTGTGTATGAGACTGTTCACGAGTGCGTGTTGAGCCTGTTGTGGATTGCGCTGTATTGGTTCGTCAGCCTGGTTTGTGCCCGTCGTCTGGAGGGGCCGAAGCGAGATGAGTCGCGGGCACAGGATGGAAGAGCGACAGCAGTCGAAGGCTGAGCAGGTTTTGCAGCGCAGCGAAGAGGTCTGAGTGCCAACCAGTGTTGCCAAATCCGATCGAAGCTCTGCAGCGAAGTCCGGGTTGCGATCCGACGGCTGGCGCAGTGTGGTGCTGCCGCTTCTGGTCTGCGCTCCGCTGCTGGTGTCACGGGTGAAGGAACTGCTGACGCCCCTGCCATTGCACGACTTTGTGACGTATTGGGCGGCGGGGCGGCTGTTTCTCTCGGGCGGCGATCCGTACTCGATTAGCGCGACGTTTGCGATCGAGCGATCGCTGGGATGGATCTATGCACAGCCGCTGATGATGGTGAATCCTCCGTATGCGCTACTCTTGGTGACGCCGTTAGCGATGGTGCCGTTCCAGGTTGCACACTATGGTTGCTTCGCGGTTTCGTTGGTGATTGAAGTCGTCTGCTCGCTGGCGCTGTGGCGCTATTTCGGAGGCGAGAGGCGCCTGCAGTGGATCGCGCTTGGGGTGCTGGTGACTTTCCTGCCGGCGGCGAGCTCGGAACACTATGGGCAGGTGACGCCGCTGATGCTGGGCGGTATGACGGGATTCCTGTGGGCGCTCCGCAAGAAGAAGGATGTGCTGGCAGGTGCGTGCCTCGTTCTCCTGGGACTGAAGCCGCATCTGCTCTACCTTGTATTGCTGGCGATTCTGCTGTGGTCAATTCAGAGTAAGAAGTGGCAGATTCCGACAGTGGCGTTGCTCTGCTCTGCGGGCGCCTCACTGGGGGCAATTGTCTACAACCGCAATGTTGCCGGCTATTTTCGGGGCGCTCTGCCGGCAGCGCTGGAAATGCACTGTGGACTGGGAGGTGGGTTGCGCTTGATCTTCGGGTTGCAGCATGAATGGCTGCAGTTTGTTCCATGCGTGTTCGGCGGGGCGTGGTTCCCCTATTACTGGATGCGGCATCGCCGCACGTGGACATGGGAAGACCAACTGCCGTTGCTGCTGCTGGTTTCGATCGAGAGTGCTGCGTACTTCTGGATGGAGGACTACATTCTTGCGCTGCCGGCGGTGATTGCCCTCGCAATCTATGCCGAGCGGGCGCGAGCGTTGCCTGTTGTGGCAACGCTGTACGTGGTGATCCAGATGATCGTCGTGAATGCGGGGGACTCGTTGAGGGCGTGTGCGGCGAGCGCGCTGTGGATCGTGCTGTACGGGGTGGTGCAGTGGATGGGTGTTCCGGCGCCACCCAGGGCGGACGAGGTGGCTCTGGGAGGCTGAGGGTCAGCGGCCGAGGAGGAGATCGCCAAACGGGGGGAAGGTAAGGAGGAGGCTTGCGGCCAGGAGTGCGAAGGCCGCCGCGCCGACCCTTCCGAGGGGTAGTGATTTGGCACTCCATACGCGGGCGAGCACCGCCCAGCAAATGAGCCAGAGGGCGAGGGCCACCGTGGTCACGCCGGAAAGTGGGCCGGTCGGGCGGTAGAAGATGAGCGCAGCGGCGAGGCGCTTGGAGCCGTCCGCCGCCACGGCGACCACGGCCAGCGCGAAGCAGCCAAGGGCGCAGGAGAGGAGCGCGGCTGCGACGGGGCCGTTAGCCGGGGAATTTGGCGTGGCGGTCATGGGGTGCTCCGCAGGAGTTGAATGGTGTTGCCGCCGCGAACCGGGGCAGCCTTGCTGATGAGGACGCCCCAGCCTCCGGCGAGCGCTGCCGCCAGAAAGGCGACCGCGGCGAATCCGAGGACGAATCGGCGGATCTGGCGGTCGGCGTTCCAGGCGGCGCGATGACGGAGCAGGATCGCGACGACCATAGTCATGGCCATGGGGGCGAACCATGCAACGTGCTCCTTCCACTCCATGCCCAGGGTGTGCCATCCGGCGGTGGTGGGGCTGGCGATGAGGAGTCGCTGGGGATAGCCGGCCAGCGCGGATCCGGCGGGGGCGATTGCGCGATACCAGGGATAGACGATGTATGCGCCGGTGAGGACTGCGGCCCAGCCGATGATCACCACCGCGACAAGATAGATGGTCTGCCCGCGTGAGGGAGTTGCGGGGGCGGCTTCCGGGTGGTTGCGATCCAGCAGGATCACGAGCAGGGCGAAGGTGGCCATGACGAAGAAGCCGCCGAAGAGCGTGCCGTGCAGGATGGTGATCAACTCGCGCTGGGTAATTTCCATGTCTGTGTGTCTCTCTGCTGCGAACTAGGGCAGATGCATTTTGGTGAGGGCTGAAAACATTTTTGAGCCGGTGCTTTTGTTCGTGTCGCCCGGATTGTCGCCGGGGCTCGCTTTGTCGGTGTCCTTCGGTCCCCAGGTCCAGTAGAGGGAGAGATAGGTGTAGGTTTCGGGCTGTCCGTAGATGCTGCGGCCGGCGGCGAACTGGAGGTCGAAGCCGTCGTGGAACTCGTAGATGCCGCCGAGGTCGAGCATGGTGGAGGAGCGGGTGGAGAGGGCGGCCTCACCTTCGGCGCCGTGGCCGAAGAGTTCGCCGCCGAGGGTGATTTTCTTGTTCAACTGCTTCTGGACGAGCCACCCGGCGAAGGGAAAGTTCTTGTAGCCGTCCTGGGGGACAATGGTTGCGCCGCCACCGCCGTAGGTGGTCCATTGATGGTCTTCCTCGCCCCAGGATTTCTGCAGCCACAGCGGCATGCGGTACCAGGTTTTGCCGACGCCAGTGCCCTTGTCTACGCTGCCCGTGGGGAACTCGAAGAAGGGAAAGATGCCGATTTCCGGCTGCGTTTTGGATTCCTTGACGAAGCGGATTTTGGCTCCGAGTTCGGTGTCGCCCATGGCGTAGTTGGTGGGGCCGCCGCTGGGCAGGAAGGCGACCGTGGGCGGGACGACGAGATGGAGTTGGACATTGGGGACGACGCCGTAGTTGACTTCGTAGGCGGGGATTTCGAGGACGGTCCCGCCGACGTTCTTGCCGGTGGAGTCGGAGAGTTCGAAGGCATACATCTCGAAGTGCTTGTACTCGACCGGGTCGGGGTCGTCGGTCTGGAAGGGCGGGCCGGCGTGGGCGGTCGCGGCGCACAGCGTGAGCGCGGCGGCGGTCCAGGCGACTTTAGATCGTTGCAGCATTGGAGGTTCGCTCCCGGTAAACCGGTCTGGTTGGCCGATCGTCTGCGGCAGTTTGAGGATACCGGATAAGGGGTATCGCGATGCGTTGGATGAACGAATTCATCCAGTCGTAACGTTGTGCAATCGGATGCAGTTCCTTGCCAGAGCGAGTGCGTCGCGTGTAGTCTTCCGGGATTCCGGGCCCAAAAACTGAATTCAGGAGTGTGCGCAATGATTCGCTTGAAGTCGTTGATTTTCTGTAAGCGCAGGCACGCCGCCAGAAATGCATCTCTGGTCTTGTTCTCGACTGTTGTACTGGCACAGGGAATGTCGTCGCGGCCGATTAAGAAGGGATTGTGGCAGACACAGACGACGCAGACGGTACAAATGGCGCTGCCACCGGACGTCGAGGCGCGGATTGCTGCGATGCCGGCGGCTCAGCAGGAGAAGGTGCGATCGATGATGGGCAGTGGCGGTGCCGCGGGCAAACCCCAGACCAACACGTTCAAGACCTGCCAGGCAAACGATACAACCCCCGATGAAATGATGGCCGAGATGCAGCAGAAAGGAGGAACGAACTGCAAGTTTACGAACATGCAGCAGACGGGGAATACACTATCGTTCGACACTGCTTGCACTACGGCCCAGGGCAGCGCCTCCGGTCACTCCAGCTTCGTCATGAAGGACAGCGATCATGTCAACGGAACGTACCATCTGACGATGACGGGGACGAGCAACGGGGGGCAAATGAACGCCACCATGGACGGAACATCAACCTACACCTACCTGGGCGCAGACTGCGGCGATGTAAAGCCCGATACAACGCAGTGAGCCCGGGATAGGTGTGGCTGCGCAGGGCGCCCGGAAAAGTTGCGATAATGGTGGTATGAGCGCGAACGCACAGCCTGAGACGATTGCGGTGGCGATGTCCGGCGGGGTTGATTCCTCCGCTGCGGCGGCATTGCTGCGGGCGCAGGGGCACACGCTGGTGGGACTGACGCTGCAGCTGTGGAACCAGCGGCGGCTGGCGGGGCACGAGGGTATGCCCGAGGCGGTGCGGGGGCGCTGCTGCTCGATCGACGACGTCTACGATGCGCGCGCGGTGGCGAAGGACCTGGACATTCCCTACTACCTGGTGAACCAGGAGGCACGGTTTGAGGCGGAGGTTGTGCGGCCGTTTGTGGATGAGTATCTGGCCGGGCGGACGCCGATTCCGTGCACGCTGTGCAACAACCACCTGAAGTTCGACGCACTGCTGGTGACGGCTCGGCAGATTGGCGCGGAACGGATTGCCACGGGACACTACGCGCGGAACCGCTTCGATGCGGAGCGTGGGCGGTGGATTTTGTCGCGGCCGGAGGATAAGTCGAAGGATCAGACGTACTTTCTCTTTGGGCTGACACAGGAGCAGCTATCGCGGACGCTGTTTCCGCTGGGCGAGATGCAGAAGCCGGCGGTGCGGAAGATGGCGGCAGATGCAGGGCTGGCGCTGGCGGAGAAGCCGGACTCGCAGGAGATCTGCTTCATTCCGGGAGGAAGCTACTCGGCGTTTCTGGCGGCGTATCTGGAGGAGCAGGGCGAGGCGGTGCCGGACTCGTCGGGCGAGTTGGTGACCGCAGGCGGCGAGGTAGTGGGGCGCCACGAGGGGATTCATGGGTTCACGGTGGGGCAGCGGAAGGGATTAGGGGCGATAGGGAACAGGGGACAGGGAACAGGGA
>Ga0207416_1003591_pt1 | contig 14589 bp, 10 predicted proteins | sample PaiPotPPM11metaG_FD_184107 | JGI IMG/M metagenome (GOLD analysis project Ga0207416, IMG submission 184107) | Iron sulfur acid spring bacterial and archeal communities from Banff, Canada, to study Microbial Dark Matter (Phase II) - Paint Pots PPM... ...
ATCCGGATGGGGTCGAAGTAATGGTCAGCGACACGCTCCTTCAGGGGGATGATCGAGTTGTCGGTGATCTTGATGTGCTCGGGGCAGACCTCGGTGCAGCACTTGGTGATGTTGCAGAGGGCCACGCCCGCCTCACCGTGGAGCTGGCTGATCCGATTGGCCACATCCTTTGGATGCATCTCCAAGGAGGCCATCCGGACCATGAAGCGGGGACCGAAGAAGCGCGGGGCACCCTCATGTTCGCGGAGGACGTGGCAGACGTCCTGGCACAGGAAGCACTCGATGCAGCGCCGCTGTTCTGAGACCCGCTCGATGTCCTCTGGGAACATCACGAAGGGGGCGTGCTGGCCCGGAGCCGGGGTGAAGGGCTGGATGCGTCGGTTGACCTCGTAGTTCCAGCTGACATCGGTGACCAGGTCCTCCACCGCGGGAAACACCTGCAGGGGACGCACTGATACGCGAGTGGCGGTCTCCAGCACCTGGTCGACCCTGGTCTTGCACATCAGCGCCGGTCGACCGTTGATTTCGGCGCTGCAGGAGCCGCACTTGCCCGCCTTGCAGTTCCAGCGGCAGGCCAGATCGGCGTGGCCGTTGGCCTGGATCCAGTGGATGGCATCCAGCACCACCATGCCCTCGATCTGGGGCACGCTGTAGTCCTGGAGACCTCCCCCATCCGCGTTGCCCCGCCAGACCTGGAACTTGACCCGGCGGTCGGTGGACCCGTCCTCGTACGCGATCCGCAAGCTCCGGGGCCGCTCGTCCTCGGGTGAGACCTCGACCTTGGGCGCCGGCTGGCCCTTGAGCTTGGCCTGAACCTTGGCCTCGGCGGCGTCGGCGATGGCGGTAGCCGCGACTCGGGTCTCGCCCTCGGTCAGCTTGCGCAGGTGCTCGGGCATGGGAGCGAGCGGGACCCGGACCACCTCCATGTGGCCGTCGCCGCGCTTGCGGGTGACCAGGTTGACACTGGCCAGATCGGGATCGCGGTCGGGGTAGTCGAGCCGCCACTGCGAACCCCGACTCTCGCGCCGCTCCAGCCCCGCCCGCACGATCGCCTCGCTGACGGTGAGCATGAAGACGTCATCCCGGGCCCCGCTGAAGCCGGGGTTGTAGGCTGCGGTACCCGGAACCCGGATCCGCTTGGCTCGCTCCTGCAGCTCGAGGATCTCCTCCAGCGTGTCCCTGAGCGAGTCCTCGGTGCGGGCGATCGCCGCCCCTGACTGCATCGCGTTCTGCAAGGCGCGGTGCAGCTCGAAGGGGTCCTCTCCCTTGCCGCCCGAGAGCGGCCGGAGCAGGACCTTCTTCTCCTCCTCGATCTCAGCTGGGCTAACCCGCGGGTGGGCGCTACGCGAGCGAGCGTACTCAGCCGCCGCCTCCCCGGCCCGCCGGCCGAAGACCAGGATGTCTCCCAGCGAGTTGCCCCCCAGGCGGTTGGCACCGTGCAGGCCGGCCGCCACCTCGCCGGCCGCGTAGAGGCCCCGCACGTTGGTGGCGGCGGTCTCCGCCTCTACGTTCACCCCGCCCATGGTGTAGTGGATGGTCGGGGCCACCTCCATCGTCTCTTTGGTGATGTCCACCCCGGCCAGGCTGTGGAACTGCTCGTACATCGAGGGCAGGCGCTTGCGGATGGTCTCGGCGCCCAGATGGGTGACGTCGAGGAAAGCACCGCCATGGGGTGATCCCCGGCCGGCCTGGACCTCCTTGAAGATCGAGCGGGCCACCACGTCCCGGGAGGAGAGGTCCTTCTTTATCGGGTCGTAGCGGGCCATGAAGCGCTCTCCCGAGCGGTTGCGGAGGATGCCACCCTCACCGCGCACCGCCTCGGTCACCAGGATGCCCCGGGCGCCGGGCGGCCAGACCATCCCGGTCGGGTGGAACTGGACGAACTCCATGTCCTTGAGCTCAGCACCGGCCTCGTAGGCCATCGCCGCCCCGTCCCCGGTCCCCTCCCAGGAGTTGGAGGTGATGAGGAACATCCGGCCCCAACCGCCGGTGGCCAGGATCACCGCCTTGGCTCGGATCACCACGAACTCGCCAGTGGCCCGGTCGTAGCCGAAGGCCCCGGCGATCCGATCACCGTCCTTGAGGAGCCGGGTCATGGTGGTCTCCATCCGCACCGTCACCCCCTCGGTGTGAACCAGGCGGTCCTGGCAGGTGCGGATCAGCTCCAGGCCGGTGCGGTCGCCGATGTGGGCCAGCCGGCGCCAGGAGTGGGCTCCGAAGGCACGCTGGCTGATCCGGCCCTCCTTGGTGCGGTCGAAGATCCCGCCCCACTCCTCCAACTCGACCACCCGGTCGATGACCTCGTGGGCATAGAGCTCGACCATGCGCCAGTTGTTGAGCATGGCCCCACCCCGGAGGGTGTCGCCGAAATGCACCTCCCAGGAGTCGGCCCCGTCCACGTTCCCCAGCGCCGCCGCGATCCCGCCTTCCGCCATCACCGTGTGGGCTTTGCCCAGCAGGGACTTGCAGACGACGCCAACCTCGCAGCCCTGCTCCGCGGCGGCGATGGCCGCCCGCATCCCGGCTCCCCCGGCGCCCAGCACCAGGACGTCGTAGCTGGCTTCGACCGTCACTGGCGCTGCAGCTCAGAAGCCGAGGTGAGGGTCATGGATCACCCCGTACTGGAGAAGCCTGATGTAGACGTCGGTGATGATCAGGCTGAAGAGGCTGAGCCAGGCGAAGGTCGAGTGCCTGGCATTGAGCCAGCTGGTGCCCTTCCAGAGCTGATGGCGCTGGGCCCCGGCCAGGACGCAAGAGAAGCAGTCGACCCCGCCCCCCACCAGGTGGCGCAGGGAATGGCAGCCAAACGTGTATCCGGTGAGCAGGACGATGTTCACCAGCATCAGCGCGGTGCCGACTCCGAAACCGATGTGGCCGTGGTAGCTGAAGGCTCGGATGGCATCGATCCAGAGAACCACCACAAACCCCACCGCCAGATACATGAAGAAGCGGTGCAGGTTGTTGAGCACAAAGGGCAACTTGGCCTCGCCCCGGTAGTTCGCCCCCCGGCCGGTGGGCGCCAGCGCCGCCAGCTGGGACGGCTCGCCCTTGGCACAGGCGGGCGGGTCGGCGAAGAAGGAGCGGTAGTAGGCCTTGCGGTAGTAGTAGCAGGTGGCGCGGAACCCCAGGGGGATGTAGAAGATGAAGAGCGCCGGTGACACCGGGGTCCTTCCGATCGCCACTTGCGGTGAATAGAAGGGCGACAGGTACTGGTGGAACTGGTCGCTGTGGAAGAAGACGATGGTCCAGAGGCTGTAGACGCCGAAGAAGCTGAGCCAGCCGACGACGTTGGCCGGGTAGAGCCACCACAGCTGCCGCAGCTGGACCATGCCAGCGCGGCCTCTGAGGAGGCTGGCCGCCATCAGCCCAGGACCGCGGCCGTCTCGCGCACCGCCTCGGCAGACCGCTCCAGCTCTTCCCGCTCGGAGGGGGTCAGCTCCACCTCGATGACCTCCTCAACCCCGTCGGCCCCAAGCTTGACCGGGACACCCACCACCACCCCGCGCAGGCCGTACTCGCCCTCCAGGCGAATCGCGCAGGGAAGGATCTGGCCCCGGTCCAAGAGGATTGCCTCCACCATCTGAGTGGCGGCCGCCGAGGGGGCGTAGAAGGCGCTGCCGGTCTTGAGGTAGCTGACGATCTCGGCGCCACCGTCGCGGGTTCGTTGAACGATCTCCTCGAGCCGCTCGGGCGCGAGCAGGCGGCCCACGGGAATACCGGCCACGGTGGTGCCGCCACGCAGCGGCACCATGGAGTCACCGTGACCGCCAAGGACATAGGCCTCGACGCTCCGGACGGAGACCTTGAGCTCGGCCGCCAGGAAGCTGCGAAAGCGCGCGGTGTCCAGGATCCCCGCCATACCGATCACCCGAGTACGCGGCAGCCCGCTGACCCTCAGCGCCAGCTCGGTCATCACGTCGAGGGGATTGGTGACGATGACCAGGATCGCCTCCGGGGAGCTCGCCAGCACCGCGCTAGTGACCTCACCGACGATCTTGGCGTTGGCGCTGACCAGGTCGTCCCGGCTCATCCCGGGCTTGCGGGCCAGGCCCGACGTGATCACCACCACCTTGGACCCCGCGGTGAGCCCATAGTCGGTGCCGCCACTCACCTGGCTGTCGTAGCCGACCACCGGCCCCGCCTCGAGAAGATCCAGCGCCTTGCCTTGGGCCAACCCCTCGATCACATCAACCAGGGCCACGTCGACCAGATCCAGCTCCGCCAGGCGCTGGGCCAGGGTGGCCCCCACGTTCCCAGCTCCGATGACCGAGACCTTATCCCTCACGGAACCTCCCACGACTAGGCGCAGGTCACCCAACTCAAGTGTGATCTGTAGCCATGATAGGGGGCGGAGTTACGAGGTCTCAGCTGGGTCCCGGCCGTGCTGGCCGGCCCGACGGCGGCAGACCTCGATCGCGGCCATCGCGGCATCCCGCGCCTCCCACCTCCCCACCGTGACCTCTTTGTCGTCCTCCAACTGCTTGTAGGTCTCGAAGAAGATCTCGATCTCCTTGAGCCAGTGGGGAGCCAGGTCCTCCAGCTCGATGATGGGATCGAAGCGGGGATCACCGGCCGCGACGCAGAGCAGCTTGATGTCGACCCCGTGCTCGTCGGCCATGTGCAGCAGACCGATCGGCCGCGCCGGCACCGAGCACCCGGGGAAGGTGCCCTCGTCGACGATGACCAGGGCGTCGAGCGGATCTCCATCCTCCGCCAAGGTGCCGGGGACGAAACCGTAGTCAGTCGGGTAGTGGACCGAGGAGTGCAGGACCCGGTCCAGCCGGATCTGATGGGTCTGGTGGTCCATCTCGTACTTGTTGCGGCTGCCGCGTGGGATCTCCACTAAAACATCGATGGTCTCGGGCACCGATGCATGATCAGTCACTTGGTCTCCTCAACTCTGCACCAACAACACTAGGGGCACAGGTTGCGCCGATCATGGGGTTCCGGCGCGGCCCTGACGGGGCGGGATCAGGCCCCCTGCTTGGGGCCCGTCAGCAGACTCCGCCCGGCTAGCACCTTGCTGGCGACGTTGGACCGGATCCAGAGCTGGCCGTTGGCGGATTCCTGCACCTCGGTGTAGGTGCGTTCGAGTAGAGGCACGATGGGCCCATAGGCGGTGTAGGCATCGCTGGTGAGAATCACCACCACGGGCTGCTCCACCTGCACTCGATGTAGGAGTTCCGTGCTTCCCAGCAGGGCGTCATTCATGTAGATCGTTGGCTCGGGCAGGATCGGCTGCAGGTTACCCAGGAGGTAGGCCCAGGAGTCGGCGGACCAGACCACTGCGGTGGACCCGGTCAGGTTGTTCTGCTTGATCCAGCGCACCGCTTGATACTCAGCCACCGCGCGCTGGTCGTAAACCGAGACGTACTGAGCTGGGGTCAGCGCTCCCGTGAGTTCGCCGACGAACGCGGGATAGTACTCCCCGGTCAGCTTGACCGTGAACAGACTTCCTGCCACCAGGTCCGCCCCAAGCAGACCGGCCCAAAGCCCGGTGGCCAGCAACACCGCGGCCAGCAGAGGAGCTCCGGCCAGGCCCACTCTGCTCCGCCAGGCCCGCCAGTTCGGAAGCCTGAAGCCAGATATCAGCAGCGCCGCCGCCGGCACCGCCGGCAGCAGGAAATGCATGTAATCGCGATTGGGGATGACGTAGAACAGGAGCACGCAGGCCAGCCACACCCAGACCAGCAGCCGTTCGGCCGGCCACTTACGCGCGCTGTACGCGCCCACCAATATCAGCACTCCGGCGACAACGCGGGGCAGCAAGCTCCAGAACGTCAGCGGCAGTTGGTTTGACGTATATCCCGAATAACTTGTGATCAGGAAGAAGACCACGTTGTGCAATCCCGCCGCCACCACGAATGGTGTGATCACCGCCGCCACCACCACCGCTGCCGACGCCGCGGCAGTCGCGGCCTGCAGCCAACCGCGACGGCTGACCAGCAGCAGCACCAAAAACGCGGCGGCCAGGTCGGCCAGGGCGGATTGCTGGATCAGGATCGCCGCCGCAAAAAGGACCCCGGCGGCCGCGGCCAGGAGCGTGGCTCGCCAGGCTCCGGCCGCCCGCATAGCCGCCACCACCGCCACCATCCCCCAGACCGTGAACCCGATCAGAAGGTTCTCGGGCAGCGCCAGATCGCCGTTGAAGACCGGCGTGGCCAGGAAGAAAGCGGCGATGAGCATGGCGATCCAGACCCGACGCGGACTCAGGTAGTTCCTGGCCAAAACCCACGTCCCCACCAGGGCAGCGGCTTCAGTGAGCGTTGAAAGCAGGTGAATGCCGAACTCAGTGGGTCCGGAAATCAGCAGCCCCAGCTGATAGATCCAGAAGAGCAGCGGCGGCTTGTTGTTCCAGGTGGTCAGGAACAGGACCTTGCCGTGCATCATCTGCCAGGCCACGTTGGCGTAGCCGGCCTCGTCGGTGTACCAGTGCGGTTCGAACAGAGACGGCAGCCGCAGCACCAGCAACAGCGTCAGTGGCACCGTGAGGCTGCGCCATCGCCGCCAGCGCGACTTGGACGGAGCGGATTCCGGGCCAGTCGCGGCTGATTGCGGCCCGCTAGCGCCGGGCAGCCAACTTGACATCACGTCCGCTTGCCCCTTCTGTTGGTCGGCGGTGGCAGGCGACCAGCGTCGCTTGCTGCCAGCCTTGCTCCCGCGCATTCTGCGGGCATGGTGTACCGCGGACCTGAGAACTGACTGAGATGATGGCCGGCCGCGAGCCCCTCCCGAGGGCAGCCCATAGTATGTCGGCACTATGACGCAGGAACCGCTCCCCGCCCGCGTAGCAGTGACCGGAGGAGCTGGCTTCATCGGCACCCACACGGTAAGACGCCTGCTCGAGCTCGGTGTGGAGACCATGGTGATCGACGACTTCCGCCATGCCTGTGGGCAGCCGGTGCCGGATGCGGTACAGCTGGTTCCCGAGGAGCTCTCGACCGGCACCGTCCACCGGGCGCTGGTCGAGTTCCGGCCCCACGCCATCGTCCATCTCGCCGCTCAGGGCGGCGTCAACCGCTCCCTCCGCGACCCCGCGGCCGACGCCACCGTGAACGTGGTCGGCACGGTTGCGCTGCTGCGGGCGGCGGTGGATGCCAAGTGTCCGCGGGTCGTGTTCGCCTCGTCGGGCGGAGCCATCTACGGCCGAGCCCGCCGTCTCCCCAGCGTCGAGGGCGACCAGCCCAAGCCCCTGGCTCCGTACGGTGCCGCCAAGCTCGCCTGCGAGGGCTATCTGGGCATGTTCCACCGCACCTTTGGGATCCACTTCGTGGCCCTGCGCTACGGCAACGTCTACGGCCCCTTCCAAGACGGCACCGGGGAGGCCGGGGTGGTGGCGATCACCTCGGAGCGCCTGCGCCAGGGGCTGGCTCCCCAGATCACCGGTGACGGCGGGCAGACGCGCGACTTCACCTTCGTGGGCGACATCGTGGCCGCCAACCTGGCGGCGCTGACTGCCAAATTCAATGGCCCCCTCAACATCGGCACCGGGGTCCCGTCCTCCGTGGATGCGGTCGTCGGCCACCTGATGCGAGAGGCAGGATTCGCGGGTACTGCCGAGCACATCGAGGCACGGCCCGGAGAGGTTCGCTCCAACTACCTGAACCCGTCTCGGGCCGCGGCCAAGCTGTCCTGGGCGGCCGAGGTCGGACTCGGCGACGGGCTGGCGACGACCTACCGCAGCTTCGCTGGCCCGGGTTAGGGCTGTCCCGGGACCTGGCGCTGGACCGGCGGATGCCAGCTCTTGGCCAGCTCAAGACGTAGCCGCACCAATTCGCGGATGGCCCGCAGGATGGGGATCAACTTTCCCCCGGACCGGACCCCGGCAATCCGGCGGTGGTGGGTGATCCCCACCTGGCGGATGGTCAGCCCGCTGCGCTCCGCCTTGAAATAGAGCTCGGTGTTGAGCAGCGCGGAGTGGGCCAGAATCGGCGTGGCCAGCTCTAAAAGCTCGCGCCGCATCAACTTGAAGCCGCAGTCGACGTCGCGATAGGAGATCCCGTAGAGCAAACGGACCAGCACGTTGAAGGTGCCGCTGACCACCGAGCGGTGCCAGGGGTCCTCGCGATGTATCCGCCAGCCGGCGATCATGTCCGCGCCGGGAGCGAGCTCGGCCAGGAGCCCAAGGTCATGGGGATCGAACTGGCCGTCGCCGTCGATGAACGCCACCCAATCGCCTTCGGCGGCCCGGAGCCCGTCGGCGACGGTGATGCCATAGCCAGACTTGTGGCGGTGCGAGACCACCCGCAACCGCTCCACCTGTGGCCCCATCTCCGCCCGCGCCACCACAACCGTGGCGTCGGTGCTGCCGTCGTCGACCAGCACAATCTCGTAAGTCCCGGAGAGTTGGGCGAGCGCCTCCAGCGCAGCCGGGATGACCCGGGGCATGTTGGCGGACTCGTTATGAACCGGAATCACCAGGCTGACCTTGCCCGCGAGATGCGCTCGCGGCCTTGGCGAATCCTCAGCCGCGGACAACGCTGATGCTCTGCAGCAGGGTGTAGATCACCGCCGGGAACACCCCCAGGACCACCGTGCCGGCGGCGGCGAGAGACAGGACTCCGAAGCCGAAGGGACCCACTGGGCTCACTCCCACCAGCTCCCCAGCTGGCTCCGACCGCAGTGACAAGCCTGCTGTGTCGGCCACCGAACCCGGGGCGGGAGCCCGGCTGTACATGACCAGGATCACCCGCAGGTAATAGAAGAGAGACACGGCGGACGTGAGTATCCCCCAAATCGCCAGGGGCAGTTGGCCATCGTGGATCGCGGCCGCGAAAAGGAAGAACTTGCCGAAAAATCCTGCGGTTAGCGGGAACCCCGCCAGCGACAGCATGAAGACCGACATCAGCGCTGCCAGCACCGGCTGACGCTGCACCAACCCCGCCAGGTCCGAGTAGCTGTCGCAGTCCTCGCCGCGATGGCTGAGGATGGTGATGACGGCGAAGGCCCCGGTGTTCATGAAGGCATAGACCGCGAGGTAGTACAGCGATGCCTGGGTGCCGTCGGGGCGTCCCACCGCGACACCGATCAGGATGTAACCGGCTTGGGCAATTCCCGAATAGGCCAGCAGCCGCTTGACCGAGCTCTGCGCCAGGGCGACGACGTTGCCGAAGATCATGGAGACGATGGCGACCAGCGCCAGCGGGATCTCCCATTCCGAGCGGTAGGGCGCGAAGGTGGCCGAGAAAAGCCTGAGGAATACGGTGAAGGCGGCCACCTTGGTGGCGACCGACATGAAGGTGGTCACCACCACCGGCGAGCCCTGGTAGACGTCGGGAGTCCACCAGTGAAACGGCGCCGCTGAAACCTTGAAGAGCAGGCCCACTGCCAGAAGCGCCAGGCCGGCCAGGAGCATGGGATCGAGCTGACCGCTGAGGGCGGTCCGGGTGACCACCTGGTGAATCTGGGTGAGCATGGTGTTGCCGGTCTCACCGTAGATGAGCGCCATTCCGTAGACCAGGAAGCCCGAGGCAAAGCCCCCCAGCAGCAGGTACTTCATGGCCGCCTCCTGGGGCAGCCGCTCGCCCCTGGCAAAGCCCGCCAGCACATAGAGGGGGATGGAGAGCAGCTCGATGCCGAGGAAGATCACGATCAGGTTGGTGGCGCCGTCGAGCACCACCATCCCGGTCACCGAGGCCAGCAGCAGGATGTAGTACTCCCCTTCCTCGAGGCCACGCCGCCGCAGGTAGCTGGGGCTGAGGGCGACCACCGCCAGCGCGGTCACCAGCACCACGGCGTCCGAGAAGAGAGCGAAGCGGTCGTCAGCGAAGGCGCCGTCAAAGATCAGCGAATGGACCGGGTTGACCACCCATTGCCCGATCACAGTGCCCAGAGCGGCCAACAGCACCACGGCGGTCAGCTGAGGCAGCAGGGGGTGGCCCCGGCGGGGGACGAAGAGATCGGCGATCAGCACCGCCACCGACCCGGCCCCCACGATCAGCAGCGGCAGGATGCCGACCAGGTCGGAGGCCGGGACATACTGCAGCGGAAACCAGGCTGGGGAGCTGTGCACGGCCAGGAGGGTTGGGGTCACCGCCCAACCCCAGGTATGACCGCGAGGCGCGCCGACGCCGAGGCGGCGGCCGTCGGTGGAGGGCGGTCCACCGCGGAGACGTACTGGTCGGCGCTGTACCGGGTATAGCGGATCACCGGGGCGGGGTAGACGCCGATCAAAACGATCAGCGCCATCAGCGGCGCCAGCACCACCAACTCAACGACACCGGCGTCCAGGTGTCCCAGGCGGGCCACCATCCGCACCGATTCGGCCTCGGTCTGACCACCTGGCAGCCGGAGCCTGCCCTGGGTCACTCCCTGGTAGAGCCTGAGGAAGTACCAGCAGGCTAGAACCATGCCCAGGCTCGCCACCACCGCCCAGGCAGGCGAGACCTGGAACGCCCCCAGCAGGGTGAGGAACGCGCCCACGAACGAGTTGAGCAGCGGCATCCCCAGGCCCGCCAGCGCCACCACCAGGAACACACCGGCCATGACCGGCATGGGCTTGGCCAGGCCTCCGAGGGCCCGCAGGTCCCGGGTGGCAAAGCGGGACTCGTAGACGCCAACGCAGATGAAGAGCGCGGCGATGATGATGCCGTGGTTGACCATCTGGATGATGGCGCCGTTGAGACCATCCACGTTGAGGGAGAAGATTCCCAACACGATGAAGCCCAACTCGCTGAGCGAGGCGTAGGCAACGATCCGTTTGATGTCGCGCTGCGCCAGCGCCGACAACGCGCCGTAGAGAATGCTCACCACCGCCAGGCCCAGCAGCAGCGGTTGGAAGCTGTGGCTGGCCTGGGGGAAGAGGGTCAGGTCGTAGCGGATGAATCCGAAGGCGCCCAGCTTGCTGACGATACCTGCGAAAAAGACCAGGAAAGACGTGTCTCCAGAGCTGTAGGCGTCGGGTAGCCAGGAGTGGAAGGGCACCAGCGGGAGCTTGATGGCAAAGGCCAGAGTGAAGGCCAGGAACATCCAGTCCTGGGGGTTGAGAAAGGCGAAGCCGTGACCGAAGAGGGTCAGCACCGACCCCCTGGTTGAGTTGACGACGGCCTCGGCCGACATCAGGGTGGGGACGTCAAAGGTGTAGACGCCGGTCTGGGCACCGGTGATGAAGTAGACGCCGATGATCGCCAGCAGCATGAAAAGGCTGCCGGCCACGGTGTAGATGATGAATTTCAGCGCGGCTCGGCCCCGGTTCTCGTCCCCCCAGCCGATCAGCAGGAAGTACAACGGGATCAGCGCTGCCTCCCAGAAGAAATAGAAGAGGATCAAGTCCAGAGACGAGAGCACACCGACCACGCCGACCTCGGACAGCAGCATCAGCGCGGCGAATCCGCGCAATCCCGCTTTCCTGCGACTGAGGGTGATGGCGGCCAGGAAGAACAGCAGCGCCGCCAGCGCGATCAGCCACACCGAGAGCCCATCCACTCCCAGGTGGTACGAGAAGTTGATCGGAGGCGGCCCCGCCTGGTTGACGTCGTTATTGCCCTCATTGAGGGCCGCGTGCGTTTTGGACAGCGAGCTGCTGGTACGGAGCCAGCCCACCTGCTCCTGAAACTGGAAGCTGATGGGGGCGTGCACCTGGCTCAGCGAAGAGCCGTTGGCGGTCCCGCTCAGTCGCGACACCGACGCCGGCGGGGTCGCTAGAAAGGCCACCAGCAGCACGCAGGTCAGGCCCAAGGTGGCGGCGGTGGTGGCGATCACAACCAAGCGCATCGCCCGCTGCTGCCCAGCAGGCACGGCGCATACCAGCAGCGCCCCCGCCAGCGGGACGCAGAGGATGACGGTGAGGATGGGCCAGCTCATACCAGACGCAATCCCAGGACCAGCAGACCAATCACGGCGCAGACGAAGAAGACCAGGGCATAGTCACGCAGGAAGCCGGTCTGGAACGTCCGCAGGTCGTCGGAGAGCGTCGCCACTCCCTCCCGGACGCCCCGCACCATTCCGTCGAAGAGGTCGGGCTCGAGCACCTGCCCCACCACCCCGGCCAGGGCCAGCGCCGGGCGGGCCAGGGTGGCGGCGTAGATCTCGTCCCAATAGAACTTCTGAAAGGACAGTTGGTAGAGCCAGGGCAGCCGTTGGCTGATCAGCTCCCGGGAGATGACCTGGCGTCCGTAGACAGCCCAGGCGATAGCCAGCCCGCCCAAGCTGAGAACCGTGCCCACCACCAGCGCCAAGACCTGAATCCCGACGCTGGCGTGGGCGGCCGGAGTGCCCAGTACCGGCACCAAGAACGCGCTGAACACGGTGATGGGATGGAATCCGAAGAAGTCGATGTTGAGGAATCCCACCACCGCGGCCAAGAAGGCCAAGACCAGCACCGGAATCAGCATCACCGGCCGCGCTTCGTGCGCCTCCGCGGCTCGGGTGGTCGCGGGCTCACCCCGGAACGCCAGCCAGACCACCCGGAAAATGTAGAAGCTGGTGAGGATGTTGACCGAGACGCCGATCACCCAGAGCCAGGGCACCGCGGGGCCCAGGGCCAGGCCGGAGCTCAGCAACTCCTCTTTGCTGAACCAGCCCGCGAACAGCGGGATTCCCCCCAGGGCCAAGGCACCGATGACAAAGGTCACGAAGGTGATTCGCATCCTGGTCGAGAGCCCGCCCATGGAGCGGATGTCCTGCTCGTCGGCGAGGGCATGGATGACATTGCCGGCAGCCAAGAAGAGCAGGGCCTTGAAACAAGCGTGGGTGAAGAACTGGAACATGCCGGCGGAGTAGGCGCCGACTCCAACCGCGAAGATCATCAGGCCGATCTGACTCATGGTCGAGTAGGCGATGACCCGCTTGATGTCGTACTGGGTGCAACCGATCACCGCCGCCATCAGGGCGGTGCCGATGCCGACCACCGCCACCAGCCCGGCGGCGATCGGTGCCTGCTGGTAGATGGGGTGAAAGCGCGCGATCAGATAGACGCCGGCCGTGACCATGGTCGCCGCGTGAATCAGCGCCGACACCGGAGTCGGCCCCTCCATGGCGTCGGGCAGCCAGGTGTGCAGTGGCCACTGCGCCGACTTAGCCGCAGCGCCCAGGAAGAACAGGATCCCGATCACCGTGACCAGGCCGCCGCCGGCCAGGCCCAGACCGTTGTGGAAATGGGGTCCGGGGCCGACGTTGGCGAAGATGGTCTGGAGGTCGACGCTGTGGAGCAGCTGTCCGTTGCTACCCCGCAAGTTCAAGAAGATGAGAAAGGCGCCGAGGACCAGGCCAATGTCCCCGATCACCTGGGTGATGAAGGCCTTCCGTCCCGCGGTCACCGCCGAGGGGCGTTGGTACCAGAAGGCGATCAACGCGTACGAGGCGAACGCCACCATCGACCAGCCGATGATGAGGAAGATGAGATTCTCGCTCATCACCAGCACCAGCATGCTGGTGATGAATAGATTCATGTAGGCGAAGAAGCGGTTGTAGCCGGGATCGTCGGCCATGTAGCCGACGCTGTAGACGTGAATCAGCCCACCGATGCCGGTGATCACCAGCATCATCAGCACCGATAGCGGGTCGATGCGGATGCTGAAGTTGGCGTTGAAGCCGCTCCTCGCGACTACGCCAGCGTGGGCGCCCACGCTGAGGTTGAGCCAGTGCCAGAGGGCAACGGTGATGCCCCGTCCAGCGGGAGGTTGCGAGAGCAGCTCTGCCAGCAGGATCAGGGTGGCCACGAACGCCCCCAGGACCACACCGGGGCCGAGGAAGCTCACCACCCTTCGGGGCAGCTTGCCCGCGGTGAGAGCGTTGATCAGGAACCCGGCTGTGGGCAGTCCCAGGGCGATGGCGGTGAGAACCAGGGTGAAGCGCGGATTCACCGGCGCATCACTCGCTCATCTCGCTGAGTTCGTCGACGTCCAGGTGGCGGCCGCTGCGGTAGACCAGGGTGATCAGGGCCAAGCCCACCACCACCTCGCTGGCCGCCACCGCGATCACGATCAGCGCGAAGACCTGGCCGGCCATGGTCTGGGTGTAGCGCGCGTAGGTGACCAGGGCCAGGTTGCCGCCGTTGAGCATCAGCTCGATCGACATGAAGACGACCAGGGGGTTGCGCCGCACCATCACCCCCAGCGCCCCCAGGGCAAACATCGCGGCGGAGAGAGTGAGGAATCCCGGAAAGAGGTCGGTCACCGCACCGTCCGCCGGTGCCGCGAGAGGTAGACGGCGCCCACCGCCGCCACCAGAAGCAAGACGGAGGTGACCTCGAAGGGCAGCAGGAAGGTGGTGAACAGCTGCTCACCCAGGGTCTGGACCTGACCATGGGCATTGACCGCCTGCGGGCTGAAGGGACCGAGGCCCCCGTGAAATTGGCCACTGGCGCTGACCGTGATCCCGTTCAGTGCCAGGCGAGCTACCAGCAGGGTGAAGCCGACGGCGGCGATGCCCCCCACCAGAACCCGGAGCTCCAAGGGCCGCAGCCGCTCCTCGGCACCAGGGGCCAGGAGGGCGATGATGAAGACGAAGAGAACCATCACGGCGCCCGCGTACACGATGATTTGGACCGCCGCCAGGAACTGCGCATCCAGCAGCAGGAACAGCACCGCCAAGGCGATCATGTTGGTGACCAGGCTCAGCGCCGAGTAGATGGTGCGTCGGCTCAGGACC
>Ga0207416_1003592_pt1 | contig 14583 bp, 14 predicted proteins | sample PaiPotPPM11metaG_FD_184107 | JGI IMG/M metagenome (GOLD analysis project Ga0207416, IMG submission 184107) | Iron sulfur acid spring bacterial and archeal communities from Banff, Canada, to study Microbial Dark Matter (Phase II) - Paint Pots PPM... ...
AGCTACACCGCTATCCTCGACGCCTGTCAGGACGCCTGGCGCAAACTCCTCGCCGAAGTCGGACGCATCACTTCAATCGCCACGCGTGATTGGGCCACCATCGGTCAATCATTCTGAAGCCTGGTATAATCTATTGTCCGCCACCCGACGTGGGCACCGAGGGAGCAGCGTGCGAGGGTTCACTCGCGCTCGGCACGGACGGGGCCGCGTGCGACGGCACGGATGCAGGGACCGAACCGCCGCCCAAGTTGGGCACCGAGGGAGTAGCGTGCAACGCTTCCGTAGTGCCCGGCACTGACGGCGCGGCGTGCGACGGCACGGATGCAGGGACCGAACCGCCGCCCAAATTGGGCACCGAGGGAGTAGCGTGCAACGTTTCCGTTGTGCCCGGCACTGACGGCGCAGCGTGCGACGGCACGGATGGATTGGCCGCCTCGCCGCCAATGCCGGGCACAGTCGGCGCAGCGTGCGAAGCCTGCGCGACGGCTAGCGCCGACGGTGCGACGTGTTCGATAGGTGCCGGCCGATCAACGGATAGTCTTGCTGCGATGGGACTGGAAAAGACGATTGCCGCGAACAGGCTAATAGCGCGCTTGAACACCCCGTTATTCTCCCTCTACATCGGCGCGAATGATATCGGTCAAATCCGTGCGCGCAATCGGTTTTTGCACGATCCGAGGATTTAACGACGTCCATCGCGGCGATCGCGTCATCCAATGATCGACTTCGAGCAGTTGGGCTGCTGGCAGCGGCTTTTCGCAATCCAATTCGACTGCCGACGCGCTGTTTTACCCGCCGTTAACCCTGTCGGACCAGCATGGCGCCGCCAGCAAATGGGGCGGGAATCATGCCTTACATTCTGCCGCGAGCTTTCATTGTGCTGATCGGATGGGGGATCACGTGCGGCCTCATCAACAACGTGTGGTCCAAGGTCGATCCGGTGATCTTCTACGTCGCTGGCGCATCCTGGCTTTTCGCCGGGATTGTCTGTTTCGGCTATCTGCATAGCCTGCGGCGCGACGCGCACGATCAACGCGGCCGATTTTAGCGGCACAAGGCCGCAACCGTGGTTGCGATCAGGCGACGCCCGCGCGATTCCAGCCGCGGGCGCGGTTGCCGTAGACCTCAAAGCCGGTCGGGGTGACGGCGACAGTATCTTCGAGCTTGATGAAGCCGCGGCGCGGATGCTGCAGCGTGGTTTCGACCGAGACCACCATCCCGGCCTCGAGCGGCCGGTCGGCATCGTAGGCGTCGTAAGGCACGGGGCCCGAATTGGTGAGCCGCGGCGCCTCGTGGCTGACCAGTCCCATGCCGTGGGCGAGGAAATGAATGTGATTGTGCAGCTTCGACTTGTGCAGCACGCGATCGGCGGCGGCATAAATCTCCTTGCCGAACGCGCCGGCGCGGATCGGCTGCATCGACGCCTGCTCGATGGCTTCCACCTCCGCCAGTAGCTCGACCAGCTCGCTGTCCGGCTCGCCGATCACCGCCATGCGCGCGAGGTCGCCGATATAGCCGTGATAATTGCCGCCTGAATCGAGCGACAGCGGATCGCCTTTTTCCCAGCGCTGATCCGACGGGGCGCGGTTGAGACTCGAGCCCGCCGCGATCAGGCAATAATCGAAGGTCAAACCGCGCATTGTCTCTTCGCGGCGCAACGCCTCGCTCAGCTCGGCTTTGCTGGCGCCGGGTCCGTGGCTGTCGATCACGGCCAGCATCGAGCCGATGACCAGGTCGGAGGCGATGCGCAGCTTCTCCAGTTCCTCGGGTGTTTTCCGCGCGCGCAGGCGTTCGAGCACGAAAAGCGCGTCCTTGATCTCGCTGTCGGGGAATGCCTTGCGCAGCACCGCAATCGAGTCCGCCGGGATGAAGGCCATTTCCGCGCCCAGGCGCTTCGGCTTTGGATTAAGCTTGCGCACATAATCGACGGCCTTCTCCATGACGTCGACCGAGCCCGAGTTTTTGACGTCGATTTCGGACACCCAGAACGGCCTCACCTCGTTCTGGTAATTCTCCATGCGATGGCCGAAGAAGCCGGCCTTTTGCGGGGCGCCCTTGGCATAGACGAAAACCGGCAGGTAGCGGCTCAATCCCATTGCGTCCATGGATTCGAAGAAGAAGGCGCGATGGCCGCCGAGCAGATACTGCACGTTGTGTTTCGAAGTGACGACGAGGATGTCGATCCCGGCCTCATCCATCAGCTTATCAAGCCGCGCGGTGTCGAATGGAGCTGTGTTTTGTCGCTTGGCGATGTCGAGCATGATCGGTCTCCTGGGAGAAGCGGCCCGTGCCACGGGGGAAGCCTAGCAAATCCAATACGGCGAATGAACCGGGCGGAGCCGTCCGGCATTACGGTCCGGCCGGGAACGGTCCGAGCCAGCACACAACCGCGAATTGCCGAGTTGGCTCCCGCGATTACGCAGAATATACGCCTTTAGCGTTGAAATTTACGCTCCCGCAACGCAGCATCATGCGCTTTTGTCTTCCAGAGGGTTTTTCTCGAAATTATAGAGTAAGCGGCTAAATGCCACGATAAATCGCGCGGCACACCGCAATCGCGCTTAAGGGGGCCCTCGGAGACGAACCGTAGCGATGCGGGCCGCAGTCGGCGTCGCGTCGCCTTGACTGCCGCCTGCGGTGCGGTTTTTGCCGTTGCCGGGCCCGGCTATTGGGACTGGACCGACGGCGCCAGCGCGGCTCGTGCAGTCCATAAGCCGAAAAATGTCGGGCGCTGATTTGGCCTGATGCGCCGCAGCAGCCGATCGAGCGCCTGCTCGACATCGATCCGGCTGGCGCGGCCGGCCAGGTTATTTTCGGCGGCGTCCGAAAGTGCTGCGGATTCGCAGGTGATGCCGGCGAATCCGTATATGCCGCCCGTGCCCGCGAGCGCATGGGCAATCTCGTTAATGCGGGTGAGAACCGGCTCCGAGGCGGTCTGCGCCAAAAACTTGCGGCAGGCGGAAAGCGCGCAGGCATCGGCGTCAAGCCGCCGCAAGAAATTCTCGCGCGCCGCCGCAAGCGCGCCTTCGAAAGGAACGAAGCGGCGAAGCTCAGCGGCTAGCCCAATCGGATCGAAGGGTTTGGCGATCACGCCGGCAGCGCCGAGCGCCCGAAGACGCGCGCATTCCTGCGCCTGGGTTCGCGCGGTTACGAATACGACGGGAATGGCCGCCGTTCGTTTGTCCGCGCGCAAATGCGCGAGCACGGTCGGCCCGTCCATTTCCGGCATCCTCACGTCGAGCAAGGTGAGGTCGGGCCGCCACTCGACGGCTGTATCCAGCGCCTCGTCGCCCGAGGCGCAGCCGCGTGCCACAAAAAACGGATCCTGCCGCAACGACAATGCGATGACGTCGCGGATGTCGGCGTCGTCATCGGCGAACAGGACATGCAGGTTGATCATTCCAACAGTGAACAACTACACCGTCAATGCGATGTTAAAAACGCGCGTAAAACTTCCTAGGTGGAAATACGAGTGCGCAGCGGTATTCGGTCGCCGTGCGGTATCCGGATGCGTCCGCGGATCGTGCGTGGATTATTTCCACAGCGCGGCGCTGGCGAGCCGCGCTCCTTCGACCAAAGCGGACAGCTTCGCCCACATGATGGACGGATGCACGCGGCGATGGAACGGCCCCTGGGCGAAGCCGCAATCGGTCCCGGCGATCACGTTCTCACGCCCGACGAGGCGCACGAGCCGCACGATGCGCTCGGCGACGAGTTCCGGGTGCTCGACGACGTTGGTGGCGTGACTGATCACGCCGGGAATCAGCACCTTGCCTGCGGGCAGCTTGGCGTTTTCCCACACGCGCCATTCGTGTTCGTGGCGCGGATTGGCGCCCTCGATGACGAAGGCTCCGACCTTCATGCCGAGTATGAGATCGACAATGTCCTTGAGCGGCACGTCGGTGGTATGCGGGCCCGGCCAGCTGCCCCAGCAGACATGATAGCGAATACGGTCAACCGGCAGCCCGGCGATCGCCTCGTTGAGCACATCGACCTGCAGCGCCAGCCATTGGCGATAGTCGGCAAATGTCTTCGGCGGCACCATACGATCGTAGCTGACGGCGGCGCGCGCGTCGTCAAGCTGCAGCAAGAAACCGGCATCGATGATCGTGCGATACTCGGTGCGCATCGCCGCCCCGATCGCCCGGATCATCTCCTCGTCGCTCCCGTAATATTCGTTCCTACGGTCGGGAATCACGCTTGCGGGAGCGGCGACTGGAAGGAAGGCTTCCTCGACTTTGACGTCCTTCAGCGCGGACTTGAAGTTATCGATGTCGCGCTTGAGCTCCGCCTGGCCCGTATAGGCGATCGGTCCGACGCAGACCGCCTCGACCGTGGTCGCCACGCCTTCGCGGGCGTCGAGCTCGGCGTAGAATTCGGCAAAATTTTCGCGGTCGACGCCGCGGGTAAACGGATTGGCGCCCGGCTTGATCGGACGGCGCTCGAAGCCGCTCAACCGTTCGAGTACGTATTGCGACCAGGAGATCGATTTGCCAAACTCCCCGTCGCTGACGACGTCGATCCCCACTTCGGACTGTCTGCGCACCACGTCGGCGACCGACTCCATCAGGCACCTGGCGTGGGCGGTTTGGTCATAGGGCTTGCCGGCCTGTTTGGCGCGCAGAAATTCCTGCAGCGCCGGCGGACGAATGAGACTGCCGACGTGGGTTGTGAGGATACGCTCGCGGCTGCGATTCATCGGAACTCTCCGTGGGGAGGCCCTCGCCGTACGGAGAGCTCGGTGAAGCTAATACAGGACCGGTGCGAGACGGCAACGGCGCGGGGAAACGAAAATCGCCGGCGAAGCGGGGCCGCATCCCACTTCCTCGGGCTGACCCGCACAGCATCGCGCTCGGGCGCTCACTCGGCGTATCACTTCGCGGCGGACTGTCTCGGATTGCGCGTTCAAGCCGCGGATTTGGCGGCCACTTTGGCGCCGAACGCCGCCGGGCGATCGGCGGCGGTGCGCTTGATGCGGTCGAGAACCAGCTCGATCGAGGCGATCTCGATGCGATTGCGGCCGTTGTCCTTGGCGCGATAGAGCGCGTGGTCGGCCTGCGCCAGAAGCGCCGAGAGGTCAAGAACGGCATCGTGGCTGATGACGATGCCGATGCTTACCGTGGCAACCACCGGCCTGCCCTCCACCTCGGAGCTGGCGTTGGCAAAGGTCGCGCGAATCTCTTCGGCGATGGCGAACGCCCGGTCCCGCGTCGTATCGAACAGCAAGGCTGCGAATTCCTCGCCGCCGAGGCGGCCGAACAGGCCCATGCGCCGCACGCAGCGGCTGCCGACTTGCGCGAAAACCTGCAGCACGCGATCACCGACGGCGTGGCCGAAGCGGTCGTTGATCGATTTGAAATTGTCGAGATCGAGCAGCATCACCGCGATCGGACGCGGATCGGTCGACTGGCGCTGCAACTGCAACTCGGCGTCCTGCAGGAAGGCGCGGCGGTTGGCGATTCCGGTCAGCGGATCGATCAAAGCCGCCGTCTTGTGGCGGTGCTCGGTGCGCTCCTTGGCCATCGCGAGCAGGATGAAAGCGATGGCGATGGTGAACAGGAGCGCCTCGAAGCTGAGCACCGTGAGCCAGACGCTCTCGAAAACCTCGCTGTCGGTCGGCGACCAGGGCAGCATGGCGCCGAACGGCGTGCGCAACAGATAGAGCGAACCGTGGGCGAACAGCATGAAGATCGCGGGCCAACGCGACACCAGGGGCTCGCTGCGCCCGCGCCAGAACTCGTACGCCGTGGCCCAGGTGTAAGCGGTGATGATCCCGGAGGAGATCAGCACGCGCGCGTTGAAGGAGGCCGCTACGGCCGGCATGCGGCAGACGACGAGCCACAGCGCTGCGCCAGCGAACAAAAGGATCGGCTGCGGCCGCAAATGATCGAACACACGCGCCCCGGTCCAAGTCAGCGCAAAGGCGGTGAATAGGATAGCGTTGGCGAGATCGATCGAGACCAGATCGGGCACCGAACCATAAAGGCCGAAGAGCACAACCGAAGCGGCGCGCATCAAATGCGCAAAGCCCCACCACGCCACCGCCGTAATGGCCGTGTTCTGCACCCAGGCAAACAGCAGCAGCAATCCGAGGATCACTTCCACGTAGATCGTTACGAGGAATAATGTGTTGACGTCGAGCTTCATCGCGTTCGACCCGATTGACCGATGAGGGCTCGCGATTGCTTACAAACCCCACCCTCGTCCGCATACCGCGGCGGCCGCAAACAATAGGTGAATACGCGTAGCGAGAGAGGCGGCTTGCCGTGTTATGGTTTCGATAGTCTTGAGCCGAACGACGCATTTAACTCCGTCTTGTTTCGAAAGATTTCGTCATTTAGGGTCGCCCAAGGCGGATTTGGCGATCATGCAGTTCTGCAACGGAACCCTCGAGGCCATCGGCAATACCCCGCTGATCCGGCTCGACCGCGTATCGGCGGCGACCGGCTGCACCATTCTCGGCAAGGCTGAATTCATGAATCCCGGCCAGTCGGTTAAGGACCGGGCGGCTTTATTCATCATCGAGGACGCTGTGAAGAAGGGCGAGTTGCGCCCGGGAGGCGTGATCGTCGAAGGCACCGCCGGCAATACCGGCATTGGGCTGGCGCTGGTCGGCAACGCAATGGGCTTCCGCACCGTGATCGTCATTCCGGAGACCCAGAGCCAAGAGAAGAAGGACACGCTGCGGCTGTGCGGTGCGGAATTGATCGAGGTGCCCGCTGTTTCCTATTCAAATCCTAATAATTACGTGAAGGTTTCCGGCCGCCTTGCGGCGCAATTGGCCAAGACCGAAAAGAACGGCGCGTTTTGGGCCAATCAGTTCGACAATGTCGCCAATCGCCGGGGGCACATCGAGACGACGGGGCAGGAAATCTGGCGGCAGACCGGCGGCAAGGTCGACGGCTTTGTCTGCGCCGTCGGCACCGGCGGCACGCTTGCCGGCGTTGCCATGGCGCTCAAGGCTCATAGCAACGCCGTGCGCATCGCGCTGGCCGATCCGATGGGCGCCGCGCTCTACAGCTATTACACGATCGGCACGCTGAAGTCCGAAGGGTCTTCGATTACGGAAGGCATCGGTCAGGGCCGCATCACCAAGAATCTCGAAGGTGCGCCGATCGACACCGCCTATCAGATTCCCGACGCCGAAGCGGTGCCGATCATTTTCGACCTGCTTGAACACGAAGGTCTCTGCCTCGGCGGCTCGTCGGGCATCAATGTCGCCGGTGCCGTGCGGCTTGCCCAGGAGCTTGGGCCGGGACACACTATCGTGACCGTGCTCGCCGACTACGGCACGCGCTATCAGTCGAAGCTGTTCAACCCCGCGTTTCTGCGCGAAAAGAACCTGCCGGTGCCGGCCTGGCTCGAGCGCCGATCGAACATCAAGGTTCCCTATGAATGAACTCCGCCGCAGCGCAAGCGTTGATCAATCATCGCGCCGGCGTCGATCAATCATTGAGTAAAGCCATGCTGAGAACCGATAAGGATCCTCCGCCGTCGCCTGCGAGCCGCTGGCTCAAATCGACCGATTGGCTCGCGCAACACTTGCGCGATCGCGACGTCGTCGCCGTCGACGGCTCTTATTTTTTGCCGACGCAGAAGCGCGACGCCCATGCGGAGTATCGCGGCGGCCACATCCCCGGCGCGGTTTTTTTCGACATCGAGACGGTTTGCGATCATTCGACGGAGCTGCCGCACATGCTGCCGGGCTCCAATCAGTTCGGCGCAGCGGTCGGCGCGCTCGGCATCGGCGACGGCGATAGCGTCGTGGTCTACGACAGTCTCGGCCTCTACTCGGCGGCCCGCGTGTGGTGGACGTTTCGCATTTTCGGCGCGACGAATGTTTTTATCCTCGACGGCGGCCTGCCAAAATGGAAAGCCGAAGGCCGGCCGCTGGAGACCGGCGATTCCAAGCGCGCGGCAAAACAATTCCATGCCGAAATGAATATCGCTCCGGTCGCGATGCTCGCGGATGTGCGCATGGCGCTGACCGATCAAAGTGCGCAAATCGTCGACGCCCGCTCGGCCGAGCGCTTTGCCGGGAAAGCGCCGGAGCCGCGACCCGGGTTGCGCTCGGGACACATGCCCGGCTCGTTCAACGTGCCGTTCGAGCGCGTGCTGGAAAACGGCCGGCTTGCTTCGCGCCAGCGCATCGAGGCGGCGTTCGGCTCGGCCGGCGTCGATCTCGACAAGCCGATCATCACCTCTTGCGGCTCCGGTGTCACCGCGGCGATTTTGACCTTTGCGCTGGAATCGCTCGGCAGAACGCCCAAGGGCCTCTACGACGGCTCATGGTCGGAATGGGGCTCGCGCCCCGACCTGCCAGTCGAGCGCGGTTAGAATTGGGACTGCTCGCATGGCGAGCGCGAAACCCGTCGCCTTGGTCACCGGAGGGGCGAATGGAATCGGTCGCGCCATTGCGCGTCATCTTATCGCCGCGGGCTGGCGCCTCGGTATCGTCGATCTTCCGGGGAGCGGTCTGCGTCGCAGTTTTTCGCCGCGCGCTCGCAACGTCATGCTCATCGAGGGCGATGTGCGCGAGCAGGAAACCGCGGCGCGCGCAGTCGCCGCGCTTGTCGATCGTTTCGGCCGCCTCGACGGCCTCGTCTCCAATGCCGGCATCATGATCCGCGAGCCGCTGCGCCGGCTCGCACTCGTGAAATGGCATCGCGTCATCGACACCAATCTGACCGCGACGTTCCTATTTGCTCGCGCGGCCGAAAAAGCGCTGCGCAAAACGCGCGGCGCCATCGTCACCATCGCCTCGACGCGCGCCAGGATGTCGGAGCCCCACACCGAGTCATACGCCGCGTCGAAAGGCGGGTTGGTTGCGCTTACCCATGCGCTCGCGATCAGCCTCGGCCCGGAAATCCGCGTCAATTGCGTCAGTCCCGGCTGGATCGAAACAAAAAACTACGCCACGCTTCGCCGCAAGGACCATGCGCAGCATCCCGCCGGCCGCGTCGGCAAGCCGAACGACATCGCCGAGATTGTCGCTTGGCTCCTCGATCAGGAGCACTCCGGCTTCGTCACCGGCGCCGATTTCATCGTCGACGGCGGCATCACGCGCAAGATGCTCTATGAGGAGTGAAGGCGGGAACGCGGAGAATGTGCAAACTTCAGATTTTGTTATAAGATAGCCGTCAGCTTAGCCAAAATGCGTATAATCGGGGCTTGGTTCGCAGCCGCAGTCCGAAAAAATGCCAACATCGAAAGCCACATACGCGGTCGGACGGCATCGCGTCCGTTATCGGTGTCTGCGTGCCCTTTCGGAGACTGGCAAATTCCTGGGCAGTCAATGTCGCGCATATTGATGGCAACGGGCGCTCTTTTAGCGGCCACGACATCAATTATCGTCTTCCAGTTGGCGCGTGGTGAATTGCCGGGGCGATGCGCCGCGGGCAAGTTTTGACCAGGGGCAATATGAAAAAGCTCACCGTCGGCGACGTCAGCATTACCAGCATCATCGAGCGGGACGGACCATGGCGGCGGCCGGAGGAAATGTTCCCCGCCTATGATCCTGACGTCGGGCGGCGCCACCTCGCGAAGCTCGATCCGGAAGTGTTCGATCCGGCCTCCGGGCGCATGGTCATCACCTATCAGACCTTCGTCGTGCGCACGCCCAAGCACACGATCCTGGTGGATACATGTACCGGCGAGGACAAGGGCTATCCGCCGCCGATGGATTTCCCCAAAAAACCCTGGCTTGACGGCTTTCGCGCCGCCGGGCTTCGCTTCGAAGACATCGATTACGTGTTCTGCACGCACCTGCACATCGACCACACCGGCTGGAACACGATGCTGCGCACCGGCAAATGGGTGCCGACATTTCCGAAGGCGAAGTACATATTCCATAAGCGCGAATATGCAGCGTGGGAAGAGTCGAACAAACGCGGCGAAAATCGGCCCGGCGGCGGCGGCAATGTGTGGGGTTATAATTGCGAGCCGGTGGTCGCGGCCGGTCAGGCGCTGCTCGTCGACGACGATTATCAGCTCGACGATACGTTTTGGCTCACCCCGACGCCGGGCCACTCGCCATGGCATTGCTGCGTCAACATCCGCTCGCGCGGGCTTAACGCGGTCGTCGTTGGCGATCTGATGCATCACGCGTTGCAATGCCGCGAGCCGGATTGGTCAACGGTGTTCGACTGGGACCCCGCGGAGGCAGCGCGCTCGCGCCGGAAATTCTTAAGCGAGACCGCCGGAACCGGCAGGTTCGTGCTGCCGATCCATTTTCCACATCCGACCGCCGGGCTCATCGAGGCGGACGGCGAGCGATTTCGTTATAAGTTCGTTCGGTAGAATCACGGCCCGGATGACCGAAGCGACATCCGGGGCTTGCCTTCCCAACAAGCACCCCGGATTTCGCTGTGCTCAATCCGGGTCCACGTGCTACTGCCCCGTAATATGATTGGTGCGGATCACGTCGCCCCACAGCGCGATCTCGCGCTTGAGCAAAGCGGCCGCAGCCTCCGGCGTCTCCTGGTCGGCGGGGTATTCGTCCATTCCACCGTCGGCGTAGAGCTTTCGCACCTTGGGATCGGCAAGCGCAGTGCGCAGCGCTGCATTCAGCTTGTCGATAATCGGCCGCGGCGTGCCGGCCGGCGCCAGCAGCATGTGCCAGAAATCGATATCGGCCTTCTTGTAACCGAGCTCGCCAAAGGTCGGCAGGTCCGGCAGGCCAGCGAACCGCTTCCTGCCGATGACGGCGTAGGCCTTGAGCTTGCCGGACTTGACCAAAGGCTGGGCGACCAAGGCTGATATCGGGCCGAGGTCCACCTGTCCCCCCAACAGGTCGACGAGCGCCGGACCGGCGCCACGGTATGGAACCTGGGTTACCTTCACGCCGAGCTCATGAAAGATGAGCACTTCGGCCAAATGACCAAATGAGCCCACGCCCGGATGTCCGATCTTAGCGCTGCGTCCAGGTTCCTTCAGCCAGGTCAAAAGCTCCTTGAAGTTGTTCGCCGGCAGCGTCGGGCGCCCCGCCAGCGTATTCGTGGTGGTATTGACCAGCCCTATGGGGGCAAAATCCTTCTCCGCATCGAAGGTACGATTTGGATAAAGCGTCATGCCCGCGGCCAGCGCATCCTGGTGCAGCAGGATAGTGTAGCCGTCGGGCTGCGCGCGCGCGGCCTTGGCGGCGGCGATCATGCCGCCGGCGCCGCCGACATTTTCGATCACGACCGGCTGGCCCAGCGCTTTCTGCAGCGGATCCTGGATCATCCGCGCGGTCGCATCATCGGCGCCGCCGGGCGGGAACGCCACGATCATAGTGACGGGACGATTGGGATAGGTCTGCGCCGAAGCGGCGCCGCTTGCCAATAGACACGCGGCGAAAATCGACGCGGCGAGCGCGCGGACAAAAGTCATAATCCCTCCCCCGGCCGGTCTATCGTTTTGCTTCGGCGACAGCCGATCGAATCCCGAACCGGCGTGGATATTCGCCCTTTTCGAAGCCCTCCCGCAAGATAGATTATGAGGCGTACGCGGCTTCGACCCGGCCGCCCTCGTCTGAGCTTCATTCTAGCATAGATGTATAATGCGCGCGTGGAGGCAAGCATGATCTTTCGCCAGCTCTTCGACAGCACGTCCGGCACCTACACTTATCTCCTCGCCAGCCGGCATGGCGGCGAGGCGCTGATCGTCGATCCGGTGCTGGAGAAGGTCGAGCGCTATCTCCAGCTCGTGCGCGAGCTGGACCTGAGGCTGGTAAAGGCCGTCGACACCCATTTGCACGCCGATCATATCACCGGGCTCGGTGCGCTGCGCGACCGCACCCACTGCATCACCGTTATGGGCGAACAGAGCCATGCCGATGTCGTTTCCATGCGGGTAGCCGAGGGCGACCGCATCGACATCGAGGGACTGCGCCTCGACGTGCTCTATACGCCCGGTCACACCGATGATTCCTATTCCTTCCTGCTCGCCGACCGCGTCTTCACCGGCGACACGCTGCTCATTCGCGGCACCGGCCGCACCGATTTTCAGAACGGCGATGCGCGCGCGCAATTCGATTCAATCTTCAACAAGCTGCTCAAGCTACCGGATGAAATGCTGGTCTATCCGGCGCACGACTACAAGGGCGACACCGTCTCGACCATCGGCGAGGAAAAATTCTTCAATCCGCGGCTGCAAGTCAAATCGATCGATGAATATGTCGACCTGATGAACAATTTGAAGCTGCCAAATCCGAAGATGATGGATGTGGCCGTGCCGGCCAATATGCATGTCGGACTGCGCCAGCAGGAGATCGCGCGCAAGGGTTGGGCCTTGCCGGCCGCAGAGGCCATCGCGCTGTCCGGCCGTGCCGACGTCGCGCTCGTCGATCTGCGCGAAAAAAACGAGCGCGAGAAGCACGGCATCATCCCCGGATCGCTGCATGCGCCCTATCCGGATCTGCAGGAGCACATCGGAACGGGCGGCGTGCTGCACGAATTGGCCGCGGCGACCGGCAAGCGCCTCGTCTTCTACTGCGCCTTCGGCGAGCGCTCGGCGATGGCGGTGCAGGCCGCGCAGGACGCAGGCTTTAGGACCGCACGTCACATCGAGGGCGGCATCGACGCCTGGAAGAAGGCAAACGGCCCATTCGTGCGCAATTCGTGAATCACGAAAGCCGCAGGAAGAATCCTGCGGCTTCCGTTTGGGCGCCCACTGCGGGGAGGCGAAAATTCAGCGGGCGCCTGCGCAATTGGGATGCGATCGCCGGCGTTAGAGCTGCGAGCCGTGGCCGCCGTCGTTGCCGCCGCCGTCCGGACCGGACCGATGATGCTCGGGTCCAAATCCATGACCGCCGTGGCGCCAGCCGCCACCATGCTCATTGAAGGCGAACCTCATGCGGTGCGGCCGCAGCATGCGCGAGAGCATGGTGAACCGCTCCTTCTGCGCATCGGTCAGGCTCTGGTAGAGCGGCCCGCCGGCATCGGCGAGCTTCTTCAGCGCCGCGCTGGTCTTGGCCATATTATCGGCGCGGCGCGCCAACCGATCGAACGGACCGGTCGGGTTCTGGCCCTGTTGCGGCGTCGCGCCCGGTTGCGGCGTCGCACCCTGCTGCCGGCGCGCTTGCCGGTCCTGGATACGCTGCATGCGCAGTTGCGCCACGTCGCGCAGCGCCTGCTCGAATGCCGGCCAATTCTTTTGCTGGTCGGGCGTCAATTCGAGGCCGGCCTTGAGCGCGGCGATGCGCGCATCGGTGAATGCGGCCATGTCGGCGGCGCTCGGCCGGTGACGGTGCTCGGCACGCGGGCCCCAATGACCGAACCCATTGTGTTCGCCGAAACGCTGTTGTGCATACACAACCGATGAGCCGGCGATGGCGAGAACGGCCGTCGCGGCAATTACGGGCTTGAGCATTTGATCCTCCACGGATGTCAAGGTGTCGCAACTAAAGACACGTTGCCGCAGTGACTCAAGTTAAACTTTGGTCACCTGAAACAAATCCAGGATTACGGCTTTGTAATCTTCTCAGCTTTTTCGATCCTGAACGATTTTTAATCTTGGGAAAGCTGAATCAAACCGGCATTCGGCACTCCACCCGCGCCCCGCAGCGCATCCGCAACGCTCGCGCAGATCCCCGCCGCGCAGCTCAGCGCAGGATCTGCTGCAGAAACAGCCGCGTCCGTTCGTGCTGCGGAGAATCGAAAAAGATTTTCGGCGCATTGACCTCGACGATCTGCCCCTCGTCCATGAAGATGACGCGATCGGCGACTTGGCGCGCGAAACCCATCTCGTGGGAAACGACCAGCATGGTGATGCCATCGCTGGCGAGTTCCACCATCGTATCCAGCACTTCTTTGACCATCTCCGGATCGAGCGCCGAAGTCGGCTCGTCGAACAGCATGATTTTCGGGTTCATGCACAGCGCGCGCGCAATCGCCACCCGCTGCTGCTGGCCGCCGGACAGACGCGCCGGATATTTCTCCGCCTGCTCCGGAATCTTCACGCGCTTAAGAAAATTCATAGCCAATTCCTCGGCCTCGCGCTTCGGCATGTGCCGGACCCAGATCGGCGCCAGCGTGCAGTTTTGCAAAACCGTCAAGTGGGGAAACAAATTAAACTGCTGAAACACCATGCCGACGTCGCGGCGCACGGCGAGGATCTGCTTTACGTCATCGGTCAATTCGATGCCGTCAACGACGATGCGGCCGCGCTGCCAGTCCTCCAATCGATTGATGCAGCGGAGCAGCGTCGACTTGCCGCCGCCGGAAGGGCCGCAGATCACGATGCGTTCACCGCGCGCGACTTTGAGGTTGATGTCGCGCAGCGCGTGGAAATCGCCGTACCATTTATGCAAGCCGGCGATTTCCACCGCCGCTTCGGCGCGCGGGGTTAACGTACCATCCGTCACGCGCTTCTCCATCGCCGCTGCCGTAGATACCATGTGGCGATGGGCGTGCATCCGATAGGTTTGGGTTTGTCCACTCGAACCATCGGAGATGTCAGATGCGAGCATCCAACACCTGCACGCCCACCTTTGGGCATAATGGCACGATTTTCGTGGCGATCGAACTGAGCCAGCGGAACTGGTTGATAGTGATGCGTAGCCCGGACCGGGATCGGATGTCACGGCATCAGCTTGCCACTGGG
>Ga0207416_1003594_pt1 | contig 14577 bp, 19 predicted proteins | sample PaiPotPPM11metaG_FD_184107 | JGI IMG/M metagenome (GOLD analysis project Ga0207416, IMG submission 184107) | Iron sulfur acid spring bacterial and archeal communities from Banff, Canada, to study Microbial Dark Matter (Phase II) - Paint Pots PPM... ...
GGCCCAACAGCGATCTCCGTACGATCCCGCCGCCGGCCAACGTCAGTCGGAGAAGTCGCAACCGGGCCTCGTAGATTTCACGCTTGGCCGCTTCAATGCGCAAAACCAGGACTACGGAAAGTGTCTTGATGAAGGCCGCAAGATGATGCTCGAAGAGACCATCGAGAACGGCTATTTCTGGTCCAATCTTGTCTCGGTCGGTCTGCTGGGCTGCCTCTTCCTGATCATCGTTTATCAGCACAGCAGTCGAGCCAGGCAGGATTGGAGCGTAGCCAGCCTGCTCGCTGAACAAGAGCACTCATTGGCGCGAAGTCAAGCCCAGATCAACGAAGTCACTGCGAAGAATCATGCATTGATGGATACACTCGCCGCGCAACGAGAGACCACAATCCGCGCTGGCGCTCTGGACACTGCAGCGTCGGTTGCGGCGGCAACGAACGCGCCACAGCGTCCGGCGAGTGCTGCTACTAAGCATTCCATGAGCGACCGCTCCGAGCGCGCGGCGGCTGTCGCGATCGCAACCGAACCGGCGAGCCAGATTGGGCTCTTTCACGGGGATGGCGACCTCATGATGACCATCAATTCCATCCGGCAGCAGCTTGCCCATGCCGAAGAGGAGAAGAAACTTCTCCGGCGGCGGATCACAAATGCGGACCGGCAACTCGCGGCAGAGCAGGCCAAAAATCGCCAGCTCAAAGGGGAATAAAGCTTCAGGGTAACGACACAGATAAGACCTCCGAAGGAGGCGCATACGAGATGACTGAAACAGACGAAAAGCAGCTGCGGAAGGCGGAGCCCGATCGCGCCTCTGTTGCAATTGAAGACCGCGAGGAGCGCGAGCGGCGGATCGCTTCGCTGGCGCCCGAAGAGCGGCAACTTGCGGTTGAGACCGCGCGATTTGCAGATATGTGCCAGTACCTCTCCCAAAAGAATATGGACGTACCGCCTCATATTCTCGATGAACTGAGCGGCCTCCAAAAACTGGCGTTGCCCGACCGAAGCGAGCGCATGAAGGCGCTCAACCAATCCCTGATGGAGTACCTGAACGATGCTGGTGAAGATACTGGGATTCGGCAGTAGTTGGTGGGCGAGGTACGGTAGCGATCCCGAGGATCGCTACCGCTACACGCGTCATGCCGCTTATTTCAATTCCGCCGGCGTGCGCTGTGGTTCTCGCATCCGCCGGCACTGGATCGTCCCCGGTTTGCTCCGGTTCAACGGTGTTGGAGACTTCAATCCCAACTTCCCCGGCCGGTCTGTGGGCGAGACATTTGAGTGCGCCGACCTTGCCTTCGCCTGTGGCGGTAACCGTCTCCTATTCGTGAGAAGGGCGTCTCCATCGCCGCTCCCTGATTACTACCTGGCCGTTGCTTCGAGCGCAAGATTCGGCCTTTTTAATCCGGAACAACCCGGTTGGAAATCGCGCGACGTGTTGCCGATTGCAGTGAGCCGGCTACGCGAACAACAGGAAGCACTTCTGCTGATGAAAGAGGGCGATTGGATCCAAACTGAGCTGGGCTTTTGGCGGCTCAGGCCCGCGAATTCTGAACATGTTGGATGCGCGTTTGAACTGCTTGCGCAGCGGGCGTTGAGCTGAAACATATCTGCCTATGCGGTACGCCAAAGACAGCCTGGTCGTAAGTCCCGATCGCGACATCCCCCTGCTGCGCCAGGTGCGCAACTCGAAGTTTGTCAGCCATCGGCAGCTGTTCGAGTTGATGAAATACCGCGGCTCGGAATGCTCGCCCGACAGCTTCAATTGGCGCATCCGGAGGCTCGTTAAGGCGGGCTGTCTCTCGCTCTGCAAGGGCGTCTTTGGCGCCGGATCGGCCGTGTACCGGATCACCAGTGAAGGCATGAACCTGCTCGAACATCACGGCCAATTTACCACCGTGCTGCACTCGAATAGCACGAGTCTCCCGCATCTTTCGCAGGTCTTTCATTCCCTCGAACTCAACCGGATTCAACTCGCGTTGTCCAAGGAGAACCTGCTGGCGCACTGGCAATCGGAAATCGAAGTTGCATCGCTCAACACCATCTCACGCTCGCCCTATCAGAAGGATTACGACGCCATCGTGGACGTCTGGGTCGGAGACAATCAGGCGCGGTTCGCCCTCGAATACGAGCGCACTCTGAAGAGCGCCCGGCAGTACGAGCGCGTCCGCGCGGCGCTTTCGGCCGAACGCCAAATTGGCTGCTTCCTGTATCTGACCGCGGGCGTGGAAGTGCTGGTTCATCTCGTCCACGAACTCGAAACCGTTCCAGGTACGGTCGCCTTTGCAAGCGCCGGCGATTTTGGCGAGAGGCTTCTTGACACACGGGTGATCACCGCTCGCCGTCCCGCGGGCGCCAGTTTTCGGGAGTTGTTGCGATGAGAGCGCGCCATTGCCCTCCCTTTGCCGTCTCCACGGCGCTTTCTCGCCCTTCGCCGGGCTTTTTGGCGTCATCGGGTTGGCATTTTTCGATGCCTCGTAAGCAGGCTGGAGTCAGCCACTTGCGTTCTGACTACCCTATGATTTTCATGTCCTTCCGCACACTGCTCTTGGGTCGCTGCAGATGGTTGAATTCTGATGTTGTATCCCCATTCGGTCCAAGCTGGCTACGCCAACAGCGTTCCCGCAGGTTAGGCTTCCACCCGTGCAACCAGGTTCATGAGCATGGCTGGATTTCTGTTGTTGCGCCAGACTGCCATCGTCGATGTGGTCGCTCTCGCCACGGTACCCATCATCGGTATTCGAAGCTTCCGTCAGTCCCGTTGTCCCTGTCACCGACTGCTGTCCGCGATTTGCTACCGGTGTCCAACGTCCACACCCGCCCTAGTTGTGCAGTGTTTGTTTGTCAGCTTGCGACTGGTACGGACCTGCATCAGAGTGTCCGTCCACATGCCGCACGCGAACCCTTTGTAAAAAATCAAACCCGCTCCCGGAGCATCACCCTCGCGTTCTTAACGGCGCCGGTTATTGGTCGCCAACGTTGTAAAGCTTGGAGCAAAGATCACACGTCCACATGGACGGAAAGGAATTGATTATGTGTCAAAGTCGAGGCCCAATAAAGTTCGAACCGCTGTTTACAACCGAAGAGATTGGCCTGCGTAAAGAGGCCAATGTTGAGCACGTGGTGAAAACGTTCCTAAACGTTGGCGAGGCCATTGCAGCGCGGTGGATTGAAATGCCGCGGGGCATTTTGCTTCTGCAAACGGTGCCGGACGAGCCCGCTTCCGGCGCTATCTACCTGTACGACCGCGAACGGCACGTCTTCTACTTCGTCTCCTTCCTGGATGGCCGGGACGATGCTCTGACGACCGGCGAATTCGATCAACTGGTTGCTGAATACGACCTGGTGTCTTGGACCGCAAATCCGGTTCTTCTTCCAGCGCATATCAGCAAACCAGGACTGGCATAGACGCGAGGCGAGCCCATGAACGGTGTAGGTCAAGCGACGACGAAGATGGCGTCAAGATACTTTGACTTGCTCGTGAACCGCCTGGCCTACACGGTGCAGTCAAAACGGCCGGATCAAAACGGCAAGCACTACTATTACCGGCCAAAGGACGGTCGGCGGCTGTCACTTGAGACCCTGCGTGGACACATGAACGGGCAACTGACCATTGGCCTCTATGCACTCAACCCCAAGACACAACGGTCCAAGTGGGTTGCCATCGACGCCGATTACGAGAACGCACTCGATGACCTGCTGAAGCTGCAATGGGAACTGCGGCAGGCCGGTGTGGAGGCGGCGCTTGAGAAGTCCCGCCGTGGCGCCCATCTCTGGATCTTTGCCGAGAAACCACTGCTCGCGCGGCATTGCCGGATCTACATCTATAACCTTGCCCGGCAGCTAAAAGTTCCGGTGAAAGGCGGTGCTGGACTGGCAGAAGGAATCGAGGTTTTCCCGCGCCAAGACGAACTAGAACCGGACGAGTTCGGGAATGCTATCCGCGGACCACTCGGTATTCACCGTGGGGCTGACAAGCGTTTCTGGTTTTACGGGGCCGATTACAAAATTGAAGCTCAACTTGATTACCTGGAACGGCTCAAGAAGATTACCGAAGCAGAAATGAGACGCTTCATCGAGGGTTTGGAAATGCCGGAGGAGTTCCGGTCTCGACCTAAAGTTGACTTACCTGCATACGATCCCAATCGTCGTGAGTTTCGCATCCTCGATTTCGTTCGCGTTGGGCGGCAGCGCTCGGGAAACTACTGGACGCGGTGCCCTTCATGTGCCGAGCAAGGGCGCGATAGGAGTGGAGATAACCTGGCAATCTCTGTCACCGATCCGCGCAAGTATCGGTGTTGGGCAGGCTGCCCGCGCGAAATGATTCGTGCAGCTCTCGGCCGGCCAGTTCGGACCGGGAGGCTTCACGTATGAAGGCGCAGCAATTACGAGAGAAGCGCAGCATCGAGCCACGTGACATTCTGGCTCGACAAGGTTTGCGGCTGCCGCCGATCACGCTGAAGAGGCTGCAGGATACGGGGATTTACTGCCAGCCTACCATTTCGATCGAACATCAACATTTGGTCAAACGATATGTCATTCGCGGAGTTGAATCGGGTGGAGCCGTGGCCGAACTGGGAGCGTATGCGAGTTTCGTAGACGGCACGGGAAAGGCGCTGTCCTGGCTGCAACGGGTGGACAGCATCGCTGTGAACGGCGTGCACGCAATCGTGGTCGAACCTGTTTTGGTGAGACTAGAAATGGTCCGCATTCAGCGGACCTATGACCTGCTGATTACGCGGCACAGTCTCGCTGTTTCTAGCGCAGCTCAGCGCCCGCAGCTTGAAAATTCAATCCTGTTCCACGGACGAAGAGGCAGCCTGGAGATGGAACTGTGGGGCAAAGACGCAGAATATCGCGGTGCAGTTTGCCCCGTGTTTTACAGCCGGAGCGGAGAACCTCTTGCGGTACCGTGTGAATTCCAGGATGCGGTAGCTCGGATTTCGGCTGCCGTTTGCTGTGTGGGTTGCCGCCATTGTCACCTGCTACAGCCGAAGGCTATTGGTTGCCATCTTGATCCGGTCAGCATCGCAACCACTCTGGCTGCATCAGATGGTGCTGCCTGAAATGAATGATTGCGCCAGCACCGATGATCTGCCAGCGATCAAAGAGATCCTTGCCGATCCCGCAGCTTCTTTTTGGCTGACAACTGCTCTGCGCTCAGCGCTGTCTCGTGACCCGGTTGATGCGGCCAACGACGCCGATCTATTGGCGCGATTATTGGAGCGGCGGTGCCGCAATATCCTCGAATACTCGACGCGCGTTTAGGCCCGCCCGGTCACTCATCGGTATCTATTTTCACGTTCCGTACTCCTAAGAGAAACCCGCGCGGACGGCGCGACCTGCCACGGTGCTGTCTGTGGATAGGGGATTGCCGCGCGAGTGGTTAACGCTGGAAGTTGCTGGAGATGCGAAATCCCGACCTCAAAGGTCGATCAGCGCGATCACTCGCGGAGCAATCCCGAACCCTCCATCCTTTATAATGTGCGCCGTCCATAAGTAGGGCGGGTCTTTAGACCGACATGGGTTGTTGGCAAAAAGGAGCTGACTATGTCTGGCAGCAAAGACCGAAGCCGCGTAGCAGCAAAGCAGAAGATCCCACGCATACCGCCAGCTGAAGCATCGGCAATCTTCAAGAGATGCGAGCAGCTATTAGAGAAGTCGCGCGAGCTTCTACTTAATCTGCGTTCGGCTGGTATTAGCGAGTTATTGGGGCGCATGGACGATAGAATGCTGCAACTTGCGATTCAGCCCGACGCTTCGGGAGAACGAACCAGAGCGCGACTGATGTCAGAGATTGCCCAGGCTTTGGGAGCCGAGCCGACCATGGGACGGACTGTGAGCATTGAAGAGATCGTCCAAGTGACAAATGCTGTGATGCCGTGTTTGCTGCTTGAAATCGGCCGTCGAAAGCAGTACATCCAAGTCGAATTTCTGCTGAATCCGGCCGCTTCCGATGCCTGCTTCAGTCTCTCGGTTGGGCCAGCTCAGGCGACGCACTCAATCAATAGCGATCGCCTGCACCAGCTTGTTAAAGAAACCGGTGAGGCCCTGGTCGGTCTCTGTTATTTTGGCGACGAGGAAAGTCGCACGCATATCGAAACCGAATTGAGCCTTAAACCCCCGCCCCAATTTTCTTAACGCAGATTCCTGCCGCACATCACCTTCTTCGCAATCCAAGCAGTAGCCGCAGCGCAAGCTCTCACTTGCTGCGCCGGATCCCTTTGCGGCATGCGTTGGCACCAGCCACGCCGGACATCCTTTATTCGCGGAGTTAACGATGCCAAAAAGCGTAAACAAAGTCATTCTTGTCGGGAATGTAGGCAAAGATCCGGAAGTGACGTACTCGCCAAATGGGACGCCAGTAGCCAAGTTCAGCCTGGCAACCAATGAGCGATTCAAAGATCGAAGCGGAGACTGGCAGGAGCGTGTTGAATGGCACACGGTTGTGGTCTGGCAGCGTCTTGCCGAAATCGTAGGCGAGTTTGTTGCAACCGGCTCGAAGCTCTATATCGAAGGGAAACTGCAAACCTCGACTTGGCAAGACCGTCAAAGCGGCGTAACGAAGTACCGAACGGAAATTATTGCCCGAGAGATCGTTCTCCTTGGTTCGCGCGGTGATGGCACAGCCAACCGGCCGCAGGAACACTCTGATCCGGAATTACACCAGGAAAGCTCGTCCCAGCACGCCAAGGATATGGAAGATATCCCATTCTGATTGCACTGGTTTTCTCAACGCATAGAGAAGGAGTCAACGATGAGCCCTCCGAACGGATCTACGAACGGTTCCGCTCTAGTCGGCGAAACCAAGACGCCCGCGCAATCTCGGTCGGTGCATCTGCTACAAACGGAATTCCTGAGTAATGCTCAGTTCTCCCCCCAAGAGATCAAAGATCTCTGCGCTGCATTGGAAGTGCCTTTTGACGGGAAGGTTATCTACTGGCGTGTGACCAACACGAGCAAGAATGGAAAACCCAGAGGCCAGGTGATTCCGTATGCGGATCAGCGGGCCTACACCGATCGCCTCAATGCGTTGTTCACGCCCGCGGGCTGGACGCGGAAATACAGGGTGTACGCCAGCGCCAATTTCGAGCGCAGCAAAGACCAGAAGACTGTCGCAAAGGTCTTCGTCACTTGTGAGCTGAGCATCCTTGGGCTGGGGGCGCACTCCGCTACGGGCGAGGAATGGTCGGACGACGATAACGCTGTCACGTCGGCGGAAGCCCAGGCTTTTAAACGGAGCTGTGCCTGTTTTGGTCTCGGGCGTTACCTCTACCACTTCGAAGGAGTTTGGGTCGATTTGGATGATCGAAAGCGGCCCCTGAACACGCCGAGATTGCCGGCCTGGGCTACCCCGGACGGCTGGCAAAAGGGACTGCGGCCGGATGCCGCGACTGCGGAGAGTGCATCGGGGTCAAGAGAAATCACGCGCGAAAAGTCTAATTCCACGCACTCCGATGCGGCAGTGCCTCAAATTGAGGAAATGGCGAAGCCACTAGGAGCTCGCCTCTATCGGGGAGTGTTGCGGGATTCGGCAAGAGTTTGGAGCCCAAACCAAATCACCGACCCTGCGCTCCGACGAAAAGTCTTCGAGCAAATGCAGTCTGCGGAACGCGGTCTCGAACGGCTGCGTGTCGCGGTCGCAAACACTGGTCCCGCGCCTTTGAATCAGGTTCTGCAGTCGCTCAAATTGAGATCACTTGAAATGATCGACAGCCTAGACATGCTGAAACGGGTGGTGCTCGCCATCGAAGCAGTTGCGTCGTCGAGATAAAGGACGTTTTCAGACCTCCACTAAAAGCCCCGTTTGTTCCCCGCTAGTCGGCGAAGGTGTCCTCTGATGGCGCCTTCGTCCCCCTCCATTTCAAACCAACACACACTTCGCGAAATCATCGTAGAGCTCGAAGCCGCAAGTTCACAAATGTCAGATGCCGCGGCCGATTTTGTCGTACAGGGAATTTTCAAAATCAGGCGCGCGCAGGTCGCAAACCTTCTGGTTGCGCTTTCGACGAAAGCGCAACCCGTAGGTTTGAGATCGTTTAATTCGTCAGGCCACCGGCTTTAAATTTCAGGGCGCATCCTGCTCTGGCGCTACGCCATTTGGATTACCCGCTCAACGAAGGCGACTCGCTTGCCATTCGCAGCAACGAACATGCTCAGAGACCCTGGTCTCGATCTCGAATCAATCGCTGCGGGCCTGAATACGATGTCATCAGGGTGCCCACGAGATTTCGCCGACTTTCTCAATCAGAAAGCAGACCTCGATCACCGGCGATTCCTTCCTGCAATGCTGCTTGTTCGGAAAGGTGATCTGTTGATGAAGGAGGTCCACAGTTCCCTGCCCTCGATCCATGCCCCGGCGATCGCGGGCTTGCAAAACCCTGGTGGAGGAATACGGCCCGCGCACACGTTCACGTCGCTTGAACCGAGAATGCACTGTCGACTGGCTGGAAGCTGGGATCGATCTGAGACGCATCGACTTCTGTTTTATTTTCTTCGGTGGCATTTGGTTCCCTCGCTGCTGCAGCACGTCTTTTCCAACGGTTTGATCTCACGGTAGCGCGCCACCCGGTCTTTCAAGTTCTCCATGGAGGCAATTCTCGTCCTGGTCGTGTGTTGTTAAGTCCGTCTGTACCGGTTTGATCGGACCTAAACCTAAAGTTGAGGTGTTTCTTTATGACTACTGCAATGATACCGAGCACACTTGTTCCAAATCATGCTCCTTCATGTGACGCTGCAGCATTACTCAATGTGCTGATCGTAGATGACGACCAGCCCGCCCGAGAAGCTTGCCGCGAAGCCACTGCCGCTTTAGGCTGCCGGACAACTGTCACAGATTCCGTCGAGCAGGCGTTATGGCTTGCCGCCCTCCGTGAGATCGATGTCGTCCTTCTCGGTTTGAAGTTATCCGACGCGGCACGGCTGCAAATTCTGCGGCATATCAAGCAGAAAAGGAGCGATGTCGAGCTTGTAATCATGGCCACTAACGCGGCTGCGCGACCTGCTGTCGAAGCCATCAGAGCCGGCGCCTGCGACTATTTAACGAAACCATTTGGTCTCGAAGAATTGCGGCTCTCGCTGCAACGCGTCGCGAGACAGCTTCAATCAAGAATTGCAACTCAGCAGTTGAGCGAACAAATCAAGTCCAACGGTTTTGGCGGCATGATTGGCCGCGCGCCGGAGATGGATAAGGTGTACCGCATCGTCTCGAAAGCCGCCCAGAGCACCCACCCGGTGTTGATACTCGGGGAGAGCGGGACCGGCAAGGAACTGGTTGCTCGCGCAATTCACTATTCTGGGCCATTCCGAGACAAGCCGTTCATCCCCATCGATTGTGGTTCATTGGTCCCGACCCTTATCGAAAGTGAACTGTTCGGTTATGCCAGAGGCGCATTCACCGGTGCCGCGCAGGCGAAGCAAGGACTGCTGGCAATCGCCGAAGGCGGGACGGTCTTTCTTGACGAAATCGGGGAACTCGCACTCGATCTGCAGGCGAAACTGCTGCGCGCCTTTCAGGAAAAGGAGATCCGTCCTGTCGGAGGCACCAAGGCAATTCCCATCAATGTCCGAATTCTGGCTGCGACCAACCGCGATTTGGAGCAAGCAGTTGGAAACGGCACGTTTCGGCGTGATCTCTATTTTCGTCTGAACGTTCTGACTGTTCGCCTCCCTGCATTGCGGGAACGAAAGCAGGACATTCCTCTCTTGGCCGCACATGTTATCGACCGCATATCGCGGACATCTGGGCGACGCTATTCATTGAGTGACGAGGCAATGCAGGCGTTGATTGCCTATGACTGGCCGGGTCATGTGCGCGAACTGGAAAACTGCATCGAGCGCTGCTGCGCAATGAACTCGGGACCGGTCATTCATACCGTTGATCTCCCCAGTCATGTAAGAGCCACAGGGCAAGAATGCCAGCGAACGCCGACCGCGCGAATCACCCACCTCGCAGACCTAGAGAGAGCCGCGATTCTTGCAGCCATCACACAGTTGAATGGTGACAAGCTGATGGCCGCGCGTTTACTCGGAATCGGCAAGACCACCCTTTACCGCAAGCTGAAGCAGTATGAAGTCCTTCAGTAGCAAATAAACAGGCTCTGCTCATTGGATCCCGACGCCTTCCTGCTTTTCTGAAACACCCCACAACTTACCCCCAAGAAGGTGCAAGTGAACACTTTCATCTCCGCAATTCAACACATCCGTCCGCTCCGCGGCGGAGCGCAGTCCCACTTACTAAGGGCGTCTGATGGAAATTGCTATGTGACCAAGTTTCAAAACAATCCTCAGCACATCCGAGTGCTGGCGAATGAAATGTTCGCCACCAGGCTCGGTCTCCACCTTGGTCTCCCCATGCCGCGCGTCGAAGTGATCGAAGTATCCGATTGGCTGATCGAGCACTCTTCGGAGCTGCGGGTCCAATTGGCGGGCTCACAAATATCGTGCAAAAGCGGCAAGCAATTCGGGTCGCTCTACGTCGGCCAGAACAGCCCCGGTTTGACGTTCGACTACTTGCCGAATGAAATGCTGAAACATGTTCGCAATCTCGCCGACTTCGCGCGTGTTCTTGTTCTCGACAAGTGGACGTGCAACAGCGACGGCCGCCAGGCAGTCTTCTGTCGCAAGAGTGCGCGCAGCCGGCGCTGCTCCGCTACATTCATCGACCAGGGCTATTGTTTCAGCGCCAGCGAGTGGACATTTTTGGATTATCCGTTAAGAGGGGTTTATTCGAGCAACCACGTGTACGAAGGTATAACAGCGTGGGATGCATTTGAACCGGCGCTGACACGAGCAGAATCGATGGGCGCTGGAACCATCTGGCAATGTGCGGCTGACATTCCCGAAGAGTGGTACGAAGGAGATCGGGCCAGTCTCGAACGGCTTGTAGAAGAGCTTTCAAAACGGCGTGAGATCATCAGAAAGCTCATCGGCGACTTTCGCAGGTCGAATAGAAATCCATTCCCCAACTGGAGTGACTCCACATGCCTGGCTATTCCACGCGTCTTGAGAAGCAACGCAGCAGTGGAGATTCGCTAGGATACCTTTATGGAACTCTATGTCATTGCGGGACCGAACGGTGTCGGCAAAACGACGTTTGCGCGAAAGTTTCTCCCGAAGTACACGACTTGCAAGAACTTCGTCAATGCCGATCTTATTGCGGAGGGAATGTCCCCTTTTTCGCCTGAGGCTGCTGCTGTTCGAGCCGGTCGCTTGGTGCTCAGTGAGATTCGATTCTTTTCGCAGCGCCGAGCGCCTTCGAAACCACGCTCTCAGGTCGAAGCAATCTGGGATTGATACAAAAACTCAAAACAAACGGGTACAAAGTTCACCTATTCTTCCTCACGGTTGCCACTGTGGACGTAGCGCTGTCCAGAATCAAGCAGCGGGTGCTAAGGGGCGGACATGATGTTGCCGAGGCAATCGTACGTCGGCGATTCGATAGGTCATTTCGAAACTTCTTCGTTGAATATCGTGAACTCGCGCATTCGTGGTACTTATTTGATAACACAAGCACCAGGCCCGCTACGATAGCCTTCAAGACCGGTGACAGGATTCGTATAATGAATCAGCAAGAGTACAAAACGCTGATTACGCGTTACGGTGAGAAATGAAAAAAACTCGTAAGAGTGTCCGCCGACTGCCATTAGAGAAACGTGCCGAGTTGGCACTTCGAGAGGCGGTCGATGAGGTCATATCCGAGCACGCTCGTTTGGGACTACCTCTTTATATTGGGCAAGACGCTAAAGTCATAAAACTATCGCCCAAGAAGGTGCGCATGCTCTCACGGGCAACTCATCGCAAACGGCCTTCCTAAGAATCCTCAGTTAGGTTGCATCCACGCTGTCATTTCGGATTCCGGATTGCAGCCAAGCCCAAGCCATTGATTTTACAGATACATTCCCTCCTTTTGCCGATGGAGTAATACCTGCCTCTGACTATAATTATTAAAGGAAGCGCGGAATGCAGAATCCTCTATTCATCAGCGAGCGCGAACTTTGAGTGCAAATAGGACAATTCGCAGGGTCGCAAACCCCGAACAGCAACAAGCAGAAACGTACCGGTATTGGCAAACTCTGCCGATTGGGGCACGCCTCTCTGCGGTATGGGACGTCAGCGCCGCCGCTTACGCGTTTGCGGCCGCCTTCAAGAAAGGTCCGCTCCATGATGCCCGACGACCTCAAAGAACTATTACGCGCATTCAACGATCACGCAGTTAAATATCTGATCGTGGGCGGCTATGCTTTTGGCGTTCACGCAGAGCCACGGGCAACCAAAGATCTCGATATCCTTATTCGATCGAATGAAGAAAACAGCCAAGCGGTATTTCGCGCTCTCGCTCAATATGGTGCACCTCTCAGTGACCTAACCGTCGCCGATTTTATGGATGGCGCAACCTTCCAGATTGGCCAGCCCCCTGCACGAATCGACATTTTGCAGCAGATCGATGGCATCACTTTCGATGAGGCCTGGGCGAACCGTATCGAGGGACTGATCGACGGCCAAATCCAAGCTGCGGTCATATCCAGAGACGATCTCATTCGAAATAAGCTCGCGACCGGACGAGAACAAGACATACTAGACGTCAAGAAGCTACGCGCTGCGGCCAAGAAATAATCGTCAGTGATTGTCTGGCGCGGGCGCGGGCCGCCAGCGCGGAGTCAATTCCATTCATTGCTTCTCGAACCAATAAGACTCCCTGAAACGGACAAAATTCTGGGTTCAAGTCCACGGCTGTGCACTCTCCAGGGGGAGGTCTTTGTGCGTCCTCACGGCAAAATCAAATTAGGGTTTTTCCCACTTCCAATCGCGGAAGCTACACGTCTCAGGACTCACCTGATATTCTCATCGGAGTTTTCCGCACTCGATCCATGCGCCGGGGATGGGGTGGCATTTATGCACTTGCTCAAAAACGCTGCGGCTCACCGCTACGGAATTGAGATTGATGCCAACCGTGCGGGACAAGCAAGAGCATTGGGTATTAAGACACTGCAAACAAACACGATGGATGTGCGCTGTCCGGCGGAAGCAGTATCGCTGCTCTACCTCAATCCTCCCTATGACCTTGAAGTCGGAGAGACGAATAACCAAAGGCTGGAGCTGGTATTTCTGGAGCACACCTATCGCTGGCTCAAACCAGGAGGGGTGCTGATCTTCGTCATCCCGCAGCTTCAATTGAGACCTTGCGCGCGATTGTTGTCCGGGCACTTCATCGGCCTCCACGTCTACCGACTCACGGAGCCCGAGTGTCTCCAATTCAAGCAAATAGCCATCTTCGCTGTCAGGCGTAAGCGTCACGACCGCTTGCGAGATTCGGCGCTGCTTGAATCGATTGCATATTTGGAATCGTTGTGCGAAAAACGAGATCTTGAGATCTTATGTGACGCAGCAGAAGCTCGGTACGAAATTCCACCTTCCGGTCGAACCGAACTGACCGACCTCGGCATTCCACTAGATGAAGTGGAGGACCTTCTCCTTTCTTCGTCTGCGTATCGCCAGGCGGGGCGCGTTCTTATTCGCGAGCAGAGCGACGTGAGAGGGAGGCCGCTCACACCCCTGCACGGCGGTCATGTTGGGCTACTATGTACCGCGGGCATGCTTAATGGCATTTTTGGCGAAGGAGAGGCGCGTCACGTTGCCCACTGGCGGTCCGTCAAATTCACCGACCATTGGGAAGAGGCCGAGGACGATGGCACGATCATTCAGCACGATCGCGAAAGATTCTCGCACGAATTGAGCCTGATCTTTGCCAACGGCGAAACTAAGGTCCTCACCCACGAGAAGAAAGGTTCGTCATGAAGAACGCGCATCTGCGCTTCGGTTGGCTTACCTATATCAGGATGACGGAGAAAACCACCACGCATATCAAACTTCGCCTCGACCGCTTCGTTGGCGAAGTGCTGCCCGATCCGCCGCGCCAGGCCAAAGCCCATTTGATCTCAGTCGTTGGCAGTGATACGCAGATCGCTGCCATCTCCACGGCGGTATCTATGAGCGAGCGGTTCATGATCGAAGGGCCTGGGGTAGCTCCCACCCGCGTGTGTCTCGAACGCAATGCGCAACACTGGAAAGGCTCAGTACAGTTATCAGCTCGCAAGAAACCGCTTCGCCATCTCATCGCAATGTCCGAGGAATTGGCCAGCCTTTCATCAAACACGACACGAACCTTGTTGGCTGACGCCAGCCCGGAATTTGTCTGGGCGTCTCTCGCCCAGATTCACGGGCTGCCTGGAGTTCCCGATTGGGCGTCCTGGTTTTACGGGCAGATCGAGAGACACCGGGCGATCCGGCCGATCCTGGGCATTGGCTGTAACCCGGTGCTCGTCAAAGGTGACAAAGAACAATTTCTCTCATGGCTCGGCCGCGGCGTTCAGAGTGGCATTCTGGATATTCCGAACGATAGCGGCTCCATTCACTGGCCTCGCACGAGCCTGAGCCGCATTTTCCACTACCCGGCCAGCTGAAGTTTTTCTTCCTTCTTCACAAACAGAGACCCTTCTTTCCGCCGGTGCCAGCCGAGGGAGATCCATGTCTGAACTGGAAACCATATACAGCTACATGAGCTCGTACAGCACGGTGCTGGGC